>Ga0334722_10003119_pt1 | contig 18089 bp, 10 predicted proteins | sample C3_bottom_MG_FD_207210 | JGI IMG/M metagenome (GOLD analysis project Ga0334722, IMG submission 207210) | Sediment microbial communities from Yellowstone Lake, YNP, Wyoming, USA - C3_bottom | ecosystem: Environmental > Aquatic > Freshwater > Lake > Sediment | place: USA: Wyoming | collected...
CCATCGCCCGCAGTGCCAAAGACGCCCACTCATACCGGGAGCAATAGCCAGAGTTTGTCAAGTGATAGCGTCCGGACAGACCCTGGTCAAGCGCTTGTATGGTGATGTCAACGACTGTATCGGTCCAGGTCGGGACAGAGAACTCGTCGCAGGCGATCTTGAGAAATTCATTCCCTGCGGCCCAAGCCCTGAGCTTGTGGATAAAGTTCTGCTGTCCTTCCCCGTAGACCCAGCTGAGCCGCAAGACAAGCGGACGGTCGTGTTCGCGGAGCACCGCATCTTCCCCCGCCAGTTTGCATTTGCCGTACTCGTTCAACGGGTTCGTAGCGTCGACTTCGGTATAGAGGCCGTTCTCCTTGGCGCCATCAAAAACATAATCGGAACCGAAGTGGACGATTCGCGCCCCCTGCTCCCGTGCAGCGATCGCAAGGGTACCGGGAGCGATTGCGTTGATCTCAGCTGCGCGCGAGCGCTCCTGCTCGGCCTTGTCGACAAGATTGTAGGCCGCGCAATTGAGGACAATATCGGGCCGGTACGCGGCAATAATGCTCCTGACCGCTGCGCTGTCCGTGATGTCCAGTATCGATTCATCGGGCGCGCTGTATTCTATCCCCTTCGCCTCGAAGCGCCTGGCAAAGGTACGGGCAAGCTGCCCGTGTTTTCCGGTGATGAGATACCGCATAGGAATAGTCATAGGAGGAAATTGTTTTCCGCGTCGCGCAACCGCGGGTAGATCTGGTCCTTTCCCGACAACAGGGGATTTGCGAGAGGCCACGTAACATTGATCTCAGGATCGTTCCAGATGATGCCTCGCTCTGATGCCGGCGAGTACTCATCCGTACATTTGTACATCACTTCAGCGGCATCGCTCAGGACCTGGAACCCGTGGGCAAAACCGGCCGGGATGTACAGCATAGACCGGGTCTCGTCGTTGAGCTCCGCGCCAACCCACTTGCCGTACTGCGGCGAATCTTTGCGGATGTCCACAGCCACGTCAAAGATGCTGCCCCTGATGCACATGACAAGCTTGCCCTGGGCTTTGGGTGCCATTTGATAATGAAGCCCCCGGAGCACATTGCGGGTGGATCGAGAAAAATTGTCCTGGACGAGATGTTCCTTAATGCCGGCCTGAACGAAGTCAGAGTGTTTGTAAAGCTCGAAAAAATATCCCCGGTCATCGTTGAACCTCCAAGGTGTGACCAGGACCGGACCGGCAAGATCAAACGACTTGAAATTAAATGGCATTCGGCACTCCCTGTTCTGCAACCATTTTGAGATAATCACCATAGGCGTTCTTCTTATGGCTTTCGGCTGCTTTAAGCAGTTTCTGTTTGTCAATATAGCCCAGCTTGTATGCGATCTCCTCGATGCAGGCCATCTTGAGGCCCTGGCGCTTCTCGATTGTCGCTATGAATTCGCCTGCTTCAAGCAGACTTTCATGAGTTCCCGTATCGAGCCACGCATAACCGCGGCCCATCAACTCGACCCGCAGCTTCTGCTGGGACAGGTAGACCTTATTCACATCGGTGATCTCAAGCTCTCCGCGCCACGATGGTTTGATGCTTTTCGCAATACGGACGACATCATTGTCGTAGAAGTATAAGCCGGTCACAGCATACTTGGACTTCGGGTTCTGGGGTTTTTCTTCGACCGAAAGCACCCTTCCCTCCGGGTCGAACTCGACTATGCCGTAGCGCTCAGGATCGTTCACGTAATACCCGAAGACCGTAGCCCCGCCTATCCGCGCTACGTCCTGCACTGCCCTGACCAACAGCTCGGTAAAACCGTGACCGAAGAAAATATTGTCTCCCAGCACGAGACAGACCGTATCCGCTCCGATAAAATCTTCGCCTATTATAAAAGCTTCGGCAAGACCGTTCGGCTGGGACTGTTCCCGGTAGGAAAACCGCAGGCCAAGATCTGACCCGTCGCCAAAGATGTCCTTGAACCGTGGCAGATCTAAAGGCGTAGAGATAATCAGGATATCTCGGATCCCGGCGAGCATGAGGACCGAGAGCGGGTAATAGATCATCGGTTTGTCATAGATCGGCAGCAACTGCTTGCAGACACCCCGCGTGATGGGATACAATCGCGTCCCGCTGCCACCAGCCAGAATAATACCTTTCATGTGTCCCTACTTTCTGATATATTTACACCGTTATGGAGAACCCTTCCGGATACCGCCTATGGTTCGGGATGAGCTTATATAGGCCGTTCACTCATGTCCGTGACAGCAAACATACTTTATTTCGCAAGTGGATTCAAATGTCATCCTTTTATATCCTTCCGAGCGGTCCCATTTGCAGGTCAGGTGTGTTTCCATGGTTTTGCAACTCTGGGATAGTGCGCTATGGAAAGATCCTCTTTATCTATTGTTAAATTGGGGCTGTAATAAGGATCGGGTTCCTTGTCCGTTTTCCAGCGGCGCAGCATATATTTTTTTTCCGCATTAAAGCGGGAGCGTTTCTCTGCGGTAACATGATCATCTCCCCTCGAATAGGATTCATGGTGATACAGTTTGGCATACGGAGTCCACACATTTCTGAACCCGGCATCCTTTATGCGCAAACATAAATCCACATCATTATAAGCGACAGGAAGTTTCCTTTCATTCAGACCGCCCACCTTCTCAAATAATTGACGCCGGACGGCTAAACATGCTGCTGTCACCGCGGAAAAATTCTGCTGCAGAACTGCACGCCCGGCATAACCTTGATGGTTTCCCGGAAATAAACGATGAACGTGCCCCGCCAGCCCACCCAACCCTACCACGACCCCCGCATGTTGTACATATCCATCTGAGAACAATAATTTAGCGCCCACCGCACCGATTTCTGGCCGGATCGCGTGCGATACCATTTCTGCCAACCATTCTCCATGCATCACCTCAACGTCATTATTAAGGAGCACCAGAATCTCTCCTCGTGCCGCCCTGGCGCCAAAATTCATGATGGCAGAATAATTGAATGAACGATCGTAATTCAGAACACGAATACGCGGATCCTGCGCGATGTCTCCAAGGTACTGTAAGGCGCGCAGCTCACGCGTCTGATTATTCAGAATAATAATTTCCCAGTTGTGATAATCGGTTTTACTGAGAATACTTTCTACGCATTTATGTAAAACTTCATAGCTGTCCCGGGTTGGTATCAGCATGCTCACCAAGGGAGGGTTCACCGGCAAAGGATATTGCACTCGATAGGTGTCGGGAAGCGGTCCTTTGTGAACTATTACTCCCGGTTCATCTTTAAAACAATCTTGCAGCGCTCGAACTCCAGCCTCAGTACTTTCATCCATCATCTGCGCGGCCATCGTTCTTGAATCTTCGGCAACAGCGCGATGGCATAGGATAAAAGGAATGTGCCGAATATGCGAGCCGGGTATCTGCCGGGTGACCCTCAGTGCTGTGTCGTAATATTGATTGCCCCCATATCCCGCGCGAAAACCGCCGCTGCGGATAATGATATTTTTTTTATAGACGCTGACATGGGAAATATAATTGCTTGAATAAAACAAATCCGGATTCCAGTCACATTTGAAATAAGGTCCGTACCGCTTTCCCGATTCGTCTACTTTGTCTTCATCAGAATAGATTAAATCCGCGTCGGGATGGAGGTTAATCTCTAAAGCAACATGATACAATGCCTGTTCGGCAAGTTCATCGCCGTCATCCATCAATGCGATATAGTCACCCGCTGCTGACGCCAGCGCGCTATTGCGTGCAGAGCAAAGATCCGCCTTCTTATCGCTCACGATCAACCTGATCCGCGCATCGAGTTGCTGATAACGTTCCAGTACCAGACGAGTCCCGGTCGATAAAGAATCATCAGCCGGGATCCAGAGCTCCCAATAGGGATAGAGCTGATTGCGTACCGAATCGATCGCGCGCACCCAGTCACGCGCCGTGGCGCTTGATGGAGAGAGGATTACCGAGATCAGCGGTTTTCGGGCAAAATCAACGACATGGGCCTGTATCAAGGCTTTGTCAGATTCACGCAAGGTGTCATGGTTGTGCACAAATGATGCATAAGACGGAGACGCATAATTGACACGCAATTTCGACGAGGCATCATAGGACCCTTGCAAATCGAACGCTAACCCGGCGAGGCTCAGACCGTGCTGACTGGCTTGCCGGGTTTTTCTGAATTTCCATAAATCCCATGCCACCCATCCGGCCATGCGTATAATGCGTTCAAATTGGCCGATCTCGGTTATTACCAGCAGCGCATGCACGATGACCCCCTCGCTCCGCATAGGCGACCAGCGCAAACCTCGCACGTCCGGGGGCAGTTTGAATACGTGCTTTATTTTTCCTTTACGCGTCGCGGGGATCGCGATAGCAGTTTGTTCCGAATATCCCGCTCCGTTGTCCACCAGCAACGTTGCCGTAAAATCAGTTCCTTTGCGCTCCAGCGTGGACGTCATGTACACCCAGCCGGAGGGCCATCGCCCGCGTTCGGGCGTCAATCCGAAAACAGGAGCATCACCCAACGAACGCCAGCAGGAGCGGCTGGTGGTGTCTGGCGAAAGTTGTGCGATCGGATACAGGGAAAAGGTATGGCGGCACCGTACTCGCGCAACACGGCGCCACAGTGAACTGCAACGATTTACCCAAAAACGAAATAGCAATGCAAGCGACTTCAATTGACAGCCCCGTCACGGTGAGGAGATAAAAAACGCACATGATCACCCATTGAATCTCCCCATCTTACTTTTCTCGTCCCTGGCAGGTCCGCTTCCTGGCGTCTCAAAATGATGAACTCGCGTTCTTATTTGCGCGCTGGAACACCAAATGTTTTGTCAAGTGCATGCAAAGTTTTCTCCACTTCATTTAATGTTCCAATCACAATCAAGCACTGGTATGTGTATGGTTTTGGAGTAATATCCTTTTCCCGAAAGACGCAATTCCATTTATTTACATCAGGAAAGCTGAATCGACCATAACCAACGCCATTTTGAGGCAACTGTGGGGAGTATACTGCAATTGCATTCAGATTATCAGGCGTGGCAAGAATAACAGGAAAACCCTGCTCGCCTTGTCGCCCCCCAGCATCAATCTCGATTTCGCGCTTCGGGTCATAATAGAGTGCACGAGAAAACTCTTTAGGAACGTATGCAGTGGATGCCTCAAATGTTCCATTTGAGAATTTAGCTGGTACATCAAATGTCACTTGATGTTCAATGACATTAGGAAAGTTCGGCAGCCCTATGGTCACTTTTTTTTCCAGTAAATGGCCAGAAGTTAGTACGGTATTTACGGCTTGCTTCAAGGATTTTCTACTGCCACAGCCAGCAGGATAAGCTTGCCCCGGGTTTAGCCAGAACCCCATATCCACGACAGTCCACAACTGATTACCTTCTACACGAGCAGCTTTAAGTACACTGACATTCTGGTTTTTACCCTTATTTGACGCCCCTCCTTCTGTCGGGTTGTAGCATTCGCCATAGCCGTCAAAAGAGGATGCACTCTGTAGCAGTCTGCCGTGATCGCGGCTGTCAATATACTCCTTACCTCTAAAAGTCAGAGAAGAGATAGCGCCGGCAAAAATATTGCGTGTTTGTATCGTAACTTTAGAGTCAAATACCGGTGCAGATAGTGTCAAATCACCGTCGGCGGCTAAAACAAGTGAAGGCAATAACAAAACAAGTGCAGTGACCCATCGCAAGTTTTCAAGTGCAAGTAATTTGATTTTATTCATCACCCTCTCCTTTCATGTGCAACTTGCCAACTACGGCTATTTTACAATTCCGCGCCCACTGTAATAATCGTCAAGTGCAACTTCCTGCAATAGATCAGTCTCCAGCTTCGATGGTTGAGCGATGAACTCTTCGAACAATTGCTTTGCAATCTCACAGGAGGGCTTGAACCCGGGGAAAATCCGTTCCCGGATGTTCCTGGCATCACCGGCGTAGCGTACGACCCCTTTCAGCAGTTCAGCCCTGAAGCTTGAGCAGCCGATTTCATCGCTGGAAAGTTCGCGATAACGGGCAGTTAAATTGTTTTTCTGATCCAGTTCATAACGAACTATCTGGGCGTCGTCAGAGCTGAGAAGCTTTTCAAGTTGAAAATTTCTTCGATACATCGGTGGTAGCAGGTGATTCGGCATTTCAATATGTACGTTCTCAAGGTAGCAGCCACGGGTGATTACGTTGTGACTTTTAGCCACTTCAGCTGATCTACTGTCCGTAATCATGTAGTAACCGTGCATTTTTCGTTTATGCGGAGATTCTGCAGCCATCTTGTTTTTTTTCTTTTGTTTGTGTTTTTTTCTTGCCGGAATCGCGATCAGCCGGTTAAGGTAGCCCTGGATAGTCGCGCTATAACCAACATCTACAACAGCCTGGCGGTCTGATTCGCCAAGCCTCATAGTGCCGAGGTAGTGTTTCAGCGCGCCATACTCGGTTGCTGCATGGGCAATAATTTCTTTCTCCAGTGCATGCAGTAGCGGCAAGAGGTGTTCGATATGCTGGTTGTCAACTTCGACGGTACTATTGCTGTGCCACTGCAATTGTGCGGAGAGCTGTGCCCACCGTTCAGCGCTCAATTGAATTCCATAGCGTTCGTAAAGGAAATTACTGATCGTGTTTGGGAAGTACTTAATTCTTGCTATTTTAAGAATGTGGTCGAAGCTTTTGATCATGGGAACGCTGACTGTTCTGCGAGAAAGGATCAGATAATCCGCTCGCGGCAAGTTTTTCAGCCCTTCGCTCCAGATATCATACACGCATTTCAGCAGCTGTCCTTCGCGCGCCAGAAAATAAAGGTGATCGATTCCGTCGCGGCGGGCATTTTCCACAAGCCATTGGGACAAGCCTACCAGCAGTGGACCGATCAGGCTGTACCCTATATTGAATGGGGTAGGCTGCACCAGCGATTCAGTATCCAACTGGGGATAGCTGATAGCTGAAAAGTTCTGTTTCAGGACGAGACCAAGGGACAGCTCAAGTCCCAGATCCCCACGTTTCTCGTTCTTTTCGATTAGCGGGCGAAAGCGAGGTAGCCCCCGTGCGAACTCAACAGGCTTCAGCACGTGTATGCCAACTACGCCCATATCGCAGGGAATCTGTATGTCAGAACGCTCGTTGTCGCCGACCATCACCATCTCCGCGGGGCTGATGCCATAGTGAGAGATAACATGCACGTAGAGATCGCCGCGATCTTTACGCAGCCCGATCTCATTGGACAGGAACAGCATGCTCCAGCCAGTGAGTCCGTTGCTCCGCAGGCTTTCTTCGACAACCACTCTGGGTAGGAACATGTCCGAGATAAGCACCACTGGTTTCCCTGTAGCAAGTGCCTGCCGATAGAGCTCCACACCTCCAGAACGCGGCCCGACGCTTGCCTTCTCGACTTCCTCCTCCAGACTTCTGAGTTGTGCGAGCGTTTTGTCGGACAACCCCGTCAATTTGCCCAAGCTGGCAAATATCTCGGTCATTCCAATATCCTTGCCTGCGGCCTCGCGGGCCTGGCCTTCGGCAATCGGCCGATACTCCAGATAGCGCTTTCCGGCTTTCCCGCCGAAGCGCTCCGCGACAATAGCTTTGGTCGACTCGGCATCCAGAAGAGGGCGACACAGCAGGGTATCGTAAATGTCAAAAGCGATAATTTTGATTGCCGGATCCGCCAATTGATTAACCATGTTCCGGAAGGGACGGTCGGTGAAGTGCTGAAATCTCCAGGCAGACCATGTGGGATGCTGCAAGTCTTTGATGATGCCGACTTGATATCCCTGCTTGAGGGGAGTTAAACCCAATAGGCGCTCTAGGCAATGCGCAAATGTGCCATCCAGTTGACCGGATTCCTCGGCGAAGTCTTCAAGAGTGATACCGAGATCGAAAAGCGGCTTCAGGGCATTGCCCTTGGCCCAGAACATCGATCCGGCGGGAAAATCAAAATAGCCCTGAGGGACCTGGTTTATTCCGAGGCGGGCACACCAAGCGGTACCCGCGCCCTTGTTGGCCAGCCAGGTGTTGGCTTGGTAGGGCAGGAACGCGTAGTTCTGCGGATAAACGATCCCACGCGGCGCATCTCCTTGCATGACGGTAAAGATCCGACGGATCCGTTCTTCGCTACCGAGCAGATGGTCACAGAGATACTGAAGCCAGCCTTCGGTTGCGCCTTTGTTGTAGAGGGATTTCTTGCTATGAAGGTGGGCAAGATAGTCGTAGTCCTTCAAGCGCGAGCCGAAGGTGCAGAACATGGGGGCAATATCGCGCCCCCGGTTCGGCACTTGCTCAATGACCAGTAGGCGCTTCTTTGCAAGATCGGAGAAGGCTTTCCGGCAAACCCCGATGCCCTCATTGCTGCTTACCGACACGAAGAGATCGTACTCAAAGGGCATGTTTTTCAGATACCTTGAAAACTCTTCTGCGAGATCGTGATAGTACATATGCAGATGTATCGCAATACGGCCTTCCGGATATGGAGCCTGGGGCAGTTTGTCGATAAGCAGCAGTTGGTCGCTGCCCTCAAGAAGCCTGCTATCGAATGCCGGGAGGCGCCCCTCTGCTTTGCCAAAGTGCAGGTAGTGTTCGTAGGGATCCATGCCACTCTTGGCAACATCTCGATAATGCGATACATACCAGCCTGCGTCAAAGTAACTTGGCGAGTTGCTTTTAGCCGATTCTACCAATTCGTGCGAATCTTGTTGTACGTCTCCTGGCAACTGCTTAAAACCGATAATCCGTAATAACGCTCCTAGCAAAGGTATCTTTAGCAACTTGTGCCGCCGGATCGCTTTATCCAGCCCGGCAATTTCTATTGAGCGTGATTTCCCTTCCTCACTTGAAAGCAGTTGTGCAAGGATTTCTACCTTGCTGATCCCGGAACGTAATCGATTCAGATAGTAAGAAAACCCTTCGGAATCGGGTGCTCGTCCCAGAAATATGTCGTAAGCGCTGTGGATGAATTGTTCATCCTGGTAAGATAATAATTCAGCCAGAGTGACTTCCACACTGCTGTTTTGGCTCAAAGACATGCCAGTAATCCTTTTGACTATTTTTTTCTATTTAGCTTGCTTATCCTGATCAACTGTAGCTGAATCGCGGGATTCAATAGTACTATTTTCCTGAGGGGTCATGATTTCGTTCTCATCGGGAGAAAATTCTGAAGAACATTGGATGGCATCACTAAGACCAAAGTCCGTTCCAAGACCAAAGAACGTAGAGAATCCGCGCAATGGTGCTGTCAACCGCCAAGACCAAGATGACTGAATGGTTCCCAGTACATTACTTAACTTAAGCAGATGGCGAGAATAGCGTTCTTTGAGGAAAATCCGTTCCCGGCCTGCATCATGTTGAATCTGCATAAGACGTTCGGCAAAATCTTTCTGCCAAATAAGTGACTCATGCTGAACCTGACGTAATTCACGCTCTTTTTCTTCAATAGTCGCGCGTAACATTTCTTCTTGCTGGGCATACCTAACATTCGAAGCGGACATCTGCTGTTGGGCCATTTCCCTCTGCGCTGCCATTTCCTCGTTAGAGGTTTGCTGTATTTTGGCTAATTGCTCGGCAAAGGCGCGTTCACGTTCAGCTAAAGTAAGAAGTTGGGCATCCATCTCGGCGCGGGCTTTGATTCTGGTTTGGGCGACATCAGCTTCCCGTGACCTTAGCTGCTCAAGTGACTCAAGCTGGAACCGGCGCAATTCGCGTTCTTTTTCTTCAAGTGCTGTGCGTAACAATTGATCTTGCTGGACATGCTGTGCAGACAAGGCAGACATCTGCTGTTGGGCGATTTCCTTCTGCGCAGCCATTTCCTGGCTTGCTGTCTGCCGAAGTAGCGCTAGTTGCTCGACAAAGGCTAATTCACGTTCTGCCAAAATACGCAGCTGAGCATCCATATCAGCGCGGGCCTTGAGCCTGGTTTGGGCGATATCAGCGTTCAGTGCTTTTTGCCGCTCAAGTGACTCGTGCTGCAATTGGCGCAATTCATGCTCTTTCTCTTCAATTGTGACACGCAACGACCGATCTCGCTCAGAAACAAGATCTCTAGCCAAGGCAATAGGGTCGGCTGCCGGCATACGACATTCAGTGACACCTTTTTTCAGCCAGTGTTCGTATGGGTCAACCCCGGCTTTAGCAATATCTGGATTTTGTTGGAGATACCATGAGCCTCTCAATTGTGACTTGAGAAGATCAGAGGAGGGTTTCGCAACCTCATTGATTAATTCCAGTATGTTAGCGCTTCGCTGGAATGCAATATCTCGCCACAAGTCTGCGAGTGGTTGTTCGAGAATGCCTCCACTTATTGCTGGAAGTTTCTCGTCAGATGCTACTGCAATCCAATAGAGCGGCATTGGCATATTGGGCGCAGGGGCCGACTCATTGCCCAACTTAGAAAAAACTACATTTTGTGTATCGCTTTGGCTAAACAATGCCGAGGCAAGTAACACTCGTTGCCCGTAAAACTGTACATTTTTGAAATGAGCTTCGAGTAAGGACCTGAACTCATTGAAGTATAATTCTTTGACATGGAAAGGATTCTGGAACGACGGCTTATCCGAATATTCGAGTTTGTCCGGACTGGAAATAACAAGCTTTCCGTCGGGACGGAGAACCCTTTTAAATTCTCGCATCATGGCTTCGTGCTCGACGTGATGCTCTATCGTTTCAAAGCTTACTATCACCTCAATCGCACTATCCTCCACAGGGATAGCCGTACAGCTGCCTGCACGATATGCAAGATTGTCTTTAGAATATTTCGCTTTGGCGTGGTCAACTGCTTCATTTGCGATATCTACACCAACAACGTTGCGGGCAAATTTCGCAAGATAAAAGCTTCCATATCCTTCTCCGCTGGCAATATCAAGAACAGCTTTATCGCCAACAAGTTGGCCTGCAAAGATGTAGCGATGGAGATGTTCAAGCTCAATACTGCCATGCATCTCTCCTGGCAGGAATCTCTCGCCAGTTGCTTCGAGGGATTTTGGTGAACCCAAAGCGTTTAATGATTCAGCCATCCTCAGCTCCATGAAACTACAGCTTTCTTGCGCGTCCAGTGTGAGCAGCATCTTCTTCTAACATGAACTCAATCAAGGTGTTTGCACGATGGTTAAAAGTATGCTTCTCCAATACCAGTGTTCGGAGTGCGTCGCCGATCTTTTTGCGATATTCTCCGTTTGCTGCAGCATTGATGGCACTGGTAAGCTCTTCCTTGTTGCGGCACCCCGGGATCAAACCCTCAAAGGTATCCTCCAGTCCTTCTATGAAGTCACTCACCACATAAGCTCCACAGGCCGCAGCATCAAACAACCGGTTGGACAGAAACCCGTTGGCCGCCATGTCAGGCCAGTGATCGTTATACACGATGCCGGCCCGCCCATAATACTCATGCAAATCCCGATTAGCGATACACTCGCCCTTGAGAAATTTCTCGGGGACCAGACCGAACCACTCGCGGCCATAAATCGCCACGTCAACACCAAGCTGAATCAGGTCATCAACGATTTTTCTGCGCTCACCCCTGCTATTGCCTACAAATAGATGATCATACGGAACAATGTCCTCCTTTTGATCGATTGAATCAACACAAGAAGGTGGCCTCATCCTTTTGGCATCCGCGCATTGCAGCAAGGTGGATGCCGAAACACCCAAGGCTTGCAACTGTTGCGTATATTTTTCGCTTGCTACGAAAACATGGTTAAACTGTTTCATCTCGGCAACAGTGACTTTTTCAGGATGGGAGATAAGCCACATTATGTTAATCTGCTCCGGCGAAGGTTTGTATTCGGATAATCCGCGCAGAACGATCACGACATCATCGACGTGCTTTTTCCTCGCGCTGTCCCATTCAGGCAGGATATCTATACGCACACTATGGCCCTGTGCCTTAAGAGCCGAAGCAAGAGATTCTGCAAAATGCCAATCGCCCCACCACGGTTTTTCTTTATGGTTTGGAACTGGCGTTTTGATTGCAATACGCAGAGACTTGACCGCATAATTGCCAAGCATTTCCATCAAGTCATTTGCGCGCTTTGCATAGGTGTGGCGTTCATGAACAATCTGCTGCAGATTCGTAATCAAAGCCTCGCGCTGTCCCGTGTTTTTGAGGAAACTTTCGGCCAGTGCTGTCGCTTCCTCCGGCGTATCCCATACAGGCAGCAAGCCATCGAAAAAGTCTTCGCTCGCCGCACGAGAGTTTGTCAGCACCAGGCACCCAGCCGATATGGCATCGAAAACACGGCTATTGGCAGATCCCCACTCCCGTGCCGAGGGGTTGGCGTCATCCAGAACGATCAAGGACGACGCATAGACCTCGGGCATCCTTGAATAGGAAACAAAGCCTCGATAGCTTTGCGCCAGCTCGGTGGCACTCCATCCGCTCCCAAAAACAGCGGTATTAACTCCTTTCTCAGCGAGTAATTCTATAGCGGTTGCTGCATCGCGCTTCACCGCCCATGCACTGCCATTGAACGCCACTTCACAACTGAAATCTTCGTGTGGCTGTCCCAACGACATGACTTCGGGCGTGGTGGCGATCGGAAGCAACCGACAAGGGATGCCACTATTTGTCAAAGAAGTTACATGCCGAAGGCTGGACGAAGCATACAAGTCAAAGTCTTGAAACCACTGCTGCTTTTCCCAGGTTTCAAAGTGATTGCGCAACCAAGCAACGGTAACTAGATCACCGCTTGCTTTCCGCATGCACCGGAGATCATAATCGTGGCGCATCACCACCAATACTTGGATGTTTTCCAGGCAGTACCAGTCGTTGCGCTCAGAGAGAAAAACCGGCTCTACATGCGGGTATTTGTTGAGCTCTCGGGCGATCTCAAGCGCTGTAAAATAATCCCCGGCCGTAGCATTCTCTCCAGTTTCCGTGACAGCGAAAGCGATTCTCAAAAGCTTACTTGCATAGATCCCGTCGAGATTAAAAACACTTTCACGATGCAGGCGGCTAATCGCATAACCAAATCGCTTCAAAAGAACATCATGATTCCGGTCCAGCCCGTCAAAGACGCCCATCTCGCGTCCGGACAACCGGGAGTAACCCCGGTGGTGCAGCGCCTGAATATTGTTCAAACACACTATTTCCTTGCCAAGCTTAATGCGGTATTGAAGGCATAAATCCACATCTTCATATCCATAAAAGTATTCCTCGTGAAATCCGCCTACGGACAGAAACTCGTTACGCCTTACCATCATTACCGCCCCTGTCACACCGGCCGAAGCCACTGGACGGTAACATGTATGGGCGGTATTTGGAGATAGTTTTTCGTCGTACGGCAGAATGCGGGCATTTTCGAACAACTTGAACCGGATGCCCAGATGCTGCACGGGGGGATTGAAATTCATCCCCTGATCTTCCACGATATCGAGCAATTTTATGCCAATCATGCCAACCTTTTCATCGGCTTTGAGTTGAGCCATCATCTCAGTCAGGATGTCCTGAACGAAAACGATGTCGTTATTCAGGCACAAAAGCACGTCCCCTTGAGCATAGTCCCGTGCAGCCAGATTGTTGCTGGCCGCGAAACTGCCGTTGTAATCGAGGCACACCGTTTTGATAGTGAGGCGTTTTGCCCAAGCATCGATTACCTCAATGCTTTTGTCGGATGACGCATGATCAACTACCACAAACTCGTAAGACGGATAGTGGTTGGTTGCCAGAAAGCTCTCGAACAATGCGCCGAGAATATCCTCCCCGTTTCGGTTCAGAACGATCAGGCTCACATCGGGCTTCATCTTGGGAATACCTACTTCGTCGCTGGAATCAATCTGTGGAATAAATGTGGATAAGACTGGGTGAAGGTTCGTAGAGGGAATTCGCTCAAAGGTTATCGGGAAGTGACAGGTTACCTCGTCTTTTCCGCCGCGTTGAAGTTTTTGGCCTGTCTCTGCCACCCACACTCCGACGACATGGGATTCACCGTCCAGCAGGATCTCCGGTGTCGGCAATTTAAAGCCGCAGGCGGTAGCACCTGAGAAAAGCTTGCAGACATCCGCGCGTGGTACACTCGGTTTGAACTTAGTATAGGTACGCCCATCGATAATCAGAGCCAACTCAACTTGATCCGACGGATTGTTAACGTCCAGTGCCCAGCCGCTGATTGTTTCGTGCGACACAATGTCAATATTTCCTCGACAATCCTTTCCGGGTCGGCACTCATGACGTGAATTGCGAAGAGAGTACTCGCCGTAGCGTACTTCCAGACTACCTTTCTTGGGAAGAGAGAATACGGCATTGAACTTGTAAGCCGCATTGCAAAGGCCCGCATTCACCACATCGGGACGCATATCTGTCAGTCGTGCCTGTGAAAGAGGAATCCCATCTAGAAATACCGTTACAGGTATAAATTCCGGCGGTATTTTCCGGAATCCGACCCAACCTGTTACACCCCCAGATTTATAATTATCCACGAAGCCGAGCACATCCCCTCCGGCAAAATCACTCGTCATTTTGGGAATCTGTTGATCACCCCATTCTTCCACAGCAACCTGAATCTTGTGCTTGAACCCGTCAAATAAAAGCTCGGGCGCTGGAAAGATAAAACAGGTATTTTTATTCTCAAACGGATATCCCTCAAGCTGGGGGCCATACTGCCCGGCCAGCATTCGTCCGAGGGTCACTCCATCTATAGTTAAAGTCACATGGAGCGGATCAGAAATGTTTTTGTCGACGGCCCAGCCGGAAATCCATTTCCCGGAAACAGCCAAGTTCCCAGCTCGATCGGGCACGCTTGATTCTAGTTCGTCCACAAGGGGCAGAAAAACCTTTAATCCACTGCCAGGCAGAACAGAGCCGGCTACTTGGACCCTGACCGAGAATTCATGCACACGGCCATCCAGCAGATCAGGAGTGACTGGCCACCTGAATTCGCACAACCGGCGCATATTGTCCTCTTCAACCTCGCCAACAATGCCGTTGGCTGTGGTCTCGCCGACAACTTGATCGTCCATCCAAATTTCAAGATTGACCCCCTTTTCAGGGTTGTACTTAGACACGGCCCATCCACTGATTTCTTGCGCAGACACCGAAACTATTGAGCCAATAAAAACCTCTTGAGGCTCTGCGTTGCTTTCCGGATCGACCTTTTTTTCGGATTTGTTCTTCGACGAAGAACGTCCCTTTTTCTTAGAAGCAAACCAACCAATTGATTTCATAAATCCCATATTTCATGCCTCTCATTCACAGTTATTCAGCTCTTGTTCATAGCTTCAAAAAAAAATCAATGTCCTGATTCAACATAACGAAGAAATTTCAAATCCATATCTGCACTGAAATCCCTATTTTTAGCAATTGGTAATTCCCCTCGCGTCGCCTCAACGACCCAGACACTCGGATATCCGTGCTCTATCTGCCAACCACCGTGTCGTTCAAGATTAGCAAGCAAAGGATCATCACTGATGCCGTAATCAAAGAACTGCACGCGTTGGAAGCCGGTGGATTCCAAAATTCGAACAAGCATCTCCTTTGAATACAGAAACTGATGCCCCCATCCCCTAAATGCCCGATTGATTGCCCACGTTTGATCAAGTTTCATGTCAGCAGGTGAATCCTCAAATTTGAAATGCGTCTTTAAAACCCACTCTAGCGACGGGGTTGAAAGGCGTATTTTCCCACCAATACACAGTGCTTTGCCAGCCTCGACTAAAAAATCCTGGGCCTGCTGAACGGTCAAGTGCTCAAGAAAGTGTTCTCCAAAAACATAGTCAACAATATTCTTCCATGGCCATGGCCGGGTAACATCCATGACTTCGTCGATCCCTTTGAATTCCCGGATATCAACATTCCACCAGTCATGAAGGATGTTCTTCGGACCGCATCCGACCTGTATTCGCTTGATGCCGTCGGCATGAGATGGCGATTTACGCTCTTCGATGGTATTCAAAACTTACTCCGATATTCGAGATGAACAAATGCAGCACATCCGGCATGCGTTTATCCCTGTGCATGGTAGAAAGCCTGAGCTTCCTCAAAATGCTCAAAGGAATGCAACCTTCCAGAAACCAGAACCACTGCATGATCACAGTGCTCCTTTATAAATTCGGGCTGGTGCGATACAATGATCATAGCTCGTTCTTTTCTTTTTTCAAAAAGTTCAATACGGCATTTTTCGTGAAATCGGCTATCTCCAACTGCAACTACCTCATCTATCAAAAAACAGTCGAAATCCACCGCCATGGATATCGCAAAGGCGAGACGTGCCCGCATGCCTGACGAATAGGTCTTGACCGGTTCATTGAAGTACGGCCCGAGTTCGGAAAAGTCCTGAACAAAGTCAACGAGGCTGTTTGCATCCACCCCATATATACGACAGATAAACCGCAGGTTATCCATACCCGTAAGAGTTCCCTGGAATCCTCCGGTAAAAGCCAAGGGCCAGGAGATACTCATGCCTCTATGAACAGAACCGGAAGTAGGCTGCTCTGCGCCACTTATCAGGCGTATCAGGGTAGATTTACCAGAGCCGTTGCGTCCCAGAATCCCCACCTTTTCTCCCGGCTTGATCGTCAGATTGACATGATCAAGCACGGTCACCTCGCCTTGACGAGTATCGTAACTTTTGCACAGATCAGTAATCGTTATCATTCCGGGATTACTCTTTTGCTGACATATCGTTCCTGGGTAAAGGCCAAAATGGTAAACCCCAGGCACACTGATGCCATATACGGAATATTGTAATGAGATCGGACCGCTGAGCCAAAGTATCCTTCCCGCAGAATCTCGACCCCATGAACCATGGGCAGGTAGAGGACAACTTTTTGCGCCGCAGGTGGCAGCCAGTCAACCATGTAAGCGGCGCCTGACAAAGGAAACAAAATATATGCCGCAGGGTGCCATAATTTTTCTACAATTTCACTCCGTTCATTAAGACTCCCCATTAACACTGCAAGCGAAGCGCCGAACCAGGCAAGCATGAACCAACCCAGCAGTATTTTCAGGACATCCTGTGGCCCCTGCATCCAGCCGATAGCGATGAAAAAAACTGATAACACTATAAATGAAGTGGTTGCACCGGCGACCTCCAGTAATATGCGAGCAGCAAACACATCGATTACTTTTACATTACGGTGATACATAAGCGAAAGGTTCGGTTGAATCGCCCCCACACAGCGCGCAGGCATATTGCGCCAGAGCAGCACCGATGAGTAGCCGGTAACGGCAAATGCGACTATCGGCATACTGGCACCGTGATGCATTTTCGTAAACGTCCATAATGCCGTTATCCCCAAAGTAAACATCATCGGCTCGACAAACATCCACATGAAGCCGATGTTGTGCCGACCATAACGGGTAAGCACCTCGCGCATCAGCAGGGCACCGATAACCCGCATCTGAATCTTGAGTGAACGATGTAATGGGGTTTTGTTGCGCATGGATTTGGTGCTAGCAATAGTCATGCTGAGGGATGCTCCCTGATCCCGCACAGAAATGTCGGCGCCAATCCCCTATTGGCCTTTGCGGTATTCTGAGTCCGTGCTGCCACCAGGTTTACAGAAATATTGTCAACCGAAATATTCCCACGTGGATCAACCAGGGTTCTAAGTGATACCAGCACTTGTAGCGCTAGAGCACCTTTTTTACTTGCACACCTTCTTGCACATAACAGCGTGAGACACGTCGTTAATCATGATGTTCTCGTACACCCGCCAGCAACATAGTCAGTATGCCCCAGCAGATCATCCCCACCGCAAAGGTGCCCAAAATATTACTGAAACGCCTCGGTTCCATCCCCTTGTCCGGCTTTCCCGGCTGCACGATCCGCTCCAGGTAAAGCTGTTTGCGCTGGGCATCGTTTCGTGCTTGTTCCAATGACGCCAAGGTAGCCGCCAATTGCTTTTCAGCAAAGGTCCGTTCCATGGCAAGACGCTCGTATTCTGCCGACTTGCTGGTAAGGGACGAACCGCGACCGGTCACCTTGGCTGTTTCAGCGTTGATCTCCGATTGAATGGTTTCGATGCGTTTGTTCAAAGACGCGATCTGGGGGTTGTCAGGGGCGAACGTGCGCACCTGATCCAGCTGTGTTCTTGTGGCGATCAATTCTTCCTGAAGCTTGGACACCTGCTGCAATTGCAGCGCAGACTGCCGCTCCGGGTCGAATACCTCTTTGTTGCTTCGAAAACCGGACAGCGCAAGTGCCGCT
>Ga0334722_10003120_pt1 | contig 18083 bp, 15 predicted proteins | sample C3_bottom_MG_FD_207210 | JGI IMG/M metagenome (GOLD analysis project Ga0334722, IMG submission 207210) | Sediment microbial communities from Yellowstone Lake, YNP, Wyoming, USA - C3_bottom | ecosystem: Environmental > Aquatic > Freshwater > Lake > Sediment | place: USA: Wyoming | collected...
GCGGGGGCCCCGATCATGAGCTCGGCCTTGAGACCGCCGACATCCTTTACGATGCCCTTGTCGCCGGCGTTGGCGAAGATTCCCTGGGAGAGGATCGAAAGGGAGATCATCGCGAGAACGAGGGGTTGGGGGGCGGGAAGTCGAATCATGTGAACTCCTTGGGTAGTCGCGTCCGGTGCTCCGGGGCGTCGTGGGTATCGCGGCGGTAGTCCGGGCTTCTGCGTCCATCGGCCCGGGTTACACCGTGGCGAGACTCTAGTTGCCCTCGGTGAATCCTGCGTGAACTTGAAGCGCTCGTTCTGTAGAAAAGGGGAAAGAGCTCCCAAAAAGGAAAAGCCGACCTCACGGTCGGCCTTTCCGGGAACAGGTTATGCGATCACTTGGGAACGTCGGCGGCCTTGGATGCGAGGGTGTAGTCGAGGCCCTGGTCCGAGGGGGCGGTCTGCCGAACCACCTTGATGAAGCCGTAACCCATGGCCGCATGGCAACCGTTGCAGGAAAGGATCACCTTGTCGTACTCGGTCGAGAAGGCCTTGAAGTCCTGGGCGGCGACGGCGGCGTTGACCGCGGCGAAGGTGGAGTCGTTGAAGTTCTTCCAGATAGGGTACTCGGCGGGCTTCGTGAGGGAGGCCGGCTTCATGGCGTTGTTCATGTACTTGCTCATGTAGGCGGCGAGGCCCCAGTTGCCTCCCTTGGCGGCGAAGAACATGTTCTGGAAACGGTCGCCGACTTCGCGCATGGGGATGGCGAACTTGGGAATGACGCCCTTGATGGCATCGATCTGGGTCTGGATGGCGGGATCCACGGCGGGCGCCGCTGCGGTCTGGGCCCCGAGGTTCAGACTCAGGATCAGGCAGAGGAGGGCGGCGAGGGCGAGAAATTTCCTGGACATGGGAAACTCCTAGGTAGTTGGTCTCAGCCTTCCAAGAAAGCTGACTGGATAATTGGGCTAAATAGCCCAATACATCATCTTGTGACCCAATCTATAATCCCAATAACGGTGTCTGTCAATAATTATTTACCGAAAATGGGTTTTCAATTTCCCCACCTTGGGCTAGATTCCCCCATGGCGCTTTCCGGCTGGCTTGTTCCCATCTATTTCCTCTACGGCTTGGCCTTTTTCACGCTTGGCCTCGTCGTGCTACTCGAAAGCATCAGAGACGCCGCCTCGATAGCCCAGCCCCGGCTATTTCGTCTCCTCGGCGTCTTCGGCCTCCTCCATGCCCTCCATGAATGGCTCGAAATCCTGCCTTCCCGGGCTGAGGGCGGTGTCCTGGATTCGCAGGTGATCGAATGGATAAGGGTCGGAACCCTCATCGCCTCCTTCGCCGCCCTGGGCTTGTACGGCATCGGGACCTATCGCTCGGTTGGCAGAAATCCCGCCCTCGTCGCCCGCCTTGGCAGGCTGACCCTCCCTCCCTATGCCATTCTGGTCCTGGCCGATGTCTTCTACTCCCTGTACAGCGCGAGGATCGACTGGTACCAGGCCTTCTCCGGACTGAGCCGTTACTTGATCGCCGTACCCAGCGCAGCCCTGGCTGCCCTGGGGATAGGAGCCGCGGCGTCGAAGGCGAGGGCCGAGGGGCGTTCCTCCCTGGCCGGGCTGCTCAAGGGACGGGCCCTGCTTTTCGCGGCCTACGGCCTGACCCAGCTCTTCGTACCATCGATGAACAGTTTCGTCGCAAGCCTGGTTTCGGCCCGGAATTTCAACCAGTTGACCGGAATTCCGATCCAGGTCGTCAGGACTCTCATCGCTCTGGGCCTGGCTTGGTGTCTCTACAGGGAGGTCATCTTCCTGGAGGGCGAACGTCGGAGCGAGCGGGAAGCGGCCCAGGCCGACCGACTGCGCGCGATAGAAGCCGCCGAGAATTTCCGCGCCCAGCTCCTCCATCACACGGTGCGCGCCCAGGAGGAGGAGAGGGCCCGAATCGCGAGAGAACTGCATGACGAGGCGGCCCAGGTACTCACGGCCCTTTCCCTCGATCTCGGCACCCTCAAGGCCACTCTTCCCGCAGGCGGCCGCGCCGAGCCGATCCTTCAGCGGCTCCAGGATCTCGCGCGGCATCTTTCCCAGGACCTCTACGGCATGGTGCGCTCCCTTCGCCCGGCCCATCTCGACGAGTTGGGCCTGGAGCCGGCGATACGCTCGCTGTCCGAGGGCTTCTGGAAACCGCGGGGGATGAAGGTTCTCGTCGAGCTCGAGGGCGAACGGAAACGGCTTTCCTCCCTCGTCGAAACGGCCCTGTTTCGAGCCGCCCAGGAGGGACTTACGAACGCCAGACGGCACTCCTCGGCGAAGTCAGTCATAATTAAATTGAGTTATCGCCTCGCCGAAGTGCGCCTTTCCGTGATCGACGACGGCCGCGGCTTCGACGGCGGGTCCGAGCCGATCGGGGCGGGCGGCTTCGGTCTCGCCGGTCTCCGGGAGAGGGTGGAGTCCCTGGGGGGTAGGCTCGTCATCGACTCCGGTAGGGGCAGGGGCACCCGGCTCGAGATAGAGATACCGATCCCCGCCAAGGAGGACGAAGCTTGAACCGCCCCATCAGACTAATGCTCGTGGACGACCATCAGGTGGTCCGGACGGGCCTCAAAAGCTTCCTCGAGACCAGGGAGGGTTTCGTCGTCGTAGCCGAGGCGGGCGAGGGGGCGGAGGCGGTCGAGACGGCCCTGCGGATCCGCCCCGATCTCGTGATTATGGACATAACTATGAAGGGAATGGACGGACTCGAGGCCACCCGCCTCTTGAAAAAGACCTGGCCCGAATGCCTCGTCCTCTGTCTCACAATCCACGAGGACAAGGTCTTTTTCATGGAGATGTTGGCGGCCGGCGCCTCGGGCTATCTCACCAAGGAGGCGGCCCCCGACGAGCTGGTCCAGGCCATCGAGGCGGTGACGGAGGGCAATGTCTACCTCCAGCCGGCTCTGGCGCGCTGGCTCCTCGAGGATTATCAGCGCCTCGCCGTCGGAGGAGGATCCCCGAGCCCGGAGGCCGTGGAGGGCTCGACGGCCGTCGGGCTGGAGACCTTGAGCGAGAGGGAGCGCGAAGTCCTCGAGTTGGTCGCCCGAGGACTCGGCAACGCCGAGATGGGCGAGAGGCTTGGATTGAGCCCGAAGACCATCGCCCGCCACCGCGAGCGCATCATGAAGAGACTCAATCTGCATTCGCGGACCGAGCTCGTCAAGTTCGCGATCAGGAGCGGACTGTACCGCCTCGACTGACAGCACTCCAGGAAGGTCCGCCTCCCTCTATGGCGCGCTGCCCTGCCCTGCGCCGGCCACGGCCACGGCCGCGGCCGGGCCCGAGCAGCAGGAGCAGCTCGAGCCGGCCGGGGGGACATAGGCCGCGATCTCCCTCCTCACCGCCGCGAGATCGACCCTGGCGAGGTCATCCACGGTCCTCACGTAGCCGAAGATCATTCCCGTACCGCACTGGAAGGCGAAGTCGTCCATGACCGGGATCTAGGGAGTCGACAGCTCGCCTTTGGCGAGGTCGAGGCCGCCGTGGTAGGCGGGGAAATCCACGTAGGAATTGCAGGCATCGAGGCCCTTGGGCACGAAGCGGATGACGGCCCTCATGCCCTTCTGGAGGACCAGGGCGGCGGGGGAATAGCCCGAGGCGTCGACGGTGACGACGATCTCCTGGGCGCCCTTCCGGATCGTCGGCATTCCTATCTTTTCCACGGAGATGCGCGCCGGGTTCGGAGGGAGGACGAGGACGGCTCCGGCCTTGATCATGACCGGCATCAGCCTGCGGGGGATGAGGGAGGCGGCGGCGCCGAAGACGAGGAGAAGGGGGAGGGTGCCGAGGGCGAAGAGGAACATCGAGAGGGCGCCGGCCACCGCCGAGCCCGTCCCGAGGGCGTAGAGCTGCATAGTCTGGAGGGGGCCGCAGGGCATGAGGCCACCGAGGAGGCCGACCGCGAAGGGTCCGCGGCCCGCGAGCCTGGCGGAGACCTTCGCGCCGAAACGGCGGAGCGGAGCGGGCAGTCCGGACGAGAGGCGCGAAAGGCCGGGGAGGGAGGGTAGGGAGGGTAGGAGGCCGAACATCGAGAGGCCGAGCCAGAGCATGAAGAACCCGGCCAGGCCGGTGATGAGACCCTTGGCGGTCTCGGAGAAGGCGAAGACCGAACCGAGGCTGCCCACGAGTCCTCCGACCAGGGTGTAGGAGACAAGGCGGCCGCTGTTGTAGAGGAGACCGGGTCTGAGGCGGTCGGGAGAAGGGCCGGCGCGCCCGGACTCGAGGGCCGGGGCGGGGCCCCTGCCGAGGCTCTGGGAGATGACGAGGCCTCCGCACATGGCGACGCAGCGCACCGAGGTGAGGAGGCCGATGACGACCAGCATCGCATAACTCGTGAAGGAGTAGGCGCCGGTCTCGACGAGGGGGAAGTTGTTGAAGAGCCCGGCGGCCGAGGCGAGGAGATAGGCGGCGGCGAGGAGGAGTCCGATGCCGAGGGCCAGGGCCGTGGCGCGGGAGGGCCGCTCGCGGGTGGCGTAGCCCGCCCCCTCGATGGCGGCCTTGAGTGCCTCGGCTCCGACCCCCTCGGCGTGCATCACGAGGACCCGGCCCCTGAGCTGGGAGGCCTTGGCCCCGGTCACGCCCGGAAGGGCGGTCAGGGCCTTCTCGATCCTGCCTTCGCAGGATGAACAGGTCATGCCCTCGACCTGGATCGTAGTCTCTATGTTCACTGCGTGCCCCCTCGCCGGGGCACGAGCGGAACTCCGGCGGATCCGGGTGTACAGGAAGTGTGTGAATATCGTGTGAACCGGCGGGTTGATTGCGTGGCTCGAGGGCGGAGGGAGGCCGTACGCCTCCCTCCGCCCCGTCACAGGATGGCGGCCGCCAGACCCAGGTAGACGAGGATGGTAGAGACGTCCGTGGCCGCGAGGACGAGGGGTCCGGCCGCGACCTTGAGGTTGGCCTTGAGCCTGAAGAGGAACCAGGGGAGGAGGAAGCCGACGACCGAGGCGGTGGCCATGGCCAGGACCACGCTGGCGAGGATGACGAGGCCGACGGCGCCCTCTCCCTTCCAGAGGGTCTCGAGGAGATAGACGATGAGGCCCGAGGCCGCGCCGAGGAGGAAGCCGGTCGCCGCTTCGCGGGCCAGCTTGCGGAGGGCCTCCCCCGCCTTAAGTTCGCCGAGGCCGAGGATCTGGAGGGAGATGGTCATGGACTGGATGGCCGTGCTCTCGCCCAGCGCCAGGATGGGGGCGAGGAAGACGGCGAGCACGATGCTCGAGGCGAGGGTCGACTCGAAGAAGGCCGAGACGAGGACGCAGAGGGCGCCGCCGGCCAGGGTGGAGAGGAGCCAGGGAAAACGGAGCCTCCAGGCCTTGAGGGGGCCGGCGCCGACGAGGCCACCGAGCCTGACGCCGATGGTCTGGAAGACCTCCTCGACGAGGGCCTTGTCGGAGAGGTCGATGGAGCGCGTGGCGAAGACGTGGAGATCGAGGACGCCGACGATGCGGCCCCTCCGGTCGAGGGCGGGCAGGGAGAGGAAGCGGTGCTTCTCGAAGATGCGCGCCGCCTCGAGGAGGGTGGCCTCGGCCCCCACCGTCACTATGTCCCGGAGGCAGACTTCGGCCAGTCTCTTCTCGGGCTCGCGGGTGACGAAGAGCCGCGCCGGCATGACGCCGATGAGCCTGCCGTCCTCGTCGACGACGTAGAAGTACATGATCCGCCCCTCGTCCTTGCGCCTCTGCAGGGCCTCGATGGCGCGCCGCACCGAGAGGTTGCCGTCGAGGGTGACGAAGTCGCGATGCGCGAAATCGGCGACCAGCTCCCTCGCCAGGTCGAGGGAGGAGGGGGCGGACCGGCCGGTTTCGGCGCCGGCCTTCGATTCCGCGGTCAGACCCATGCTCAGGTTCCGGCGGCGGGAAGCCGCTCCAGGTCGAAGGGCGTCGCCTGATAGACGTTGTAATTGAGCCAATTGGCGTAGAGGAGGTGGGCGTGGCTGCGCCAGGTCATGAGGGGGGGCTTCGTCGGGTCGTCGCCGGGGAAGTAGTTGGCGGGCACCGCGATGGGCAGGCCCTTGGCGGCGTCGCGGTCGTACTCGGCCTTGAGGGTCAGGCGGTCGTACTCCGGGTGGCCGGTGACGAAGACGCGGCGCCCGTCCAGCGAGGTGGCCATGTAGACTCCGGCTTCGTCGGAGACGGCGAGGAGCTTGAGGTCGGGGCAGGCTTCAATGGCGCCGCGCTCGACCTCGGTGTGGCGGGAATGGGGGGCCAGGAAGACCTCGTCGAAGCCGCGGAGGAGGGGCTCGGAGAGGTCGAGGGCGCGGTGTCGGTAGAGACCGAACATCTTCGCGGGCAGGGGCCGCTTGGGGATGCCGTAGTGGTGGTAGAGCCCGGCCTGGGCCCCCCAGCAGATGTGGAGGGTGGACCAGACGTGGTCGCGCGACCAGTCCATGAGGCGGAGGAGCTCGGGCCAGTAATCGACCTCCTCGAAGGGGAGGGTCTCGACGGGGGCCCCCGTGATGACGAGACCGTCGAAGCGCTCGTGGAGGACCTCGTCGAGCTCTTCGTAGAAGGCCTCGAGATGCTCGGAGGGCGTGTTGCGCGAATCGTGGCTGCCCATGCGGATCAATTTGACGTCGATCTGGATGGGGGTGTTGCCGAGGAGGCGGAGGAGCTGGGTCTCGGTGACGATCTTGGTGGGCATGAGGTTGAGCACCGCGATGCGGAGGGGGCGGATGTCCTGGTGGCGCGCGCGCTCGGGCGTCATCACGAAAATGTTCTCGGCCGCGAGAGTGCGGACCGCGGGGAGTTCATCGGGGATGTTGACGGGCATGGCTTCTCCTGGCTCCTTCAGGCGTCGCGCGGGCGGCGCTTGACAGGCCTCGCTCCTCCATGAAGAATCGCCGCTATGATAATGGCCGAAAGGCCCGCGGGCGCGCAAGACCCCGCTCGCGAGGGGAAGCCGATGATCAGGTATGGCAGCGACAGGACGGTCCTATGTGGCATGCGCCGTCCCTCGCGAGGGACTGCCGGACGGCGCGCGCGCCGGTCCGATCCGTCCCGGTAGCGGGGGTTTTCGACCCCGCCCCCGGCGGGAATTCCCGCGGCCGCCCCTGGCGGCGGCCGAAGCCTGCCTGAACAATCACGGAGCCACCCATGCCATCCAAAGCGTCCGGCCGCGCCTTCGACACCTCCGCCGTCCACGGCGGCCAGGCACCCGACCCGGCGACCCTGTCGCGCGGCGTCCCGATCTACCGCACCAGCGCCTTCCAGTTCCGCTCGACCGCCCACGCCGCCGACCTCTTCGCCCTCAAGGAGGCGGGGAACATCTACACCCGCCTCGGCAATCCCACCAACGAGGTCCTCGAGAACCGCGTCACCGAGCTCGAGGGAGGGGCCGCCTCGGTGGCCCTGGCCTCGGGGACGGCGGCCATCTTCGCGACGATCATCACAATTGCGAAGGCAGGGGACCACATCGTGGCCGCCTCGAACCTCTACGGCGGCACCTTCACCATGCTCGACGCCATCCTGCCGGACATGGGCATAACCACCACCTTCGTCGACGTGGGGGATCCGGCCGCCTTCGAGGCCGCGATCCGGCCCCAGACGCGTCTCGTCTATGTCGAGACCATCGGCAATCCAGTCCTCGACCTGGCCGACCTCGACGCCATCTCGGCCGTGGCGAGACGTCACCGGCTTCCCCTCGTGGTGGACGCGACCTTCACCACGGCCGCCCTCCTCAGGACCGTGGAGCACGGGGCCGACATCGTCGTGAACTCCCTCACCAAGTGGATGGGCGGCCACGGCACCACCATCGGGGGCATAGTCACCGACGCGGGCAGCTTCGATTGGAAGGACCCCAAGTTCGAGCTCTTCAACCGCCCCGACCCGGCCTACCACGGCCTCCGCTGGGCCCACGACCTTCCCGCCGGTCTCAGGGAGATGCCCTTCGCCCTCCGCCTGCGGACCGGCGCCCTCAGGAACCTCGGGGCCTGCCTCTCGCCCGACTCGTCCTGGGCCTTCCTCCAGGGCCTCGAGACCCTCCACCTCCGCATGCCGCGGCATTGCTCGAACGCCCTCGCCGTCGCGCGCCATCTCAAGTCCCATCCCCGGGTGGCCTGGGTGCGCTATCCCGGTCTCGAGGGCGATCCCTCGAAGGCCCTGGCCGACCGCCTCCTCCCGAAGGGCGCGGGGGGCATGGTGGTCTTCGGCACGAAGGGAGGGGCGGCCGCCGGCCGGAAATTCATCGAAGCACTGAGCTTGTTTTCGCACGTGGCCAACGTCGGCGACGCCAAGTCCCTGGCCATCCATCCCGCCACCACGACCCACTCCCAGCTCACCGAGGACCAGATGGCGGCCGGCGGCGTGACGAGCGACCTCGTACGACTGTCCATCGGCCTCGAGGATCCCGCCGACATCATCGCGGACCTCGATCGGGGCCTGGCCGCGGGCTAAAGGGCTTTGGAAGGATGGGGGTGGGGAAGGAAACCTTTCTCCGAAAGGTTCCCTTCCCCACTAAATATTGACAATTATAAATAAAGGCCGCCCGGTTTCCCGGACGGCCTTTCGCGTCCACGGTCCCGAGGGACCGCTTTCGCTCAGCTGCCCCAGGGGCGGATGGCGCTCTTGAGCTTGTCGTAGCCCTCGAGGTAGCGGGGGGTCTTGCCGCCGTAGATCTTGTCGAAGGTGGCGAGCTGGGCGTCGAGCCAGGAGGCGAGTTCCTTGTTGCCGGGGTTCGCGGCCTTGTAGGCGTCGTTGATGAGGACGAAGTGGATGCGGGGATCGTAGGGGTTCTTGGTGCCGCCCACGGTCTCGTCGCCGGCCAGGAGGCGCATCAGCATGGCGTCGGCCGAGCCGAGGGTCTGCTCGTAGATGGGCGCGCCCTCGGTGCGGTACATGATGCTCGTCATGTCCTTGCCGTTCTTCATCGCGCCGTGGCCGAGCTCGTTCCAGACCTTGCTGATGTCCATGCCGGGTTTGACGTGGTCGAGGACCATCTGACCCCAGGCGCGCAGGGCGTCGGGGGCGTCGGCGAGGAGATCGGTGAGGCGGTCGCCGTCCAGGTCGGTGGCGTAGATGATGCACTTCCGCTCGTTGATCATGTCGTGGAGCATGAGGCCGAAGTTGGTGTCGGAGATGTGCTCCGTGATCTCGCCGCTCCAGTTCTCCATGCCCGCCTTGAAGTCCTTGGGCAGGAGGGCGACGATGGCGTCGATGTTCTCCTTGTGCTCCTCGTAGGCGTCGACGGCGTAGGCGCGCTTCAGCTCGAACTTGGTGCCCTTGAGGAGCCAGCGCACGAGGCCCGCGTTGATGGCGTCCTCCTGGGCCTGGGTGGGCTTGGTGGCGACGCGGCCGATCTGCCTGGTGTCGTTGACCATCTTGAGGAAGAGGCGGATGGCATAGGCCATGCGCACGCCGGGGGTGTTCATCTCGGAGTGGATGATGCCGGTCTCGCGCGACACGTTGAACTTCTTCTTGTCCTGGGAGTAGGGGAGGCCGGGCATGAAGCGGATGGAGGTGATGGGGCCGTAGGGGCGCACGTTGCAGTAGACGCCGGCGGCGGTGCGGAGGGGGGCGTTGGCGGACTTGCCGTTGACGACGACCTTCTTGCCGCCCTCGTTGACGAGGAAGTCGCCGGCGGTGGACCACTTGATGGCGGTGTAGTCGAGCTTGCCGAACCACTCGAGGGAGGCGAGCTTGGAGTCGTGGCGGAACTGGGCCATCATCGGCACGCCGAGGAAGGGGAGGCCGAGGACGTCGAGGGCCATGAGGGTGCCGTTCAGGGCGAACATGTCGGTGAAGGCGTGGGCGACGGGCTTGATCCCGCCCGCGGTGTTGCCGCCCTCCCAGATGATGGCGTCCGAGATGCCCTTGGGCTGGACCTTGGAGCGCTTGTACAGGCCGTCCAGGTGCTTGAAAAGATCGCCCGTCTGCTCTTCCTGGGCGACTTTCAGGAGGTCGAGTCGTGTGCTCATGGTGTCTCCAATGGGGGGAAAAATATCTGACAGTTGCGTCGAAAGATAATATTCCCTCCGTCTTAAGGCGTCAAGCTGGCCGCGTCGCCCTTTCGCTTGCCCCCGCGCGGCCTTCATGGCAGAATACTCGCCCCGCCCCCGACGGCGCGCCAGGACGGCGCCGCGGCGAGGGCGGGAATCAAGGGAAGGCCGGGGAAGCTCAATGCCGAGATCGATCGTCGAGAACTCGTCCAGCGTGGTCGTGGGGAAGAAGAGGGCCCTCGAGCTGATGGTCGTCGCCCTCCTCGCCGAGGGGCACGTCCTTCTCGAGGACGTGCCCGGCCTCGGGAAGACCGTCATGGCGAAGGCCCTGGCCAGGAGCATCGGCGGGGAATTCCGCCGCATCCAGTTCACGCCCGACCTCCTGCCCTCCGATGTCACAGGCTTCTCCGTCTACGACCAGCGCGGCGCCGAATTCGTCTTCCATCCCGGTCCGGTGATGTCGAACGTCCTCCTCGCCGACGAGATCAACCGGACCATCCCGCGGACCCAGGCCAGCCTCCTCGAGAGCATGGGCGAATTCCAGGTCACCGTGGACGGCAAGACTGTCCGTCTGCCGAGACCTTTTTTCGTCATCGCCACGCAGAATCCCATCGAGATGGACGGGACCTTCCCCCTCCCCGAGGCCCAGCTCGACCGCTTTCTCATGAAGATCGACCTCGGCTATCCGGCGCGGGCCGAGGAGCTCGAGATCCTGGGGCGCTTCGCGGGCGGCGATCCCCTGGAGTTCCTCGGGGCTGTCAGTTCGCCCGAGCGCATCGTCGAGCTGCAGCGCGCCCGCGGCACTGTCCTCGTCGCCGAGGACCTCCGCGGCTACATCGCCGACCTCGTGATGGCGACGCGCGCCCATCCCCAGGTGCGCTACGGGGCGAGCCCCCGCGGCTCGCTGGGCCTCCTCAGGGCCGCCCAGGGCCTCGCCATGCTGCGGGGCAGGGACTACGTGGTGCCCGACGACATCAAGGAGCTCGCGGTCCCCGTCCTCGCCCACCGGGTCATCCTCCGACACGAGGAGAGGGCCAAGGGCGCCTCGTCCATCGCGGTGGTCCGGGAACTGCTCGAGCGCCTGCCCGCGCCCTCCCCGGTCTGACCCATGGACAGCGGCCCGGCCCCGGTGGCGGGAAGAAGCCTCCTCGGCGGGGCGAAGGGGCTCGCGACCCTCGCCCTTCTCGCGGCCGGCGGTCTCGCCTTCTCCGCGACCACTCTCGCCGCCTTCTCGGCCACCCTTCTCTTCCTCCTCCTCGCGCTTCGGCTCTGGGCCCGTCTCGCCCTCTTCAGGGTCGAGGCCGAACTCAGGATCGAGGGAAGGCGCGTCTTTCCGGGCGAAGCCTTCCGCCTCGTCGCCGGGCTCCGCAACCGAAAGCCCCTTCCAGTCTGGCTCGGGCTCGAGCTCGTCCATCCGCCCGGCATCGCGGCCGGGATCACCGAGGGCTTTTCCGGGGAGGCCGCGGTCCCGGCCTACGGGCGCGCCGAGGGGATCTGGACCTATCGGGCCGGAAAGCGCGGAGTCTATCGCCTCGGGCCCGCGGGCCTCTCCGCCGGCGACCTCTTGGGTCTCTTCCGCGAGGCGCGCGTCCTCCCCTTCGAGGGCGAGGTGGTGGTCTTCCCGAGGAAGCTGACCACCCTGGCCCTCGATTCGCCCTTCCGCGACTTTTTCGGCATCCATCCTTCGAAGGGTGTCATAGAGGATCCCGCCTGGTACGAGGGCACGCGGGACTACGACGGCTCCAGGCCCGCGAGGAACATCCACTGGAAGGCCAGCGTCCGCTTCGGCGTACTCCAGGAGAAGATTTTCGCGCCGACCTCGCACCGGAAGGTCTTTCTCGTCTTCGAGGGGGCGGGCTTCGCCGAGGCTGAGGACGGACTTGGCTTCGAACTCGCCCTCGAGCTCCTCGCCTCCCTGGCCTCCGCGATAGCCGAGTCCGGCGCCTCCCTGGCCCTCGTGACCGACCGCGCGGTCCGGGGCTTTCCCGCCCACCTTCCCCTCGGCAGGGGTCCCGAGCAGCTCGGGGCCATCCTCGAACTGCTCGCGCGCGTCTCCCCGCGGCAGGGAACCCCGACGCGCCGCCTCGTCGCGGGCGGCTCGCCTGCCGGTCCGGCCGGGGGATCCGGCGGGGCGGGCTTCGTCGTCCTCGCGCGGGAGGCCCGAGAGGGGGTGGCGAGCCTGCGCAACCTCGCTCCCCTGCGCCGCTACGGCAGGATCGTCGTGCACGCGACGAGGGCGACCGAGACGGAGGAGGAGGGGATCCGCCTCCTTTCCTTCAGGGAACTCCTCCCGCCCGAGGGGGAGGGCCTGTGAGCCCGGCCCTCTTCTTCCTGGTCGCGATGGAGCTGCTCGAGCTCCTGGCGGCCTCCTCCTTCGTCCTCGTCATTCTCGGGCTTCCCCTCCGCCCCCTGGCGGCGGCCCTCGTGTACCTGATCGGCCTCGGCCTGGGGCGCTTCCGGCTCAGGGCCGGCGGCTGGAATGTCGGTCTCATCATCTCGGTTCCCCTCGCCTTCGTCGTGACAGCCGCCTTGTTCTACCTCGATCTCAGAAGCTCCGCCCCCTCCGCCGCCCCGGGCGTCGAGGCCGGAGTCACCATCCTCCTGGTCCTCGTGGCCCTCCTCCTTACCGGGCTCTACGGCGGTCTCGCCTTCCTCCGCGGGAGCGAAGCCCCTCCCGACCACGAATCCTGTCTCGGCCACTTCGACCGCGGAGCCCTCGTCTTCCTCGCGACCCTCTTCCTCGCGGCGGCCACCGGGGTCGCCGATCCCTGGCCCCTCCGGCTCGCCGTCCCCTGGCTCCTGGCTTCGGCCCTGGCCCTCGGTTCGGCGAGACTGGCCCGAAGCGGGCGGAAGTCGAGGCGCCCTTCCTCGGCCCATGCGGCCCTTCTCGCCTTCGCCCTCGCCCTGGCACTCTTCGCCGAGGCCTCGGTCCTTCTGTCGCCCCTCCTCGTCGAGCCGGCGAGCCGCGCCCAGAAGGCCCTCGGCGAGGGTTTCGTGGAGGGTCTCGCGCGGCTCGGGGAATTCCTGGACAGGATCTTCGTCGCGCCGAAGGGCCTCGGCGAGGCGCCCATCCTCCGCGCCGCCGACCTGGTCGATCCCGAGAGGGCCGCGAAGCAGGGGGGGCCGATCTCCGAGCTCGTCCTCGTCATCCTCGGCCTGGGCGCGGTCGGCGTCACCCTATTTGTCCTAGTTGTGACGAGCGCCCGGTTCCTGCGCTCCCTCCGCCATGGGCCTTCCCCCCTCCGGGGCGGCCGCCCGCTCCGCGACGCCCTCCGCCGCCTCCTCTCCCTCCTTTCGGGACTGCGGTCGCGCCTCCTCGCCCGGCGCGGCGGCGCGGGGGAGGGCGAAGGAAGGCGTTTCGGCAAGGCCCTCGCGGCTTATGCCCGCCTCCTTCGGGGCGGGAGGGCGGTGAGGGCGGGCCGGAGGGCGGCCGAGACTCCCAGGGAGTACGGGGAGAGGCTCCTCGCCGCCCACCCGGGGGCCGCCAGGGACGCGGAGTTCATAATTACGATGATGGAGAGGGAGGTCTGGGCGGGGAGGGAGCCGGGGAAGGCCGAGGCCAGAGTCCTCGACGCCGCCCGTCGGAGGACGGGCCCCGCGGCCTTCCGCGCCGAGCTCCTGGCCCGCGCCCTCCGCCGCGTCCTTTCGCGCCGGCGACGCTAGGCGGGGGCGCTAGGCGGGGGCGCAGGTCAGCGCGGGCCGACGCCGAAGAGGGGCCACCAGAAGAAGGCCGCCGCGAGAAGGACGGCGACGATCGCCAGACTGAGGACTGATCCGAGGCGCAGCATGTCGCGCAGCGTGAAGTAGCCTGCCGACGAGACGGTGAGGTGGGTCATCGCCTGGGTCGGGAAGACCAGCCCCAGGACCGAGGAGCCGACGCAGACGAGGCCGAGCCAGACCGGGTTGATCCCGTCGGCCTTCGCCAGTGAAAAGACGAGGGGCAGGATCGCGGCCACGACGGAGAAGTTGTTCGGGAAGCCCAGCCTGAACACGACCGTGGCCGCCGAGACCGCGAGGGCGATGGCGAGGGGCCCCGCGCCTCCGAGGCCGCCGAACACCGATCCGGAGAGCCAGGCTATCGCCCCGCTGTCGGTGAGCCCCCGGGCCATGCAGAGGCTGGCGCCCAGGAGAATCATCACGTCCCAGCTCATGTTCCTGTAGACCGTGCGCCAGTCTACGAGTCCGACCTTCGGCAGCATCGCGACGACGGCCATGAGAAGGCAGGAGTGGGCGATGGGGATGCCGAGGGGCTTCTCGCCCAGCCAGAGCGCGATGAGGACGACCATGTAGACGATCACCTTCACCTCGCGCCCCCTTAGTCTCCCGAGCCGGGCCAGCTCCGCGGCGAGGTAGGCCCGGCCGCCGGGCAGGGATTTTATCTCGGGCGGGTGGACGACGATCATCACCACCCAGACGAGAAGGGCCGAGACCAGGGCGGGCGGGAGCATGAGGCGGAGCCAGGCCAGGTAGCTCCACTCGAATCCCAGGAGGGACTGGTAGAGGCTCACGGCGAGGATGGTGGCCATCGCCCCGGTCATCACACCCATGCTGCTCACGAGGGACACGTAGGAGAAGGAGAGGAGGAGGGTCTTCCCGATGTTGCCCTTGCTCTCCCCGCTCATCGCCCGCGCCACGCCGAGGCAGATGGGGGTCATGAGGGCGGCCCTGCCCGCGGAGGTCGGCAGGAGGAAGATGAAGAGCATCGTCGTGAGCACCACCATCAGGATGGTCGCGCGCGAGTTGCCCTTGGCGACGGCGAGGAGGGAGAGGGCGATGCGTCGGTCGAGGCCGGATTCCTGCATGGCGATGGAGATGACGAAGACTCCGAAGAGGAGCCAGACGGTCGAGTTGCCGAAGCCCTGGAGGGCGGTCTCGAAGGGGAGGACTCCGAGGAGGGGATGGAGGACGAGGATGAGGAGGGCCGTGAGGGCGGGGAAGATGGCCTCCGTGGTCCAGAGGGCGACGGCCGCGAGCACGAAGACGATGCTCCGGCGTCCCGCCTCGCCCAGGCCGGCGGGGAGGGGCAGGGCGAGGAGTATGAGGGCCGCGAGGAAGGTGGCGCCGAGGATGAGGGTCGACCGGGTGTTCGTCTCGGTTCGCGGCGCCGCGGGGGCTGCTTGCATGGGAAAAAGATAACAGAAACCGTGCCATCGCCTTAATCCCTCCCCAGGCTATTGGCAACTCCGATTTGGGTGATTTTGGCGGCCGTATTGGGGCGCCAATTTGGTTTTTGGGTGGCATTAGGTTGACTCAATATCCGCCCAGGGGCACTAACTCGATAAATCTTTCCAGAAATGCGAGATAGCTCGCGGCCGATCATCGGCGCCTGGAGCGAGGCAACCGAGCCTTTGGCGGGGAAAGGCCCGGGCTGGTCGGTCCGATGGGCTCATTCCGACAAATATAGATTGCATGGGGGCGTTTGGCACGAATAATGCTTTATGTGCTGCTGAAGAACAGAATGTTCGGGGGAGAGCGAAGCGCATGGGTCTGACGATCAGCGAAAAGATCATCGCCTCACATGCCGGCCTGGACCGGGTAGCCCCCGGCGAGATCCACGAGGTTCCCGTCGATCTCCTCTACCTCCACGACAACAACGGCCCGATCGCCATCCAGCAGTTCGAACTCATTCCGGGGGCCACGGTCTGGGACCCCTCCCGGGTGCGCTTCATCCTCGACCACCACGCCCCCGCGACGACCTTCCGGGCGGCGGGGCACCACCAGACGATCCGGGCCTTCGCGGAAAAGCACGGCATCCCGGTCTTCGACGTGGGTCGGGGCGTGTCGCACGCGGTGATGCTGGAGGAGGGCCTGGCCGGCCCCGGTCAGATCGTGCTCGGCACCGATTCCCACACGGTGGGTCTCGGCGTCCTCGGCTGCCTGGCCACCGGCATCGGCTCAACCGAGGCGGCGGCCGTCCTCTACACGGGCCGCATCTGGCTCATGGTGCCCGAGACGATCCGCGTCGTCCTCGAGGGCGCTCTGGCACCGGGGGTCTACCCCCGCGACGTGGCCCTCCTTCTCCTCCGCCACTTCGGCCCCTCCTTCCTCAACTACCTGGCCCTCGAGTTCACCGGCGGCTTCGTCGAGGGTCTCGACCGCGAGGCCCGCATGGCGATCACGACCATGTGCCTCGAGATGGGAGTGAAGAACGCCCTCATGCCGGTCCCGGTCGCTGGCGCACCCAGGGCCGACGCGGACGCCCGCTACGCCTCCACCGTGAACTTCGATGTCGGCGGCCTTGGTCCGATGGTCGCCACCCCGGGTCTACCCACGAACGGCGTGCCCGTCGCCGAGGTCGCCGGGACGCCCATCCAGCAGGCCACCCTCGGCTCCTGCGCCGGAGCCTACTATCCGGACCTCGTCGCCGCGGCGGAGGTGCTCCGGGGCGGGCATGTCGCCCCGGGCGTCCGCTTCGTGATCGTGCCCAACTCGAGCCGCGTGGTCGAAAGGGCGGCCCGCAGCGGCATCCTCGCCGAGCTCGTCGCGGCGGGGGCCATCGTCAGCTCCCCCGCCTGCGGGACCTGCGCGAGCTACGAGGTCGGCTGCCTCGCCCCCGGCGAGACCTGCGTGTCGACCACGACCCGCAACATGGAGGGTCGCATGGGGCCCGGCGGCCGGGTCTACCTGGCCTCGGCCGCGACGGTCGCCGCCTCGGCCCTGCGCGGCGCCATCGCCGACCCGAGGAGTCCTTGATGGAGCGAAGGACCTACCGCGGCCGGGCCTGGAAGTATCCCGACAACGTGAGCACGGACCACATCCTCCCCTCTCGATTCATGACGGAGGTGGAGCCGGCCGAGCTGGCCGCCCACGCCATGGCGGGCATCGATCCGGGCTTCGCCGCCGGGGCGCGGCCAGGCGACATTCTCGTGGCCGGCTACAACCTCGGCTACGGCTCCTCGCGCGAGCAGGCGCCGCGGGCCCTCCTCTACGCCGGCGTCAAGGTCGTGGTGGCCAGGACCTTCGCCAGGATATTCTATCGTAATTGTTACAATATCGGTCTCCCGGCGATCACCTGCCAGGAATTCGTCGACGCGGTATCGGGCATGGACGAGGTCGAGGTCGACCTCGAGGGCGGCACGATCCGCGACCTCTCGACCGGGGGGACTTTCGGCTTCGCCAGGCCCCCCGCCTTCCTCCTCGACTACATCGCCGCGGGCGGGCTCATCCCCCATCTCATCTCCACATCGGTCACAAGGGGCGGTGCTGCATCGCCCCCGAACAATAGCGCAAGGAGGCTTCCATGAAGAAGCAGAGGTCAGTCAGAGTCGCTCTCGTAGCCGCGTTCCTCGCCGTCGCGGTCTTGCTCGCCTTCGCCGCGCCCAACTGGCCGACGAAGAACATCACGTTGATCTACCACTCGGGCGCGGGCTCCGGCGGGGATCTCTTCCTCCGCGCCCTCGCCAAGGCCATCGAGCCCAAGCTCGGCAAGTCGGTCATCGTCGACAACCGGACCGGCGCCGGCGGGCTCAACGCCTGGAGACCGGCGGCCGACGCGAAGGACGACCACACCCTACTCGGCGTCTCCTCGACCATCATCACCGCGCCCATCCTGAACAACATGCCCGTCACCTTCCGCAATTTCAAGCCCGTCGCCATGATGTTCATGGATCCGATGATCTTCATCGTGAAGGCCGACAAGCCCTGGAAGTCCCTCGAGGATTTCGTCGCCGACGCCAAGGCCAATCCCGGCAAGTACAGCATCGCCGGCGGCGTGGCCGGGGAGCTCGGCTTCGTGGCGGCCATGCTCATGCAGCAGGAACTCGGCATCAAGTTCAACATAGTCCCCTTCGAGTCGGGAGCCGACTCCGCGATCTCCGTGCTCGGCGGCCATGTCGACGGAGCCATCGGCGAATACGCCGAGGGGTCGGCGCAGATCGAGACCGGAAACCTGAGGGTCCTCCTCGCCTTCAACTCGGTCCCGGGCAAGGCATTTCCGACGGTCGCGGACAAGAAGATCAACATCTCCATCGAGAAGTTCCGCGGCATTCTCGCACCGATGTCCTTCCCCGACGCCGATGTCAAGATCCTCGCTGACGCCTGCAAGGTGGCGATGGATGATCCGGGCTTCAAGTCATACTACACCAACATGAGACTCATCCCCGTCTTCAAGACGGGCGCCGATTTCACGAAGGT
>Ga0334722_10003121_pt1 | contig 18080 bp, 16 predicted proteins | sample C3_bottom_MG_FD_207210 | JGI IMG/M metagenome (GOLD analysis project Ga0334722, IMG submission 207210) | Sediment microbial communities from Yellowstone Lake, YNP, Wyoming, USA - C3_bottom | ecosystem: Environmental > Aquatic > Freshwater > Lake > Sediment | place: USA: Wyoming | collected...
ATACTACCCTGACCTCTACCTTATGTCCTAGGGGCATTTTTGGGCATTACAGAGGATATTTTGTTCAGGTACCCTATCCTATCTTGGCCAATGAGACACCCGCTACAAACTGTATGAAAACACTAATTTTCATACATAATTTTTAGGAAAAGCACACTTTTCTTATGAAAATTAGGGGTATTTTTGGCCTAAAAATGTATTATTTCTTTTAAAGTTTTTATGCATTTGTAATATAATGTGTGTGGAGGTTCATATGAAGGATATAGAGGTATATAGGAATACAAGGAGTATAGACAATGTATTTGAAGGAGAGGTAGTCTATCACTTTACGGAGGATGAACTTCAAAGACTTACTGATACTTTCTATTCGTATTTAGAAGAAGACGAGAAAAAGGGAAACACAGTAAGAGCATCTCATAGAGCAAAGCACTTGTTGTTCTTTCTTTTTCTAAGATACACAGGTGCAAGGATAGGAGAGGTTCAACTCATAAATGAGAAAAGAGATATTGATTTGAGACTATCCCAGGTTCATCTTACAACTCTTAAAAGACACGCAAAGAAGAAAAAGGGAAAGGTAAGTAGAACTGTGCCTGTTCCTGAAGGTCTCATAAATGAGTATCTGAGACTCATAAAGATATACCCTCAAATAGAAGGAAATGTGTTTAACATACCTCAAAGTGTTTTCTTTAGAGTCTTTAGGAAAATGTGTGATAAAGCACATATTGATAAGAAACTTGCACATCCTCATACACTCAGACATACAAGAGCAATAGAACTACTAAAAGCACAAGTACCAGTTACAATAGTTCAACAGATATTAGGACATGCTTCTCTTTCAACTACTGCTATGTATTTGAGATACTCTGCTTCTGAGACAAGAAGGATATTGAAGGATAGAGGAGTGATATAGGGGTTTACGGAATTCGTCCAAACACTTTTTAAATTTCAGAGAAAAACTATAAGAGTTACAACCATCTTACTTTATACGTATTGCTTTAGAGACTATTTTGTGCAAAATTACGGTGTTTCTTCTTTCGAGTACTTATGAGTATTAGACATATTGCAATAAGTATGTGAACTTGATAATAGAATTGACCTTATTAGAGTTCGGAGATTGTCATATATTCTTGAAAGATATACAAAAACTTTCATAGGAAGTATGTACTTGATATAATACTCATATGGAGAAAAAAGAGATTGTTTATGCATTCATAGACGCAAATAATTTGCACACACAGACAAGCAAAGTTGCAGGATGGCTTATTGATTACTGTAAACTACGAAAATGGCTCATGTGGAAATTTAACGTTCAAGTAGCTTATATCTTCATTGGAAAAAGAGAAGGAAGCGAATATGAATCTCTTTATTCATATTTAGAATCATGTGGATTTGAATTAGTATTTAAACCAACTATTATAGGTAAAGACGGAAAAGTGAAAGGTAATATTGATGCAGATCTTGTATTGAAAGCGATGATCGATTTTCCTAATTATGATAAGGCAATAATAATTACTAATGATGGTGATTTTTATTCATTAGTAGAATACTTAAAGGAAAAAGGGAAACTTAAATATGTAATAAGTCCCAATGGAAAGGGTCTTTCTGTCTTGCTTAGGAAAGCGGCTGGAAGTCAAATTCTGCTGTTAGAACAAGCTCGCGATCTACTTGAATACATAAAATAACGAGGAAGCACCACACAAGAATATCTACTTATGCAGTACTTCCTCCTCGGCATTCATTATATTGTTAATGAGGAAGGACCACATAAGCACCAACATTTGGCATCACATCAGTACCCATACTATAACCATCCTACTTATGCAGTACTTCCTCCTCGGCATTCATTATATTGTATATTATATTTTGTTTCATGTCAATAGTTTATTCTCATAACAATGTAGATGTTCTAAAATTTAGCAGTAGATGAAGACGTTTTTTGTTGGTTTATGATATTTTGCATTTAATTTACGATTTTGCATAATTTTGCAAATGTAATACAATGAAACAACTTAAAATGCAGGAGGCAAAGATGAATAGAAAGAGGAAGGATCTCGCAAGAGAATTAAATGTAAGTGAAGTAACTATCTGGCGTTGGGAAAGGGCCGGAATTCTTGATAGGAAAATCAATGAGATTGAAGAGAGAAATAAGAAAGTATTAGGTTCTCAGGAAGAGGTACTGCAAAGCTTAACAAATGTAATTAAGAGTAACACAGATATAATGCGGGATATTTCAAATGAAATACAACGAAATTCAGAGATATTACAAGACATTGCAAATGTATTACAAGGCATTACATCAAAGATAGAAGATACTTCAGATTTAATACAAAAGAACTATAGTTTATTGCAAGAAATTGCAAATGTAATGCAAAATATTATGAAGTCTCAAGAAATGAAACATAATGTATCACAACCTGTAGTAGATAAAAAAGCGAATGTAATGCAAAGTAATACATCTGAAATAGAAGAGAACTTCACGGCGACTGAACTTTCTAAAGTGCTTGGGGTAAACAGAAGCACAACTCAAAGATGGATAGCAAAAGGGGGGATGAAGGCAACCAAAACAGCACAAGGATATTTAATACCAAAAGATGAGGCTCTTAAAGTAATATTCAGGAAGGTATATGAAGATTTAAATGCAACTCGCCATTTTGGTGATTCTGTTCCTGTACCAATTTTCAAGGACGAAGTTAAAAAACATGTTGCCATTTCAGATGAGGAAATAGACAAAATACTTTTGGACCTTGATAGTAAGGAAATTATCTACCTTCAAATACTTGATAACCAAGGTGATTTTAGTGACAGTGATAGGGGTATAAAATTCCAGGGACGGGTCCTATATTTCATAACCTGGATAAAAAAGTAAAAATCCATTAAGAGCAAAAATACTCAAAAAGCTTGCAATTTTTTCAAAGAAGTTCTAAAATTTTCAGAGCGAGTAAATTATTATGGGGACAATAAATAGACTCTTAAAATTATTAATGAAAGTAAAAATTAACTTCAATGTAATTGCACTTATTGTATCTCTTGCATCACTTATAATTGCTTTTGTTTCTCTTTCTATTTCCAGAAGAATTTATATATTAACCTCACTTGATTACATACCAGTTATTGATTTTCAAGTTACTGGAGATCCGCCTTACTGTTCTTGGCCTGAAATTATGGACTGCCAACTGATAATAATAAATAAGACCAGCGACATCTATAAGATAGATTCAGTTGCTTTTTTTGGAGTTGAGTATGACGGTTTCGAAGACTATGTTAATAAAAAAATTGTAGAAATTCCTCTTGTCCATATTTATCATAGTGATGATTTCTGGTATAGTAAGGATTCAAAAGAAAAAATAGTATTTAATTTCAAGGGTTTGTATGTAGATGATAATAGAGAATTTATATACGACAAAATTAAGGAAAAAATAGAAACCGATTACAGCTACACTGGTAAAGAAAATCCCAGAGGATCTGCATTGCCCTACTTAAAAAATTGTTGCTACTATATTGATATCGAATATGAAGATAAATTTGAAAATGTTAAAGATGTATATTACAAGTACTACCACATTGAAGGTTTGGGATACAGAAAACAAAGGATGACAGAAGAAGAATATAAGGATTTCACAGAGAAATTCTACAAAACCCCATTTGAAAGCAATTTTAATACCATTTGGGAATATCTAATAAAGGAATACAGCCAACAATTTCCACCATAGAAATTCTTCTATGAAGACTACAATCTATAAGAACTTATTTGAGCTCATCTAAGCAGTACTCAAATCTTCATTATTTTTCTTTGATAAAAGCAAAAAATGAAGATAAGCTTAAAAATCTTGGAATTTTTGAAAGGCGATAAAACTTTACAATGAATAAAAAATTGCTCAATTAACCAATTAATTCTCTAATAAATTCAATAAGATATTTTTTTCCTACCTTGAAATTTCTTTCCTCCCCATAATCCGTCACTTCATTTTCTTTTACAACAAATACGCCATCCATTTCTGCAGTTAAAATGCTTCTCCATTTGTTTTTCTTTCCATGGTCGTCAGGTTTAAACAGTTCTTGATCATTATCGGGAGTTGCTAAAATGTATTTAAAAGGTTTTGCAGCTTCTCTCTTCTTTACCATCCAGTATGTAGTTTCTCCACCTCTTTCACGGAATGACTTTTTTACTGAGATTACACACACTACAGCTCCTTTTATCTTGCTATAAACTATAATATCACTATCTAAAAGAAAACTCTCATTTATTCCGTTAGAATTATAGTGAATCTTCAATATATCAGCATCAATAGAAATATGCTCGTCTAGAAAGATTTTACCCCTCGTTTCTTGTCTTACTCCTTTAGTTATTACAGCGTTCTGGTTAATATATGGATCACTTTTTAGAATGTTAATTATAAAATCTTCATACTTCATGCCCTCTTTGCTAACAAATGACTGACGGGCTTTAATATTTTCATCTTTTTTATACATTTAACATCTATTCCCTCGTATTTTCAGACCTTCTTATTATTCCAATCTTCTAACATTACGAATAATATGATATAATAAAAATAGAAAAAATTATGGACATATATTTTATGGCTATAAAATATAAATCTTGCGGAGGAATAGTGCATGAAATATTTAAAAAACGGGCCTGTTCAAGAAAAAAGAGTAAGACTAAGTGAAAAAGTATTACGTGCAATAGAAGACATTTCTGCAAAAAAAGGAGAAAGTTTTAATCTTACAATAAACAAGATATTAGAAAACTATTTCAATTTAAAAGAAGAAAACAAGGTTCATTCTAAAGACTTTTATAAAGAATCCCCTAATTTAAAATTTGATTACAAAAATAAAATAAAAATATTTGAAAATGACTTTCTAAATGTAGATTTACAATCTTTAAGAGAAAAGATTAATCTAATTATCACTTCGCCTCCGTATAACGTCAGTATCAACTATAATATGCATGATGACACAAGAAGTTACCAGGATTACCTTAACTTCAGCGAGAAGTGGCTTATAAAAGCTTACGATTTACTTGCATTTGATGGGAGAATGTGTCTTAATATTCCCCTGGATAAAAACAAAAATGGTTTAAAGAGCGTTTATGCTGATTTGGTATCTATTGCAAAAAAAGTGGGGTTTAAATATCAAAGTACAATAATTTGGAATGAGCAAAACATCTCACGAAGAACAGCATGGGGTTCGTGGTTATCAGCTTCTGCGCCTTATGTGATCGCACCTGTTGAAACTATTGTAGTGCTATACAAAAATCAATGGAAAAGAAAAAATAAAGGAGTATCTACAATTGAGAAGGATGAATTTATAGATTGGACGAATGGTGTGTGGACTTTCAGCGGAGAAAAAAGAACGAAAATTGGACACCCTGCTCCTTTCCCTGTTGAGTTACCTAGACGATGTATTAAACTCTTCAGCTTTAAAGAAGATGTTGTATTTGATCCGTTCTTGGGAAGTGGTTCTACCTTAATCGCTGCGTATGAAGAAGGCAGAATTGGAATAGGAGTTGAGATAGACCCTACCTATGTGGAATTATCTATTAAAAGAATAAAAGATCATTTAAAAGTCGAGATTGAAGAAATTTTGACGGCAAAATAAAAGAAGATTATTCACATGCAGAATTCACTTGTGGACAATTACTAATACCTATAAGAGTAATTCTACAAATTTTATTCTTTTTGGAAAGTATTAGAATTAATTTGAGTGATAAAAATCTATCAAATTAGGTCAAACTGATAGATTTGCAAAACATAAATCGCCTAATCTAAGGCACACATAAAACTAAACCATGTTATTATCAATTCTTCTATCTGTAAAATCTAGAGACTAATCCTATGCCTATCTAAGATTATTCAATAAAGTGTCGGAGTAGCACATCGTGAGAAATAGGTGAGAGTTTTAATGAAAAGTTATAGGATTTACAAGAAGAACTATAGACCTTAAACCAAAGACCTTTAGATAAGGAACCACAAAAACGCCATAGAGCATACCTAATGATAACCCCAAAATATTCTTCCTAGTGTATCGAGATTCTTAGAAATCCTTTCATAATCATCCTTCTACTAAATCATCATTATAACAACAGAACCAATAAATCCCAGCAAGGAAAATATAACTATCGTAAAAACAGACTTTACTCTATCTCTAATAATGTATCCCACTGCAATTCAAAGTAAAAAGAACTCTAAACGGGATGGATTTACTTTTCATATTTAAATCCCCAGACAATATTTTAGCAAAAATTTACTGGTATCAAAGATTATCCTTCGACACCCTAAGTTTTGAGCGAAGATATGCAGAACAATAATAACCTTCCTCTCGTACTAATAAATCGTTGCCTCACATAAAAAATTTATTCAAAAACTCTTAAATTTTGAAAAAAATAAGCAGAAAGTTAATCACAAAACTAACCTAATCTTCAGACTATGGTAATGTTTTCATTAAAAAATTTAGGTATGTTTTTATCGTATACCTTTACACTGGCAATAGATTCACTACAAAGCAGTATGGTAACCCTAAAGATAATTATTTTACATAATTATGCAAATGTAATACAATAGAATAACTTTAAAAGGTAAAAATGGATAAAAAGAGTAGAGACTTCACAAATAATTTAGGAGTAAGCAAAAGTAAACATTTAGCATTAAGGAAAGACAGAATTTTCAATAAGAATAAAAAATTGGTGCAATTATGGAGAAAAGAAAGCAAAGAAAGACTATTTCTAACTTGATAATGGAATATTTTGAGATGCATCCAAGAGAAGAATTAAAACACGGACCCGTTGTTGATTGGGTTGAAGAACAGTACAAAAAACTATACCGCAAAAAACCAAGGGATACTTGGCGTGGGATTCGGAGATTACATCAAGAAGGTAAATTGATAAAAGTCAAAAAAGGTGTTTATAAATACGACCCTGACTTAGTTCAAAACAAAAAGTTGTATGAATTTCCCCCAGACATAAAGGAAGCAATCTTTAAGAGAGATAATTATAGATGTGTTGTATGCGGAAGAGGTAGAGAAGATGGGGTCGAAATACATGCGGATCATAAAATACCGCTTGATAAAGGTGGAAGTAATACAATAGACAACGGTCAAACATTATGCTCGGAACACAATTTCCTTAAAAAGAACTACTCACAAACAGAATTTGGAAAAAGATTTATTATAAGGCTATATGAAGATGCGATTCAGAAAAATGACGAAACGATGGCTAAGTTCTGTAAAGAGATTCTCGATATCTATGACAAATATGGAGTTGACAGTCATATAAAGAGACCAGATCATGAGAATAAACAACTAACATAGTATGAAAAGTTTAAACTGTATAGCGCTTACATAAATTTTGTTTCGTAAAACTCCTTTACGCTTAATCGATATTGAAATCGTCCTTTTTGTGCAAAAACAAAAGAATCTAAAAACGTTAAGGAATAACACATAAAATGAGAAAAGTATAGCAAGAGAAATGATAGAAAACGCCCCAAATCTAATAGACTATCCTAATGTTTCTCATGCTTTTTAAAAAGATAACCCGTTTTTAGTGTTTCAAAATAAAAGACTTAAGAAAAAATATATAAATGGATACGTTAATAAATCAAATATCTTATTCTAACTTAAAAAATTTTTTGTATTTCACATTTGGTTATCTATAACCTCTTTTAAATACTCTTTCCTACGTGAATCATGTTCCAAAAAGATCGGTTCATCTATTATACTATCATTCAAATAGGTAATTGTATGCAAGCTTTGCAATCTTCTGCCACTCTGAGTATTCTTTTCCAACATATTGCTCAAAAATCTCTTCTCCATTTTCCCCTATTTCAATTACCACGCCTTTATAAGTTGGATTAGTGCATACTACAAGGTTTAAATCCAGCTCATAATCATCATCGCTTTTAATTTCAATATACATTTCGGGCTTTGCCTTGTGTAGCGATACTGCAACAGTTATCGCCGTTTTAAAACTTTTCACGGTAAGTACTCTCTTTTTGACATTTAGTTCTTTATTGTTGAGATGTCTTTCTCTGAACTCTCTTAGCTCCTCAATTGTAAGTTCTTCAGCTACTTTAATGCCAGAGTTGCTAATTCGCCTCTTTATAATGAGTTTTTCTTCAGTTTCGAGATTTGTACCTTTTTCTTTAGCTTTGTTGCTTACTTCTTCTTCAAGTTCTTTCAGCTCTTCCTGAGTAAGCGAAGCTTTATACTCACTAATCATTGTGGTCCACCAATAAGACTCGAGTTCGGCTCTTTCCTTCAATGCCTTTTTTTGCATATTTCCTTTCTGCTCTTTTTTCTCCTTTTTTTCACGTATAGACCTATATTCTATAAGAGATGTAGGAAGCTCTCTGAGAATTCTTACTACGTAGCCTATAAAGTTTCTATCAGGTTTTTGATCAATAGTGTAAAGGATAGCATCTCTTACATCCTCGTAACTGTATTTTGCAAGCCAGGACTCAAGAATAACTGGTGCATCATTTCGTAAGTCCTTAGGAAAGAGTTGCGCAAGTTCCTCGATTTGAGAAGAAATATCATGTCTATTCTGTTCTATTTTGGGTTCGGACTGTTGAGGAATTGATTCTACTGACTGAGATTGCTGAGATTCTACTTGTTGTGATGTTAAAATATCTTCCTTTCTTCTGAAATAGATAGTAAAACTATCGACCTTACGAGAAACTTTATGTTCAACTATTTTGGTTATAAAAAGATCGCTGAACTTATTTATATCTCTTATGGCAGGCGTAAGAATACGGGACTTTATATGGCCATACTGTGCAAAAGAAGGCTTATTTTCTATCTTTAAGTGTTTTTTAAACTCTTCTAGATCGAACTTACGATATCCGAATTTCTCGTACTGTTTTAAATACTCGTAAACTCTTATGCTATAAGTGGAACGCATCGGTAAAACACACTTAAGTTGATAGGCCGTATAACGTTCTTTAAGCTGCAAAAGATAGGGCTTAAGATGTGGATCAAAGCTCACTCGAACAATGCCTTGCTTTGGAATATATTCAAAGTAGGAAAACCATGGAGCAATACCAAAACCGCCATCCTCCACTGGTATTTCAACTGGCTTTTTCAAGAGATCTTTTGCTTCCTTTTTTAATTCATGATAAAGCCAATCAGAGCCTCTTGTTATCTCCATAAATTTAGAAACAGGAATACTGTAAGTTTTAAAATCCTCATCCTCGGTTCTTATCATAGTAATCACATAGAGAATCAACCTTTGCTGGGTAAGAGTCAACTCATATCGTGCTTTATCAATCAAATCGTTAGATTTCTTTACAATATTATTCATTTCGTCCATTTTCTACTCCCGTTCCTCCCAGTGCTTTAATTCCTCTATTAATTGATGTATTTGTTCCTCCTCCTTCTTCCGTTTCTGTTCAAGTCGTTCAATTACAACGGACAATCTTTCTCTAACATTCTCAGCTTCTTCTTCGGGAATCTGATATACATTCTTTTTCTTAATTGCCCTTATTTCACCACTTCTAGCCATCCGTTTAAGATATCTCACTAATTCAGAAACGTATTCAATATACTGATACTCGAAAGGAAGATACCTCTCCTTAAGATCCTCTGATACCAAAAATTTTTCCACAAAGTCTTTAAGACTATAAAAACGTTCAGTCTTATTATCATTCACTTTAATCACCTCTTATATATTATACCACACTTATACATATTTGTAATAACATGGTTTTTTATAAGTGATAGTTAACTTCGAAAAAGTGATAGTTAATACAACAATGTGAATACTGCTATCCTTACTTATGTATTAACAGTCCGAATAACTTCCCTTCTAAGTCAAAAACTGAATGCTTTTTTCCTTGCGAAGAATAGGTTTGATTCCAGTATCTGTGAAGACACCACCCTTTTAAGAGATATATAGCCCAAGTTATAAAAAGTCTTACCACACATTTTAATATATCTCATTTCTATAATGTGTTACAATTAGACATCTTTCATACCCTATCTAAATGGAAAAATTCACATAAGGATATAGTGTAAGCATAATATTTATAATAATCCTATAGTAATAATTATAGTGATAGTTAACTTCGAAAAAGTGATAGTTAACTTCGAAAAAGTGATAGTTAACTTCGAAAAAGTGATAGTTAACTTCGAAAAAGTGATAGTTAACTTCGAAAAAGTGATAGTTCGTTGTAAAAAACATAGTCATAATGCATGTTGGTGAAGTACGGAAAAAGAATAAAAAGAATAAAAAGAATAAACAACTACAATGTGGTCGTTACATAAAATTTAGTAAAGATCATCAAAGAATATGTTAAATATTATTCTATTTTGTCATTAAGACATTTTGCTGTTTTACTGGTAAAATGGTAAACCTACAAAATGGTAAATATTTTAAAGTCATATATTTTATTTCCTTGATTTTGTTATAATATAAATTAGAATAACTGTTTACTGTTTTAATGTTTTACAAGTAAAACAGTTTAATGGTTTACTGGTAAGATGTTAAAGTGTAGGAGGTAAAGATGGCACAAAGCTATGCGATTACATTACGAAAAGGCGGATGTGGTAAAACGACAACTGCTGTTAATCTTTCCGCTGCGCTTGGATTAAAAGGAAAGAATGTGCTGCTTGTTGATTTAGACCCGCAGGCCAATGCTACATTGAGCGTAGGTATTGATCCAATGAGTTTAAAATATAGTATTAACGATCTTTTTACTTCAGTAGATGTTTTACCTCAAGATGTTGTTATAAGAACAGATTTTGGTTTGGATATCATCCCTTCCCATCCAGATTTAGCAAAAACAGAGGCAGGAATGCAAGCGACACAGATAGGTTTATTAAGAGGGATACTTGAACCATTGGAAGAGCAGTACGACTATATTATCATTGACACGCCGCCTTCTGAAAGCTACTTAAGCATCGCAGCACTCACGTATGCAGAATTTGTCTTAATACCGCTTCAGGCACATTTTCTTGCTATACAGGCACTTGCACAGGCCATGGAGGATGTGGCAAAAGTGAAAAAAGGTCTTAATCCGAAGATCAAGATAAAAGGTATACTCTTTACTATGGTCAATCCCAGGACAAATATTGCAAAATCAGTCATGGCTGAAGTAAGAGAAAAATATAGCGATCTTATACTTCCTGTTGAAATATCATTCAGTATTAAGCAAGTTGAAGCTACTCTTGCAGGGGTACCAATGGTCATTTATGATCCTAATCATCAAGGTAGTATTGAATATAGACGATTGGCGGAGGTGATCTTAAATGAGTAAGAAAAAGATAGAGGAGCTTATGCAAAGGAGGAGTCCTATTTCAAGGGAAACAGTAAAACCAATAGATTTCTTTAACTTACAACCAGCAAACCAGGAAGAAGATCAAACAGCAAAATTGCAAACTGGTAAACCAGTAAACCAGTTTGCAGTAAAAGATGGAAGCAATAACTCAGAAGAGGACAAAAAGATAGAGGAAAAGGAAATTAGCAAACAGGAGACTACACTTGTAAAATACACTACTTATTTACCTGAAGAATTAATTACCAAGATTAAGATCCAGGCAGCTCTGCAGAGAAAGAAAGGATACCAGATAATACAACAGGCATTGGAAAAATTCTTTGAAAAAGGTTGATGTTGATTAGACTACGTTTAACCATTTGTTATTATTTTACCTCTTTATTAGAAAAGCTTATTAAAGGCGATTTTGTTATATAGCAGGGAATATTTTCGGGTAATGGTAAAGTCTGTTATATAAATGTATTGTTGAGCGTTAATACAGATTTTCGATGTGTTTATGAGCCTTTCCTTCGTGACTCTCTTCTCTTTTTCACCTTTCTTTTTCCAATGCCGCAAGTTTCACGGGCATCTATGGATTCTGTGTTATCATGTTTCTCATAATAGAAGGCACTGGTTATTTGTATGCAACAAGATATTGCAAGCAGTAAATCTGGAAGTAGTGCTTTTAGTGTAAACTGTACTTATGATCTAGAAAAGCGTAGTGTAACGTATGAACACCCTCTATAGAAGAAAACCCTCAATTTTGCCAAAGAACATAGATGAATAGAGTTGTCAAGATTTACGGCATTTTTAGGTGTTATTTGTGGGTAAAATGAGCATTAGAAACTTGCGGAGAAAGGTGTAAATTGAGAAGCATTATAAAATCGTAAAAAAGTATGGCAAAGTAGCGATATGGCGAAAAATATTATGAGAACTGATTTTATAATGAAAAATGCTTAAGGTTGGCGGGTGCTAACTATGGCTTATAAAACCTCATATACACTTATACGCATAGCAATTTTGCGTGAAGGTGTGAAAAAATCGTGGCATCGGTTCGTGACCCCCTTCTCCTTTTCAACGTTTTTCATCTTCCCATACCACAACTTTGACCTTTCTCACATTCTAATCTTACACTATTACAACTTTTGATTATTGTACTACTTAAACGTTCTCACATTCTACTATTCCAACATTTCAATTTCACAGCATTTTACAATTATAGCATTACAATATTATTACAGAACAGCAATAGAGTGTTACAAGAATGTAATACTTCAGCATTATAATGTTATATTACTATAACGATACAACAGCGGAAAGATGTAACATTACAACGGAAATACATCAGCTCATGCAATGAGAATTAAAACTTGATGCTTTATAGGAAATATGTAAATTAATGTGTTTTTAATACTTTAGAAGTGCTCTGTTCATAAATGTCTTTTTATTCGTCTTTATACAGTAAGTCAGTAACTCGTTTATCCGTTTTAATCTCAATAGCCAATTCGAACAGCTTATATACTTTCTCAAATAATGCTACTCTCAACACAGCCAGTTTCTCGTCATTTGTTTTCTTGGGATCCCAAAGTTCAGGATAAACCATGAAAGGAAGAAGTAATGAAGAAATTGCATTTTGGATTTTCCAAATACTTTCAACGAACCAAGGATCTGCTATTGTATCAAAACTGCCAAAAGAGATAGCAAGTTGTTCTAGCGAATTGTTAATCTGTGTAAGATTATATGAAAGTTGCCTTGCTGTTTCTATGTCCATGAATATTATTTTGTCTTGATACCCTGGTAAATCTTTTAAGAGGTTTACAAGAAAATTTATATAATTCTTTCTAATTTCTTTTTCATCAGGACGCGTGTCACTTGGTAGTTCTGCCCCGATCGAAATCCTTATGCTTGTCAATATTCCATTTAAAGCATTGTCGAGACGTTCTACTAATTTCTTCTGTACTGTTTGCCATCTCTTTTTCCTTTCGTTCTCAACAGATTTAATAACCTTTTTTCCAGAAATTACTCCCCCTATATAACTTGTTATAAGACCTGCTATGAAGCCCGTGCATACATCCAAGAAAAGATTATTATTCATTCTTAAGCCTCCTTTTGTTTATCAACATCATCCTTCTATCAAATTATATGGTTTCTTCTTTAGTAAGTTTCACGGAAGTTCTCTTGGAAATCCGGTTTTCCATTTAAAAGTCTTTGCGTATTTGTATCACGGGTATTTATAAGTATCGATTAGCTTGCCTGTATTATCGTATAATTTAGCAACATCTCCATCATTGTTCCAGATAGCAGAGTTGGACCCCCAATAAAGAGAACTTGAGTTTGGCGTACCACTGCCCGAATAAACTTTTACAGTTTTCCCGGCGCCAAGCACAAAATCAGGAAATATAAATTTATGGTGTGCTTCATCTTCCAATATAAATCCTTTCAAATTTACAGATGTGGAACCTGTATTTTTTATTTCTACCCATTCTCCATTAGGATTTTTGTTGTCGTCACCTGGTGCGTCGTAGTTTATATTTACAATCTTTAAACTGATTCCTGTTTTCTGCTCCTCTTTAGGATACTTAATTGTTATTGTTTCTGTAGTAGAATTCCAATCAACTGAACATCCAAGAGATTCTGCAACAAATCTTAAAGGTAGCATAGTTCTTCCGTTTTGGATTACAGGCTTTACATTGTGGTTATCAGAGTCTATCCATGTTAGTTTTCCGTTCACCGTTGCCTTCGGATTATCTATCCATAACTCAATAGTTGTATCCTTAAACTTAATTGTTACTTTTTTTGTATTTTCATCCCATGCTATCGTTCCACCGAGTGTTTCAACGATTGCCCTAATTGGAACAACCGTCCTTCCCCATTCTTTTATAATTACTGGGGTAGTTCCTCTACCTGGGTCTATTTCCTGTTTTATACCGTTCACAGTCATGTAAGGACTACCAGGACTCAAGACAATGGTAAAACTATCGCTTACACTTGAATTGCTCCACATACTGAACAGTTTGTTGAACTCGCTCTCATATATTTTTGCGATTGAATTATCTCTTATGATGAGGAGATTTTCGTCGTTCTCGGTATTGGCCTGTTTTGTTGGGTTGTAGCTTCCCGTTATTACCGTTTGCCCATCTATAACAAAAAACTTATCGTGCATAGTTTTAGGATTACCGTCGTAAATAACATTTGCGCCTGCTGTTTTAAGTGTATCGTAAGTGCAGTATTGTGATGCTTGCCTTGCTTCGTAAATTCCTTTTACTTTTATTCCTTCTTGGATCTTTTCCATTATTGCATTTGAGATCGGAATACTCGTGAATGTAAATGTAGCAAAGTCTATATAACTTTTAGCACTGTCTATCGTAGAGATAATATGGTCTTCCACGTTATCCTCTGGTGCAAAATAGCACTGGATGTCTGTAGTTCCTAGGGAAACATGAGGATAGGGGGTATTTGCCAGAGAGTTTGAACCAAACTTTCCGTTCCACATCTCATTGAATTCAGTTGTGTAATCTGCCGCAAGCTTATCTGAATAAATAAGAAGCGAATTGTTGTTATTATAAAAAAGGCAGTTTTCGGTCCAGTTAGTTGAACCTGTTAGTACCTTATCCCCATCTATAACCGCAAACTTGTTGTGCATTAAGGAGTTTTGGTCGTTATCGGTTTTAAGTATTCCTGCGTTCTTTAATGGAGTAACAATGTCTTTTTCAGCTTCTGCTTGTACGTCGTCCATTATTACTTTAACATCTATTCCTTTTTTGTGTGCTGAAAGGAGTGCGGATACAATGTCTGTATCGTTTATATCATATATCGCCGCGTAGAAGCTTTTGCTTGCAGAATTAATGAGGCTTATTATTTCGCTCTTTACTTCACTACCTTGCTCGGGTGGAAACCAGATGCTAATGTTAGATTCACTAAAGGTAGATAAAGGAAAGGTGAGAGAGAACACAAGCAGAATAACAAGCAATAATGTTAACCTTTTCATACTAAGGCCTCCTTTCTTTTTACTGTATCTACTAAAAATGTCTCAAATTTTGGTTGAGCGATTTTCATCACTCTAAAAAATTTTAGTACTTTTCCGACAAAATTCGCAAGTTTCATTATTATGCAATTTTTCTGCCTTTTTAGTATTATTGAATTCAAAAGACATAAAGTTTTGGGATTTTATGAAGTTGAAATATGACATAGTGAATAAGAATATCTATACTAAAATACCCTAATACCACGAGAAAAATACCCGAATATACAGACAAAAATACCCGAATACCCAGGCCAAAATACCCGAATACCACGACTAAAATACGCAAGTATTCATGTTCAATATACCTCGATATCCATAGAAAAATGCGCACTTATGAGTATAAAAATACCCCCGATATCAACACTAAAAACCCTGATATCAACACCAAAATACGCAAGTATTCATGCTGAAAATACCCTAATAGGGGGACAAAAATACCTTATCACCACGATTAAAATATGATTTTAGTCTCTAACAGATATTTTTGCCTTTTAGTCTTATTGAATTTTAAAAAAGACATTTTATAAAGTTCTGATGTTTTATGAAGTTGAGATGTGAGAGAATAAAGAAAAGGTTGTTGGCTATTTCTACTCTTATTACTCTCTATTTTGCATAAAAATGCTTAAATTTCAACGGAAAATGAGTGAAAAGTATAATTCATCAATCAATCCAATTTTTGCGATTTTAGTGGTATTTCTATGTAAAATTTAGGGGTTTTAATGAGTGCTAAATTTAGCACCATGTACATTAAAAAAGTGCCTTTTGTAAAGGGATAAAGTATATCGATTAATTCTTATTGTAGTTTTCTCATTAATGCGACTGATTTTATATTAAAATGTCTTTTCATTTTCTAAATAACCTGATTGTATGTCTTTCGTTTTCTATCTCTTTCTTTCTCAGCTTCAAGTCATCTAAATCAACTAACCAGATATTTCCACTTTTCTCTGCCTTTACCTTCCTGGCTTTTACAAGTTGCCATAGGTAAGTCTGATTATAACCTGTCTTTTGAGAGGCCTCTCTTAGTGTTACCATCTTCATATTTAACCTCCTGTCTATACTATTATATACCTATATAGGTATATGGAGTGCTATGTTTTAGAAATAAAAATTGTATTTTTGTGCTAATCCCATAATTGGGCGGCTCCCCTTATTTAGGTATGATACCTTAAAATAAATTTTAAGAAATAGACATCACCCATGGTTTACTCCTTATGAAGAGTTTATTCAATTTTTGATAAGTTACCATATGTTATTACTTCATTTATCGTAATATACCACCACTTCAGAGCTTCTAAAATATGCTCCAAATGATTTATACCATTCAACAACTTTAATTACGTTCTTACCAGGTATTAAATCTTTCCTATATGCAAAATAACCATCCTCTGCATAACTTATGATTTCCCCATTTATATAGAGTTCTGGACGTAATTCTGGAGAATCAACTTGTCCTGAGATGATTACATAAGACGTTTTAATATGTTCTCCGTTCTTTGGTTTTAAAAGTTTGACTTTTTCCATAGAAGATTCTGTAAAATAGTTCGCACCTAATTCGCTGCTATATGGGCCTACTTTAAAAGTCGAAATTATGTAGGCTATAAGGTTTCTGCAGTAATAGGATCGGTACCATGGAACTGTCACCTCCATATGGTACCCTATTCCTTTTACTACTGTTATGACCTCATATTTGATTGGGAAGAATTTTAAAAAACCATATCTGACAATATAAATGGCAGGGTTTGGCGCTGTAAATTCGATTTTCTTTCCTCCCCCGACATCATAAAAGTAAGACACGTTTAATCTTGTCTTATAGTACTTCTCAAACAGTCCAAGATGAGCTCGTATATCTTTTATGTAAGCGTACCAATCTTCCTCCTTCCACCCAACAGTTGGACTTATAAGGTCACCATTCGGGCTAATGAGCTCATATCTTCCATATACTCTTATCTCAACTTTTGAATCTTTTAGTTCATTAATAATAATTCCGTCTCCGTTCGTTGGTTCTTGTAATACAATCCATGCTTTAGGATATTTTACTTCAAAACCAAATCTCATATTTTGATAGGTTTCAAACTCATAATCTTCAAATTTTACAGTTTCTGGTTCCCAGATACTTCTCAAAGCCGGCGGAAGGAATGTAAAAACTAAATTTATTAGCGAAATAATTAAGGCAATTTTCGCTATGTTGTTGTTTCTATTCAGCGGTTTTTGACGACGATCTGGATATTTTTTCATTTAAATGTCGCCCATTGCTAGATTATTATAGATAGATCTTAACAAATTAACAAATTGCTTCATGAAAAATCTATAAGAAATTGAATCGTTGCCCGCAAAAAGATCTGCTCAAAAAACGCTCTACAATCAACGGAAAATACCTCAAAGGTATAATTATACTAACCCCACCTCTACCTCGTGTCCCAGGGGCATTTTTGTGCATTACAGAGGATGTCTTTTATCCAGGTGCCAGCCCAATGAGATGTCCACCACAAACTGTATGAAAACTCTAACAATTGTACAAAAAATCAAATATACTAAAAGATTTTATATGTTTTTTAAAAAGCACTAAACACTTTTTAGAGCGATAAAAAATCGCTCAATTTATGCATGCAATTATAAATGTTAATAGCAATTTGTAAAAAATATATTGGTAATATATAATATGTTAAGTTAGGAAGTTAAGGCCTGATTTTATGAATGAACATAAAAGAAATTCGCTTAATAAAGGTGAGATGCCGACTAACCAAAACCCGAAAAAGGCGGAAGAATCAAGCATCCAAAAAGGAAAAGAGATTCTCGAAAAGTTAAATCCCGCA
>Ga0334722_10003122_pt1 | contig 18080 bp, 18 predicted proteins | sample C3_bottom_MG_FD_207210 | JGI IMG/M metagenome (GOLD analysis project Ga0334722, IMG submission 207210) | Sediment microbial communities from Yellowstone Lake, YNP, Wyoming, USA - C3_bottom | ecosystem: Environmental > Aquatic > Freshwater > Lake > Sediment | place: USA: Wyoming | collected...
TGAACAACTGGGCCGTCGACGCCAGTGAGGACCTCGCCGAGGAACGCGGACCGTTCCATCACTGGCCGGTCTCGAAGTGGGCTAAGAAGGGCCACAAGCCGCGTCGTCATGCCACCGCGACGGTCATCGCACCGACCGGAACCATCAGCATGATCGCTGGCTGCTCGTCCGGCATCGAGCCGCTGTTCGGTCTGGCGATGACGCGCGACCAAGCCGGTATGACGATGCACGAGGTCAATCCGCTGGTCGAGAAGATCGCGCGGCGCGAAGGTTTCTGGTCGGAGCCGCTGGCCGAGGCCGTTCGACAGACCGGTTCGCTGAAGGACGCCCCCGGCGTTCCAGATCGCTGGCGTGAGGTGTTCGCGATCGCCAACGAACTGGACATGGATACACACGTCGGCATGCAGTCGGTCTTCCAGGCGTGGACCGAGGACGCCGTCTCGAAGACGATCAACCTCAAGCGCACTGCCACCGAAGCCGACGTCGAGCGTGCGTACCTGCTCGCGTGGCAGAAGGACTGCAAGGGCATCACCGTCTACCGCGACGGCTGCCGCGACAACCAGGTACTCACGACCGGCGTCAAGGTGACCACGGCAACGTCGCTGAACGACGCCATCCGGGACACGATGCCGATCATCGACATCGTGCAGGAGCGACTCGAAGCGAAGGCGCAAGAAGAGATCGCGGTCAAGCTCACCAGCATCGCGCCGACGCCGACCGGTGACGGCGTTCCGCACCGCCGACGCGTTCCCACCGATGGTCGACGCAAGGGCGAGACGCTCAGCCGCTCGACACCGTTCGGCTCAGCGCACGTCACGATCAACGAACATCCAGCCGACAACGAACCGTTCGAGCTGTTCGTGCGCATCGGCAAGTCAGGCGCCGAGGTCATGGCGTGGGCCGAAGCGATGGGCCGGGTTGCCAGCTACACGCTGTCGATGCCGTCCAGCATCCCGCCGCGTGCGCGCCTCGAAGAAATCGCCAAGCAGCTTGGTGGCATCGGCGGCAGCAACACCTGGGGCCTCGGTGCCGATCGCGTCGTGTCCGCACCCGACGCCGTCTCCAAGACGATCCTGGCCTACCTCGGCAAGGGCGAACCCGACGCGGCGCCGGTCTACGTCAAGGCGCTGACCCGAGAACACCGTGACCTGTGTCCGGACTGCGGACAGGCAACGCTCACGTTCACCCAACGCTGCGGGCTCTGCACGAGCTGCGGCTATTCCAAGTGCTAGGGAGAAAACCGTGCAAGAGACCATGCAGGATCTACAAGTCATCGATCGTTCGGCGTTCGTGAAGGCGGGCGAGACGATCGCACGCGCTAGCCTCAAGGGTCAGATCATCAACGTCGAGCACAACATGGATCGGCCCTTCGAGGTGCCGATCATCCTCTTCAAGCTCACTGCACTCGCCGAGGGCGCGATCGTCGATCCGCAGCCGAGCATCCTCGACCGACTGGTCAAGATCTCGGTCCTCGATGTCGGGCGCAACCATCCGATCGGCGGTGCGCTGCTGCTACAGGCGATGGACAGTCAGGGCACGTACGGATGGGAACCGACGAAGCCGTTCAAGCTCCACCGTGGTGATGCGTTGCAGTTCGTCGTCGATGGACGTGAGTCGTTCTACATCGCGTTCGACGGTCTGCGCAAGCGCATCGACGCCATCCGCGTCGAAGCCACGCTCGAAGGCGCGCTCCTGACGTACGCGCCACCGGCAACCAAGACGTGAGAAGACAACCGGGCGCGTAGCTGGCGCCCGGCGACCGTGCTGCAGTAACACCTCGTCTAGGGGGACGAGTCAACATGACGAAGCGAGAGCCATCTCTAGGGACCGGTCATCCGATCGACGTGAACAAGCTCGTCGAGTCGCGCCTACTCATTCAGGCTAACAGCGGCGCCGGCAAGAGCTGGGCGATCCGACGGCTGCTTGAACAGACCTACGGACGCGTGCCGCAGATCGTCCTCGACGTCGAGGGCGAGTTCCACACGCTTCGAGAGAAGTTCGACTACGTCCTCGCCGGTCAGAAGGGCGGCGACTGCCCAGCCGACACCAAGAGCGCGGCGCTACTGGCGCGTCGTCTGCTCGAACTGAACGTATCGGCGATCGTCGACATCTACGAGCTGGGCGTGCAGCGTGCGCGGTTCGTCAGGCTGTTCCTCGAATCGCTGGTCAACGCACCGAAGGAGCTGTGGCATCCGCTGATCATCGTCGTCGACGAGGCGCACATGTTCTGCCCCGAGGCCGGTCAGTGTGAGAGCGCCAACGCCGTTATCGATCTGATGACACGTGGGCGCAAGCGCGGCTTCTGCGGCGTCCTCGCCACGCAGCGCATCGCGAAGCTCCACAAGGACGCGGCCGCCGAGTGCAACAACAAGTTGATTGGTCGCTCCGCACTTGACATCGACATGAAGCGGGCCTCGGCCGAGCTGGGCTTCACGACGACATGCAGCAGCTGCGCACGCTGAAGGCCGGCACGTTCTACGGCTTCGGCCCGGCGATCTCCGACGTCGTCACCGAGATCAAGGTCGGTCCGGTCGCGACGACGCACCCGAAGGCCGGTGAGCGCGCAGCTCCGCCAACGCCACCGCGTGATCGCGTCAAGAAGATCCTCGCGCAGCTGGCCGATCTGCCTCACGAGGCCGAGGAGGAAGCCAAGACAGCAACCGAGCTGCGTGCCAAGGTCCGCCAGCTGGAGGCTGATCTGCGCAAGGCCAAGACGGCCATGCCGGCGCCGAAGATCGAGAAGGTCGGGAAGACGAAGACGGTCGAGAAGTTCGTGCTCAAGGAGATCCTGGTCGCGCGAATCGAGAAGGCCATCGCGCGCGGCGAGGCCCTCTACGGCCGCGTGGCCAAGATGCTCGGCGAGGGGGTTTTCGATGCCAAGCTCCACTTGGCGTTGACGCTTGCCCGTGAGGAAATGCGCCTCTACCGACTTGGCGTGCCTGCCAAGGCTTCAACGGAGGCCGTGCGACCGCCTGTTCAGGTGGTCAAGACGCCCCGAACCGCTTCGCGGGCTGCAGCTTCTGGCGACAACGGCCACGCCAAGGTCTCGAACGGTGCACTACCGATCGGTGAGTCGGCCGTCCTGCGCGCGTTGATCCAGTACAGCAACGGTCTCCACAAGAAGCAGCTGGGCGTGCTCACTGGCTACAAGCGATCGACGCGCGACGCGTACGTCCAACGACTGCGTGAGAGGGGCTACGTCGTCGACAACGGTGACAAGGTCGCTGCAACGGAGGACGGCATCGCGGCGTTGCCTGATGCTGCGCCGCTGCCGGTCGGTGAGGAGCTGCGCGAGTTCTGGATGCAGCGTCTCGCGTCAGGCGAACGCGCCATCCTCAAGCTGCTCACGCAGCGGTACCCAGAACCCGTCGAGAAGCCCGAGATCGACGAGGTCACCGGCTTCAAACGGTCAACGCGTGACGCCTACCTGAGTCGACTCGCCGCCAAGGAGCTGGTGATCGAATCGGGGCGTGGTGCAGTGGTAGCCAGCAACACGCTGTTCGAGGTGGCGTAGATGACGATGACGACACCAGATGGGCGCGTGGTTGAAGTCAACGACATCGGGACCCGACAGTTGATCCTGCCAGTCGGTACCACTGTGCAGGTCCCGGAGAAGCACACGTGGTTCATCGTGTCGATGTCGGCACTTCCCAATCAGTACTACACCCCGCCGCTCGGTGCCGGTGAGCTGCGCGATGTACGCAGCTGGGGCGACGTCCAGATTTGCATCAACGGTCAACCGCACTTCCGTACCAACGTCGTGACGTTGATGGATCGATACTGGGGGCGCTACAACCTGAACCCGCAGCTGCCAGAAATCACGGCGAAGCTGACGCAGGCGCAGCAAGCATTGTACACGGCACCGAAGATCGCCGAACTCGCCAAAGCGATGGAGTACGCACAGGAGTGGCTTGCTAACTACCTCACGGTCGCCTCTCCGAAGTTCGAGTCACCACTACAGTTGAGTGGTGGCAGCTTCACGATCGAACACGTCGCGTGCGACGCGTTGCCAGCCACGACGGTCGATTATGCTGCGATGGCAGCTGACACTCCAATCACCGTACCTATTCAGGTCACGAGCATCATCGACGTCGAGTTGCTCTTGATGATCAGGCGACCCATCGCGTGACCCTCACCGTCGCCGACATGCCTGCGCTCGATCGCGAGATCGCCGAGGACGCTCCTCGGACGATTCGCGGGTCGACGATCGGCGCCGACTGCGTGAACTGTCCGTTCAGCCGCATGGGACGGCCCAATCAGCCGGTCACCGGTGAAGGCTGGGAGCGGCCAAACTGGATCGTTGTCGGTGAAGGACCCGGCTCGAACGAAGTGATCCAGTCGCGGCCGTTCGTCGGCAGCTCGGGTCGTCTCGTCAACGAGGCGCTCGCCAAGATTGGCGTCGCGCGCGAAGCGCTCTGGGTGACGAACGCGACCCTGTGTCAGCCTCCGAGCGGCGCCACCGATCACATGAAGAGGCTGGCACGACAGGCGTGCGCGCCGCGCTTGCGTCAGGAGCTGGTGCAGTTCCCGGGTCGACCGATTCTCGCGCTCGGTGCGATCTCCGCGCAGGGCTTCTGCGGCGAGAAGTTCAGCATCACGCAGATGGCCGGTGCCTTCTACGAGATCGACGTCGACGATAGCGGTCAGAAGCGGCCAGTGATCCCGAGCATCCACCCTGCAGCGATTCTTCGCGGTGGTTCAAGCAGTGGTGGCGGTGGTAGCCACACCGTGGATCTCGCGTTCTGGAACCTGCTGTACGACGCGCAGAAGGTGAACCTGCTCGCGCGCGGCGTCGATATCAAGTTCACCGACGACATCGAGATCGAACTGGAAGACCCCAAGCGCGCCGAGCAGCTCATCGCCGCGTTCGTTCGTGAAGCGCGCGTCACGCGCAAGTTCGCATGCGACACCGAGACCTACGTCGACAACCCGAAGCAGCACACCGCGCTCGCGCCCGTCAACGCCAAGCTCTCAGCGATTGGACTCGCGACCACCGCACGCGCGATCAGCGTTGCGTGGACGATCGTCACGCCCCGCGCGAAGAGTCTGCTCAACGCGATCTTCGCCGACTCGACCATCACGAAGCTCTTCCACAACCGCATCTACGACGTGCCGGTCCTGCAGCGGCACGGCTTCACGTTGAACGGTCCGATCCACTGCACGATGCTCATGCATCACAGCGCGTTCCCGGGGTTGGCGCACAATCTCCAGCGCGTGCTGACCCAGTTCTACGCAGCGCCGCCGTGGAAGGCCGAGTACCGTCACGGCGTTGGTACGCTCGCCGAGCTATTACCGTACAACGCACGCGACACGCTCGCGACGGCCCGCATCGAGGCGCCGATCGCGGTCATCATCAAGCGATCGCAAGCGGAGAAGACCTACGAGGTCGACCTCGCGATGGCTCACGCGGCCACGGTGATGCACGTCAAGGGCGTTCCGATCGATCGGGGCGTCAACGACCAGCTGCGAACCGGCTTTCGCGCCCACATCGACAAGGCACGCGCCGAGCTGAACGCCAAGGTGCTCAGCGAGAACATACTGCCCCGCTACAAGGAGCGGCTTGCGTTTGAGCAGGCGCGCAAGCAGCGCAAGCACGATCCACTCGATCTCGACCAGCGCATCCAGAAGCGCCTCGATGAGCTAGAGAAGAAGCAGTTCCAGTTCCTGGTCGACTCCGGCGATCACGTCGTGGCCTTCCTCAAGGCCTGTGGCGTACCGCTGTCGATCCAGACCGCGAGCGGGCGAATCTCGACGAAGAAGGACATCCTCGAATCGTTCGTGAACTACCCGGAGGTCCGCGCACTCCTGACCTATCGCGAGAACGCGAAGCTGTTGTCGACGTACATCGAGCGCATGTTCGATCGGCACTATCCGAACGGGAAGGTCCTATACGGCTTCTGCGATGACAACGATCGCGCGCACCCTCGTTGGAGCGTTCACAAGATCACCGGGCGCTGGGGTTCGGAAGCGCCGGTTTGCTTCGATGGCGAGACGGAGATTCTTACCGAATACGGTTGGACGCGCTTCGATGAGTTGACACACGACGTTCGCGTCGCACAGTACCACCTCGATCGCGGGGCCGGCGCGATCGACTTCGTGATGCCTACGCAGTACGTCAAGAAGCAACACGACGGAGAGATGATCAGACTGGCCGGTCAGGCGATCGATTTGTTCGTCACGCCCGATCACCGCTTCCCGGTGCGCTATCGGCGCAAGTCACGAACGTGGCGCGACATCCGTGCCGACGAGTGGCGCAGCGACTACCACTTGCCCGTCGCCGGTAACTACGTCGGCGGGACGTGGTCGCCCGATCGGTCGTACCTGTCACTGCTCTGTGCGGCGCAGGCTGACGGTTCGTGGAACGGTTACGGTTGGGACTTCAGCTTCACCAAGAAGCGCAAGGTCAGGCGGCTGCACGGAGCACTAAAGCGTCTGGGTTTGAGTTTTCGCGTCAACGAGAAGACGGAACCGAATCCATTTCGTGCGGGCGAGATGCGCACGCGCAAGCGCACGTACGTTCACCAGTCAGCAGTCGGCACTGAGATCGCCAACCGGCTCGGGCTAGAAGAAAAGAAGCCCGGTAAGGGCATCTTCGGACCGTGGCTTTTGGAGCTGACAACGAAGACCATGACGGCCTTCCGCGACGAGGTCATGTTCTGGGACGGTTGCCACGAGCGCGACAGCCAGTTCTCGTCGTCGCAGAAGACCAACGCTGACTGGGTTCAGATCGCCTGTGCTCTCACCGGTCGACGCGCCAAGGTCCGACGCTATGTTGGCAACGGCGGTCTCCAGATCGAGCCCAACTGGCAAGTCGACGTCGCCAAGCGCACCAACAGACGTCAGCGTGGCGCACCCTGGTACATCACGACCAACCAAGCGAAGAAGGGGGTCGTTGACTGGAAGGGTACCGTCTACTGCGTCTCTGTGCCGTCGACGTACATCGTCGTTCGCCGTAACGGCCGTGTAGTGATCGCCGGCAACTGTCAGAACGTACCCAAGGCCGACAAGAAGAAGGGTCGCCCCAACCTACGCAGCCAAGTCATCGCACCTCACGGGCGTGGGTTCGTAGCGTTCGACGCCAAGCAGCTGGAGGCGCGCCTCATCGCGCTCATGTCGGGCGACGCCTTCTTGCTCGACATCTTCCACAAGGACAAGGACATTCACAGCGAGTTCGCGCGCATCGTCTGGCCCGACTTCGACTCGTTGCCCGTCGACGAACGCAAGGTCCGGCGCGACCTGATCAAGCGACCCGAGTACGGCGCGTTCTACGCTGGCTCCGTCGAGACATTGTGGAAGTCGGTCGTTCGCGACTACCCCAACGTCACCATCAGCATGATCGGCAAGATGGTGCACGTGATGAAGACCCGCATGCCAGGCGTCACCGCGTGGCACCAGAACATGATGCGGATGGCCGATCGTGACGGTGAGATCCGCAGCATGATCCTTGGCCGTCGTCGCTGCTTCCCGATCAAGCAGTTTGATCTCTCCGAGGTCGTCAACTTCCCGATCCAGTCGTCTGGCGCCGACCTCATCAACCTCGGGCTCATGGACATCATGCCGCGCCTGCCGGCTACGACGTTCCCGATCCTGCAGATTCATGACGCCGTTGTCTTCGAGTGCGATGAGGACGATCAGGATCTGGTCAAGCGCTTGGTCGTCGAGAGCTTCACGCGCGACGTCGAGTACAACGGCAACACGATGAACTTCCCCGTCGACGCGAAGGCGGGACACACTTGGGCCGAAGTCAACTAGGGGAGCAAGATGAGCACGAAAGAAGCACACCCAGATCGCTACATCGACGAGATGTTCGCCAACCACACCGGCGTCCTGGCTCGTCTCGTCCCTGGCTACGCCGCGCGCGATGGTCAGATCCAGCTCGTACACGCCATCCATGACACCATCGCCAAGCAAGGTGTCCTTCTGGGTGAGGCACCTACTGGTACCGGCAAGACGCTGGCGTACCTGATCCCGTCGATCATGCACGCGATCCGTTCGGGACGTCCTGCGCTGGTCGTCACGGCGAACAAGGCGCTGCAGGAGCAACTGATCGAGAAGGATCTGCCCCTCCTCGTCAACGCGTTCCGCGCCTACAACCCGGCCTTCACGTTCAGCTACCAGCTCATCAAGGGCCGATCTAACTACCTGTGTCTGCGCGAGATGGAAGCGTTCAACGCCAGCGGTCTACTTGGTGGCGCCGAGAACCTGGAGGAAGCGCAAGCACTGAGCGCGTGGGGCCTCATCACCAACACCGGCGACCAGTCCGACGCGCCATCAAGCGTCTCGCAGCGCACCTGGAGCGCGTTCTCGACGTCCGGTGATCGGTGTACGCGCCGTGCGTGCGCATTCCACGAACACTGCTTCGCCGATCGTGCCCTCGACGAGGCCGAGCAGGCCAACGTCGTCGTCGCCAACTACGATCTCTTCTTCTCGAAGCTGCTCTACGCCAACGAACCGATGTGGGCGCGCTTCAGCACGATCATCTTCGATGAAGCCCACGAGGCGGCGAACATCGCGCGGCGTTGCTTCGGCCGCGAAGTGAGCTTGGGGCACATCAACCAGCTTGCCACCGATGTCTCGAAGTACCTCGGTGACCACAACCTAGCGCGCGCGATGCGCAATACAGCAACGCCGTTCTTCGAAGAAGTCATGCGGTACGCGCTCAACATGGACACGCCACGCGTTTGCGAACCCGACTTCGTACGTGCCGTCGAGCTGATCGACGTCGTCGACGACGCGATGCGCGCGGCCAAGGGCAAGTGCGGCGGCTGTGATGACGATGCGCGCTGCGGCACGTGCGCCTACCGGACGCTCATCCACGATCGCGCCAAGGCCATCATCGAGCAGATCCAAGAGTTCGTCAGTCAGTCCAACGATTCGACCGCATACTGGATCGAGAAGCCGTACGACGCCGGCCGTGTGACGGCGCAGAACGTGCGCCTGCGCTCGGTCCCGTACCGCGTCGGGGATCAACTGTCGCAGCGCGTGTTCGAACGATACCCGGCAGTGATCGCCGTCTCGGCGACGCTTACGAGCGGTGGCTCATTCGACTTCATTCGCGATGAGCTGGGACTCACGTCGACGCCGCCGACACGTGTCACCGTCAAGCACAAGGATGGCACCGAGACCGATGGCATTGATCTACTAGCTCACGTCTGGAAGTTCGCACCGTACAACTCGAATGACGGTGACGACGACATCAACGTACGTGGTCTCCGCGTTCCCACGCCGTTCAACTACGCCAAGCAGGCCAAGTTCGTCGTGCCACTCGGCATCCCGTGGCCGATCTCCGAGAACGACGCCATCTTCAACCACGCCGCCGCCGAAGCGATCAAGCAGCTCATCCACGACTGCCAGGGCCGCGTGCTCGCGCTGTTCACCTCCTGGCGACGCCTCAAGTACGTCGCGGAGAAGCTCGCCGGCAACATCGACTACCCGCTGCTCGTTCAAGGCGACGCACCGAACAAGATCCTCGCGCAGATGTTCCGCGACGACACCAACTCGGTGCTCCTGGCGACGAAGAGCTTCTGGATGGGCCTCGACGTCCAGGGCGAGTCGCTGTCGTGTCTCGTCATCGACAAGCTGCCGCTCGAATCGTTCGACGATCCGCTCATCGACATGATGAAGCAGCGGCACCCGGAGACCTTCTGGAACGACTTCTACTTCCCGCGTGCCGCCATCGAGTTGGCGCAAGGCGCCGGCCGCCTCATCCGCAGCACGACCGACCGCGGCGTGTTCGTGTTGCTCGACTCGCGCATCCTCGTCAAGTCGTACGGCGGCATGATGTGCCGCTCGCTGCCGTTCGTCGGCGTCTCCAAGAGCCTTGCCGACGCCGGCAAGTTTCTCACTTCCCCGTCGCCATGATCCTCCTCGAACAGTTCACCGGACAAATGACCGATGCCGAAGTGGCGATGGCGGATAACTTCATCCGTGCAGTGAATATCAGGAAGGGAGAGAACACGCGACGTACTGTGTTCTCCGGTGACATCTTTAAGTCGCGCATCCGGGCAAAGATGGCGGAGGTGTTTATCAGCGAGTTGTTCAACACCCCACTCGATCTCAGCGTTCACGGCGGAGATGATCGAGGGATCGACACCATCTATGAAGGTCAGTGGGTTCAGATCAAGCGTGCGGGCACTCGAACGGTGAAGCGCGGGAAGCCCTATTTCAAGATGGAACTGAACGATCGCTACATAGAAAACCCTCCGTGGGATCTCGGTTTCGTCGTAGAAGACGACGCTGATGACGAACGTGTCTTTCGCTTCGCAGGATGGGTCACACGTGGAAAGTGGCTCACTGAAAAAATTGTACTGGACTGGCCTCCCACGGCGTGTTGGGCAGTCACAAGGATCTATCCACCAATCGACCTACTCCGTTTTAGACCGAACACACCAACGCGTTCGTGGCCACCGCCGCCACGCATCCTCAGCATCTGAAAGGAAATCACGCTAATAATGATGAAGCCCACCCGCTACGAGTACGAGCAGCCCACCCAGATCCACGGCGCGTCGTCCAAGGTCAGTACCAAGATCGACTGCACGGCGAGCGGCAATCTGTGGGTTGCCACACTGCACATGACGACCGTACCGGCGACGTCCGCTGGTGACGCGCAGAACGCACTGCGTGAGGAGCTGCTGCGCGTTGCAGCTACGCTGGGCGGCAACAAGTGAAGAACAAGTACATCGTCGTTGCTGGTCCTGACGGTAGCGGCAAGACGACGCTCGTCAACCAGCTCTGCAAGGCGTTGGTTCTGGCGGGCGAGCAAGTTCGGCTGATGCGGTTCCCAGATCGCGAGTCAGCCGTCGGCAACCTCATCCGCGACACCTTCGAGAAGAAGGCGACGGTGGATCTCTACGCGATGCTGTGGTTGTTCGTCGCCGAGGGCAAGGACATGGAGCCCAAGATCCAGCAGGAGCTGAACGAGGGCACCTGGGTCATCTGCGATCGCCACCCGATGGTGTGTGGCCGCATCTACCAGGCCGAGACCAATGGCCTCGCATGCGTCGAAGCGGTCACGAACGCGGCCGCGTTCAGGGCGCCGGACCGCATCTACATCGTCGATGTCAGCGCTGAAGTTGCGCTTGCGCGGCGTGCCGCTCGTGGCGGTGCACGCAACGAGCGCTTCGAGCCGGAGGATCTCGATCGACTCAACGCGCAGTGCTCGATCTATCGATCGATGGTCGATCAGTTCTCGACGGCGTCGTTGATCAACGGGACGGGACCGACGGACGGGATCGTTGCTGATATCATGCACGACTTGGGGTTCTCATGAAGCTCACACTCGTGAAGACCGAACCGCAGCAACTTCCTGTTCCCGGCACGACGCCGCTCGCGCCGCCGCGCGCCGGTTGCTTGCCGATCGTCAAGTGGGCCGGGGGCAAGCGCTGGCTGGCGCCGATCATCGCACCCGGCATCTACGAGCGCCTGGCTGTCACGAAGGGTCGCTACATCGAACCGTTCCTGGGCGGCGGCGCGATCGCACTCGACCTCGGCCTGCCCGGCATGATCCTGACCGACGTTTGCAAGCCACTGATCGAGATGTACCGGGCGGTCTGCAAGTCGCCGGGCTCGGTGTCGTGGTCGCTTCAAGCGATGATCGATCAGGGAATCAACGAGGAGAACTACTACAAGATCCGCGCGGCCAACTACACGAGCCGCGTGCAGGCCGCCGCGCGCTTCATCTACCTCAACAAGCTCGGCTACAACGGGCTGTACCGCGAGAACCTCAACGGCGGCTACAACGTGCCGTTCGGCAAGAGCAGCAACGGTGGCAAGCGCAGCCTTCCTAGCCCAGAGGATCTCGTTGCCGTTGCTGCGGCGTTCAGCAAGTCGCGCATCATGACCGGTGACTTCCGCACCGTGATCGAGGAGGCGCAACGCGGTGACGTCCTCTACGGCGACCCGCCCTACCTCGGTACGTTCAGCAACTACTCGGCAGGCGGCTTCAGCGAAGATGAACACGTCGCCCTCGCGGCTGCACTTCGTGGTGCACACGAGCGTGGCGTCGTCGTGATCGCCTCGAACTCCGACAACGAGCGCGTCCGCGAGCTGTACAGCTGGGCGTTCGTGACGCCGGTATCAGAGCGCCACGTGATTGGCGCGACCGGCGCACGTCGCGGCAAGAAGCCCGCCGTCTTGATCGTCTCCGACGAGACCATCCTCAAGGGCACGTGATCGTCCAGGAAGACACCGTCTTCTTCGACGGCATGACACTGAAGAACGTGCGGGATGCTGTTGCTGCGGCAGCGATGACCGGCATGTGGCACATCGCGTACGAGTTAGCGACGCGTTACCGATTGCAGGACGTGATCTGCATGCAGTGTGGAGTCATCACGAACGCGCAAAACCATACGTACGTGATGCACGGTCAACACGCGATTCGGAAGTGCTTCACCTGCAACAGTGGAACGCGCCGCTAGTTCTCGTGCTTGAGCGCCCAGAAGCTGCAGATGTTCTTGAGCGAGGCCGGATCGAGAACACCGCGCGATGCCGCCTGTCGCACGCCGGTCTCGGAGAGACCGAACAGATCGCCCAGCTCGCGGTAGCCGTACGACCATCGATGACGACGTACGCGCACACGTCGATCGGTCGGCGCCACGAGGTTGTCGGGATGGCTGTTCCACGTGTTGCGATCGAGGTGCTCGACTGGGGTCGAACCTGGAACACCGAAGATGATGTGGCAGATCTCGGTGTACTCACGGCCCGTCCACATCACGAAGTGGCCACCGTCGATCATGACGAGCGGACGAATCGATCCACCGTGGTGTCGACACAGCCCGGGTTCGAGCATCGTGTGTTCGCAGCGCGGAAAGCCGCAACGATAGAGATCGAACCGCGGCCAGCGCTGGCGCCACTCCGTCAACGTCACGTTCTTGATCGATTGGGTGGCTTGTTCGTCGGTCAGCTTCTCCGACTGTCGAGCGAGCGCATCGATGATGTAGCGCGCCGCTGTTCGCGCATCGATCGTCGTACGCAGTCGTGAACGTGTCGTTGCAGGTGACTCGCCGGCAGCCTCTGCCAGGTCGCTGAACGTGAACAATCGGCTCTGGCCGCGCTCACGATGGCGGTGCTTGAACATCTTCCGGGGGTCCTCCCCCGGTTTGAATGGCGGCATTGACGTCGAGTGTACTTCAATCTTCGTTGGGACGTTGACGTTCCTGTGACGACGATCGCTGCTGCGATCGGCGTTCTCTGTCTTGACGAAACACGATCGCTCGTGGGATCGTAAAAGCAATCGAGAAGGCTGTCGCCGACTCGGGCCACCAAGGAGAATGAAGATGGAACCGATCACTCTGGGCGACGGTCTCGGCCGTCGCCGCCGTCGTCGTCGGCGTCGCAGCATGGGCGGGGCGATGCCCACCCTCGTCGGTCGCCGCCGCAAGAAGAGCCGCCGCAAGGGTCGCAAGATCTGCATCCGCACGTCGGGTGGCAAGAAGGTCTGCGGCACCCGCTGGCGCCGTCGCCGCCGGAAGTAGTCACGGAGCGCCTCGCGCGCAGTGACCGCAAGGGCCACGTACCTCGAAAGCGGTGCGTGGCCCTTGTCGCATGAGACGATCGATCTCGAAAACCGGGGGCTCGGCATGCCGCGCAAGTCGCACATCTCGCTCATCGTGAAGGGTCCGTTGAAGAGCGCGCGTCGCGCAGCCCAACGTCACGGTCTGTCGACCGCTTCGTGTCGCGCTGTCAGCGGCGACGTTCAGTGCTACGCGCCGTGCTCGACGAGCACCGAGCGCAAGGCCGCCGAGTGGTACACCGAACGCAGCCGTGTGAAGGCCGGCCGTGGTCACCCACCCGGCACCCTCCTCTACTACTCGGGATCGTGTCCAACGGGCGGTCTCAGTCGACGCAAGCGCCGTCCTCGGCGTAAGGTAGGAGGCAAGTGATGCGGAAGAAGAATCGTTCTCGTCGCAGCCTCGGCAGCTCGGCGGTTGTACACACCGCCGAGGCGTCGAGGGCGGCACGCGACATCGAGTACGCAGCCGCGACGCTGGTCAACAAGGCCCGTCACGGACAGTGCACAGCGGCGACGGTCGAGTACGCCAAGATGCAGCAGGCGATCGGTCGCTTCGATGCGCACAACCATTCGGGTGGCAAGGCCTGGAAGCCGGAGACGGCGATCCGCGAGGCTTCACGCGAGTACAACGACTACTGCGTCAGCGAGAGCACGCACGCGCGCGCAGTTAGCGGCCGTCGGCGGAGGCGCTAGTCATGGCGCTCAAGAAGAGCACGCCCAGGGTCGGCACCAAGGTCTGTGAGACCGTCAACGCCTCCCGCGACGGCTACTGGCGTGAGCACTTCGATCCCGACGGCCGGCACAGTCGAGGTCAGCGTCCACGCGGCGCGCCGCGCTGCGGCGTTGTCGTCTCGGGCGGCGCCGGACACGTTCGCGTTCGGTGGTCCGACGGTTCCGAGGACACACCGATCAGCGTCAAGGACCTTCGGCGCGTCGCGCACAAGCGCAAGAGCGGCCTCGCACGCCGTCGTACGCGGAGGCGCTGATGTCGAAGCTGATCGACACCATCAAGCCCGGCGATCGCGTCACGATCGTGGATCGATTCGGCCACGAGCGTACGGGTCGTGCAGTGATGCCGTCCAGCCACGGCGGCTGGGTACTGAACATGGGTGGCAAACACGGAACACCAGGCATCGCCGACGATCGCAACGTCACCAAGGTGGTGAAGCGAAAGAAGCCCACGTACTTGGGCTCCGCGCCGCGCTTCAGCTTTGAAGAGCTGCCGGTCGGCTCCTGCTTCGCGTTTGATGTCAACGCGAAGAAGCCAACACGTCGGAAGGTTGGTGACCGCCACACGGTCATGCTTCCCGATGGACAGCGCAAGATGGCGGTCAGCGACGTCGACACCAAGGTCAGCGTCTTGCCTTGCAACATCGGTCTCGGCCGCGGCCGCAGGAGGCGCTGATGTCATCGCCTGATCGCTACATCGTCAGCGGCCCCACACGATGGAAGCGCAGCTTCCACACGTCGATCGACGCTGCGCTCACGTCGGCCAAGCGCTGCTCGAAGCAGTTCCCGAACGCGGTGTGCGCAGTCACTGAAGGACTGCCCGGTCTGCAACGCGTGGTTGCTGAGTGCAACCGTGACGAGTGCTGGCGCGCGGCGAATCTGAGCGCACGCCGACGTCGTCGCAAGGCGAGGAGGCGCTATGCGCGCACCCAGTGAGAAAGCACTGCTCAACGCGTTTCGCGATTTGACCCGCGAGAACGCGAAGCTGATCCGCGCGCTCGCACGCGCTACTGATGATGAAGAACTGCTCGAACAACTGGTCAACGACAACGTTCCTGGAACGGCTCGTTACGTGCGTTCTATGTTCAGCAGCCCCTATCGCTCACACATGTGGCGCGTCACCGTTGCGCTTCACGCGATGAATGAGATCATGGGGACGTACGGCGTCGAGGCACTCGGACCCGATGTTGGTGGGCCGAATCCGCCGCCGTACGAGTACTTGAACTCGGGTGACACCTACGCCACGACGCTCGTCTACCGTCGAAGCGACGACAGTCTTCACATCGGGAGCTGGGGCGACGTCGCCGAACGCCACCCGAACTGGTGACCAACATGGCCGCGATCATCCCGCACCTCGAAGTCCCGCACGACGTCTCGCCGATCGAACGTGCCTACGACATGTGCGTCGGCACGATGAGCGGCGACTACCTCGGTGAGGACCATCCTGCTTGCCCGGCGCCTGATGCCGTTCTTGCCGACGCGCACGCGGGCTTGCTCGGCATGGTGTTCGTGCGCGACGCGGTCTTCGCGAGCCTCACCAACAAGCAGTTCGTCACCCACCCGGGCAACATCAACGGCTCGGACACGCGCAACGTGTACCTCGTCCTCGATCAGCCGATCGGACCCGGGCCGGCGTGGAACCCGGCGACCAACCCCGGCGTGCAGCAGTACCAGCTCTTGTCGTGGACATCGAAGATGAACACGCCGAGCTGGAGCTTGCCGGCTGGTGCACCGCAGATCGGCGGCGCCTGCCCCGGTGCCGTTGCGGGTCAGTCGATCGTTCCCGAGAAGGCCCTTCGCTCGGCTGCGCGACTCGTCAACATCGGCCTTGGTCGTCCTGCCGACGCGCCCGTCAACCTGCCGCAGTCGATCTGCGAGCACTGCGTCACAGGCGACACCAAGGTGCTCGTCGAAGGCCGTGGTTGGGTTTCGATCGAACAGCTCGTAGAAGAGGACCGTGCATTTCGTGTCTGGTCCGGCATCGCGTGGCGTGAGACGCATGCCGTGTTTCAAGGCATCAAGCCAATCGTCGAGTTGACAACGTCGTGGGGGCACGTGGTTCGTGCGACGCCCGATCACAAGATCCTGACCGATGATCACGGCATGGTTCCGATCGAAGAGCTGCGTGAAGGTGATCGTCTCGTCTTCCAGCCCCCTGAAGAGGCAGTGTGGCCGACAAGAACTCCGCTTCCCGCATTGAACCCATCAGGCCATCACAACGAGATCGGGTTCGAGCACATGCCAACGGAGTGGACGTACGACGTCGGGCTGCTTGCCGGTTACGTACTCGGTGATGGAACCATCTACGGTGGCAAGCATCCAACCGTTAGCCTCGTCGCGGCTGAGCATGATCGCGGTGATCTGGAACGTCTGTTGGAGCGTGTGAAGAGCTGGTGCTCGACGGATGCCAGCATCACGGTTCGTGAGAACGCCGCCAACGGCTTCACGTCACAGCCGAATCGATCGATTCATCTTGCCCTACGCGTCAAGGCAATCGCACAACTGCTTGCAGCGACCGGCCTCGACAAGACTGCGCCGCCCGAGGCCCGACGTGCTCCGATCGGTCTCTGGACTGCCACACGTGACGGCGTCTGCGGCTTCTTGTCGGGGCTCTTCTCGACAGACGGCTGCGTCAGCCTCTCCAGATCGAAGTTCGAGCTGTCACTAGCGGCCGTCTCCGAACCGCTTCTTCGTGACGCCCAGCTTCTGCTCATGAACTTTGGCATCCGCTCGACGATCTGCGCCTACGAAACTTCCAACGCGCAGCGCGTCGTTCAGGGCTACCGTCCGCTCTACAAGCTGTCTATCAGCAGCATCGGTCACGTTCGCATGTTCGCGGAGAAGATCGGCTTCTGGAACGCGCGCAAGCAGCAGAAGCTCGAAGAGGGTCTCATCGCCAACGCCGATCGCCTGACACAGCAAAAGCTGCCGACGGTGGAGGCTATCACTTGGCTCGACGAGGAAGCCGCTGTCTACGACCTCATCAACGTCGGCGACGAACACCAGTTCCTCGCCAACGGCGTCACGGTCTCGAACTGCTACGCGACCGGCGGCCAGTACTCGACGGGCCAAGTGCAGTTCGCGCAGCTGCTGCGCTTCCTATGGTCGCGTCAGGCGATCAGCTTCAACGTGCAGGGTCCGTTCGGTCCGTCGACCGCGTTCGTCGAGACGATGGTCTACGCGATCAACGCCGCTGACTACAGACTCGACGGCGGTACGGTGAAAGGTGAGGGCGCTGAGGCGACCCAAGATCTACCGCCCGAGCCCACCGGTCGGCGCTTCTTCCGCATCCACGACTCGGGTGACTTCTTCGAGGAGGAGTACCTCCGCCAGTGGAAGATGATCGCCGATCGCCTGCCCGACATCACGTTCTGGGCGCCGTCGCGTATCTGGGCAACGAGCTGGGGCATCGACGCCGTCAACTCGATCAACAGCGAGCCGCGCAACTTCGTCATTCGTCCCAGCGCGTACGAAGTCAACGAGCCGGGCCCCGTCGATCTTGGTCCGGGCTGGGCCGGTCCCACAACGGTCATCGCGGTCCAACAGAACCTCGGCATGACGCCCGAGCGCGAGCAGTACGTCTCATCGATCGAGCACAAGTCGGCGCCGCGCGGTGGTACCGACCCGCGCTACACGTGGGACTGTGTTGCCATCGGAACACCTGTCCATGTTCAAGGCCAAGGCCTGACGAACATCGAGGCGATCGTGCCAGGCGTTAAGGTCATGACGCGCGACGGCTGGCGCAACGTTGTGCGTTCAGAAGCGCGTAGCACGAAGGCAACGCTCGTGATCGAGACGACCGGTGGGCAACGTCTACGTGTTACACACGACCACCAGATTG
>Ga0334722_10003124_pt1 | contig 18064 bp, 15 predicted proteins | sample C3_bottom_MG_FD_207210 | JGI IMG/M metagenome (GOLD analysis project Ga0334722, IMG submission 207210) | Sediment microbial communities from Yellowstone Lake, YNP, Wyoming, USA - C3_bottom | ecosystem: Environmental > Aquatic > Freshwater > Lake > Sediment | place: USA: Wyoming | collected...
TCCGCATTCTCCAGCAGGCGCTCCAGCACCTCACGACCGAGCGGCGAAGCCTCCTTGGCTAAAGCCGTCCGCAAACTGCCGACAATATCCTCGCCTAAATTGTAATTGGCCTCGATGCAGAGCTGCTCGACCGCCTCAATGATTGCCGCAGCCTCGATTTGTTTCAAGCCTTCCGCCCCCTTCCAATCACCAAGGCACCGTAAGGCCGAGCAAAGGTGCGTGCTGTTGGGCTCCGTAGATGTCGTTGTCACCCACATCCCCGCAGACGCAAGGCCGTTCCAAAGTGATCTTGATCGCCTTGGCCGGAGCAAACTCTACGAAGGAGATGACTTTGGATGCCGGGAGGGAATAAAGCGCGGCAATCCGCTCCGGCGTAATCGCCCGGCTCGCTACCACTTTGTCGTAATCCTCAGGCGTCTTGAAGATGATGTCCAAAGTCAATTCATAAGGACCGGCATTCTTACTGCGGATCACTGCCGCCAGTTCCCGCAAAGTCTTGGTATCAGCACTCACTTTCAACCCTCCTGCTCCCGAAAAAGTTTCGTCTCAGCACTCATTCTTAGGCCTCCCGTCCCTGCGAACTTTCGTCTCAGGGATGCGACCAGGCCATCCAGCTTGGCTATTCCTCACCCGACCTGCTCCCAGGACAGGGGAAAAAGTTCGCACGGATCCTGAACCTTCAGCAGATGATGAACAGCGAACCGGTACACTTCGCCTGCCTTAAAATCCGACGGTGAGTAGGGGAAAGCCAGATTCCCTGCCGTGGCCAGGCGCCCCGGAAAACCAAAGTGGAGCATCGTCGAGCGGGCAAAGCCGCAGACGGTGTTGGCCATTTCCTGCGTCGGCGCTACCGCCTCGATGACGATGCCGAGCTCATGAGCTACAGCCTCCTTTTCCGGCTCCAATTCACCCATTACCCCGTTCTTGCCGTAGATGCGGAACAAAAGAGTGTACTTGCCCTCGAGTTCCCGGAAATTATCCGCGACCCGTGCCCGAACCCCGGCGATAATCTCGTCTACCTTGGCGATGAATACGGGATCCCTCGCCCCGGCGATCGACACCGTCCGGTAGCCCACCTTACGGGCACCTTCCAGCTTAATCGTATACTCAGCAGCGGCCACAAACCGGCTGCCTTTGACCCGGACAACCCGCTCATTGACCTGTTCGAACACCGTTTCCCGCAGATCCAGCATACCGCCGGGCCCCGGCAGGAGCAGCGGGTTGGTTTTTTCGTACAGGGTGTGCGCGGCAACCGAAGTCGTGGTACAAACCCGGGCCGGATTTAACGGTTCGAGTTCGAAACAATCTTGGTAAAGCGTACCCAGCATGCAATCGCTGCCACTGCCGGGCAACGCAGCAATTGAGGCGCACTCCAGGATTTTGCCCATATGCAGGGCCAATCCCGGATCGAATCCCTGCCAAATGGGATAGGCTGCAAACACGGCCGGATCGTAGGAACGGCCGGTCACGATGACTTCAGCACCTTGCGCCAGCGCCGAGATAAAAGGTTCAACCCCCATCTGCCCGACAACCCGGGTAGCTGCTTCCAAATCCTCCAGCGCCAACGGCCCGCCCGGCGGCAGGGGTACGATGCGACCCGCGGCAAGCTCCTTGCGGAGGGCATCCTTCGGAATCTCCGCCCCGATCACGGCCATTTTGAAGCTTAACCCTTCTTCACGGGCGATTTCGCGGACAATTTCCAAGCACCAGGCCAGGTGGGCATCAGCCCCCGATCCCCCAGCCGTCCCGACGATGACGGGAATCTTCCGCGCACGCCCCGCAGTCAGCATCAGGCGCAAATCCCGCTTAACCGCTGCCCGATCCGTAAAGGATACCCCCGCTCCCAGGTAGTAGGGGCCAGGATCCGTGGACCCGGCATCCACCGCCAAGACGTCCGGATTGCGCCTTAATCCTTCTTCGAACGACTCAACCGGAAAACCGTAGCCCAGAATGGCCGTCGTCGATAGTACGGTTAGTTTATCCCGTGTCTCCGACATGTTGGTCACCGTCCTTTGTACTCCTTGAGCTTGTATTTCTACCGCTAGCGCAGTTATCGTCTGCTAGCAGCGTTGTCATTTTTTCTGATTGTAATCTCTCGATCAAGTCAGGTCAGTCACCATAATCGTTAATTAGTCAAGGCATAGACACAGCAGCCGATCGCTCCATTGAACTGAGGTTCTGCCGGCACTACAACCTCCCGTCCTGTCCCTGCCTGGAGCAAACTACGAACAGCCTGGTTATGGGCAACCCCGCCGGTAAAAACCAGCACTTCACCCGGGAAGGAGCGCAGCAGCGGCAGAATCCTCTTGACGATCGTAGTGTTTACCCCTGCGGCGAGCCGGGCCAACGGATAACCCTCGACAATCTTGCCGATCAGTTCGCTTTCGCCAAATACCGCACAGGTAGAATTGAGCTCCACCGGTTCTTCGACATGCTGACTTAACTCTTCCAGCGTCATGCCGAGGACATGGGCCATATTCTCCAGATAGCGCCCTGAAGAAGCCGCGCATTTGTCATTGGTCAAGAAGTCCTGCATTTTGCCGTGGCGCACCTGCACAATCTTGCTGTCCTGTCCGCCCAAATCCACCAGCGTAAAATCCTGCAGGCCGGTCTGATAAACCGCCCCCAGGACATGAGCTTTGAGCTCCGGGATCACTTGCCCGCCCGCCAGTTCCAGCGTATTGCGCCCATAGCCGGTCGACACAAGCCGGGCGACTTCGGGCAAGCCCAAAGCAGCAAAGTCGACTCGCAACTTGTCGCCCTGCTTGCGTCCAAATTCGCGGTAGAATTCGATCGTATCCAGCCGCTCCAGCCCAACCGTTCGGGGCTTGGTGCCAGATGCCTTGGCCATCACCGCTATTTTGACACTCCGGCTGCCCAAGTCAATGCCACAGACGTTAATCAAGGCCTTTTTGCTTTCTGACTGGGACAAGCCAACCGCTCCTTTCCAGCATCAATGACAGGCTTGGTTCACTGGTTCAGCGGCTGGGCGAAAGCTCTTGCCGCTCTTTTACCCCGCCCCCGCTGCTTGACGGCGCTCTGATTGTTCCCCAGAGAGCGGCAGCCGGGGCCGCCTGTTCCCCAAATAGCGGCAGCCGGGGCCGCCAAACTTTAGTTCCTAGTCCTTGAGCATCTCCAAAAATGCTTCGAGCCGCATCTTGCTCCGCGCATCCAGTCCGCTTGGGTTTTCGCCTTCCAAGGTCAAGATCGGATAGTTCAGCCTGCGGCGGATAATCAGATCTTCGATCTGGCGGTAACAAAAGCTCTGGGTATAATGAATGATCCCGTCGATCTGGCGCAGCTGCGCTTGCGCCGCAATGTCCTCGATGCGGCCAAAAACCTGGTACGGATAAGTGTAGAGCCGGTACTGCTCAATGATGTCCGCCGCCGGAAACGGCATGCTGAACTGGCGCTGAACCTCGTTAAAGACTACCCTGGCCCCATGCTCTTCCAGAAAGTCATAAAGCTGCGGCACGATCGGCGGAACCCCGATGTAGGCCAAACGGATTTCCCGCCGGCGGTGCCCGCCTCCTGCACCGGCCTGGGGGCAAGCCGCGTTCAACGGCTCCCGCTCCCGGACCTGCCGCAGAAATTCCTCAAGCTCGGCGGCAAACTTATCCGGGTTACCGTTAAAGTCGGAACAAGAAACGAGATACAAATGGTTTTCAAAGCCATGAACCTTGTTTTCCTGCCAGGTCAAGCGGTCAATTTCCCAGGCCAGGGCCCGTACCCGATCCAGATGTTCTTTCTCAGCCTCGACTGCCTCCCAGGTCGTTCCCAAGGTCTCGATCAGCTTGCTGATCTGCAGCCGGAGCATATCCGGATCGCGATCATAAGGAAAAGCGAAGGGGATGATCTCGATCCCTTGCATTTCCCACGTCTCCATCAAGGCATGCGTGTTGCTGCAATCTCCCTGGGTCACAGCGATAATCCGCTTGATATTGCTCTGCAGAGCCGTAGTGTACAATCCCTTGATCCATCCGCAGACATTGCGCGGAAACCCTTGCAGCTCGGCATTCTCCACCCAGCGCATGGCTTCAGAGCTGCTGATGAAGATGTTGTTGAGATCAACCGGGACCTCCCCAGCCGCATAGATTACTTCGACCGGAACGGTCGTCGTCAGCCCAATCTCGCCCATAAACCGTCACATCATACTCCTAACTTTGTCTGCAACGCAGAATCAGCGCGGCAAGAGCATCTCCGGCTGCAGTTGCTAGCTGCCCCCATATCGGCCTTGTCAAACTGCGTTACCCTTAGAAATTCGCCGGCATTGATGGCCACCAGTCCTTCGCCCTGATTCCCCGCTGCCAGCGTCTCAAGGCCGGCTTGCGGCCCTGGCCTCTGTCCTTCCGCCTGTGTCCTCCGGCCTCTGCCCTCTGTCCTTTAATTTCAGCTCCAGAACGCACCCTGGGCATGCGTCTGGCGCTTCGCCTTATAACGCAGGATTTCTAGGGTACGGTTCATTTCGTTGTGCACGATCATATAAGGTTCGTCCACACCCATCCCCGGTTTGGCCAACATCTGGTCGGGCCGGGCTGCCAGCGAAACATGCACCGCAGTACGCCCGCCGCCGTCCGTTTCGTTGCAGGATCCTCCCACATAAGCCCCAACGCCGTGCTGCTTGGCATAAAGAACCGCTTTGATCGTATTTTGAATGCCGCCGAGATCCGGGGTCTTGATCTGGACCATATCCGCGGCCTGGGCGTCCACAAACTCGACGATGTCTTCATAAGTGTTGCACCACTCGTCCGCCACGACCTCGACCTTGACACCCCGGTTGCGCAAAGCTTGCTTTAAGGCTTTGAGTCTGGCTATCTGGCCGTCTTTGCTCCCGGCATCCATGGGCCCCTCGATCCGGAGACGCAGGGGAGCAGCCGCCTGTTCCAGCTTGGCCAAATATTCGGCCATCCGCTCATTGTCATCGGCAAAAGCCTGACCGATCGTCCCGTAAACATCGATGTGCAAAACCGGCCGGTAATCCTCGCCGCCCAGCATCCGGACCCGCTGATTGAGCCAAGCCACATATTCCAGCAAGAGTTCCCCGTTGCGGCCCAGCTTGGTCTCCACATTGTTGATCAGGCCGTGCGGCAGAACTCCGGCCCGCTTGATGATGGCTTTGTCGGCATTTTCATAGCGGTCGTCCCCAGTCTGCGTAAAAATGGGCACCGGTTGGAGAATCAGGGGCAATTGGTACTCCTTGCAGATCACTTCAGTCATGGTCAATTTCTGAGCCTTGGCTACGGCATCCAGGATGGCCTGGCTGACACCGTAGCGGATAGCCGTGTGGTAGCGTTCTCCGTTGGGGTGCTTGGCTTCCTCCAGCTCCTCGGCCAGGGTGCGGAAAGACGTTAATTCCCGCCCAATCAGACGCGGGGCCATTTCACCGAGAATCACGGGAATAAAATCCTCGGCCAAAAACAAGGGATCACGGCCTCCGGCGCCGGAGTACTGCACGGCAGCGCAGTCACCCACGGCTACCTGTCCGTCTTCCAGCACCAAGAGGATGGAGATCGACTCCCCGCGCTGGCGCACTGCTCGAAACCCAGGCGTCAGCGGCTCGCCCACATAAGCGAATCCATCATGCTTGGCTCCTGCTTTGATCGCATTCTGGTCATCAAAGTAAAAACCGGTTAGACCAGGGGATGCCAGGACATCAACTATCTTCATGGTCAGCCCTCCCTACTTGCGCTTGCGTTACCTCAGTAGGCAATATGAAAAATAGTTCTCCAGATAGGTCTCACCTGCAATAAGCCCAAAGTTAGGAAAGGAATGATTTTGGATTTGCATGGCCGCGGGCGCTTTGTTGCTTGACCTGCCAGCGCCGGCCTTGAGCCTGGCCGCTCCTCAGGCTTAGGGGCGGGGGCGGCCGACCAGCATCCCCTTGCCGATGGCATATATATCGTCGATGACCATCTGGAAGGATGGATCGCGGCCTTCATCGCGCCCCCGCTGGGCGATGCGTTCTTGGTGAAATTCTTTGATCTCAGCTGTAAACGGCAGGTTCCCGAAGTCAAGCAGCCGCACGGCCCCGGCCGAGTCGCGCGCCGGGAGGATCTTGCCGGCATTGTAGCGGCTGGGAGCGAAGGGCACGTCGATCACCCCGGCTTGGAAGGCCCGCACCGTACCGCGCGCGATGTCCCCTTCCCCAAGCTCAAGGACTCGATCCAGGATCGCTCTGGTCTCCGCCATGATCATCTTCTCCTCCAGCCGTAGTTCGTCCGTCGGCGGCAAACTTTGATCCTTAAGCATGTTCAAGACCTGCTTCGTCGTGCGAATCCCAGCCGCATTGGCCTCTTTGGTCGGAATCCCCAGCGCCTCATGGGGTGTCTTGACAATCACTTTGCTCGCCTTAGCCAAGGCTGCCGTAGCCGCGCCCCAGGAGATCACCCCATAAGCCTTCGCCTCATCCTGCGGGAATCCGCCCATCCACTGGTGAAAGACCGTAGTGATCATAACCTTAGGATACCCAAGTTTCTCCAAATACTCCTCGGCCAAAAGGGGCAAAGTGCGCAAAGCCGCCACATCCTGGAGCAAGTTGCCGCATTGTCCGTAACCCAAGGTCAGACTGCCCACGCCTTGCGCGACAGCCAGAACTCCCTCGATTACAGCCACGGCATGAGAAACAGCAGGCGGCACCAGCGTGCCGGTCAGGGGCCCGAAAGGCTCGCGGTTGATTCTAACCCCATGTTCAGCGTAAATCCCCACTAAACGGTCCACATATTGCCAGTACTTGAGCGTGTTTTCCAAGGGGACATCTTTAGCATAAGGAATGTTGTAGGATATAGCCCCACCTTCAAAGTCGGTGAACCCACCCGCCAAGGTGATTTCCGCCAACAGCCGGGCATCCGGCGTCCCATGGCGGGCCTGCACCGGCAACTGGACACTCTCCACCACCCGGCGGCAGGCCGCTACGCCATGATTAACCGCCGGAAAGCCATTGAGCATGGATCTTCCAACCACCCTGCTCTCCTCGATCCCCGCCTGGGCCTCGCGATAGCGGTTCTGCCGCGTGTAGGAATCGATGGTCGTCGGCAAGAAATCAGCCCCGCCCTCGTCTTGCAGGTAGCGCAAGAGCTCGATGTGCTCATTGATCAGGGCGACACCCGCCCGCGGCTGGGCGAAAGTTATCCCGCGTTCTTTGCCCTCAACGAGCTTGTCGTAAAACACCTTGTGCCGGGGCAAGGCCCGCTGATAAGCAACCGCTTCCTCAAAATCCACTTCCTGTCCGGTTGGCCACTGCGCCAGCACCTCCTGCCTCTGCCGTTCGAATTCCTCGCGGTCAAGCCGGTCAACTGACAAGTCCATCTTTTTGCCTCCCTTAAAACGCATTCCCTGAGCAATACTCATTCTAGGCTACCGGCACGAGATGCCGTTTCATAATCCGCAGGGCAACTTCAGGCGCAATCTCCCGCAAGAGCCCCATCGCAGCCAGGATATACTCCCGGTCCAAATAAAAATAAGGGTTAAGCGGCTTGAGCAAGGTGGGGTCCAACTGGTCAAACAAAGCCCCGCGCAAGATTTCGGCTGCGCATGGCTGGTGCAGAAGCACGCCTCCGGTGCCGACAACCGTGGTCAGTTGAGTCAGATCTTTGCCCTGCTGCACATAGGTAGCCCCAAACGGCGTATACACGACCTCGAGCGTGCCGACATGCCGATTTACGGCCAATTCGACCGCCAGGCGCCCCATCGCCAAATCGAAGCTCTCCTCATCTGGGTTCCGGGGAATCCGCCAGGGCTCCCGGACACAGAGGGCCAAATGCTCGGCCACTTTGTCCTCAGGCCAACCCAGGTACTGAGCCAGCCGGCGGCCGGCTGCCTCGCCCAAAGCCTGGGCGCTGTAGCGCATCCCGAGATCACCTTCAACAGTCCTCTTGACGTAAGGTTCGGGCAGACCTTTGAGCATGACGCCGGGTTTGCTGGGATCCCCTTTGGCTACCGAGTGGACATCGGTCGTAGCGCCACCGACATCGACAATCAAAAGCTCGCCGAGCCCGCTCTCTCCAGCAGTCCCCTGGGCCAAAAGCTCAGCTGCCGCTAAAACAGCAGCCGGCGTGGGCATCAGGATCCGCTCGATAAAAGCCTCCGCTTTATCCAAACCTTTGGCCTGAATGATATTGTTCAGGAAAATGCCGCGGATCGCCTGGCGGGCCGAATCCACAGCCAGCACATTCAGCTCCGGCATGACATTGTCGGCGACAACCACCGGGCTATGACGCTGGCGCAAGAGCGACGCCGCTTCCGCAGCCACCACCTTGTTGCCCGCAACCACCACCGGCAGCCGCAGCGGCAGAGCAGTCAGATGCTCCGCATTCTTGAGCAGTATTTCTTTGTTGCCGCCGTCCGTTCCGCCGGCCAAAAGCAAAATGTCTGGCTGCAGCTCAGCAATGCGCCGCAAATCGTCCGCGGCAAGCTCATAACTAAACACTTGCAGCACTTTCGCCCCGGCACCCAAGGCAGCCCGCCGCGCCGCTTCAGCCGTAAGCTCCTTCACCAGGCCGCAAGCCACCATTTTCAGCCCGCCGGCAGCGCTGCTGCATGCAAGTTTGCGAACAAAATTCCAGCCCCCAGGCGGTTCGGGAATTTGAGCCAGGGCCGCCTGCAATCCCTCCATAATGTTGGTCTCAACGGTGGTCCCAGCCTGGGCAGTGGCCACGATTTCTTCCTGTTCGAGATCGACGATAGTCACTTTCGTGTAGGTACTGCCGAAATCAATGAGAAGTACAGCCTGCACCAGCCCACCCCCTAACTAATCTTCTTCCAGCACAGCACAGCCGGCTGGGCAATAAGAATGCTTCTGCGCGCCAATACTCCGCTGCGCCCAGAATGACCGGCCTAGGCCAGCCCCAGATCATGGCGCAGATCGGCAATCGCCGTTTCCGGCATCGTGCCTGGCGGATAGACCCGGTTAAACCCCATAGCCAGGAATTGTTGCTTGACTGACTCAAAATCCTGCTTGCCCACGACCAGATTGCCTCCGACGTACAACAGGATGTCGCCGATGCCGGACTCCTGGCATTTTTCGCGCAAGCCGCGGCAATCGATCTCGCCATGCCCGTACAAGGAAGACACCAAAATTGCCTCCGCCCCTGTCTCAATCGCCGCCCGGATGAACTCCTCCTGCGAAGCCAAAACCCCGATGTTGACTACCTTGAAGCCTGCCTGGGTGAGAGCGTAGTCGAGAATCCGGTTACCAACCGCGTGCACGTCTGCCCCGATCACACCCAAAACCAGTGTTTTCTTAGCCATCACTCCATCCCCCTTAATCCAAACCGGTTTCCGCCCAATTGATCTGTCTGACATCCGTGATCGGCTCTTTGAGGAGAGTAGCACCCACCTGAACAAACAATTCGGGATAACCGCTGACATAATAGCGCACGTGCCAATTCCCGCGTCCAGCCGGCGGCATCTCCTCCCTCTCCTCCAAGCCGGCCAAGACATGCCGCAATTCCTCGACCATGGCCTCGGCCGGATCTACCAAGTCAACATCCGGACCAAAAAACTCGCGAATCACCTGAACCAAGAACGGATAATGCGTGCAGCCAAGGATCACGGCATCAACATCTGCCGCCAGCAGTGGACCTAGGTACAGCTTGGCGATCACCTTAGCCTCGACCGAGTTGGCCAGCCCCGCTTCCACGATGGGCACAAACAAGGGACAGCCCTGGGCTTTCACCAGTCCGATAGACTTCTCCCCGCTTTGATAGGCCGCGCGCAGGTCCGCCGCACGCGGCAAAACCCCTTTAGCCAACGCCTGGCTCACCGCCAGGGAGTAGGCCCGGCTGCGCACCGTGGCTTCCGTGGCGATCAGGCCAATCCGGCCGCGTTTGGTTGTCTGCACAGCTAGACGGGCGCCTTGATCAATGGTGCCGATGATCGGTATGCCAAAGCGCTCGCGAAGTGCGGGCAAGGCCACCGCGGAACTCGTGTTGCAGGCCACAACAATCGCTTCAGCTCCCTGGCTGATGAGAAAGCTGCTGATTTCCTCGCCGAAGCGAATCAATTCCTCCTTGCCCCGGTTGCCGTAAGGCACCCTGGCCGTATCCCCGACGTAGATGATGCGAACGTCGGGCAGTTGCTCGCGGATCCGCTTCATGACGGTCAAACCGCCAACCCCGGAATCAAACATCCCGATCACATGCTGTCTCTTCAAAACCATACCTCCCCATCGCACCCAGCGGGCCTTTGCCTCTTGCCGCCATTCTTGCTGCCCGGCACCTACGGCCTAGGGCGTTTGTTTAGCCAATCTTCTTCCCGTGCTTGCCCCAGCATGCTTGCTGGGCCATGCCCGCCAATCATGCCCGGCTCAACATGCTTGCCCCGGGCACGCTTTTGGCCTTGGCTATGGCCAATATTCACCCACTAATGCTCTACTCGCTCTTGGTTTCAAGGTCAAGCAGGGCGCTGCGCAACAAATTCAAGGAGCCGGCATCCGGCTCAAAACGGAAAATGATCCGTTCCATGTTGTCCGGCAACAAGCGGTCAACCATGCTCCGCAAACTGGGAGTCACCAGCACGGCCGCGCTTTGGGCCAACGCCTGCCGCAGGCCATCTGCGTCAGGTTTGAGCACGGTTTCCAGCTTAAGCGATAACCCAACTCCGGTTAGGATGTCCCGCACTTTGCCGGCAAACTCCTGACTTTCGCAGGCCAGAACTACTCGTTCGTGCAGCGGCAAACGGGCCACCCGGATCAAAGTTTCCACCGGCGGCGACCAGGACACGCCCAGCAAAGGCAGGTGGAAAGGTTCAACCAGCGGGCGCAATTCGCCCAGATGCTCCACACCGGTGACCACCAGGTCCATGGCCCGCAGCGCTTCGCGCAGCCGGTTCCGTTCCTGCCGGTTCCCCAGCAGAATAGGGACGACAGAAACGCCCGGACCGAGATTCCAAGCCAGATCCGCCAGCTGTTCGGGATTGCATTCGACGAACCCGACTTTGACCCGGGACAAGAGCTCCTTTTTCTCCATTCCCCGGACATGCACAAAAGAAACAAAATCATCGATGGAGAAGCCCAGACCGACTGCCTCTTCCATAGCCCGGTCAATGATGCGCAGGACTTTGTCCTTGCGCCCCTCCTGGCGGACAACTGCGCCGGCATCAGCGACAAAGGTGCCCCGCCCTTGGGATGAGCTAAGGATTCCTTCCGCCTCCAGTTCGGCATAAGCTTGACTGACCGTGTTGCGGCTCACTTTCAACTGTTGGGCCAGTTCGCGTTCCGCCGGCAGCCTGGTGCCGGCTTTCCAGACGCCGCTGATGATGTTGTCCTTAATCTGTTCCTTAAGCTGGATATAATAGGGCACCCCGTTGCCCCGCTGCAGCTGCATCATGCGTCACCTACCTGAGTCAGAAGTCAGAAGCCAGAGGTCAGAGGTCAGAAGACGTTGGACGTTAGACGGTGGACGGTGGTGGAGGCCGTAGGACGAAAGGCGAAGGCGAAAGGCGAAGGCGAAAGGCGGAGGCGAAAGGCGAAGGCGAAGGCGAAGGCGAAGGCGAAAGGACAAAGGGCGAGAGCAAAGGGCGAGAGCAAAGGGCGCAAGACGCAAGGCGCAAGGCGCAAGACGCAAGGCGCAAGACGCAAGACGCAAGACGCAAGACGCAAGGCGCAAGACGCAAGGCGCAAGGCGCAAGACGCAAGACGCAAGACGCAAGACGCAAGATGCAAGATGCAAGATGCAAGATGCAAGATGCAAGATGCCGATGGACTCTTATGATTGGATCGGTCGATTAATCCATTTAGTACATTATATTCTCGCTGTTGTTTAGTTTTTCCTGCTTGGATTTTTATAAAAGGGCACAAAAAAAGCTGCCCCTAAAACGATATTCTTAGGAACAGCTCCAAAGCCATCGGCCTTAACGCCAAGCGTTGAGTCCGCACGGCGGCGGCAGCCTTCTGGATTGGCCAAGCCGCCCAGATTTAATGGTCAGTCAAATCTTGCAGCTGCTGCTCCAAGTTCTGGGTAATTGCAGCCGTATTCCCAACAACGGTGCCGGAACTGATATATCCTTTGTTGTAAAGCAAGAAGTAGTACATGGCCATAGGTAAATTGTCCGGCGGCAGGGCGACAATGAAGCCATTCTGGTGCGCTGCCAAGGCTGCCGCCAGCAAAGCGTCGCCGCGCGGATTGCCGCTCGCCACATCCGCGGGGGACACCAGTGCCGACACGAAATAGGCCGGCATCCTGCTGTGCACGGTATTTTGGAAAATAGCCTGTTCGGTGGCGTAGCGGTCAGGTCCGCCCCAGCGCTGCACCGAATAGCTGGCGGCCAACTGCTGCTCCAAGGCTTTGCTGATTACCCCAGTACCGCCCAAGAGCACAACCTTCGAGGCGCCGAGACTCGCCAACATCCTTTGCGTGCTGTCCGGAAGCACCGTCGCGCCAGTCAACAAGATCGGGATGTGTTGTTGGGCAGCGAGGCTGCTAGCCGCGATGGCATCCGGTTCACCTTCGCCATAAGCCAGGTACACCGTACCCGGGGAGCCCACGATGGCAGCTATTTGCACCGCCGTCTCGTAGCGGTCCGCGCCGCCAAACCTGAAAACGCTCAGGCCTTGCGCCCGCAAAGCGTTGGCTACCTCCTCAGAAACTGCTCCTGTGCCACCGATGATATACACCCTAGTAGCCTTGAGGCTCTGGATTTCGGCTAAGACCGCCGGTGCCAGCTGCTTGGACGGGGTCATCAAGATGGGAGCGTCATATTTTTTGGCTAGCGGCACCGCCACCATCGAATCCGCCAGATCATCATCGCGGGTTAAGAGAACCGCGTCCGAGCTGGCCCAGCCCTGTTGCGCCACCGCCACCGACAGTGCAGAATTGTCGGCGGCTACCGCCCCAAGACGCCCGCCACGGGTATAAGCCGCCGCCACCGGCATGCTGCCGATGATGTGCCCGCCGAGCAAGAAATTCACTGTACCCTTGCTCGTCGGAGTCAGGGTAAAGACAAAAGTCCCATCGTAAGCCGTCTGATAAGTGAACTTGCCTAAGCCGGCGCCGCTTGCGTCAACATCGACACTTTTCCGGGGGAGCGGATTGCCGTTGGCGTCTTCAAGCTTGGCCGTCACGCTACTATTCATATTGACGACCAAAGATCCGGACACAATCTCGATCTTCCCGTTGGTGACGATGATCGAGCCCCCAGCGCTGCCGGTGCCGTCCGAAAGGTAAAGGCTGTACGTCCCGGGGCTGTCCAAAATGATATTGCTGAGAGAATAGGAGCCTTGGCCATTCAGTGTATAGCTGCCGACCAATTGTCCATCCGGGTCGTAAAGATAGGCGGTGACCGAACCCGAATGGCTTGAGCCGTCATTGTTGGTCAATCGGAAGTCGATGCTGCTGGCCAGGCCGACCACCAGATTATAGTCAGCATTCGAAACAAAACTGAGACTGCTGAGAACAGGAGGGGCAGGCGGATTATCCGCCAAAACCGTGGCCGGAAAGGCGAGAACTAATAAGAAGAAAGCAAGGAGCAGGCGGGTTAGCCGTTTTTTTGCTGCGGGTGTCACGTAGATTTCTCCTCTCTTTTGTCTAAACATTTACTCTTACCGTACCGGCGGTCCCAGCGCGCTCTGGCCGCCGGCCACATCCAGATCCCTTAAGCGTAGTGGCCACAGGCACATCCGTTACTCATAACGCAAAGCCTCAATCGGATCCATGCTGGCCGCCTTGCGGGCCGGAAAAACACCGAAGACGATCCCGATCAAGGCAGAGAAGCCAAAAGCCATCAATACCGCCGGCAAAGAAATCGAGGTGGCCAATTTCAAGGCCTTGCCCACCAGATTCGACCCGGCAGCCCCCAGAGCGATGCCTACCCCCCCGCCGAGCAGGCAAAGCACCACAGCTTCAACCAGGAACTGCAGCATGATATCCCGGCCCTTGGCGCCAATCGCCTTGCGGATGCCGATCTCACGCGTACGTTCCGTCACGGAGACAAGCATGATGTTCATGATCCCAATTCCACCGACCAGAAGCGAGATCGCGGCAATGCCGCCCAAGAGCATGGTCATGGTCTGGGTCACCCCTTCCATGGTGGAGAGGATGTCCGCCTGATTCATGATGGAGAAGTCATCCGGCTGGTTAGCCTTGAGGCGGTGGGCCCTTTCCAAGGCAGCGGTGATTTCATCCTGGGCCGTCTGCATCACATCGGCAGAGGCTGCCTCGACAAAAATCTGCCGCAGGTACTTGTTGCCGATGAGCCTCTCTTGGGCAGTGGTGATCGGCACCACGATCATGTCATCATTATTGATGAACCCGGATGAACCCTGACTGGCAGTCACGCCGACCACCAGAAACGGGACATTGTTGATTTTGATGGTCTTGCCGACAATAGCGGCGTCGCTGCTGCCAAAAAGGTTCTGCACTACGGTCGGCCCGACCACGGCCACCCTCGCCATGCTGTCCACATCTTGCTGGGTGATGAAGCGCCCGAGGGCCACATTAACGTTGCGAATCTCAGCATAAGCTGGCGTGGTGCCATTGACGCTGGTCGAAGTATTGTTGTTGCCGATGACGATTTGGGCATTGCGGCTGGCCACAGGGGCCACAGCTTTGACCGCCGGGCCGGCACTGGCCACTTTCGGCACATCCGCCATGGTCAGGGTATTGGAACTGCCAAACCCGCCCCGGACACCGCCGTTATTGGCTTGACCAGGCGAGATGATCAGCAAGTTGGAGCCCAAGCCCTGGATCTGGGCGGTAATCGATGCGGTAGCGCCGTTGCCGATCCCGACCATGGCAATAACGGCAGCCACGCCGATGATGATCCCCAGCATGGTCAAGGCTGAACGCAGTTTGTTCCCCACCAGCGCTCGCAGAGAAACCCGGATACTCTCAAAGAAGTTCACCGCTTATGCCCCTTTCTCGTCCGCCACTTGACGGCGGGCCTGCAGCGGGTTTCGGACTGGATGGTCTCCCTCGATATGCCCGTCCCGGAAGCGCACGATGCGCCTGGTATACTGAGCAATGTCCGGTTCATGCGTAACGATGAGAATCGTATTGCCCGCTGCATGCAATTCTTGGAAAATCGCCATAACTTCTTCGCTCGACCGGCTATCCAGGTTGCCGGTCGGCTCATCGGCGAGAATGATCGCCGGGCGCGTGACCAGAGCCCTGGCGATGGCCACCCGCTGCTGCTGGCCACCGGACAATTCCTTCGGGCGATGGTGGACACGGTTGGCCAAGCCGACCGATTCCAGCGCCTCCATGGCCCGCTGGCGCCGCTCCTTGCCCGGGACGCCGGCATAGAGAAGCGGCAATTCCACGTTTTCCAACGCCGTTGTGCGCGGCAAGAGGTTAAATCCTTGAAACACAAACCCAATCTTGCGGTTGCGGATGACCGCAAGTTCGTTATTGGAGGCGCGCGAAACATCGATGCCGTCAAGAATATATTGACCTGCCGTCGGCGTATCAAGACAGCCCAAAATATTCATCATCGTCGATTTGCCGGAACCCGAGGGCCCCATGATCGCCACAAATTCACCGCGGTCAACATGAAGGTCGACGCCGGCCAAAGCCACAACTTCGATCTCTCCCGTTGCGTACACCTTCTTGATTCCTTTTAGGTCTAGCAACTTGCCACCCCCTTAATTTCTGGGCACTGTCTGCGTTGACCTGTTCGCGTTGCCGCCGCCGCTACTGCGGGTAGCGTTGCGCAGGGCCCCCATCGGGTTGTCGCCCCCACCGCCGCCCAGGCGGAAGCCCGATTGGCCCGTCGCCGCTGTGCTAGGGGACCGGAAACCGATAATGACTTGCTGCCCTTCAGCCAGCCCGCTCTTGATTTCTACATTCGTGCCGTCATCCAAGCCTATTTCGACAGGAACATAGTGCACATTCAAGTTGTTCAGCGCGGCCGCTCCCGCAAAACTCCGGTTGCCGGCACCGTTCTGCTGGCTGCTGCCATTGCCGTAAGAGGATCCCTGACCAGCGCCACTGCCGCTGCCCTGCCCGGAAGAGCGCTGATATCCTTGCCCTGAGCTGTCGTGGCCTTGCCCGGCCGACCAGTTGGACCGATCCGTGCCGGCATTGGAGCCACCGCTGGGCGCCCCAGGCACCAGCACGCCGGTACGCCCGCCGCGAGTCTGGATCGCTTCGCTGGGAACAGTCAGGACATTCTGGACTTCTTCTTCGATAATGCTAACATTGGCATTCATGCCTGCGCGCAGCAGCGCAGTCGGCTGATCCAATTGCACAGTCACTGCGAAAGTAGTCACGTTTTGCGTGGTCGTCCCTTGCAAGGCGACCTGGCTGACCGTGCCGCCAACGTGTTGGTCAGGAGCGGAATCGATGGTGATGTCCGCTTTTTGCCCGACTTTCACTTGGCTGATGTCGGCCTGATCCACCGCTACATCCACTTGCAAAATATTGTTGCCGGCAGCCAGGGTCATGACCTGGGTTGAAGCTCCGACGTTCTGATAGCTCTGGATGGATACAGTCGTGATTGTACCATCCACCGGCGCAACCAATGTGGCGTTATTGAAGTTGGATTGGGCATTGGCCAGAGAAACCTGCGCTTGGGCCAGCGAGGCCTGCGCCCCAAGGATGTCCGTGCTCGGCACACCCTGCTGGTATTTGTCATACTGGGCCTGAGCGATTGCCAAGTCAGCCTGGGCAGAATTGTACGCAGCCTGAGCCTTGGCCAAATCCGCCGCCGCGCCGCCATTCTGCGCATTTAAGGCACTGGTCAGAGCTGCTTGATCCTGGTTCAGCTTGGCTTGGGCGTTAGCAATGGCCCCAGCGTTCCCACTCTGCTGGGCTGCAGCTAAGTTGTCACTGTCAGCTTTCAGAGTCTGCTGCGCCAAATACACCTGGTTGGCCAGGTAACTTGGGTCGGCATTCTGCTGAGCCGCAATCAAGGCTTTTTGCGCATCGGCAAAAGCCCTCTGGGCATTGGCCAGCGCATCAAGAGCAACTGATTTGGCGTTGTCCAGGACCTGCTGGTACTTGGCCTGAGCCGAAGCGAGATTAGCCCGGCTTTGGGCAACGCTCAGAGCAAGGTCATTGGTGTCCAGTTGGGCCAGGACCTGACCCTGCTTCACCTGATCGCCCACTTTGACATTGACTGCCACGACCTTGCCGGCTTGCTGGAAAGAAAGCGGGATAGCCTTGGGATAATTGACTGTGCCCGTTGCACTGATCACTTTGCGCACATCACCGCGCTTCACCGCAGCCGTGATCGGCGTCGCGGCAGCCGGTTTGGCGGTAAAATGCCGGTAGGCCCAAACCCCGCCACCCAGCAGCAAGACGGAAATCAGACCGATTGTAATCCATTTTTTTTTGACTTTTCTCAGGTTCATGCTCTTTTCTCCCATTCGGTTTTAATGTCCCAACGCGATCACCGATCACTATAGACGATACATTTGATAAATCATAGGCCGAGTTATTAAGATTTTATTGAGATTTCCCGCTGAGCACAGGCAGCCAAACCGTAAACCTGGTGCCTCGCCCAAGCGCGCTCGCGACCTCGATTTTCCCGCGGTGCGCTTCGACAAATTCCTTGGCAATCGCCAGCCCCAATCCTGTGCCGCCCGTCTCCCGGTCCCGCGCTTTGTCCACCCGGTAAAACCGGTCAAAGACATGGACGAGCTCATCCTCCGGAATGCCCTCGCCGGTGTCCTCGACGGCTATTCTGGCCCAAGCAGGCGGCCAGGCCACTGGCGTCCCACTTGATTGCGCCAGATCCGGCTCCGGTTTTCCGCCGCCCGGGAAAATCCTGTTCAGCCGGGACCAGCGGGCCTCTTCGGCCGCCGCCGGCGCCCCCTCACCCATCACCTGTTCCATCCGCACGCAGATCTGCCCGCCGGCAGGCGTGTGCAGGATCGCATTGCCAATAATGTTGACAAACACTTGGGTGAGCCGGTCCGGATCAGCCTGGAGCCGGATGTCGTCGCCGCAAACGGCGCACTGAATGTGCCGATCCGCCAATTCAAATTCAAACTGCTCTACGATTCGCTCCAAGAGCCGCTTGAGCTCGACATCCCGGATGGCCAGCGCCAGTTTTCCCGCTTCCGCAAGGCTTAGCTGCTGCAAGTCGCGGACCAAGCGAATCAAGCGGATTGTTTCGTCTTGAATCGGCA
>Ga0334722_10003126_pt1 | contig 18056 bp, 10 predicted proteins | sample C3_bottom_MG_FD_207210 | JGI IMG/M metagenome (GOLD analysis project Ga0334722, IMG submission 207210) | Sediment microbial communities from Yellowstone Lake, YNP, Wyoming, USA - C3_bottom | ecosystem: Environmental > Aquatic > Freshwater > Lake > Sediment | place: USA: Wyoming | collected...
TTTATCTTTACATAATAAAATTCAATAAAATGAGCGTAATTGTTATCAAAATAAAAAACGAAGAAAATGTTTCTATGCTGAAAAAACTCATCGGTATTTTCAAAGAAAGGACAACTGTTTTCAGCGATGAAGGATACAAAGACAGAATTGCTTCTGAATTAATAGATGAAGGATTAAAAACAGAAATTTTATCTGAAGAAGAAACGCGTAAAGAATATAAAAAACGTGGAGCTTCATATTAGAAATTCTTTTTACCGCGATTGGGATAATATCGGGAGCAGAGAAGTAAGCCATTCCATTCAGGTTATTACTCATAAAGTTAAATCTGTACATTCTATTTCGCATATTCCGTGTGCAAGAAATTGATAAAATTCAATACTCGCTACAAGATCGAAATTCACATGCAGAATAAAGTGTATTGGATATTCTGCATAGTGAACGGCAGCAGGATTGAATTTGTAAGAATCAAACCGGAAAGCTTCTTTAAGAAAAATCTTTAGAATACATTTTAGGACTTACGCAAAATCAACTGTCATTCCGAATCCCGCGAAGCGCGGGATGAGGAATCTCCTCCTCGTATGAGGAGATTTCTCCCTTCGGTCGAAATGACAACATACATATAGTATCTTATTCTGAATAATGTCTAATGGTTAATAATTTCCTGAAAGGATTTATTCCTGATTTTGCTTTCTAACCAGGCGGCAAGGTCAAAATATTTGAAGATGTAATGATGCACGGTGTCGTAGGGTAAATTTTCAATTTCCTTTTTTACTTTGCTGAATTCCTCCTTTTCCGACAGGGCGCCTTCGCGCAGGTTTTTATCTTTTTCCGTCTGCGGCATTTTCTTTAGCAGGTCCACCATCACGGTTTCCACTTCTGAAACATGGCTTCTCTTTTTAATAAAACGATTAAATGAATTTACCAGATAAGGCAGGATTTCATGATGGCCTGAATCGTAATGCGTGATGAGATAAAAAATGTTCAAAAAATACTGGGCTTCAGGATTTACTGACAAATCAAATTCATTGCGGAGAATATTCTGGTAGTGAATGCTCTGTTTCAGATTTCCTATATAGAAAAAAGAAATGGAAATGTTCATCAGCAATCCTATCTTTTCAAAATTGCTCATTTCGCTTGCATGTGTTTCCATTTCACTTACGACAGAAGGAAGTTTTTTCTCCAGCTCTTTTATTTTTTTTGTGTGGCAGAGATAATGAAGCGTGGTGCTGTTGTGCAGGTAATAATATTTTGCGCGCAGCGAATGTGTGGTTGCATAGGCGGATGTTTCTCCCAACTTGTTCAGACATTTATTTGCTTTATCATATTTTTTCTGTTCGCAGCGCACATAAAATAAATTGCTCAGCAGCACCATGTACATCTTGATGTTGTTTTTCAATTGCACGGGCGATGCAGAGCAAAGCTGAACTGCTTTTTCTCCTTCCGCGCAGGCAGCATCCAGCTGGCGTTTCGCATAGCGGAAAAAGAATTTCGCTTCGTAGATCCTGAGTTTTCCCGAAAATGTTTTTATCCTTTCCGCATTTTTGAAGAAAGGGCTTTTCATCAGTTCCTCGCCCTGTTCAAGAAATTTTTTATTCCTCGTCTGGTAATATTGGTTGAACAGGTTCACCATTTGCAAACTCATGTTGCGGCAAATGATGGTATCGTTCAGCAGCGCGGAAGTTTTTATCGCTTCCGTGCTCAGTTTTTCAAGACCGGGCAAATCATATTTTTCAAGATAAGCGTTGAATTCCCAGTGCGTGTCAATTTCCAGCAGCGCGTGAAACAAATCCATTTCACTTGCATCTTTTCGCGCCCTGCGCAGAAGTTTCATGGATTGGTCGTACAATCCTTTTTTTTGGAGAAGTTCCGCGCGGTAAATATTTCTGCGCACGGTGGAGTGTATGCTTGAATCCCTGTGAAAAAATTCCATCGCATCTAATATTTTTGAGTAGAGATAATTTTTTGCAACCGGAAACTGACGCAGGAATGCCTGTCCGTGAAATTGTTTTTTCAGATCCTCTTCATCAAACTGTTTTTGTTTAGCGATGGCATCGAAGAGAAGGAGGTACTGGTTGTTCTCTTTTCCGTGCAGTTCGGAAAATTTTTTGAAGTAACGCTTCTCCGTTTTGCTGAGCGACTTAATCAGCAGGAACAGGTCATGCGAGGGAGTTTTCATAGTTACTTACAGAGTAATTGAATAGACCCCTAAGATATAAATAATACACATTGTCCGGTTAAAATACGTTTGCTGATAAAAAAATAATGTCCTCTATGAGAGTGATAGTGAAATCTATTGTTACAAGGAAGAAAAATAATTGCAGAGAGCCGATAAGGTGCTAATAATATTGAAAGTATATACTTGTTTTACAGCATAAAGTTAGCGTACTTTGTAGCTATATAAATTACCTGTGAAATGATAAGAAAAAAAATAATGAATGTGCAGATGAAATTCTTCTTTATGATCAACAGCGCTGCAGGATTCTTGCTTGGTGTTTTTTTCTGCTTGATTTTTTTAAGCGATGAGGCACATGCCACCTGGTGCGTTGCAGGGAATTCCAATCAGGGCGCCATTACTCCCACTACCGTTTCACAGAATACAGCCAATGTGAATCCATCCGGAAAAGTTCCCTATTGGAGCTTTGCAGGAACAGCAGGCGTGACTTATTATTTCAGTTTGTGCGCCAGCGCCAATACTGAGGATGCTGTGTTGAACGTGTACAACGGTGCTTCTCCGAGCGGAGCATTAATTGCAGCAAATGATGAAGGTGTATGTCCAAGTAAATCAAGTTTGTCTTTCATTTGTCCTGCTAACGGAACGTATTACGTTGCTGCAAATCTGTATCCCTGGTTTCAGTTTGCAACAACTTCCAACCTGAGATTGACTTATTACATCTGCGGAGCAACGGCAGGAGCATCACTGCCCTATACAGAAAACTGGACTACCTCCGATGTAACCACTGCATGTACAGGATGGGTGGCTCACGGAGCAGGCGGTGAAGGCGATTGGTATATCAATTACAGTTCAAGTCCTATACCAGGATACTCTGCAAACGAAGCCGGAGGCACAGGAAACGAAGTGGGTTTTATTGGCAACCAGGCGGATTTGTACGGAGTAGATCTTGCACAACTCGTCACGCTCACATCTCCAAAATTAAATACAACAAGCGTAACCTCTATGACATTTTCCTGGAAGCAGACACTCGGAGTGACCAATGAAAACGGAGATGGCTCTCCCATCACTGCAACTATTAAACTGCAAAGTTCTTCCGATCTAATCAACTGGACAGACAGATATACAGCCACTTATCCTACAACTGCCTCTTTAACCACACCTGTTTTCAAATCGGTGCAGAGTGTAACATTCAATCCTGCAAGCAACGATACATGGCTCAGGTTTTATTGTTACGCAGAGCCCTATAAAATCTGGGGCTGGTTCATTGATAACGGAGGCATTACCACCATGCCTGTTGAACTGCTTTCTTTCACAGGTGAAAATAACGGTAAGCAAACAACTCTCAACTGGCAAACAGCATCTGAAAAAGACAATGATTACTTTACGGTAGAGGCCTCCCCCAACCCCACCGAAGGAGGGACATTTGAGTGGAAGGAAATTGGAAGAGTGAATGGAGCAGGCAACAGCAGTACAATAAAAGATTATGAATTTATAGATAAACAAGTCCTCACCTTTGTGGAGGATTTAGGAGGGGTGATTTACTACCGCCTCAAGCAAACCGATTATGACGGCATGTATAAATATTACGGACCCATAGCGGTAAACAGCGCTTCAACTGATGATTGGAATCTTCTTTTTAAAAACCCAATTGAAGATGAAATGCTGGTCGGAACGCTTCTCACAAAAGAAAACACTACTGCTCAACTTGAGATAATTGATTTGCAGGGAAGAATCATCCTCAAAGAAAAAATTGTTGGGGAAAAAGGTATAAATCAGATACAAATAGATTTAAGAAATGCAGAACCCGGAACCTACTTTATTAAAATTAATAATGAGAAAAATTTTGTAATAAAGAGATTTGTAAAGCTATGATAATTGTTAAAAGACACTGGTCTTTTTGAAACTTAACTGTTTGATTTAGCGTAACAGGAAATTAGCTTTAAAGCAAATAACTGAAACAAAACAATGGGAAAGACATCAGCATATAAGACAACCGCAAAGGCAATAGCTGTGATGGTGGTTTTTGGTTTGTTTTCTTCATTGGCAAATGCTCAATCATCTTGGTGGTGTGAAGATGGATGCTGCAATTGTACTGGTACTTATTATTGTGATGTTGGCGCAATAACACCTACAGCGGCAACTCAAACAATTACAAACGGCAGTTTTTGTGCAGTTGCAGGAGGAGGCGGACACACAAATAATTTTGATATTGGTAGTTCGCTATGGGTTCGAACTTCATTTGTTGCTACCGCAAGCACAACATATTGTTTTGGTGTAATAGTCACTGGCAGTGGATTTAATAATTCAACTGAAATTGATATTATAGGAACTTCGTGTGGAGGAGCAGGGAATATCATAGCAACGAACACTGGCGGAACATTACCAGGAGGCAATGAAACAGATAACTGTCTTACATGGACATCGGGGGCGACTGATGGTGGAAAAACTTTTTATATTCAATATTCAGATGGACCAGGCACTTGCTATCAATTCGGTAGCGGTGGGTTTGAAACAGTTTATCCAACCTATAGAAAAGGGAACTGCAATTGTTTAAATGGGAAAATAAACCCTCTCCCTGTAGAATTAATGGATTTCACAGTTAGTAATTGTAAGAATAGTTCATGCGTGAATCTTTTATGGCAAACCGCTACCGAACTCAACAACGATTATTTTACAGTTGAAAGGAGCACCGATGGAAAAGATTGGACTGAAATCAGAAAAGTAAAAGGCGCTGGCAATTCTTCAACCATTCTGAATTATGAATTTACAGATGAAGAACTGCCCCTGCCAGCTGCAACTGCCACTTTGTATTATCGCCTCAGGCAAACCGATTACAATGGCGCTTATGAATATTACGGTCCTGTTTCCGTGAAACTTTCTCCTCCGGACGACTGGATGTTAATCATAAAAAATCCTGCAATAGATGAATTAAAAGGAACACTGCTTGTAACTGAAGATGCAAGTGTTTTGTTGCAGATATGTGATTTGCAAGGAAGGTTAGTGAAAGAAGAAAAACTTAATGCTGTAAAAGGTTCCAACATGCTGAAGACGGAATTGAGCAATATGGAAAAAGGATTATACTTTATAAAAGTCACCGATAGCAATTCAAACAAACAAATTATTGCCCGATTTGTTCGATTTTAAAGAATACATTCTAAGTAAAATATAAAATTATGTTTCAATGCAAAAAAACTACACACTCCCATCCGTCACAAAATTGCTTTTCGCAGTTTTATTTTTATGTTTCATTCACAATGTAAACGCACAGTGGTACGGTACGCCTCCAAGCAACTTTACCTGGTATTATTCTAACCAGGGAACTATTTCCCCAAGCGGATGTTCGCAATCTTCGCCTGTACTGCAATACAATATAAGTCCGAATTCATATTTCATTGCATACAATTTTTCAGGAGTCGCAGGCACCACCTATACCTTCACGCTTAATCCCACTATCAACGTCTGCGCAACGGGTACCTGCGAGATTCAATGTTTCGATTACGCCTACAATCAATCTCCGGGCAACATCATGTTCGATCAGTTCGGACCTATTCCTCAGACAAAAGTTTGGACTTGCCCCACAACAGCAACCTACTATCTGTCTCTTTCCGATTGCAGCAACGGAGAATTATTTGGTGCACTCGGTGTTGAAAATGTCACTTTCACTTATTCTTCGGATGCAGCGGTCACTGCGCCTGCTGCCTGTGCGGTAAATGTTTCGCCTTCCAATAATTCAACTTGCATGTCAACTTCTCAAACGCTCAACTGGACGGCAGTCGGATGCGCCACAGGATATTATCTTTATTTAGGAACAGATGCAGCCGCAACAAATATTCAGAACGGATTGAATGTGGGAAATGTACTGACCTATAATCCCGGTGCGCTGACCAACTGCACAAAATATTATTGGAAAGTGATACCTTATAATGGAGTGGGTACAGGCACATGTTCTGCAGCTATCTGGAATTTCACAGTAGGCACAGCGCCAACAGCAGCAACCAGCATTACCGCATCTCCAAATCCGGTTTGCCTTGGAAGTTCTTGCACGCTGACAAAGAACGCTGGCAATGCTCAATGCGGCACATGGCAATGGTATTCCGGTGGATGCGGAAGCGGTGCTTCCATCGGCACAGGAAATTCCATTGTAGTTACTCCCACCGTTTCCACCACGTATTATGTGAGAGCCGAAGCATGCGCTAACAGCATTTGCAGGTCGGTAACCGTGAACGTAAATACAATTCCCACTGCCGCAAGCGTGAGCGGTGCCGGAACATTTTGTGGAAGCACAACAATTACTGCAACAGGCGGAACCGGAGGAACCATGTACTGGCAAAATACAACCAGCGGAGGTACTTCTACTACCACTCCTTCAACATCACAGGTGGTCAGCGCAAGCGGCACTTATTATTTCCGCCCATATAATTCCTGCGGATGGGGAACAGAAGGAAGCGTTTCGGTGACAATAAATCCTTATCCAATTGTGAATGCAATCGGTGGAGGCGCTGCTTCGGTGATGGTTGGAAATACCACACCTCCTTTTACAAATTCTACACCTGGCGGCACTTGGTCAATAACAAATGGCAGTGGCTCGGCAACCATAAACGGAAGCGGAGTTGCAACAGGTGTTTCTACAGGAACTGTAACGGTAAATTATTCCGTAACGATCAATGGATGCACTACGGTTGTTACCGCCCCGCTTACAATAATTGCTTTCATGCCGGTTGAGTTACTTAACTTTTCAGCAACATGTGTGGATGCAGCTGTCACCGTAATCTGGACAACCGCTTCTGAAAAAGACAATGATTATTTTAAGATTGAGAGCAGCGCTGATGCACTAACATGGAATGAAATTGGAATTGTAAATGGAGCAGGCAACAGTTCCACCATTCATGACTATGAATTTATTGATGCGGAAGTTTCTTCTCAATACTCAATACTCAATACCCAATACTATTATCGTTTAAAACAAACCGACTTTGACGGCAAGCAAAAATATTACGGACCAGTTTCAGCAACCTGTTCTCCATCGGAAGAATGGCAGTTGACGTTAGAAAATTTTTCAACGGATGTATTGCAGGGGAAATTATTTATTGAGGATGATGTAATTGTGATGCTTGAAATTATTGATGTGCAGGGAAGAATCATTCAGCAGGAAAAACTTGCAGTGAAAGAAGGTTCTAATCTTTTTCAGGTTAACATCAGCAACCTTGACAAAGGACTTTATTTCATCAAAGTATATAATGAAAAGAAAAATATTTTGCGTAAGTTTGTCCGTTGATACTCTTTAGAGTATGAACGTATAACATGAAAAAAAATTTTATTACATCTGCTTTTTGCTTTTTTACTTTTTACTTCTTATCCGCACAGTCCACCACCACGTTCCGTATCAGCTACAACTACGCATCTTTTGATTTACCCGGCAATACCATTCAGGCACCCAACAAAGATTATGTACTGGGCGGAACTAATTTAACTTTTGGAGGAACAGGAAGCATTCTCCGCCTCGATACGGTGGGAGCAATCAAGTGGGCAAAAATTTATTCTCCCATCTGGGGAATCAACGATGTGAAAAATGCAACGGGAGGAGAATACATTATAACCGGCTCAGTGGCAACCGGTGGCAATGCAGGTCTCGCGCTGATGCGTTTTAATTCTTCCGGTGGAGTTGTGTGGGGAAAATCTTTCAAGACATCTGCCTTTGGCGGAAACAGTGAAGCCGGCAGCCGTGTGATTGAAACCAGCGATGGAGGATTTCTATCTGCAGGCACCACTTATCAGATTGATCCGGATGGAGGTGGTCCGCTTTTGCAACAGGATTCCGCAAATTATTTTATTGTAAAAACAAATTCAGCAGGAACTCTTTTATGGGCGAAAGTGGTTTTACCTACCACCGCCTATATCAACGACCATGTGCTGAACGATGTGGCGGAAGTAAACGATGGATATATTTTCGTGGGCAACATGAGCGAGAACGGAACAGTGGGCGATGATAATACGGATGCCGTCATTCTCAAAACCGACTTCAACGGAAATTTTCTCTGGATGAATAAGTACGGAGCATCCGGCTCTTCCCAGTCATTTAATTCTGCCATCAAACTCGTTTCCGGAGAAGTGCTTATATGCGGAACCAATGACACGCGCACAACTTACCTGCGGATTAATTCTGCCGGAACAATTGCTTCCGGTTATCGCTACACTCCCGGCTTTTTAGCTTTCCTTGAAGGATGGAGAATGTTTCCTACTGCAGACGGAAATTATGCGATGATGGGAATGTATTTTTCTTTCGCAACATTTAATTCATTCATATTTAAAATAAATCCGGCAAGCGGTGCCATCATCTGGGGAAAAAGATATCCTGCCTTCGGAGGATTTTTTCCGGAAGGACAACAAACTGCAGATGGAGGATATGTGATGAACATGATGTCAGGAACTGTTTCGTGGGATTATCTTGTTTTGAAAACCGATCCTACAGGACAAATTCCTTCCTCAGGATGCACAGCGCCAACCGCGTACAGCCCTGCTGTTTCCGCGCATGGACTTTCTGCAACAGCTGTTACTCCAACTTTTCTTACTGTGAGTAATGAAAACGTACTTGCGATTACACCTGCCAACATTTCACCTGTAAAAACCATTGAGTGCATTTTTACAATGCCTGTTGAATGGCTTTCATTTGAAGCGGATTATATTGACAATGCAGTGAAACTAAATTGGAGCACTGCTTCAGAAAAAGACAACGATTATTTTACAATTGAGCGCAGTGCTGATGCCCAAACATGGAATGAAATCGGAATTGTAAATGGAGCAGGCAACAGTTCCACCATTCATGACTATGAATTTGTTGACCCCCTCTTTAATTCTCCCCCTTTGAAAGGGGGAGAGCCGGCAGGCGAGGGGGTGGTTTATTATCGCCTCAAACAAACCGACTATGACGGAAAATATTCTTACAGCAATATTGTCTATGTAAAACCTGAAACAACTGATGATTTGCAGTTAGCAGTAGATAATTCATCTCCCGAAGAATTGAAATGCACTTTATTCACCAGAGAAGATGCGGATGTAACGCTTTGCATCATTGATTTGCAGGGAAGAATTCTTCAAAAAGAAAAAGTACATGCTTTTAAAGGAGCAAACTTTTTTCAACTAAGCATCAGCAATCTTAACAGCGGATTATATTTTATCAAGGCAACCACCCCCACCAAAAATAGTGTGTGTAAATTTGAAAAACGGTAGTCAATTGTTCGTTATATAGTATAGAAAGCTAAGTTAAGAAACATTATAATTTTTATTTTAGCTGATACTATTTTAATTTTGGTAACAGAATAAAATTAATTCACCTATGAAAAAAATCTTTTTCACTAAAGAACGAATCCCGTCTTTTTCAGGACTCATTTGTTTTTTCGTTCTCTCCCTTCCCGTCTTTTCACAAAACAATTCTTCCGGCTGGACAATTAACAATGAGCCGCAAAAGAATTTTATTGAGAACAAATCCCAGTTCAACGGCAGAGACAAGATTGCTGGCCTGCCTGCCGGACAGGCGGGATCTGAAATTCTTTTTGGCGTTGACCAGAATGGGTCACAGATTTATTTTACAAAACAAGGATTGACGTATCGTTTTGATGTTAAACAAAAAAAGAATGAAAAAGAATCTGAAAAAGAGCGCGCAAAAGAGAATAAGAAAATGACTGCTGAAGAATGGATTGCACATGAAAAACAAGAGCGCAAGGTAAAATATGAAACCGATATTGTGAATATGCAATGGGAGAACTCAAATCCGAATGTGCAGGTGGTGGCTGAAGAAGAAATTTCTGCTTATTACAGTTACCTGGTGGGAAAAGAAAATTTCAACTATGTAAAAGCATACAAGAAACTCGTTTACAAAAATTTATATCCGAACATTGATGTGGAATATGTTTTTTTGGAAGGAAAAGAGGGAGTAAAATATTCTCTGATCCTGCATCCTGGCGCTGATGTTTCTCAAATCAAAATGGTTTATACGTCATTGCGAGCGGAGCGAAGCAATCTCACAGTAGACGCAGAAGGCAACATTCACATCCCCACAAAGTTTGGCGACATCATTGATCATTCTCCTCAAACTTTTTATGCTGATACTCGCCAAACTATTTCTTCATTCTTTTCTTTTAAAAATAATATTGTGTCATTCTCCCTCCCTAATGGAGAGGGAAGGACTGGGGCTTCTTCTATTATAATTGATCCATGGTCACAAACTCCCACGATGGCTGCATCTAATGCCGTTCAGGAATGTGAACGCGATGGAGCAGGAAATGTATACATCATTGGAGGAGAAACTCCTATGAAATTAATGAAGTACAATTCTGCAGGTGTTTGGCAATGGACCTATGCTACGCCTTATGATACAAGCAATGGCGGAGATTGGTTAGGAACTTTTGCTACAGATTTATTAGGAAACAGTTATGTGACTTGTGGCTCTACTGCTGCACTTACCAAAGTTAATACGAATGCCGGTGTTGTGTACAGTGTAACCGGTGGAACTAATGATGAATACTGGAACATTGCTTTTAATTGTGACCAGACAAAATTAATTATTGGCGGCACCCGTTTAACGTTTAACACAATGCTTCAGATTACCGGCAGCGGGGTTATCTACGATATTAATACAACGAATGGAAGTGTGAATAGCATGAAAACAGTAGCATACACAACTCCTGGTTTTGGTCCAATTGCAAATCCTAACGAAGTAAGATCCATCACATCGTCTTATAATGGCAGATATTATTATCTCACTCTTGATACTATAGGATGTATTGACCAGAATTTTTCAGCTTGTTCTGCAGGCGGAGGACCCATTTTTGAATTTAACAGTGGTTATAAATTTGCTTACAAATGTGAAAATTACAGACCCAATAATGGAAATGGCGGCATTATGTCTATCAGGGCAAATAAATTTTTTGTTTACACTGCAAACGGAACCAATATTCAAAAACGTTCGCTTGCAACTGGAGCAATATTAGGAACCGCACCGATACCTGCCGGAATAAATGTTTCAAGTTTTGGTTTTAATCAGATAGGAAACAGCGGTATTGACATTGATACCTGCGGAAATGTTTATGTCGGAACCAATCAGGCAGTAATAAAATATGATGCTAACTTGAATCAGCTGGCTTCTTTCACTGTTCCATTTACTGTTTATGATGTTGCTGTGAGCATTAATGGAGATGTAATTGCTGCGGGTGCTGTGCAAAATAATTCTGCTGCGAGCAGAACAGGATATGTACAATCCATCTCTACATTTGCTGCCTGCAATCCATTGAAACTTATTTGTTGTGATGCAACAATCTGCACTGCTGGTCCTTTTTGCGCAACAGATCCTCCACAGACATTATCTTCTTCAACATCCGGTGGAACATGGAGCGGAACCGGAATTACCAACACCTCAACCGGAGTTTTTAGCCCCTCAGTTTCAGGTACTGGAACATTTACCATCACATACAATATTCCTTGCGGAAGCGATTCTATGACGATCATTGTAAATAATTGCACCGCCCCTACAATTTGCCTTGAACCAAATGGAGATTTAACTGTTTCGGGAGGAGCAGGTCCAACTTATACATGGAGTGTATGGACAACCGGAGGTTCTACCCCAATAACTAACCAGGCACAATGTACTGCTTGTAATCCGGCTTATACATGGTTTGCTTTTCCTCCTCCAGGACAATGCCTTAACGGTGTAACGCCAGTAACATCTTGCACTACTGCTGCAAGTTACCAGCAATTTGCTACAGGATCAACTGTGACACCTCCAGGCAACTGGCCCATTCAGGTAGTTGATGGAAGCGGGAATACCGTAATATTAAATTCTACTTCCGGTCTTCCGTCTTGTTCTTCTGTTTTAACTGCAGCTATAGTTCATACAAATGTTCTCTGTAACGGGCAGTGCACAGGAACTTCCAATGTCACTGTAACGAACGGCACTTCTCCCTATACGTATGCCTGGTCGCCAAGCGGAGGCAATTCTTCTGCTGCTACAGGACTTTGTGCAGGAACTTATACTGTTTTAGTATCTGACGCTGCAAGCGTAACAACTACTGCCACCGTAACAATCACTCAGCCGGCAGCGATACTCTCGTCAACAGCAACTTCCACTTCCGCATCCTGCGGCAGCGGAGGAACAGCAGCAGTAACCGCAGCAGGTGGAACGCCTAACTATACGTATGCATGGTCTCCCAGCGGTGGAAATTCTTCAGCAGCCACAGGATTATCTGCAGGAAATTATACTGCAACAGTTACCGATGCAAATGGATGTACAAGCACTTCAACGGTTTCAATTACCAGTGCAAGCGGTGGAACTGTGTCAGTGAATAGTCCAAACATTACTTGTAATGGTGGAACTACAACCGCCACAGCAACTATGAGCGGAGGAACTTCACCATTCACTTATTTGTGGAGCGGAGGACAAACTACTTCTTCGGTTACCGGACTCAGCGTTGGCAGTTATACTGTAACTGTTACCGATGCTAACGGATGCACAAATTCACAATCTGTCAATATCACACAGCCATCTGCAATTACATCAAGCGTAACAGTAACAAACACAACTTGCGGTGCAAGTACTGGTACAGCGCAAGTGACTGCTTCAGGAGGAACAGGTACATTATCATATAGCTGGAGTAATGGTCCAACCACTACTTCCATAACAGGTTTGGGAGTAGGAACATATACTTGCACCATCATGGATGGCAACGGTTGCACTCAGACACAAACTGCAAACATTGCTAATTCAAACGGACCCTCTGTTACAACTTCTCCTACCAATCCAACTTGCACTAACAGTACAGACGGCAGTGCTTCGGCTACAGTTACCGGAGGAACTACACCTTATACATATTTGTGGAATACATCACCTCCACAGACAACACAAAATGCAACTGGTCTTTCTGCCGGAACATATACTGTTACAGTAACTGATGCTTCGGGCTGCAGCAATATTCAAACGGTTACTCTCACTTCATCAGGACCTATAGCCGTTGCCGGAACTTCCACTGTTATTGCACCGGGCGGTTCAGCTTCGCTCACTGCATCCGGTGGAGTTACCTATTCATGGTCTCCATCAACAGGATTGAATAATTCAAACATTTCAAATCCAGTTGCCACCATAAATCAAACTACATTATATTGTGTTTTTGTCACTGATATAAACGGATGCATTGATTCTGCCTGCGTAACCATTTATGTGGAAACTCCCTGCGGAAATAACTACTATTTCCCGAATGCATTTTCACCCAATGGCGATAATGAAAATGATGTTCTGAAAATATTTGTTGAGGATACACAATGTATAAGAGAATACCAGCTCGACATTTATGACAGATGGGGAGAAAAACTCTTTACCACCATCAGCCCTGCCGAACCCTGGTATGGAACGAAAAAAGGAAAAACAATGGATACGCAGGTGGTGGCGTATTACCTGCATATTATTTTCGTTGATGGTACAGAAATTTCAAAACAGGGGAATGTATCATTAGTGAGATAGAAAACTATTTTGAAGAATCCGGATAAAATCCCTTTTGGTAATTCTTGAGGGATTTTTTTTGTTCTGAATTTGGTGATTTGGGTCTAAGAAAATTAATACACAACCCCCGGGCAGGAATCATGACCTCCCGGACGGTAAATTACACCTATGCGAAATTCCCATGTGCGGTTGCGGATGTCGAGAAAAGAAGATTTGTAAGCGTAATAAAAAGGCGTGTCACGGTTGAAATGAATTTCTATGAACGGTTTGAAATAACTGTAAACCACTTTTTCAAATCCCGCACCTGCAGACAAAGAAAAATTAAATTTATTGAATCCTCCTGCGATGGCGGGAGATGGTGTTCGCTGCGAGAGCAAATATTCCACACGCGGACCTAAAAGGATATAGGGAAATCCGTCAAATGTTTCGTATTGGAGCTTCAAAAAATTATTCCAGCAGAGATAGTTGATGCGGTTGCGGAAGGTGGAGCTGTCGGTTTTGTCTTTGCATCCTTTCTGGTTGAACTGAATTTCTGTTACCCAGCGAAAATTATCGTTATCAATAAATTCAGCTCTCAATGAACCATTGAACCCGAAAATATTTTTTTTCTTTTGAATGGAAGAGGAGCCGTCCGGATAGTTCAAAAACCATTTTTCTTTCGCAAGCGTTACTCCGCCTGTGATGCCGATGCCCTTGAAGAATTGGCAATAAGCAGTAGGCAGTAGGCAGCAGGCAAAAAAAAAGAAGAAGAAATATTTTTTCATATTTATATTTATTGCTTACTGCATATTGCCATTTGCCTACTTGTTGTTAGACGCTAATCGCTTCAGCATCTTTATTAATTTTTTTCACCAGTCCCTGCAAAACTTTTCCAGGTCCAACTTCCACATAAGAATTAATTCCATCGGCTGTCATACGCTGAATGGTTTGAGTCCAGCGAACGGGTGCGGTCAGTTGCGCTATGAGATTCTTTTTTATTTCATCTGGATTTTTAACCGGACTTGCATTTACATTCTGATAGACCGGGCAGATGGGTGTCGAAAAATTTGTTTCGTTGATGGCGGATTCTAATTCCTTTTTTGCGGGATCCATCAGCGGAGAATGAAATGCGCCTCCCACGGGAAGCACAAGGGCGCGTTTTGCTCCGGCAGCTTTTAGTTTTTCGCAGGCAATGTTCACTCCTTTTATTGAACCGGAGATCACCAGTTGACCCGGACAATTATAATTTGCGGGAACAACTACTTCGCCTGATTGAGAAATCTCAGTACAAATATCTTCCACTACTTTATCGTCAAGATTTAAGATTGCCGCCATGGTGGAAGGATTTGCTTCGCATGCTTTCTGCATTGCCATAGCGCGCTTTGAAACAAGCTTCAACCCATCTTCAAAACTTAAACATTGATTAGCAACAAGCGCGGAGAATTCTCCGAGGGAATGTCCGGCTACTGCATCCGGTTTAAAGTTTTCTCCAAGTGTTTTCGCAAGAATCACTGAATGAAGAAAAATAGCCGGCTGAGTGATTTTTGTCTGCTTCAGTTCTTCTTCTGTTCCACCAAACATAATATCGGTGATGCGGAACCCAAGAATGGAATTTGCTTTTTCAAAAAGCTCTTTTGCAAGTGAAGATGTTTCATAAAGTTCTTTTCCCATTCCTGGAAATTGAGAACCTTGCCCGGGGAAAATGTATGCTTTCATAGTTACGAATAACGAATCTTTTACGAAAGTAACGAATGAAGAAAAATAAGAATGAATGTGAAAAGAAATTTTGCTAACAATAAATTACTCATAACATGAATGTGATTCTCCGCTTCTCGCTGAATGACAATTGCGTTATTACTTCTTAATAAAAATAAACTGACCGCCTTCATCGCCAGTGTCTTTCAGCGGTGCGAGTTTGGGAGTTTGTTCTGAATTGTTGACAACGGGGATTTTTATTTTCTCATACAACTGGCTTGCGTCAAAAAATTTACTGTCATTCTCATCCAGTGATTTCAGCAAATAGTAAGCAAAAACTGAATGTCCGTTTTTCCCCCCATCCATCACGGGCTCTATTCCACCCGAAGTGAATGCCTGCCTTGAAATCAAGCCATGCACTTCTTTATAATATTTTTCTGAATTTTCGAAGGGAACAGAAATGGTATTGCCTCTGAAAAGATCTCCGCTGAAACATGCATCTGCAACCAGCAGCGTGTGTTTGGATTTGATTCCTCCGAGATAGGTTTGAATATCATTATTTGAAATATAATCCGCAGTCGTTGTAGCAAGCGCATCAACCGGAACCCAGAATCCCTTGTTCAGTTCCTTTTTGTATTCTCCATGTCCGGAATAATAAATGAATACGTTGTCTTCCGGTTTTGCATTCTGCACTAACCATTCCAGTTCCGCAATGATGGCTTTGCGTGTCGCCTGTTCATTATACAAAGCATGAAAATTATCGAACTTGTATTTTGATTTCAGTATAGTTTCAATCGCCTTTGCATCGTTCACTGCATTCAGCAGGGGAATCCACGTTCCTTTATATTTATCAATGCCGATAATTATTGCATAATAACTTCCTATCACCATATCTTTTGACTTTGCAACATTAAGCCCTTTTAAAGGATCTCCGCTTCCGCGATAAAGTGAATTATCAGATTGCTCATCGGTAGTAGTTTGCGCTGTTGTACTGCTGTTATTGGAAGGCGGTGAAGGAGGTGAAGGAGAAGAATCAGTTTGAGAAAGTTTTGTTTTGGAAAGAAAGGAGAGAACATATTTTCCTTTATCGCCTTCTACTTTTTCTTTTTCTTTTTCAACCAGTGAATCAGGTTGAGTGGAAAAAAGTCCTTTGCTGAATTTCTGAACGCCTTTTTCAACTCCTGATTTTTCATCTAATATTATCATGAAAGTAATTTCCACTCCTGCTTCAAGAACAATTTGCTCTATGCAGGGTTTCATGGATGGGTCTGAGAACCTGAGCATTGCCGAATACGTTCCTGAATTAAGATGCTCAGCTTTAACATTTGCCTGCGGAGAATTGTTGTACGAAACACCGTTCAGCGTAAGCGTGAAAAGTTCTCCTTTCTCTGTGAAGAAAATCAAATTGGATTTTTGTGAGAAAGATGCTTCAGCAAAGAAGAGTATAAAAAAAGAGAAGAGAATAATTTTTTTCATGGGTCAAAAGTTTGAAATATCCTTAAGCAATACAAAAAACATGCTAAACCCTGTAGAACTTATCTTAAAAGCGACTTTTGCTAAAACTAATTTTTACATCAAAAAGAAAAACTTATCATTTTCATTGTTCAACAGGGTAAATATACAAACAAAAAAACAAATAACAATCCGTTTTATAATTTGAAATAAATAGTATGCTCTCCTTGCTGTGGATTGGCAACACTTTTTTTCTTTTTAAAGAGATGAACCTTAGGGAAGATGTGTTTTCTTTTCTTCTTTTCCTGTTTTGGAGGTGTGGTTTTTCTGTCATCCTTCTTTTTCTTTTCCGGTTTGGGCTGCTTATGAGATTTCTCATAGGGCGATTCATCTTTCTTCGGCATGTTTGACTTTCCCTTTTTGGGTTTATTTGGCTTTTCTTTATTCACATCAAACTTGCTGTTGCTTCTCGGATTTTTGTCTTTCTTTTTGAAATGAATGTGAGGGACTTTCAGCATGAAATGAAAATCCACTCCTTTAATATTGCCCTTTCCTATAAGCGGAAGCAGATCAGCCATTCCGATGATCAGCGGTCCAAGGCGAAGAGAGAGTCCGGCACGCACATGAGAATATTTATTGTAGGAAAAAGGCACATAAGCGCCAAGCCATTTCCAGTCCCAGCGCGGAGTGATGCTGAAAGTGGTTACTTCATGAATTTTAGATTCACGGTTTTTAAACTGGAACGCATAATTGAAAGTTGAATTTACATACACATTTTTCCCTGCGTAATAATCGCCCTGCGCGCTTATCAGGGTTGGCAATGTCATTCTGAATTTATCATCATCGGGAACCATGATGAATTTCAGTTTCAAAGAATCATCTGCCGATGCAAGCGGATTTGTTCCTGAACTTTGCAGCGTGTTAAAATCAACATTGGCTTGCACTTCCGCTTTGAAATCGTGCGCGTCCGGTGGTTTCAAATATTTTATCCAACCCAAGTCCTGTATTGAAAGTCCAACCTTGTATTTGTATTCGTGCTGAAGCGGAGTTGTTTTGGATTGTGAAGATATTTTTGAACGAACATTCGTGAGCGGATGAAATTCATACGTTGCTCCCAAATCCAGCCCGAACGATGGCTTGCCTCCCGCTTTGAATTTTGCCGCCTCTTTGCTGAATTCAAGATTATCGGAATGACCGTAATGAATGAGCGAACTTTCAACGCCTATACTGTCTTCGGTGTAAAAATTATATTTTATATCCTTCACGAAAAGA
>Ga0334722_10003127_pt1 | contig 18050 bp, 11 predicted proteins | sample C3_bottom_MG_FD_207210 | JGI IMG/M metagenome (GOLD analysis project Ga0334722, IMG submission 207210) | Sediment microbial communities from Yellowstone Lake, YNP, Wyoming, USA - C3_bottom | ecosystem: Environmental > Aquatic > Freshwater > Lake > Sediment | place: USA: Wyoming | collected...
CACGAGACATACGCACACTTCTGCTTATTGACAACAGCGCAACGACGCTGTTCTACTGGGGCATGCTGCTCAAGCGGCTTGAATACAAGGTCGTGAGCAAGCGCAACACGGTGGATGCGCTCAAGGTGATCGAGGCCGACCGACCTGCGGTCGTGTTGACCGAGATCGCGCTTTCCGGTGCGGACGGCGGCGTCGCTTTGCTGAAGGAGATCAAAGGCGATCCGCGCTTCAAGGACATCCCGGTGGTCATGCTCACTTCAGTAACGGACCCGGCAGTGAAGGCCGACTGCGAGAGGTTGGGATGCGCTGCCTGGTTCAACAAGGATGTCGAGCCGGACACGCTATATCAGAAGCTTCAGACGCTTGCTGAGTCCACGCCGCGGCAGCATATCCGCTTAAGTACGTCGGTGAAGGTGATCGTGGGCGACGGCACGGAGATGGGCGGGTCTGCGCGGACCGAGTATGCATCGGCCATCTCCGAGGGCGGCCTTTATGTAAGGACGCAGTACCCCCAGCCGCAGAATGCGCTCACTCCGGTGCGGATCCAGCTGGACGGCGGTGAGGTCCGTGCGAAGGCTGTGGTCCTGTACAGCTACGCCAAGAACGAAGGACCCTATAAGGAGCCGGGTATGGGCCTCAAATTCGAGGAAATATCGGACCAGGACCGTCGGCTTATCCGGCAGTTCATCAAAGAGCATCTGACCCGGGGGATCGCGCACTGACCATTGTGCGCATTTGTCCGGCCGCCCATCATGTTTATAAACGATATCGTGAAGAAAATCTGGATGATCGCCGCAGAGACCATTTCATCCTTTCGAAGGAACAACGATCTCGCTGCGGCCTCGTCCATGGCCTTCTCCGCCATGCTTGCGCTCATTCCCGCGCTGTTCCTGCTGACCGCCCTGCTCGGTATGACGATAGGGTCCTCTCAGGAGGCGTTCAGCAAGGTGCAGGATCTGGCCACGCGGGTCATCCCCAATTACAGTCAGGATATCGTGAAAGAAGTGCGGTACATCGCCTCGCACAAGAGGACCTTCGGCGCGCTGAACTTCCTGGTATTCCTCCTGGCAGTGACTCCCCTGGTGTCCGACATGCGTTCCACCCTGGGCACCATCTTCCGTGTCCGCATGAGAAGGCCGTTCCTCCTCGAGAAGCTCATCGATGCGGCTATAACTGTTGTCTTTCTGCTGGGCATCACGGCAATTGCCGCAGCCGGTGTTGCTTTTACTATTGCCGAAGAATGGCTCCGCCTTCCTGGATTGCCGCCCTACCTGGGCGGCTTCGTACAGTACCTGTTCATTGCCGCGGCTTTTTTCCTGCTCTATCTGGCATTCTCCCGGAAGTTCCTTCCTGCGAACCTTGCGGCCGGCGCTCTGGCGAGCGCTGCGCTCTGGTTCTTCATGGGTCCCATCTTCCACAAGTTCCTGGCCTACAATCCCGGCTATGGCCTTGCTTTCGGATCCTTTAAATCGCTGTTCGTGGTCATCATCTGGATATACTACTCACTTGTCGTATTTCTTCTGGGAGCGGAGATCGCCGCTGGTCTTGAGCGGCGCGAGACGGTCTTTCTCAAGCGCCTGATGGATGGGAAACGGGGCCTTCCGGCCGCCGTTGCGGAACGGTTCATCGTGCGCTATGGGCCGGGGGAGACGATATTCACTGCGGGAGATGCCGGAGATCAGATGTTCTCGCTGCTCAAGGGGAACGTGACCATTCTGAAAGGCGGCAGGATCATCGCGACGGTGAACGCCGGACACTATTTCGGGGTCGTATCATTCCTGCTTTCATCTCCGAGGATAGCCGCTGCGGTCGCGCAGGACGATGTGGAACTGGTGCTGATCACCCGGAAGAACCTGGCCGATCTCATGCATGAATCTCCCGAGTTCATTCTGGCGATGCTCAAAGAGACCGCCATGCGGCTGCGGGAAACGAACAAACTGTTCGAGTAGATAAGGTATTCGTTCAGGATGGTTTCGATACGGACAGGGAGACGGGGGGCAGGGAAACGATAATGTTCAAAACATTGTCGGAGAGATCAAGAATGACCGTAACGGGCGAATGATGCTCCGGTAAGAATTGAGCGGTTGAGAACTGTCGGACCGGCTACCTGCTCGTGATCAATTCCTGCTTGTCCTGTTCATACCGTTCCAGCAGGGGCTGCAGGTCGAGGTGAAGCATGTCGGCGTATATCTTCAGGTAGCCCTTCCCGTACACGCGGGGTATGCTCTGAAACTTTCCTTCCTCCATGGCACAGAGGTAGCGGGTGCTGATGCACGTCTTCTTGGCAATGTCGCTGATCTCCAGGCCGATCGCCAGGCGTTGTTCCCTCAGGATACTTCCGATGTCCTTCATGATAGCCCTCCGGTTGCTTTCCCAGTGCTGACCTGGTGACGCTTGGATCGGGGCATTCTTTTCGCTGATGTATTGATTCAATATCACGAAGCTCAGGAAAAATCAACGTAAAATTATAATTTTGCGGAGCACGATACGCACTGACCGGCGTACTACCACCAGTTGGGGTGTTTTTAAATCTATACGCACTATCTTGAGGATGACGCTGAACGGGAAATGAGGACAACATATCCTGCTGGAGATGAATAATGCGCCGGCATCGACCGGCACATCGTCTCGCGATTTGCCGATGCCCGGAGCGGTCTGCATGCAATGTGGTGGATACTTTCGTTGAGAAGCGGACTGAGGAAATGCTACTCGAGAAGTCTGACGATGCCCCATGCCAAGCCGATACAGAACGGGAGGGTCAGTACCCATGCCATGACGATCTTGCCGGCTATGCCCCAGCGGACAGCGGAGAGGCGCTTGGTCGCGCCTACGCCAAGGATGGCCGTGGAGACCACATGGGTGGTGCTGACCGGCATGCCGAAGTGGCTGGAAACGAGGATGATGGCCGCCGAGGACGTTTCCGCGGCAAAGCCGTGAATGGGCTCGAGCTTCAGCATCTTGACGCCCAGGGTCTTGATGATCTTCCACCCGCCGAAGATCGTGCCGAAACCCATCGCCAGCGCGCAGACGAGCACCACCCATTTCGGAACTTCGAGGGTGTCGATCTTGCCTGCAGCCATGAGCGCCATGGTAATGATGCCCATGGCCTTTTGTGCGTCGTTCGAACCGTGGCCGAACGCCATGAACGACGATGAGAGGATCTGGAGCCGGCCGAAGTACTTGCTGATGGTCCCGGGGGCGAGATGGCCGAAGACATAGAGAATAAGCTTCATGAACCCGAAGCCGATGATGAACCCGAAGATGGGAGAGAGAAGCAGGGACGTGAAGATATTTATGATCCCCGTGCTGTTCAGGATGCCGATGCCGCCGTGTGCCGCACCTGCGCCGATAAGGCCGCCGACGAGTGCATGCGACGAACTGACCGGCAGGCCCATCAGAATGGTAATGAGATTCCAGATGATGGCAGAGAGCAGGGCCGCGATGATGACGTGATCGGTTATGGCGACCGGATCGACAATGCCCTTGCCGATGGTCTTGGCGACGGCCGTCGTGAGGAATGCGCCGAGGATGTTCATGACCGCCGCCAGCGTGACAGCGGCACCCGGGGACAGGACCTTGGTGGAGACGACCGTGGCGATCGCGTTCGCGCAATCGTGCCAGCCGTTCGCGACATCGAACAGGACGGCGAGGACGATGATCAGAAGCAGGATCTCAGGCATGTTTCAGGACGATCCCTTCGAGAACGTTGGCGATGTCTTCCGCGCGGTCCGAGGCATCCTCGAAGAGCTGGTAGATATCCTTCCATTTGATGATATAGACCGGGTCGTGGCCGCCGTTCACGAGCTGGCCCAGCGCGTCGCGGTACTTGCGGTCGATGCGGTTCTCGAGGCGGTTGATCTCGATGCAATGTTCCTGCACATGGGCGTATTGCTTGGCCCGGAGCTCCCGGAGCGCCTTCTTCAGGATGTCCGCCGTCATCTGGAGGTCTTCGGCGATGGAGATGACCTCCCGCGTCGGTTTTTCGATCTTGTACACCACCATCCGGTCGACGGCCGCCCAGATGAGGTCGAGCACATCGTCGATCCGTGCGGCGAGAGAATGAATGTCCTCTCGGTCGATGGGGGTGAGGAACGTCTTGTTCAACTCTTTCATGATATCGTGGGTGAGCATGTCCCCGTCCTGCTCGAACTCGTAGATGGCCTTGGCCTTCTTTTCGAAGGTCTCAAAGTTGTTGAGCATGTCCACGAGGACGTTGGTCGCTTTGGCGAGGTTGTCAAGGGCGCGGTCGAAGATCTCGAAGAAGTCGATCTTTTTTGGGAAAAGTGCCATGGGGATGTATTGAATCTCCTTCGCAGTGGATTTACGGAACATCGGGTAGGGACGACGTAAAAAGTAACATATCAGGGAGGGAATTGCAAACGATTATTGGTATGGACAGGGGAACAAAAAAGGCGATGAACAGGACCGTTCATCGCCGGGGTAACGCAAGGGCAACAATTACTCGATCTTTGATTCCTTCCAGCACTTGTCGCAGAGCCACATCATGCCGCGCACTTTGCCGCTGGTGGTCATCATCTTGGCCGCCTGCATGGGTTTGCCGCAGCACTGGGGATTGGTGCTCGCAACGGCCCTCTTGGTGGCCGCTTTTGCTGTTTTGCTTAATTCCGCCATCTTCCTGTTCCTCCAACGAACGCTATGATCTAAAATATATTCGGTTTCCCGAAGACCTTGCATTTTAACCATATAGGCGAAAAAGTCAAGAGGATTTTAGGAAAATCAGGAAAAGGCATTGACCACAGAGACACAGAGGACACGGAGGGAACAACAAGGATCAAGGGATACATTCAACGCTAAGACGAGAAATTCTTTTATAAATAGTGATCGTTCTTCGTCCGATTTCTGTGCCGTTCTCTGCGACTTCGTGCCGCTGTGACAGATGTTATCTCTCTAACATATTGAAAAACAGCCTGATTGCCCTTGACTTTGGCGTGGTTTGGGTGATATTATCCCTCCTGTTTTTAATTAGGGTGACGGGAGCGGCATACCTTGAAATACAGCAAGAAAACACATTCCTGCGGTGAACTGAACAAGCGTGAACTGGGACGGCAGGTCACGTTGATGGGCTGGGTCCATACCCGGCGCGATCATGGAGGGCTCATCTTTGTGGACCTTCGCGACCGCGAAGGTATCACGCAGGTCGTCTTCAATCCCGAGGTGGCAGCAGAGGCCCACCGGACAGCCGGCGATGTACGGAGCGAATACGTCATAGCCGTTACGGGGAAGGTCTCGCCGCGGCCGGAGAACACCACGAACACAAAGCTCCCAACCGGTGAGATCGAAGTGATCGTTTCAGAGCTAACGGTCCTGAACGAGTCGAAGACGCCGCCCTTCATGATCGAGGATGAAACGGACGTGGCCGAGAACCTGCGCCTCAGGTACCGGTATCTCGACCTTCGCCGGCCGAGCATGCAGAAGGTGCTGATGACCCGCCATGCCATAACGAAGACCGTCCGGCGCTTTCTCGACGGCCACGGGTTCGTCGACGTGGAGACGCCGTTCCTTACGAAGAGCACGCCCGAAGGCGCGCGGGACTACCTGGTCCCGAGCCGCGTGAACCCCGGGATGTTCTTCGCCCTGCCCCAGTCCCCGCAGCTTTTCAAACAGATACTGATGGTCGCGGGCCTGGAGCGCTATTACCAGATCGTGAAATGCTTCCGCGACGAGGACCTGCGCGCCGACCGCCAGCCCGAGTTCACGCAGATCGACCTCGAGATGTCGTTCATCGACCAGGAGGAGATCGTCAGCCTGATGGAGCAGCTCCTTGCTGCCGTGCTGAAGGAAGTAAAGGGCATCGACGTCGCGCTGCCTTTCCCGCGGCTCACGTATGCGGATGCGATGGACCGGTACGGGTCCGACAAGCCGGACACCCGTTTCGCGCTCGAACTGAAGGACATTTCCGATATTGCGAAGGCGTCTGACTTCAAGGTCTTCCTCCAGGCCGTCGAGCTGGGCGGGCACGTGAAGGGATTTGCCGCTCCCGGTATGTCGGGCCTGTCGCGCAAAGAGGTCGACGATCTGACGAACGAGGCCAAGGTCTTCGGCGCCAAGGGGCTTGCCTGGATCAAGGTGACCGAAACAGGCTTCGAGTCGCCCATCGCGAAGTTCTTCAAGGACGGACAGGTCAAGGAGATCGCTGCCCGCCTCGGCGCAAAGCCGGGAGACCTCATGATGTTCATAGCCGACAGCTCCAAGGTCGTTGCCGAGACCCTGGGGTATTTACGCCTGCTCATGGGCAAGCGGCTCAACCTCATTGACGAAAAGAAGCTCAACTTCCTCTGGGTCACCGATTTTCCTCTCGTCGAGTGGAACGCGGACGAGAAACGCTGGGACGCCATGCACCATCCGTTCACAGCCCCGTTCGATGAGGACCTCCCGCTCATGGCGACGGAACCCGGCAAGGTGCGTGCCAAGGCCTACGATATCGTGCTGAACGGCTCCGAGATCGGCGGTGGCAGCATCCGCATCCACCGCTCTGACGTGCAATCGAAGATGTTCGGCCTCCTGAACATCAACGAAGAGGATGCCCGGAAGAAGTTCGGCTTCCTGCTCGAGGCGCTGGAATTCGGCGCGCCGCCCCACGGCGGACTGGCCTTCGGCCTCGACCGGCTGACCGCGATCCTGACCGGGAGCCAGTCCATCCGCGACGTGATCGCGTTCCCCAAGACCCAGAAGGCGATCTGCCTCATGACCGAAGCACCGTCACGGGTCGCACCCGCGCAGCTTCGGGACCTGTCGATCAAGCTGGATATTGTGGAATGATAGACCGGACAGGCGGACACGGGGACAGGAGGACGCGGAGACAGGACAACAGCATTTGCCTCATGCTGTGCATTCAGGCTGGAAGTTTTGAGGTTCTTTTGTCGAGGTCCTTATGAAGTGCAAATCGTGCGGCAAGGACGTCCTGCTCAAGATCGGCTGAAAGAAAGTCACCCTGCGCTGCACGTCGTGCGGCAAAGAGTTCCCGGTCGCGGAATACCTTGATGATCTGGATGATGCCACCTGGGAGAAGATAGCCCTTCGGCCCAGCAACCGCGCATGACGGTTGTATCCGCCCGCAGGCACCCGACCGGCCCGTGGAGAAAGATACAAAGCCAGGATACCCCGGAGCGTACTGCAACGGGCTTCAACACCCTCATCATGATATCCCGCACCGTATTATCAGAAAAACCGAAGATCACCGGGGGGCTTCTTTCCATCCTTGCCGCGCTCATCCTTCTCGCCGCGGCTGGTTGTGCATCCCCGGATACGCCGGCAAAGCGGTTCACGGAGATGCTTGACCGCTATCCCCCGTCGCAGGATCAGCTGGGGATCGCCCGGTTGACCGCAACCTCCGCAGATGCCGTCCCTTCTGCGCTCCGGGGCAAAGCGGTCACGATCATGGTGCACCCTGCCTACTCGCTTTTTTTCCGCGAAGAGCGCAGAAGCACGTATAGCGAGGCCAAGTACGACCTGCTGAAGTTCCAGCTGGACAACGAGTCCCGCTTCATTAGCGAGATAGCGAGGTCCGGCAACCTGCTCATCCTCGTGCTGCCCGGCAACTATCAGAAGGACAGCCTAGCTCCTTTGTCCTATACCTACTACCTGAACGCTTCCACCCGATCCAGCCCCCAGGTCGTTTATATCTATTCAGAATCGTCGAGCAGCGGGGCGCTCAGCACGGATACGATGGTAACGCTGTATAGTTTCCTGCAAAAGGTCAAGGCTGACAAGGTGCTGATCGGCGGCGGATATATTGGACGGTGCCAACGGGAGTTCTATAATCAGATAACGACCTATGTGGACAAGATACCGGTGTTCATCGTTCCGGAGATATCATCCATCTCCCCTGATGATATCGACAACGACGAGGCAATGTCGGTCGTGCACAGCCTCCAGAAGCGCGATTACTCGCCCATCAGACGGTTCATAGAAAAAAAGGGGCAGGGAAAGGCCAATGTTCTGCATATGCCCTCCGCTCCGGTCCTCTGAAACAGGCTGAAATAACTCCTGATTAATGCCGGCCGCCCGTTTTCCCCGCCCAAGGTGCCCAGTTCCTTGACATACGCATGTTCGTCTGCTACCTTTTGATCAAAGGATACATATTGATCAACGCGGGAGGGAACGAACATGAAGAGCATAGCAAAGATATTGGTACCGGTTTTGGTCGCCGTTGTGTTCCTCGCAGGGGGCATTGCACTAGCGGACCATCACGCGGTCAAGGTAGCAAAGAAGGACGGGGTTGGGAGCTATCTCACCGACATCAAGGGGATGACCCTTTATTTCTTTAAGAAGGACGCTCCGGGCAAGAGCGCATGCGAAGGTGAGTGCGTCGCTAAATGGCCGGTCTATTTCGTGGAGACGGTGGCTGCCAAGGATGGCCTGGATGCCGGAAGTTTCGGAACGATCACCCGTGGTGACGGGAAGAAGCAGACGACCTATAAGGGCATGCCGCTCTATTTCTTCGCCGGCGACAAGGCGCCCGGGGATACGAACGGGCAGGGTATCAAGGACGTTTGGTACGCAGTCAGTCCGTGATGATCCGTTCCTGTTTGCAAACCGGAGGTTCCGTTGGTCGACGGAACCTCTTTTTCTTGATGCATAAAGCGCCGGAGGAACAGATCCACGGCGTGAGGTGATGATGGTATGGAAGACAGCGGCGTTGATCTCGAAACAGAGAAGGTGCTGAACGAACTGAACCTCGGCATCAGCGAACTTGATGACCAGCATCAGGCGTTCTTCCTGCATATGGTCGGCCTCCGGCGTGCACTGATCGACGGGGCCGGCGGAAGGGATAAGCTGATGACGACGCTGCGCTTCCTCGATACGTTCATCGACGGGCACTTTCGCGCGGAGGAAGGCTACATGCGGAGGCACAATTATCCGGGCATTCTCGTGCACCGATCGGAGCATGAGGTATTCGCGAAGACCGTTGCTGAGTTCAAGAAAAAGGCCCTGGACCTCGAACAGCGCCGGGAGGTCCTTTCGTTCCTGGCGGTCGAGGTCGAGCGCCGTCTCGAGCGGTGGCTTGCAGAGCACATTCGGGTCCATGACCGCAAAATGGCGGAATTCCTCGCAGAACGCCGCTGACCTGCCTGCCTTACCCTGTCCCCGGTTCCCGCATTTCCCCTATCATCATCACGGCTCCCGGAAATATTTCCCATTGACGAACTTCATATGCATGGCTATTATGATCTGCGGCCACAGTATCCTTGCGGACGCGCTGCGCGAAATACCGCGCGGGTCTGTTGTGTATTCGGCATGGAGGCTCACTGTTCATGGATCTGCCACGTGAAAGAAAGGGGGAGATGCCGGCACATCTTACTGGCCTGGCCGCGTATCTGTCCCTCATCTGTGCCCTCGTTCTGTTCGCCGGCTGCGGTGGCGGCGGCGGTGGCGCCGCTTCGGCCCCGGGGGCGTCGAACAGGCCCGCAATGGTCTCGATCAAGGTGCTGGCGACCGACCCGTCAAACACGTCCGGCCCCGTCACGCTGCGTACAGGAATGATCTTCGGGAACGAAAAGGACGTGACCATGACCCGCCCGACCGGTTCGGTCTGGGAGGCTACGGTCTTGGCTCCCGAAGGGACGATCCTTCGTTATGCATACCGGCTGAACGGGGATTGGAACCGCAGCGAGTCCTATGAACTTCGTCCCGGACAGTTCCATTACCGGGAGGTCCTCGTCGCGAAGAATCTCCTACTGCACGATGCTATCTCCCGCTGGGGAGGCTCACTCACGACCGGGGCTACGGGCACACTCTCCGGAACGGTCTACGAGGAAGGGACATGGCTTCCCGTCATGGGAGCAACCGTATCAGCGGGGCCGTATCAAACAATGACCCGGTGGGACGGCACCTACAGCATCAAGGGCGTGCCGGCAGGCGCCTGCGCGGTAACGGTGCATGCGGACAACGGCGAATACCAGACGAAGATGATGGAGATAACCGTGCCGGCCAACGGAACGACATCAGGTAACTTTATGCTGGCTATCGCATCCTCGGTAACGGTGACCTTTCGCGTGACGGTGCCGGTTGACACACCCGTGAACGCTGTGCCGCGGCTCTACGGAGATACCTACCGGCTTGGCATGTTCCCGTATTTCGAGGGTACGGCCATCGACCCGAGCCGCGCGATCGATATGAACTTCGTCAGTGGAAGGACCTGGTCCCATGCTGTCCAGCTGGGGAAAGGGTCGTGCTACCAATACCTCTATACGCTGGGTGACATCCGCATCAATAACGATCGCGACGCGCTTGGCGCGGGCATCGTCCGGTCGTTCTGCGCAACCGGCGCGATGACCCTCGATGACACGGTCGTATCCTGGAAGGTTCCGGGCCAGGTCCCGGTCACGCTGACCTCCACGTCACCGACGGTGACCGATACGGTATACGTGACGACCGACGGATGGGGAGGGTATGAGCCGCTTCGCATGTGGCCGCAGGGTGCCGGACAATGGCAGTATGTCCTGTACACTGATCCGGCTTCGACGTTGAACTACCGCTATGTCCGGAACGGCGATCCAGCCATCGGGCTCGAGGTCGTCGGAGCTGATCCGGATCCGCCGCTTTTCCGGAGCATCAACACCGGCGCCACGGGGACGTCGGTATCCGACACGATCACAGCATGGCGCCACGGGTTACGCGAAACGCCGCTTTCCACGGTCACGACCAGCATGACCGGTACGGTTGTGTCCCGCACAACGGGTTCGTTCCAGACCGGCGTCGAAATGATCGATTACTGGCGGCCTGCCTGGAAGCCGCTCATTGTGCCTTCAATCCAGCGCATCAAAGAAAAGAACGCAACGTGGGTCCAGATCCCGTCGGTCTGGGGGCTCGTGAGCGTCGATCCGCCCATCATCGACCGGGGATGGAATTCCTTCACGACCGAGGACCTCGTGGGCCACATCAGGGCCGCCAAGGCGCAGGGCCTGAAGGTAGCGCTCCGGCCGATCGCGTTCCCCGCTTCAACAGCGGAGGAGGCCGGATTCAAACGGACGAACGCCAACGAGTGGTATGACCAGTTCTTTGACCAGGTCAAGGCGATGTACCGGTACCATGCCAGGATCGCCCAGCAGGAAGGCGTGGAGATGCTGATCCTGGGCAACTTCAACTGGATGGATGATGACAACGCAGGGCAGGCGACACATATTAATCAAAAATGGAATGAGGTAATTGCTGCGGTAAGACCGCCGCTCGGCGTCTATACCGGCAAGATCACGACGGATAATTACGTAGGTCGGCTCCAGTACAACTGGTACCAGTATCTGGACTACTTGGGCGATAAATGGTGGTGGCCTCTTGCAAGTTCGGGTACCGCCACGATGGGCGACATGTATACCGCTGCAGCTGACAAATTGAACAATTATTATCTCCCTATATCTCAGAGTTTCAGCAACAAACCATTTGTGTTCTCCGAGATCGCCTACTACTCCGCCGACTCATCGGCGCAGCAGATCTACGGGGTGTATGCGCCCGAGATAGGAGACTTTATCCCTGAGACCGCAAGTGTGGCGAGCGCGTGGCAGCAGCAGGCCGACGCCTACGAAGCGGTGCTCTGGGCCTTTGCCGAAACGCCGTGGGTGCAGGGATGCTATTCCTTCGGATATGCTTACTTCGATTTCGATTCTAAGGGATACAGCGTGCGGGGGAAGACCGCCGAAGAGGTCATGAGCCAGATCTATTTGCAGTTGAATGCATTGTAGCGACAATAAGAAGATATGGAATAAAAGAGCGGAGTCGGAAGGAACATCTTCCGGCTCCGTTTGTATTTGGTATGCCCTTGACCCTGCTTCTCTCTCCTACAGCATCCCGATCAACTCCCGCACCGTCACGAACAGGTCTCCCTCAACAGGGTGGATGCGTGGCGCGGGGCGGGTCTGGTTCAGCTTCATGAGTGGTGCTTCCGGGTCCTTATTGAAGCACAGGACCTCTGCGCGGGCGCCGAGATAGTCGATGTGCTGCGGCGCGCCCGAGATGCCGAGGCAGATGATGATCTTCGGGTTCACGGCAACGCCGGTCTGGCCGATCTGCGCCTCGAGCGGAAGCAGCTTCAGGTCCTGCGTGACCTTGCGCGTAGCGCCGAACATCGGTGCGAGTCCCATTCCTTCCAGCTTCTTCTTGAGGTCTCTCGCCAGTTCCATTCCTGTTGCGTCCTTGACGCCGTAACCGATGTCGATGATCACGTCGGCAGTGGACAGCGTCGGCTCTATGGTCGGCGGGAGCGGGACTGTCCAGTCCGGCTTCACTTCGATGTCCATGCTCACCGCGGAGAAGTTCTCGCGTGCGTTCTGAACGGGGAGTTCGGCATCGCCGCTCAGGGTCAGGAATGCGGTTCCGTCAGCTATCTGCTTCTGTCTCATAAGCCTGCCCCCGTAGGCCGCTACCGAGACTTCGAGATATCCGTCGGCGTTGCGCAGAAGATGCGTGATGCCGGATGCGAGCTGGACTTGTTCCTTCCCCGCATATCCGCCGGCTGCTGTTCCGAAGGCGTCGTTCCATGATGTCCCCGCGACGATCATCGGTGAGTCAGGTCCCTCCATGATGAGCCGGAGGACCTGAATCCTGCCGACGGATGAGAGAGCGCCGCTCTTCGTGTCGAGGCAGAAGGACTTCTCTATCCCGTTCGCCTTCGCGAGCCCCACCAGGGATGGCCACCGGTCCCTGGGCGCCGCGACAAGAGCATAAGCGTTTTTGCCGAAGAGATCCGCCGCAACGCGGCAGGCCCGGAGTGCCGCCAGATCATCCTTTCCTTCGGCGTGGTCCAGGAGGGTCCAGACGACAGAGCCGGCTGGCGATCGTCCTTTGTCGATAGTCCCGGTATAGGCTTCCGCTTTTGCCGCGCTTGCCGCTGCCGCGTAGTCCGAGAGGAAGACAGCAGCGTCCTCGACCGTAGTGATGACCTTCGTTGTGGTCGACGCTGCGGCAGGCCGGGAGAAACGCGGGGCAGGCGAATGTCTGCCCGGCGACGGCATCATGACCGCGACGCTTCGGGACAGTGCAGCAACCAGGTCGCCGATACCGTGCCTCAGCGGGGCCGACCCGCCGGTGATGCCGATGACCGACGGCGTTACAGCGCCGCCGATCCCCGAACCGTCGGCGCTTGCCGTCAGGTGCGGCAGGGAGGCATACGGTCTCGACAGCGCCCCTGCGAGGAACGGTGCAAGAAGATGATCACCGTCACGGGAGCTTGCTCCCATAATGATGAGATCATATCGTCCGTTCAGCTCCAGTTCCTGCACGGTTCCCGCCAGCAACGTTCCGCTTAAGGAAGCCGTATCCAGTCTGATCAGGCGATCGGCGGTCGGGGCGCACGACCTCAGGACCTGTTCCCGTTCGATCCCGCCCGGCATGAGGACATCGACGATCATGTTCGGGCCGCTCACGGCCTTGATACCGAGCGCCTGGTCCAACCCGGACCGGTCAAGCGGGTCCGCTTCCCATACGAGCTCACTGAGCGCTCCTGCGGTAAGCCGGGGTGCGGGGGAAAGGTCCGCTGCCGGCCTGACGACCGCCAGGATGCGGAGCGGAGCTGTTACGGCAGCTTGTTCAGATCGAGCAGCTGTCCTTTCTCCGGCCCGGTCCAGGGCCGCGTCGGCAGCGCGAACCTCCGGAACGTCGATGTCCCGGGACAGGAAGCTCCATGCTTTGCCGAACGAATGGTCGAGATGCGCAAGTTGTGCGATCGCGCGTTCCGCCGCGCGCCTGCCTGCAGCAAGCAGGGGGCCGGCATACGCCGGTCCGAGGGGCGCCGTGTGTGCTTCGAGCCATTCGACACGGTAAACGATGCATTCGAGCCGCAGTACCTCGCCGGCCATTTCGGCAAGTGGAAAGAGCGCCGGCTGCAGCATGGCGTCGGACCAGGCGGCGTCGCCGAGCCTTTCCCGCGCAGCCGTAACGTGCGCTCGGACCCTGTTCTTCCATCTCCCGAGCGTGTGTACGGCCGCATCATCCGGCCGTTCGGGTATGCGCTCCGGCAGGATTGGCCAATTTTCCGCCTGGCCGATCAGGTCCTTCAGGATAAGGAACCGCTGAACCTCATTGGTCCCTTCGTAGATGTTCAGGATGCGGGAGTCGCGCCGCGCCTTCTCGAGCAGGAACTGCTCGGTCTGCCCCGAAGGACCGTAGGCCCGCTCGATGAGCGAGATGATCTCGTGGACGTCCTCGGAGCAGATGTACTTTGCGATGGCCGACTCCATGCGCACGGACTCGTGGGGCCGATCGAAGAGTCCGATCAGGTAGTACGCCAGGGACTCGCTGCCGAACTGAACGGCGGCGGCCTCGCCGAGCAGACGGTCGCGTTCTGCCGACGGAGCAATGTTCTCTGAAGCCTCAACCAGGAGCTTCCGGGCGATGGCCCCGGCGACGACCGACAGGCCGCAGCGGCCCACGTTCAGGGTCTCCAGGGCGTTCACCTGGCCGTGGCCTTCGTAGCCGATGACGGCTTCGCGCGGCACGCGCACGCTGTCGAGGGATATTTCGTTCGTCGGCGAACCGCGCTGGCCGGTCTTGTGCTCGTCGGCGCCGACCTTCAGCCCTTCGGCATGGCGGTCCACCATGAAGCCCGTGACGCCTTCGGCCGTTTGGGCGTAGAGGCAGAACTGCGAGGCCAGGCTCCCGTTGGTGATCCACATCTTCGCGCCCGTCAGGCTATAGTACTCATACATCGGGCCGGTTGCGGTCGGCCGGACCTGGGCGATGTCGTGGAACTCGCAGGCCGCGCCCCGATGTTCGTAATAACGGACGCCCTCGTCCGTCGCGTAGTCGTAGCGGTCATACCGGAGGGGAACGAGCATGCCGTCGGGCGTGCGGTAGGCCATGCCATCCGCGCTGAACTCGACCAGGTCGGCGTCTATCAGGTAACGCCTGCACTTGTCGAGCTCTCCCGTAGGCGCGAATACGTAACGGCCGTCGGGCAAGGCCGAAAGCATGGCGGTCTTGAGCACTGCCAGGGTCTTGACGCCGCCCGAGTCGGAGCCGGCCGTCGGTTCGGTCAGGGCGAAGGCGCTGACGCCGCCGTGGCCGAGGTTCCTCAGGAAGAGCTTGTGGGCCCGCTCCCGCCGGGGAAGTTCCTCGAGAGCATTGCGCACGTCAGGCATGATGCGTTCGAAGAGCGATGACGCCTGGACGAGACCGTTCGTGAATGCGCCGAAGTCGCCCCGCTGTCCCGCGATGCCTGCGCCGTAGAAGGCGCGCAGAAAGTTGGCCGAGAGATACTTGACGACGCGAGTGCGGCGGATGCGGCCGTCAACGAGCTTCATGATGGCCGTGTATTCCTTCCGGATCCATCCCGGGCTGGGGCTCGCGAACGATGCCGCCAGGCGCTTCAAGCGGCCGCCGATCTCACCAAGCCGCTTCGGGTCGAGGGCGAGCGGCGAGAGCTCTTCCCGCACCCGGGGAAGCTCGTCTTCCATCCCCAGCAGCACGGGCGTGGTGCCGATGCTCGTGTTCGCCATGATCAGCAGGCAGACCGCTGCGTCGCCGAAGCTTCCTGCGGCCGAGTTCAGAACGTAGTAGCCGGCCTTGCGCCATGCCAATCCATCCTCCGATGCCGGGATGGTGGTCGCGAGCCATTTTTTCTGCTTTACCGCCGCGAGGAACTCCGTTGGCAGGTTGTGGTGCAGCTCGATATAGCGCTCGAAATGCATTCCGTCAAATCGCTTGCCGCTCCCGTTCGTCCGAAACCAATCCACCAGTTCGCTCCAGAGCCGTCTGAGCTTGGGATCATGGAGCTGCATTTCCGGTACATAGCGCGGTGAACGGTCGAAGAGGGAAACGAGGAAGGTACCGGAGCGATGAGGCCTGCCGTTGCGGTTGCAGAACCCGTCGTAGTCCCCGTCAAGGGCCACGGCGGGGACGTCCGGGGCAATGGGAAAGAGCGCGGCAGGCGACACGGAGCCGCTGCTCGCGGAAAGCGCTGCCTTCATCACCGCCTTCTCGGCGAGCCCGAGCAGGACCTCTATGCAGGCGGCCTCCTGCTCTCTGCTTGCGCCGCCTTCAAGACGTTGTTCGATCACCGTGAGCATGGCACGGATGCCGAGCAGCAGAGCCGCCGCTTCGCCTGCGAGCTGAGCGTCGGCTCCTGCAGGTATATTTTGATAAGAGGTCCGCGCGTCGTTCCATTGTTTTACGAGCGGGGCAAGGGGCGATCCGCTGATCCTCGAGAGGCTGCCAATTTCCCGGGAGAGGAATGCGGCGAGGTCCCTGCCGGAAAGAGCTGCATGCAGCGCTTCGGCTGCCCGGTAGCCGGGCTTCAGAAAACGGAAGAGAGAACTGTCGCGGTACGACCGGGACAGCAGGTCGTCCTCGGAGAAGGCGAAACCGCCGAAGACCTGGCCGGCGTCATACGCCATGCAGCCGTTCTCGGGCCCGAAGGCGAGAGCGGCGAGGGTGGAACACAGAAGATCAAAGTCGAGTGCGGACTGCGGAGTGCGGAGTGCGGAATGAACGTCGAATAACGTTTCCAGGAGCAGCCGCCATGCTTCGACACGGGCCACGAGCGCCTTGACGGCGCCGAGCTTTGCAATGCCGTCGCGGCCTTCGGTGTCGAGCATCTGGCCGGGGAACTGGACCCTGTTTGCAGCGTGTTCTTTTGCCCTCCGTGAGAGATAATCACCCGCGCCGAGGGCGATGGCGAGATAGAGCGCATGATCTCCCTCCGCGCCATTCCGGGCCGGAAAGAGGTCCTGATCCTTTACCGGGAGGTCGAAGGTCATCTGCGCGAAGGCGGCCGCTCGGAACCCTATCGCCGGCGTCGGCTTGCTCGTCACGCCCGGCGACTCGAACGGCACCACGATGCCCTTGCCGTCAACGATCAGGAGGAGGGCCGTGCTCGCTGCGGCGGGCACGAAGTGCAGCGTACCGGTCAGACGCAGACCTTCGCTGTTTCGTGCGACAGCGAGGCCGTCGCCGGCGGCCGCACAGATGCCGTGCATCACCGGCCGTCCTGCCTCGTCGAGGACCTTCATGGCCTGCATCTGGCGGGCGGCGATCAGGCCCAGCGCCGGGCTGACGGACGACAGGCTGCGAACGGCGGCGAGCGCCGACCGGCGGTGATCTCCGGCGAACTGGCGGAGCTTCTCCGCCCACTCACCGGGCAGGTGATTCTCTTCCCACTGCTTTACGATGCGGTCGGGGAAGAGGCGGGACGTATCGTCATACGATATGCTTGTCCCTTCAGCAACTTTCGAATGCGCGCCTTCGGACCGCCGGGGACGCGTATCCGGGCACAAGGAACGCAGCAGGTCTTCGAGCCGCGAGACCGCATAGCGGCAAGGGAACAAACGGCCTTCGGTGAGCCGGAGCGCGATAGAGGCTTTTTCTTCGGCTATCTCTTCGGCGGCATCTGCCCGTTCGTCGGCACGGAGCACGTCCTCGAGCCTCGTCATCTTCTCGATCAACCGGGTGCCGAGCGCGATCGGCCAGGAATATCTCCCTGCGTCGGGCGAGGCGGGCAGACGTTCGAGAGCATCGCGATACGCCGCCGCCGCGTTCATGACAGCTTCAACTGCGCCGGCGATGTTGCTGCTTACATACCACAGCTTCTGGTCGGCCGCGTCTGCAGGTTTGGCCGGGCCGAGTGCACGCGCATGGTGCTTCAGCGAGCCCAGAAGACCGGCCATCGCACCGCTCGCGGGCCGGTAGATGAGCCCGTGGTCCGAGAACCTGCCCCACAGGGCATTGCCCGGTTCGGAGCGCCAGCAGGACTCGCACTTGATGCAGTTCTCCCAGTTCACGGTCACCTTGCCGCGGCCCATGAGAGGCGCGTCGTAACCGTAGACCTTTGCCGGACAGACCCACCAGAGGCTCATCCGGGACATGTCGGGCTGTCCGGCGATCGATGCGGGCCAGAGGGCCCTGATGTGCGGTGTGCTTCCCACCTGGTACGTGTTCGTGGCGAGCTTCGCCTCGAGGCTCATCGCAGGCTTCACGGCGTCGAGGTCCCGCGCCTTGCGCTGGGCATCGTTGTAGGCCATGACCGGTTCTGCCAGGAGCTTTTCCACGGGCACCTTCAATATATAGAAGCGGAAGGCGTCCACGACGGCAGTACCGAGGGC
>Ga0334722_10003128_pt1 | contig 18049 bp, 23 predicted proteins | sample C3_bottom_MG_FD_207210 | JGI IMG/M metagenome (GOLD analysis project Ga0334722, IMG submission 207210) | Sediment microbial communities from Yellowstone Lake, YNP, Wyoming, USA - C3_bottom | ecosystem: Environmental > Aquatic > Freshwater > Lake > Sediment | place: USA: Wyoming | collected...
CGCCGTTGGCGGTCACATGGTTCGGCGGATGATTCAACTGGCGGAGCAGACCTTGGCCGGTGGAGCAGGCGCCATGGCCGGGGGAGCCGGTGCCGCCGGGGGTTTCGGCGGGGGACCGGCTGGACCAGTTCGCTGAACTTAGATGACAGAATGTGGCAGCATAATTCGGTTGTGGCCGTTTAATACTAACTACAGAGCTAAAGGAGGTGAAAGACGATGGCGCAGGGACAGGATACTGGTGGCCGGTTGCTGGTTCCCCAGGCCAAACAGGCCATGGATTCCTTCAAGTATGAGGTGGCGCGGGAGCTGAACATTACTCCGCCGCAGGGTGGTTACTGGGGGAACATGCCTGCCCGGGACTGCGGGGCAGTTGGTGGTCACATGGTCCGGCGGATGATTCAGATGGCTGAGCAGTCTCTGGCCGGTCGCGCTGGTGCTCCGGGTGGCACGGCCAGGTAACTGCTAGGATTAAAAAATGAGCGGGTCATCCGCTCATTTATTTTTCGTTTTTGTGAGAATGTGAGAGGGCTGGGGTTGCGCGTCTTCCACATTTAGATGTCGCCATTTAAAATAGGGCCCCTTGGGGCCCCGCTTGCCACCCATAAAGACGGACGTGGGTACTGCCTCCTACCTTTGCCGTTACTTCAGCCAGACAGTTACCCAGCCAGCCGGCAGTTCCTCAGCCAGGTGGTAGTTGACCCTGGTTGGCCAGCATCTGCTGGGCGTAGCGGACCATAACCCGCACCATATTACCACCAATTTTCCCGCCGATCGCTCCGGCGGCACGGGCCGTAATATCACCATTGTAGCCTTCCCGCAAGGGAATGCCCAGTTCATCGGCAACCTCGAATTTTAGAGCATCCAAAAAATCTTCGGGCAACATCTTGGGTCGGGGTGAAAATTGTGCCATCTCGGCGCACCTCCTTTTCGCTTTTATTTTTCCCCCGCCCATCTCAATTATGTTAACAATCCTTGACGCAAACAGAAAGGACCTACTGGTGAGGAGTCTGTTTTAGCCGGTCGGTTCAATTTGGATCAATTGAGATAGGCAAAGATTTCATCTTCGTTGATATTGGGATGGAGAGCAGCGTTGAGACTACCGGCGATGATCCGGGACAAATCTTCGATCAACACATCGATTTCTTTCGGCGTCACCATCAGGTCGCCGACGAGGGGGTTTAAGACCTCATTGATGAGACCCTTCCTTTCCGCCTCCTCCATTTCTTCGATGATTTGCAAGAAAGAGGGCTGCTCGCGCATTTTGTCCAGGAGGATATCGATGGTGTTGGCGGCGATGGTGATGGCGTGGACTACGGTCGGCACGCCCAAAGCCAGGACGGGTACCCCCAGGATCTTCTCGGTGAGCCCCCGCCGTTCATTGCCCACCCCGGATCCGGGGTGAATGCCGGAGTCTGCCAGCTGGACGGAGGTAGCGATGCGTTCGATATTTCGGGCGGCCAAAGCGTCGACGGCGATGACCACATCGGGGTGCAGGTCGTTGACGACGGCGCGGATGATTTCGCTGGTCTCGATACCGGTCAAACCGAGGACCCCGGGGGCCAGGGCGGCCACTGAACGCAGTCCGCCGGAGAGATCCTGCGGGATGTGCTCTTTAAGATGTCTGGTCACTAAAACGTTATTGACCACGCGAGGGCCCAGGGCATCGGGGGTGGCCTTCCAATTTCCTAAGCCGACGACAAATATGGTGCTGTTGGGTTTAAGGCGGAGAAGACCGGTCAACTCCCGGGTGAGGACCCGCCCGAGCTCGGCCTGAAGTTGGTGGTTGCGGCGCCGCAAAGAAGGGGCCTCAATGGTGACGTAATTGCCGCGACTTTTACCCATCAGACGCTCTCCTTCTTCTGAAAAGATCTCCACCCGCGTGATGGAGATTTCGCCCTGATGATCCTCACTCACCCGGACCCCAGGGACCTCCATGCCCAGACGGCCGCGCAGTGCCTCATGGGCTTCCAGGGCTAAATCGGTATATTCGCGCGGGACACAATCTCCTGTAAATCCACCAAATGTCCCCTTGACCATTGACAAACTGCCCTCCTTGAAAATTGGCGGAAGCCACTCGAAAATTGGTGGTAGCTACTCAAAAATTGGCGGTAGCTACTCAAAAAAAGGACGGTCGTTTTTGACGACCGTCATGGGAGAGGAGAAACCGGAGGAAGAGCCTATGGGGGAGGGTAAATTAGGACGTTGTCCTCCATCGACTCTTGCGTTAGTATTATCGACCGCTAACGGTCATTCTATACATCCAATAAAAAATTTTTTGCACAGCAAGGAGCGTGCTGGGCCTGGCCATAACTGCGGCGATCTTCTTGGCCACCGCAACTCCCTTCAGGGAAAAGGGCGAGATTTTGGGCACTTGAGGGCACGCCGCCTGGTTTCGCTGGCCATTGTGACAACGTTATGCTATAATGAGGGAGGATTTGGCGGGAAGGGGAAAAGTCGGTTCTCATGCGCGTCATCGCGGGCAAGGTCGGGGGATTGCGGCTAAAGACTACCAAAGGCCTGGACCTCCGTCCCACTTTGGATCGCGTCAAGGAGAGCATCTTCAACATCCTGGCTCCCCAACTGGAGGGGAGCCGGGTGTTAGATCTCTTCGCCGGTTCGGGCAGCCTGGGGATAGAGGCCTTGAGCCGGGGAGCTCAGGAAGCCGTATTCGTAGAAAAAAATCCGCAGGCCGTCCAGGTGATTCGCGAGAATTTGAGCCACACCGGCTTAGCTTCGGCCGCTCGCGTCATCAAGGGAGAAGCCCTGCAGACCTTGGCCGGGCTTGGTCCCGACTCGTTTGACCTCATCTTTGTTGATCCACCTTATCAGAGCGGACTGGCTCTGGCTGCCCTTGAGCGGATTTCGGAAAAGGGAATTTTAAATCCGGGGGGAACGCTGGTCATCGAAACTAGCAACCGGGAGACTTTGCCGGAGAGAGCCGGTGATCTGGTCCAGAAGCGCCGGCTGACCTTTGGTGGGACTTTGGTTCACCTGTATAAGAGAATGCAAGCGGAGGAGAGGAGTTAAGAATGATTGCCGTCTACCCCGGTAGTTTTGATCCGGTGACCAATGGTCATCTGGATATCATCGAGCGAGCGGCGAAGATTTTTGACCTTCTTATCGTCACCGTTTTCCGTAATGCGGGGAAAAATCCTCTCTTTACTATGGAAGAGAGGGTGGAGTTGTTGCGGGAGGCCACGGCTCATATCCCCAACGTGCGCATCGATTCCTTTAATGGTCTTTTGACCGAGTACGCGCGTAAACAGGGCGCCCGCGTCGTCATCAAGGGTTTACGAGCCGTTTCTGATTTCGATTATGAATTACAGATGGCCTTAATGAACAAAAAATTGGACCCGGAATTGGAGACCCTTTTTATGATGACCGGTCAAAAGTACTCGTACCTGAGTTCGAGCATCGTCAAAGAATTGGCCAGCTTTGGCGGCTGTGTGGAGGGGTTAGTCCCACCCAATGTAGCCAAAAAATTGGGGGATAAAATGGCCGAGTTCAAGAGTGCCAAGAAATAGGGGGTCACTGGCGGTGGAGGTCCTGGAACTTTTGGAGCAATTGGAGAACCTCCTGGAGGGAAGCCACCGGATACCTTTGACTGGACGCCTCCTGGTCGACGAGGAAGAGGCCTTTGCTCTGCTGGACGAAATTCGGCGGCAGTTACCGGAAGATCTGGAAGAAGCGCGGCGCATCCGCGCTGAACGGGAAGAGATTCTGGCCCAGGCCCGCGAAGAGGCCGAGGAGATCTTACGCGACGCCAAAAGCCAGGTGGCCAGGTTGATCGACGACACGTACATCACGCGGCAGGCAAAGGAACAGGCTGATCGCCTGGTGGAACAGGGCCGGGCTCTGGCCCTGGAAATGAAACAGGGGGCCCTGGAGTACGCCGATGACGTCTTGAAGCGCCTGGAGGCCAGCATCGCTAAAGCCTTAGAAGTGGTGCGACAGGGTCGCGAGGAATTGCGCCTGGCTGAGGAACGGGCCGAGTCCAGGACGGGAACGGTAGCTTAGAGGGGTGCCCAGGCGCCTGTCGTTAGTGGTCAATGTCCAGCATGGTCAATTTATCCCTGGGTCGCGGAAGAGAAGTCATTCTCGCCACCACGGACGGATTTTAACTGGTCTGGTTTGTCTGGAGTGGAAAGACTTGCCTTTTTCTTTTTGCGGGCGACGTTGCCGGAGAAACCTGATCCTTATCTTTTTGCTCGCCGTTTTGACGTTAGCCCTGACTTATTTACCAACTGGGTATTTTGTGGTTTCTCCGGGAATGACTAAGGATGTCAGCGAAATGATTACCGTGACCGGCGGGGCCAAGGCTCCGGGGGCAGGGCATTTTCTCATGACCACCGTGGCTACCCGGGAGGCCAATTTCTGGCTGCTTCTCTACGGCGCCTTGGACCCGGCTTCGGAACTGCGGCCCAAAAGTGATTTCATTCCGCCCGGCAAAACCCTGGAGGAGTATATCCAAGAAACGGAACGCATGATGCAACAGAGCCAGGATTACGCCCGGGCGGCGGCCCTCCGTGCTTTAGGCTATCCGGTGGAGATAAAGGGCGATGGAGCGAAAGTACTGGAGGTGGTCCCGGGTAGCCCGGCGCAAGGGAACCTGCAACCGGGGGATATCATTACGGCTGTGGCGGATCAGCCGGTGCGTCGCGTGGAGGATCTCTTGCGGATCATGGGGGAAGTGCCGGTGGGCAGCCGGGTGACGGTCAAGTTCAGACGGGGAGAACAGGAACAACAGGTAGTTCTGTCCACGGTGGAAAACACCAGCCGGCCCGGACGGGCCATGCTCGGCGTTCGTTCGGAAAGCGTCAACGAGACCTTCCAATTTCCCGTGGAGATAAAGATTGATGCCGACCACATCACTGGTCCGTCCGCTGGCCTTATGTTTGCCCTCGAGATCGTGCGGCAGCTCAAAAAAGATGTCGACCTTACCGGAGGCCGGGTAATTGCCGGGACCGGCACCATTGATGCCAGCGGAAAGGTGGGCCCCATCGGCGGGATTGGGCAAAAGGTGATTACGGCGGAGCGGGCCGGGGCGGTGGCCTTTTTGGCTCCGCGGGAGAATTACGACGAAGCCTTACGTGCAGCCAGGAAGATCACGGTAGTGCCAGTAAGCAGTTTGCAGGATGCGCTGGAGTTCTTAAAAAAATAGCAGCACTTTTCCGCCGTTACGCGGCAGCCGGTCTTCTGATGGAAAAATCCGTTCATTGAAACGGCGACCAGAGCGTCGCTGATCTTGCCGGTGATTCGGATGGCTTCCAGGGCCAGACGAAGGGCGCTGGTACAAGGAGGCCCATGGCGGGCACGCGGAGACCTTCGGCACGGGTTTTCTCCGCTATCGTTTAGCTGGTCCGAGCCCGGCGGCGATCCGCCTTTCCCGTCAGCGGCGGGCGAAAAAGAAGTTATTGACAGCCGGCGGAGGAAAACTCTATAATAAGCTTTGTGCGAAATGAGGCCGCCAATGAAAATAGACGTAGAGAATTTAGTCAAAGATCCTGGGCGAAAGGCCGCATTAGCCTTCACGGTCGGTCCGCGCGAGCTGGATTTGAGGCCGGACGAGGGAGACTTTGGTGATTTCCAGGTCACCGCCGAACTGGAGTCCACCTCACGCGGGCTATTAGGGCGCTTTTCCGTGGCGGGTTCGTCCCAGCTGAACTGTAGTCGTTGCCTGGATGAGTTTACCTGGCCCATTGCGTTATCTTTTCAACAACAGTGGCGGAAGCAGCCAGCCTCTTCCGGCGGCGAGACAGCGACCTGGACCGGCGAAGAAGAAGAGATTCTTCCCTTTGATGGGCGGAGCATTGAGATCGGCGAGATTTTGCGGGATCGGATTCTTCTTTCGTTGCCCATGAAGCCGCTCTGTCGGCCCGACTGCCGGGGTCTCTGCCCCGTTTGCGGGGCGAACTTGAATTACGAAACCTGTACCTGCCAGCGGGAGGAGGTCGACCCACGGCTCATGCCGCTGGCCCGTTGGCGAAAAGCGGAAAGGGATTAAAAGGAGAGGATCATCGATGGCCGTTCCGAAAAGGAAAATGTCCAAATCGAGGCGCGATAAAAGGCGAGCCAATTGGAAGCTCACCGCTCCGCATCTGGTGCCCTGCCCGCAGTGCCACCAGCCGAAGCTGCCTCATCACGTCTGCCCCAATTGCGGTTATTACGACGGTCGCGAAGTCATCGCCGTAAAATGACTTCGCCTCCATTCATGGCCAGACCCCAGACCACTTCGCGTTGCTTGTTCCCAGGCCAGATCCCCCCTTCTTGGTCGAACGGGGGATTTATTTTTTGCGGCGACGAACCGCTCTCGGTGGGGGCTCTCTTCTCCTTTGGCCGCAGCATTGGGGCGCGAGGCGGCTACCGCTTCACTGAAGTAGCAACGGCTCGTTGATGATGGTGGCTACGGCTCCTGCCGAGTTGGCCTGCAGGCGGGAGAGAATTTTGCTTTTCTATACGGCCGGGCGGCGGAGGCATTGGCTGTGCCTCCGGTCATTTTCCCGCTTGCCTTTTTTCGGGGTATCCTTTATACTTGTGGGTAATGATTAAGATCTAGTATTATGAATAGGTCATAGGAAGCGCCCGGAGGGTGGGCCCATGGAGCGGTTGAGCAGGCGCGAGAGACAGTCTGAGCTCAGGGAGCGCATCAGGGAGAACCCCTTCCTTTCCGATGAAGAACTGGCCCAGGAGTTTGGCGTCAGCGTCCAGACCGTTCGGCTGGACCGTATGGCCATGGGGATTCCGGAGCTCCGCGAAAGGATCAGGTCGCTGGCTGAGCGTACCTACGGCGTAGTCAAGTCCATCAACACGAAAGAAATCGTTGGGGAATTGGTGGACATCCAGCTGGGGCAAAGCGCCGTCTCCATTTTGGAGACCACCGAAGAGATGGTCTTTGAAAGGAGCCGCGTGGTCCGCGGGCATTATATCTTCGCCCAGGCCGATTCCCTGGCCATCGCCCTGGTCGATGCCGATATCGTCCTGACGGGGTTGGCCAATGTCAAGTACAAAAGACCGGTTCAGGTGGGGGAGCGACTGGTGGCCCGGGCGGAAGTCTTGCGCCGCAAAGGCAATAAGTACATCATTTTAGTGACGACACGGGTTGGCCAGGATCCGGTTTTTCGCGGAAAGTTCATGGTCTTTGCCCTCGAGGACTTCCCGGTGCGGAGGAAAAGGGATAATCCTTGATGCCGGGATAATAAGGGACGCGACCCCGGGGAGGAGGTTGGCGGTGGCCAGAGTAGTGGTCGATGCCATGGGCGGCGACAATGCCCCGACGGCGGTGGTGCGGGGGGCGGTAGAGGCCATCAGGGAATACGGGACGGAGGTCCTTTTGGTGGGCTCCCGGCCGCGACTGGAAGAAGAGTTGCGGCGTTTCGGCGGCCAGCCTTCGGGTTTGGAGTTGGTTCCGGCGGAAGAGGTCATTAGTCCCGCGGAACCGCCCGTCGCTGCGGTCCGCCAGAAGAAGGATTCGTCGCTGGTGGTGGGTCTCAAACTGGTGAAAGAGGGGCGGGGCGAGGCCTTTGTCTCGGCTGGTAGCACCGGCGCTTTACTGGCCGGGTCCCTCTTCCTTTTGGGGCGGATCGAAGGGATCGACCGGCCGGCTCTGGGGACCATCTTCCCCACGGGAAGGGGCCAGGGCTATCTGCTTTTGGATGCGGGGGCCAACACCACGGTGCGACCGGAGAACCTCCTTCAGTATGCCCTGATGGGTAGCCTCTATGCCCAGTATGCGTTGGGGATTGATCACCCCAAGGTGGGTCTTTTGAACGTCGGTACCGAGAAAAACAAGGGGACCGAACTGCACCGGACGGCCTACCAGCTTCTGGCGAAGAGTGGCCTCAATTTTGTGGGAAATGTGGAAGCGCGGGACCTCCCCGAGGGGAAGGTCGATGTGATCGTGTCGGATGGTTTTGTGGGCAACGTGGTGTTGAAATTGACGGAAGGGACCATGTTGAGCCTCTTTTCCCTCTTGCGGGAGGAGATGAACCGGACCTGGCGCGATCGCTTGGGTGCCTTCCTCCTTTTGCCCGCCTTCCGGCGCCTGAAAAAGCGGATAGATTATGCTGAATACGGTGGCGCCCCCTTTTTGGGCGTCGACGGGCTGGTCATCAAATGTCACGGCTCTTCCGACCACCGGGCCATTAAGAACGGGATTAAGGTGGCGCAGGAGCTGGTCCGGGCCGGGATGATCCAGCGGATCAAGCAAGGTATATCTGAGTTAGAGGTCGGTGAAGAAATTGATCAAAACAAGACCGGTGGGGATAGTCGGGGTCGGGGCCGCTTTGCCCGAAAGAGTCTTAACTAACTTTGATTTGGAGAAAATGGTGGACACCAGCGACGAATGGATCAGGACCAGAACGGGGATCCGGGAGCGACGCATCGCCGACGAAAAGACGGCGACATCGGATTTGGCCATCGCGGCGGCCCGGCAAGCCTTGGAGCGAGCCGGCGTAAAGGGAGAAGAGGTCGATCTGATCTTAGTGGCGACGGTGACGCCGGACATGGTCTTCCCTTCGACGGCCAACCTGGTCCAGGTGGGCTTGGGAGCGACGAAGGCGGCGGCCATGGACCTGGAGGCGGGCTGTAGCGGTTTCATCTATGCCCTGGCGGTGGGCGGTCAGTTCATCGCCGCCGGGCTTTACGAAACGGTTTTGGTCATCGGCGCCGAAACCCTGTCCAAGATAACGGACTGGACCGACCGCAACACCTGCGTCCTTTTTGGGGATGGCGCGGGGGCGGCCGTGCTCCGGCCCGTCTCTCCAGAGAGAGGTTTTCTTTCCTTTTATCTGGGGGCCGACGGGAGCGGGGGTGACCTCTTGCAGATGCCGGCTGGTGGCTCGCGACGGCCGACCAGCCCTGAAACGGTCCAGCAAAGACTGCATTTTATTCAGATGAACGGTTCTGAGGTTTTCAAATTTGCGGTGCGAGTGATGGGAGAGGCCTCGGTCCGGGCTCTGGAGATGGCCGGCTTGACCACAAAAGACGTGGATTTCCTGGTGCCCCATCAAGCCAATTTGCGGATCATCGATGCTGCGGTGAAGCGATTGAACTTACCCCCCGATAGAGTAGTGGTCAACCTGGACCGCTACGGGAATATGTCCGCGGCTTCAATTCCCGTGGCTCTGGAGGAGGCCTGGCGAGAGGGAAAGATCAAAGACGGGGATGTCGTGGTCATGGTGGCCTTTGGAGCGGGTCTGACCTGGGCGGCCACCGTCTTACGCTGGGGGAGATAAGGTAAGACGGCAGCGCTTCTTGGCCCCTTTGGACCTTCTGTCAGCTGAGGTGGCCGGACCAGTCCGGCAAAAACAAAAAGAGTGGGGGTGCAGAAATGGAACGAATCGCCATCGTTACCGATAGCACGGCGGATCTACCACTGGCCTTAGTCCAGGAATTGAACATCGCTGTGGTCCCCCTGGAGGTCCATTTCGGCCCGGAAATTTACAAGGATTGGGTGGAACTAACCCCACAGGCCTTTTTTGAGAAACTGGCCACCTCGCGGGTTCTGCCGCGAACCTCGCAGCCTTCGCCGGCCGATTTTGAAAGGGTCTACCGGAAGCTTTTGGAGGAATACTCCACCGTCATTTCCATTCACCTTTCTTCGCAGTTGAGTGGGACTTACCAATCGGCAGTTCTGGCCCAGGCCGCCATACCCGGGGCGGACATCGTGGTGGTGGATTCCAAAGCCGCCTCCATGGGAGTGGGATTGGTGGTTTTGGAAGCGGCGCAGATGGTGCGGCAGGGCTTGGGACGGGCGGCGGTCTTGCAACGAGTCCAGGAGGTCATCGGGAAATTACATACCATCTTGACGGTGGATACCCTGGATTATCTCCATCGTAACGGGCGGATCGGGCGGGCCCAGCACCTGGTGGGGACCCTCTTGAACGTCAAGCCCATCCTTCAGGTGGACCGGGACGGTTTTGTGGCCCCCCTGGACCGGGTCCGGGGACGGCAGCAGGTGATTCCCCGGATGGTGGAGCTGGCAAAAGAACGGGTAGGTCCCGGGGCCGCGGTAAAAATGGCCGTCGTCCATGCCAATGTTCCGGAGCGGGCGGAGGAATTGGCCCGGGCGGCTGGGTCTGTTTTTGACGTTAAAGCCCTTTACGTGACCGAATTAGGGCCGGTCATTGGTTCTCATGTTGGCCCGGGCACGTTGGGTTTGGTGCTATTTGCCGTGTAACGGATTAGAGGCCAACCGGCGAACGGATGTCGCCGAGCGGCGGGAGCGTGTGTTCGGGCGGATCTTGAGCGGGATGCTTTTCCGAGGTGAGCTACAATTGCGGAAGATTGCCTTTCTTTATCCAGGGCAGGGCGCCCAATATGTTGGTATGGGTAAAGACCTCTATGCCAATTTCTCCGAGGCCAGGGCCGTCTTTGAGGAGGCCAGCGACGCCCTCCACCTGGATATGAAAAAGCTGTGTTTTGAAGGTCCGGAGGAGGTTCTCACGCAAACCAGCAATACCCAGCCGGCCATTTTGACCACCAGTATGGCTGTCCATGCCGTTTTGGCCGGAATGGGCATTACTCCCCTGGCCGCCGGGGGTTTGAGTTTGGGTGAGTACAGCGCCCTGGTGGGGGCTGGTTCCCTGACCTTAAGTGACGCCCTGCGTCTGGTGCGGCGTCGCGGCGAACTCATGGAAGAGGCTGTTCCAAAAGGTGTCGGCAGTATGGCCGCCATCATTGGTCTGGAGCGCGCCGAAGTGGAGGAGATCTGTCGCCTGGCTGGTGGTTCCGGGGTAGTGGAGCCAGCCAACTACAATTGTCCAGGTCAGATCGTCATCTCTGGCGAGATTGGCGCCCTGCAGAGGGCCATCGAATTGGCCAGGGAGCGCGGGGCCAAGCGTTCTGTCCTGCTCAACGTCAGCGGACCCTTCCATTCCAGCCTGATGGCTCCGGCGGCTGGCCGGCTGCGGGAGGAGATCGAGAAGACGGCGGTGCGCGATGCCCAGATCCCGGTCTACGCGAACGTCCATGCCCGACCAGTCAAGCAGCGGGAAGAGATCGTGGCCGGCCTGGTACAACAGGTGGCCAGCCCGGTTCTCTGGGAGGATTCCGTCCGGGCCATGTTGAACGACGGTTATGACCTCTTCCTTGAGGTTGGTCCAGGGCGGGCCCTTTCCGGGTTTTTGAAGCGGATCGACCGCCGGGCCGAGGTCTTGAATATCGAGGATCGGGAGTCATTGGAGCGTGCGCTTGAATACTGCAGGGAGGTCTGCTAATATGTTACTAGATGAGCGGGTGGCTTTGGTCACTGGGGCGTCTCGCGGTATCGGTCGAGCCATCGCTCTGGCCCTGGCCCGGGAAGGGGCCACCGTGATCGTCAATTACGCCACTCGTCGGGAAACGGCCGAAGCGGTTGTCAACGCCATCACCGCCCAGGGGGGCCGGGCTGTGGCCATCGCCGCCGACGTCGCCGACGCCGGCCAGGTGGAGGCCATGTTCAAGGAGGTCCTGGGGAAGTTTGGGCGGATCGACATCCTGGTCAACAACGCGGGCATAACCCGGGACAACTTGCTCCTGAGAATGAAGGACGCCGATTGGGAGCAGGTTATTAATACGAATCTGAAGGGAGCTTTTCTTTGCGCCCGGGCTGCCGCTAAAGCCATGCTCAAGCAAAGGTGGGGCCGCATCATCAATATTTCTTCGGTCGTCGGTTTAACGGGTAATGCCGGGCAGGTAAATTACGCCAGCGCCAAGGCGGGACTAATTGGTTTGACCAAATCCTTGGCGCGGGAACTGGCTTCGCGCCAGATCACCGTGAACGCCGTTGCTCCCGGTTTTATCGAAACCGACATGACGAAAGAACTCGCGGCGGAAGTGCGGCAGGCCATGCTGGGCAGTATCCCGCTGGGACGTTTTGGGCAACCAGAGGACGTGGCCGAAGCGGTGGTGTTTCTGGCCTCGGAAAAGGCCAGCTATATCACCGGGCAGGTGCTGGTGGTTGACGGTGGAATGGCCAGTTAAAGGATTTTAATTTTGCCGTTCTTTTTCAGCGGAAGGAGGTGAAGGGCATGGCGGGACATAACGAGATTTGGGCGAAAGTAAAAGAGATCATCGTCGAACAGCTAGGAGTTGACGAAGAGGAGGTCACCTCAGACGCCTCCTTTATCGATGATCTTGGCGCTGATTCTCTGGACATAGTAGAGTTGATTATGGCCTTTGAAGAGGAGTTTGATCTGGAGATTCCGGACGAGGACGCAGAAAAGATCACCACTGTCGGGGACGCAGTGGAGTATATCCGGGAACACATGGCCTAATTTTCGAAAAGTCCCGTAGGCTAGACCTTACGGGACTTTTCGCGCCCTTATCATTAGCTTTCGGGTGGGAGAGGGTAACGTTGCGAAGAGTTGTCGTCACGGGTATGGGGGTTGTCTCCCCGGTAGGAATCGGCCTGGAAGCCTTTTGGGAATCCCTCAAGGCTGGCCGTTCCGGAGTGGCCAGAATCACCAGTTTTGATCCGACCGGTTTTCCCAGTCAAATCGGCGCCGAAGTGAAAGGCTTTGAACCGGGGCGGTACATGGACAAAAAGGATGCCCGGCGGATGGATCGTTTCACCCAATTTGCCGTGGCTTCAACGGCCGAGGCTTTGCAGATGGCCCGGCTGGACTTGAGCCGGATTGACCCAGACCGGGTTGGTGTGACTTACGGGACCGGTATTGGTGGAATGCAAACCTTGACGGAGCAGTTTGAGGTGTTGAGACAAAAGGGACCCGACCGGGTCAGCCCTTTCTTTGTTCCAATGATGATCGGGAACATGGCGGCCGGGCAGATCGCCATCCTCTTTGGGGCCAAAGGGCCCAACACCACCGTAGTCACCGCTTGCGCCTCTTCCACCAACGCCATCGGCGACGCCTTTAAGGTTTTGCAGCGCGGTGACGCCGATGTGATGATCGCCGGGGGAAGTGAGGCGGCCTTTGTCCCACTGGCTTACGCCGGTTTTTGTGCGATGCGTGCCCTTTCAACCCGCAACGACGAGCCGGAACGGGCCTCCCGTCCCTTTGACCGGGAGCGGGATGGTTTTGTCATGGGTGAGGGTAGTGGGACGGTCATCCTGGAGACCCTGGAGCATGCCCTGGGCCGCCAGGCGCCCATTCTGGCCGAAGTGGTCGGCTACGGGATGACGGCGGATGGCTACCATATTACCTATCCGGCGCCAGAAGGAGAGGGGGGGGCGAGGTCAATGCTCCGGGCTTTGGCCGACGCGGGCCTGGGGCCTCAGGACGTGGACTACATCAACGCCCATGGGACCTCAACGGAGGCCAACGACAAGTTTGAGACGATGGCCATAAAAAAGGTTTTTGGCGAGAGGGCCTATTCCATACCGATCAGTTCCACTAAATCCATGACCGGGCACCTCTTGGGGGCCGCCGGAGCCGTTGAGTTTATCGCTTCTGTTTTGACCATCCGGGACGGTATCATCCCGCCCACCATCAATTACGAGTTTCCCGATCCGGAATGTGACCTGGATTATGTCCCCAACGAGGCGCGGAAAGCCAGGGTGCGAGTGGCTTTGAGCAACTCCTTTGGCTTTGGTGGCCAAAACGCCACCCTTATCGTCAAGGCTTATGAGGGATGAAGTCGATGGGATTACCCAAAGAAATCGCTCTTTTGGCGAAAAACCTTGGCTTGGAGCGAGAAGACCTGAAACTCTTGCGACAGGCCGTTACGCACAGCTCATATGTCCATGAGGCGAGGGAAGACGGCCTTGTCTCCAATGAACGACTTGAATTTTTGGGCGATGCCGTTTTGCAACTGGCGGTCAGCCAGTTTCTTTTTTTGAACTACCCCGGTGCTTCGGAAGGAGAACTCAGCCGTCGCCGTGCCCAGTTGGTCTGCGAGGCGGCTTTGGCCGAAGCCGCCCGCCGCCTGGAGCTGGGCGACTACCTTTTTTTGAGCCGGGGAGAAGAATTGACGGGGGGGCGGAGTAAGCCTTCCATCCTGGCCGACGCCTTTGAGGCGTTGCTGGGGGCGATTTTTCTGACGAAGGGCTGGGCGGCGGTGCGGCAGTTCATTCTGGAAACCCTGGCCAGTTTGTGGTCGGATGACCACTGGCCGGAAAACCCCTGGGTTTTCGACGCCAAAAGCAGTCTCCAGGAATTGGCCCAATCCCTCCGGCCCGACGTAACTATCCGCTATGTCCTTTTGCACGAGGCCGGTCCGGATCATGACAAGACCTACCGGATGGGAGTCGTCATTGACGGCCGGCTGTGGGGGGAAGGAGTGGGGAAGAGCAAAAAGGAGGCCGAGCAGGCGGCGGCCAGACAGGCCTGGCAACGTCTCCAGACCGAGAAATTGCCGCATAAATGAAGACCTCCCGAATAGGATGCTAGTAGGAGCAAGGGAGGTGACGGCTTGTGCGGTCGACGATGAGGGGAGAGAGGAAGGAGCGGTGGGGCGGTCTGGAAACGGCAGCGGTAGTGGGAGGGGCGGTGGTGGCTTTCGCCATTACCTTCGTTGGGGCGACCATCATGGCCATCCTGCTTTACAATCTCGTTTTAGCCGAAAGCCGGTTACCTCTTCTCGAGGATGGGGTGGGGGTGCTCAGCATCATCCTGGGTGGCTGGTACGCGGCTCGGCGCGCGGAAAAGTCCGGCTGGCTCCACGGTGGTTTAGCTGGTCTGCTCTATGTTGCGATAGCCGTGACCCTGGGATCAACTTTGTATGCCATTCCCTTTTCTGCGTTGGCCATTTTAAAAAGGCTGGGAGCTGGCTTTTTGCTGGGGGCCCTGGGAGGCGTTATTGGAGTGAACATCGGGCGGTAGGTACCTGGACACTGATCTAAGGCGCCGGCACGTACAGCACCCGCAACCGGCAGCCCCTGTTTAAGATTTCCGCGGGCTGGCCAGGCCCAGCCGGCAGGGCGAGTGGCCGAAGGAACCATCTCTTGTATAAGATCTACCAGCTCTGGACATCCTATCCCAGGAAGGGAGGTATGTTCATGCGGGCGGGTAGATTTTTTTTCTGGCTGATCATCGTTGCGGTGGGCCTGAGTTTGGTGACTGGCGCTCTGGCGGCCCCCGGTGTGCTCAAGTTTGGAGACCGGGGAGCAGCCGTTAAAGACCTCCAGGAAAATCTTCGCCGGTTGGGATATGATCCCGGGCCCCTGGACGGGATTTTTGGTCCCAAAACGCAGGCAGCGGTGAAGGCCTTTCAAAGCAAGGAAAGACTTTTGGTGGATGGGTTGGTTGGTCCGAAAACCGCAGCGGCTTTGGCCAAAGCGGTGGCCGCGAAAAAGGAGTCCACCGTTCCCACTTTTAATCCAACGAGCAATCCGGCGAACAATGCCTCGAACGAAAAAACGGCTGCGGGGTCTTCTAATTTGGGCGAACGAATCCACATCGTCCAGAAGGGGGAGACTCTCTACCGGATCGCCAAGAACTACGGCGTCTCCCTGGAGGCCCTGGTCCAGCGCAACCAGCTCGCCGATCCTTCTCGAATCAAGGTTGGGCAGCGGCTGATTATACCGTCAGCCACGGCCCAACCCGTTGTCGCGGAAAACCAGGAGACTGTCGTTTACCCAGGACAGGGAACAGCTGGAGGAGGGGGGAAAACGTGGGGGAAAATCGCCCTGACTTTCGATGATGGACCCGATCCGGCCAATCTCCCGAAACTCCTGGACACCCTCAAACGTTATCAGGCCAAGGCGACCTTCTTTGTCATCGGGAATTTGGCGGAGAGGAACCCAGATTTATTGGCCAAGATCGTTGCTGCCGGACATGAAGTGGGCAACCACAGTTATTCTCATCCGGTGTTGGCCGACTTAGACCGGGCCGGTTTACAGGAAGAAGTGAAAAAGAGCGCCGATCTCATTGAACGCCTTACCGGAAAAAGACCGGCTGTCTTTCGCCCACCTTATGGCTTTGTCAGCAACGATTTACAAGAGGTGGTTCGCGCTCAGGGCGAGAAGATCGTCCTTTGGTCTAATCTCGGTTCCTGGGACTTTCCCGAGCGCAAGCCGGAGGAGTTGGCCAACCTGGTCGGCGATTTTGCCTTCGACGGAGCCATTGTGATGCTCCACGAGACCATGGCGACAACGGCGGAGGCGTTACCCCTCATCCTGGAGCGATTGAAGAAAAAGGGACTGGAACCGGTAACCGTCAGCCAGCTTCTGGCTAAATGAAGTGCGGTGGTTAACTATGGTCGAAGAATGGGGCCGGTGGCGGGCGGGACAACGCGTATCTGAAATCGGGCCGGGCTGCTGAATATGGACAAAGCTGGTGCTTACTTGGTTTGTCCAGACCTCGAAATGGGTTGTCCAAAAATGTGCTGTCCAAAAAAGGGTGGCCATCGTTGCCGCTATAAATTCAGAGGGCCCGCTTTTGCCGGCGGGCCCTTTTTGACCACCTTCTTTCGTTGACACGGACGTGTGGAAGTACGGACGCATCTGATTTTCCAAATCCCTCTTCGTGGTACCACTTGCCAATATTAGCCCTTTATTGGATGACCTGGGTAGGCGTCTGGAGGTTTTGGAGCGTCTTTTTAAACTCGCTTAAGAGTTGTTTAGCCTCAGCAAAACTCTGACTCTGAAACATGGCGCTTTGAGCTTGGGAGAGGGAACTTACGGCCTGTTGCAGGGCTTGAGAAACCTGTTTGTCCAGGCTCGTGTGGTGGTCGACCAACTGGGTCATGAGTTGATCCACCAGTTGCGAAATTTGAGGAGCGTTGGCCTGGATGTCTGTCGGTTGTTGACCCAGGGCCAGAATCTGACTGATCAACTGGGCAATCTGCTCCACGGTTTGGGAGCCGTTAACGTAGGTGGTGGCTTGGGCCAGCGTGTTCTGCAGGGACTTTTCCGTGGACATTTGTTCCTGCCGGATCGTGTTCTGGATCTTGGTCAAGGCCTGTTTCATCTGTTCCAGAGGGGTTTGAGGGGCAGCGGCACCCTGGGCCGAGAAGGCCTGTTTCGCTTCATTGACGACCTGGTCCGGAGCCACGGGCACGGCCTGGGGCGTGGTGACAAGGGTGAAATCCGGGTCCTGTTTTTGCTGATTCATCGTCGTTCCTCCAGTTGCCGAGAATTAATTTAGGCAAAATGCGCTGGCCGACCTTCCAGGCAAGCGTTGGGTCACTACCTACGGCCGACCAGATAGATACGGCAAAAAGTCATCACTAGTTAATTTGTCATCTTTTTGTCGCCCTATGCACCCGGCATAAGTTGACAGCTTACGACATTTTGGCCGGAGAAAGAAGGAAAGTGGGGAAAAGGGTAGAAATTATAAAGGGGCGGGAAAGGAGGCTCGATAAATGACGAATTTTTTGGGGGCAGAATTGCTTCAAGAGCAACTGGAAGAAATATACCAGGCCAGCAAGTATCTTCAACAGCTGTTGGAGATGCCGGAGGAAGAGCGAGCCCGGTTGTTGGATGTTTTTGCCCAGCGGGGTTACGTCACGACTTACGAGAACGAGGTAAAGAAAGCGCTGGAGGCCGTGGTCCGGAATTCCGAAGCGGCCTGGCGATTTTTAGACGGGTTATCGTCTGCCCCGATCATTTACACTGGGCCGGGCAGTACTGAAGAAGTCATTGAAATGTTAGAGCGCCTCTTGCGGCAAAAGCGCCGCGGTTCCGCGAAGAAGCGCGCCGTTTCCTAGGGCCAAGGTTTTCTGCGAGCCAAAGATTTTGGCGTGCACAGGATTGCGGCGCCCGCAAAGGCCAAACTATTTGTCCACGCCATGAGCTCGCCGAGGCGCTCAGCGGCGTTGCTAATAGATTAGATTAATCAGCTGGAAAGGACGTGCTATGAGCTTGGATCTGCGGGCCGATCATGAACCCCTGCCCCTTTTGGACAAAGCCACCTTTGTCAGTCGCGAAGTACCCTATAAATTGATCACTTTTTTGAACCGGACTCTAAAAAAGAGGGGGGTCATCTTTGGCCTGAAAGAAATGGGCGAAACGGGAGAGGGCGTCGAATACGAAATTCGGGTATACTTGTTACGAGAAAAAGAGGAAGAGCGGTAGCCGGGAATATTCTACGATACCGGTGCCTTAGAGAATTTAGAGGCCATGTTCGTTGGGGCTTTAGATATCGTGCTTAGTGGGGCGTCTTTTTAATAT
>Ga0334722_10003129_pt1 | contig 18049 bp, 14 predicted proteins | sample C3_bottom_MG_FD_207210 | JGI IMG/M metagenome (GOLD analysis project Ga0334722, IMG submission 207210) | Sediment microbial communities from Yellowstone Lake, YNP, Wyoming, USA - C3_bottom | ecosystem: Environmental > Aquatic > Freshwater > Lake > Sediment | place: USA: Wyoming | collected...
GGCGAGCGTGCCGGCGACGATGCTCTTGGCTCCCAGGCCGACGATTTCATCGCGGCGCTCGGGCACCATTGCGCCCATACCGCCGATCAGAATCCCCAGGCTTCCCAGGTTGGCAAAGCCGCACAGGGCGTAGGTCATCAGTACGCGGCTACGCAGGCTGAGTTCGGCGTCGCTCAAGCTGGCGAGATCGAGGTAGGCGACGAGTTCGTTCAGCACCGTCTTCGTTCCCATCAACGCGCCTGCCGTTTGTGCTTCGGACCAGGGCACGCCCACCAGCCACACCACCGGTGCCATCGCCCAACCCAGCATGCCCTGCAGCGTGAGCGCGTTGCCGGCCAGATGCGGCAGCAGGCTCAGGATCTGGTTCGCAAGATGCACCAGCGCCACCAGCACCACCAGCAGCGCGACCACGTTGATCAGCAGCTTGATGCCCTCCACGGTGCCCTGGGTCACCGCGTCCATGCTGCTCCCCACCATCTGCGCAGGGATCAGTTCACCGCTGGTCATCGCGCGCTCGGGCGGCACCATCAGCACGCTCACCACGATCGCCGCCGGAGCGCTGACGATGGAGGCGATCAGGATATGTCCCATCGCGTCGGGCACCACGGGGCCGAGAATACTGGCATAGAGCACCATCACCGTACCGGCGATGCCCGCCATGCCGCAGCTCATGGTGATGAACAATTCGGAGCGGCTCATTTGCGCCAGATAGGGACGCACCAGCAGCGGCGCTTCCACCATGCCGACGAAGACGTTTGCCGCCGCGCCCAAGCCCACCGCGCCGCCGATCCCCATCGTTGTTTCCAGCAATCTGGAAAACGCCTTGACCACGAGCGGCAGGATGCGCCAGTAGAACAGCAGCGACGACAGCGCGCTCACCACCAGAATCAGCGGCAGCGCACGAAAGGCGAGCACGAAGCTCGCCTCCGGATGCGTCGCGGCGAACGGCGCCGGCCCGCCTCCCAGATAACCGAAGACGAACGCGGTGCCCGCCTGCGTCGCCTTTTCGATGGCGCCCACGGCGTCGTTGAGCGCCATGAAAACCTGCTTGAACAGCGGAATCTTCAGGAACAAGGCCGCCAGCGAGAACTGCAGCGCCACGCCCGCCACGATCGTTCGCCAGGCAAGCCGTCGCCGGTTTTCGCTCACCGCCCAGGCGATGACCAGCAGCAGGCAAAAACCTAAAAGGCTTTGAAGTTCGGGCGGCATGGCGTTTCCTGTCAGACCTGCTATTCGGTCGGCGCGATCAAGGCGGCGATCCGTTTGCGCCCGTCTGGCTTTACCGACCGCACGGGCTAAGCGTCATGGACGCGGCACTTCCGCCGTTTGCGCGTTGCCGGGCCGGGCATATTCCGCCTGGTCGCCGTACATCGCCTCGATCGTCGCGCCGTATTTTTCGGTGATGCTGCCGCGCTTGACCTTCATGCTGGCGGTGACTTCACCGTCATCGTGGTCGAGCTCCTTCGCTAGAAGGTGGAACTTGCGCACCTGCTGCACCTGCGCCATGCGCGCGTTCACCGCCTCCACTTCCATCTGAATCAACTCGCGCACCCTTGCGTGCTCGGCCAGGCTGCGAAAGTGGGTGTAGCCGAAACCCTGTTCCTCGGCCCACTTGCCGACGGTCTCAAAATCGATCTGGATCAACGCCGAGACGAAGTGGCGCTTGTCGGCGACGATGATCGCCTCCTTGATATAGGGGGAAAACTTGAGCGCATTTTCGATCTCCGAGGGCGTGATGTTCTTGCCGCCGGCGGTGATCATGATGTCCTTCTTGCGGTCGACGATTTTCACCTCGCTGCCGACCATCTGTGCTACGTCTCCCGTGTGCAGCCAGCCCTCGCCATCGATCGCCTCGCGCGTTGCGGCCTCGTTGCGGTAATAGCCCTTGAACACCGTCGGCCCGCGCACCAGCAGTTCGCCGTCGGCGGCGAGCCGAGTCTCGATGCCTGGAATCGGCTCGCCGACCGTGCCGAACGGCGAAGCCAGGCTGCGCTGCATCGCGACCACGCCCGCGGTCTCGGTCATGCCATAGCCTTCGCGGATCGGCACCCCCAGGCAGCGAAAGAAGCGCAACATTTCCGGCGCGATCGGTGCCGCGCCCGACAGTGCCAGGCGACATTCGCGCAGGCCGATGAAGTTGTTCAGGGCGCGCAGTATGATCCAGTACCAGAAGGCGAAGCTCGCGCGCTGCCGCAGCGCCCAGCGTTCGCGCGCGATGCCGGCAAACGGCGAGACGGTGGCGACCGCGCGTTGATAGAGGCGGCGCCGAAATCCGCCGGCTTCGCGGATCTTGATTTCGATCGAGGCATGCAATTTTTCCCAGATGCGCGGCACTCCCAGGAAGATCGTCGGCGCGATCTCGCGCAAATCCGACTGCACCGTGCGCAAGCTCTCGGCGAAGCTCACCACCGCGCCCGAGTGCAGCGGCAGGTAGACGGTGAAGATCTGCTCGGCGACGTGGCACAGCGGCAGGTAGGACAGCATCGAATCGGCCGGCGTGCACTGGTAGATCGCATCCATGCCGGAGGCCATGGCGTTGATGTTGCCGTAGGAAATCATCGCCGCTTTCGGCCGACCGGTGGAGCCGGAAGTGAAGATCATGAGCGCGATCTCGTCTTCGCTCTGGCGCGCGACGCGCGCCTCGGCGAGCCGCGGCTGCTCGCGCTCGAACGCCGCGCCGAGCGCCATGACTGCGTCGAAGGTGTGAAGCTTATCGACGTTGTAGTGCCTCAAGCCGGTCGGATCGATAACCACCAGGTGCGTGAGCTTCGGCAGGCGCTCGCGCACTTCCAGCACCTTGTCGAGCTGCTCCTGGTCTTCGCAAATGATCACCGTGGCATCGGAGGCCTCCAGCAGATATTCGATCTCGGCGGCGGGCGAGGTCGGGTAGACGCCGACCGTGACCGCTCCGACCATGCCGTGGCCGAGTTGCGCAAACACCCACTCCTTGCGGTTTTCGCTGATGATGGCCGAGTGCCCGCCCTGGCGCAGACCGAGCTTGGTCAAGCCCAGGCCAAAGTGCCGTGCGCAGCGTTCGTACTCGGCCCAGGTATAGGGCTCCCAGATGCCGAAATCCTTCTGTCGCAGCGCGACTTGGTGCGGGACGTGTTCGGCCCAGTAGCGCAGCTTTTGCGGCAGGGTTAAATGCGGATCCGGACGCATCACGATAGCCACCGTTTGCGCCGTTTGTAGTGCTTCACCTCGCGAAAGCTGGCGACGCTCTCCGATTTTTCGCCATAGCCGAGGTAGAAGCGCTGCACGTCCGGGTCTTGCATCAGCTTGTCGGTCGCGCCGTCGATCACGACCTTGCCGCTTTCCATGATGTAACCGTATTGCGCGATGCCGAATGCGGCCATCGCATTCTGCTCGACCAGCAGCATGGAGACGTTCTGCTCGCGGTTAATGCGCTCGATAATCTCGAATATATGGTCGACGACCAGAGGCGCCAGGCCGAGCGAGGGCTCGTCGAGCAGCATCAGCGTCGGCTTACCGAGGAGCGCGCGACCGATCGCCAGCATTTGCTGCTCGCCCCCGGACAGATACCCGGCAAGCTGGCCGCGGCGCTCTTTCAGCAGCGGGAAATACGCGTAGATCAACCCCACATCGGGTCGCTCGCTGCGGCCGGCCAGCGCATTGCCTGCGGCGATCAGGTTTTCGTCCACCGTAAGGTCTTCGAACACATGCCGCCCTTCGCGCACGTGGGCGATGCCGCGCCGCGCCAGCAGATGCGGCGCGACGTCGTTGATCCGCTCGCCCAGATAGCGGATCGCGCCGCCGTAGATCTTGCCCACTTCTAGCGGCAGCAGGCCCGAGATCGCTTTCAGGGTCGTGGTCTTGCCGGCGCCATTGGAGCCCAGAAGCGCAACGATCGCGCCCCTGGGCACCGTGAGCGACAGGCCGCGCAGCACTTGCACCGTGTGCTGGTAGACGACTTCGATGTTCTCGATCGCGAGCGCGGGTGCCGCGCCAATCACGCCGTCTTGATCCATCCGCTGGCGGGTTCGAGCAGCTTCGACTTGGCGTCGTACATGTAGATGCGCCCCGAGGGAATCTGGTGGCCCTTGAGCGACGCGAGCAGGCCGGTGACGCCGCCGGTGTCCCAGTCGTGGATCGATTCCAGCGCCGCCTTCATGTTCGGGCCGCTCAGGCTTTTGCCGGCCTTCAGACAGCGCTCGATGACTTCGGAGAAGATCATGCCGACCAGCCAGCCATTGGTATAGAAGGTCGGCACATACTGCATCTGCGGCCGTGCCTTGGCCGCAAACTCCTTGATCACCTGCATCGTCGGCGCATCCTTGGTGTCGTAGGAATAGCGATAGGGCATCACCCCCATCCAGCCTTCCGCAGCGGCGCCCATCGCATCCACCGTGGTCTTGTCCATGCTCCAGATGGTGCCCATCGGCGTGACGTTCATGCCGGCTTCGCGCATCTGCTTGATGAATTCCGGGATCGGCGCCAGGACGTAGCCGTGGAAGATCACATAGTCCGGCTTGGCACGGCGCAGTTTCGCCACTTCGGACGATACGTCGACGCTGCCCGGCTTGGTCACGATCTCCTGCACCACCGGAATGCCGAGCGCCTGCGCCTTGAGTTTGGCCGCGGAAATCGGATCGCGTCCGAACTCGGTGTCGCTATATACCAGTGCGACCGCAGGTTTGGCGGCGCCCTTGGAGGTGCGGCTGATGTATTCCAGCAGCATCTCGCACATCGCCGCGTAGGTCGGCCCGGCCATGAAGTAGTAGGGCACGTTCTTCGGGTCGGCGAGATCGGATGAGAACGAGGGGCTGCAAGTGAGTACCGAGCCCATCTGACTGATTTCCTTGGCCGCCGCCTTGGCCCAGGCGGTCGAATCGCCGTAGAACACCGGCGGTTTATGGGCGCCCATGATCTTCTTGAACACGCTCATCGCCTGGTCCATCTTGTAGCCGGAATCCTCGCCGACATATTTGATTTTGCGTCCGGCGATGCCGCCTTTGGTGTTGCGCCATTCGCAGTAGTCGTTCAATCCCTGGTGCAGGCCGAGTCCGGCGAAGGCGAACACGCCGGTGATCGGCGGTGCTGCGCCGAACACGATTTCGCCCGTCTGCGCGATCGCGGGCATGATCGGCATGCCGGCGGCAAGACCGGCGACGCCGACGCCGGCGCCGAGGATGCGACGGCGGGTGGGATTCGTTGGGGCATTAGTCATGGTTTGTCTCCTCCTTGGGTTTGACTGCAATCGAAAGCATGTCCGCGCTTCAGGCACGAAATGGCCATAAATGAAAGTAGCGCCGCGCGCGCCGCCAGATTTCGACCAATCCGTGCGGCTCAAATACCAGAAAACCGATGATCAGCAGGCCGAAAACCAATTCCTGCAGCGGCGACAGGATTTCGGTTGCCCGCGGCATCCACTGCGCAATCAGCGACACCAAGGCGCGCAACACTTCGGGTATCAGGGTCATGAAGACTGCGCCGAAAATGGTGCCCAGCATGGTGCCAAGGCCGCCGACGATAATCGCGGCGAGGTAGAAAATCGACAGGCCGAGCGTAAAATACTCCGGCGTCATCGCCCGATAGAAGTAACCCAATAACGCGCCGGCGACGCCGGCGTAACACGAGCCGATGGCGAACGCGAGCAGCTTGTAGCGAAACAGGTTGATACCCAGCACTTCGGCCGAAATGTCCTTGTCGCGGATGGCGATGAAGGCGCGGCCGATGCGCGTGCGAAACAGATTGCGCGCAGCGATCAAGAGCACGATGGCGCAGACGGCAATGACGTAATACATGCGCGTATCGTTGTTGAGGTCGAACCCGAACAAGCTGGCGTTTGGCACGTTGACCCCGCGCACGCCGCCGGTGACCGGCTCCCATTCGCGGAAAATGAATACCAGGATGAACTGCATCGCCAGCGTCGCCACCGCCAGGTACAGCCCTTTGATGCGCAAGGACGGGACTCCGACCACCAGGCCCAGAACTGCGGCCACCATGCCTCCTAGCGGTATGCTCAGGTAGAACGGCACGCCGCGCTGGGCAAAGTAGGCCGCGGTGTAGCAACCCACGCCCATGAAGGCGGCGTGTCCGAGCGAGATCAGCCCGGTATAGCCGGTCATGATGTTCAGACCCGCCGCGGCGATGACGTGGATGCCCAGAATGCATCCCAGGCCGACGACATAGCCGTTGACCAGCCCGGGGAGCAGCATCAGCAAGACAAACAGCGCAGCCAGCCACAGGCGGGAAGTTCGTGTCTGCCAGATGGCTTCGTCGTGTTCGTAAGATTGGCGAAAATCCCTGATGCGCATGCTCTATCCGTTGTTTGCTGGAGGCGGCGCGCTAAACGTAAGCCGCCAGCCCGCTGCATCCAATCCCATGTTCAAGTTCGCATCTGCGTAATCGTGGCCCACGTTTCCTACAAGCGCTCGATCTGCCGGGTGCCGAACAGGCCGTATGGCTTGACCATCAGGATCAGCAGCACGGTCACGTAAGGCACGATATCACGCACCTTGCCGCCGAGGTAGCCGGCGGTGAGGCTTTCGATCAGGCCGATGATCAGTCCGGCGACGATGGCACCTGCAATACTGTCCAGGCCGCCGAGAATGATCACGGCGAGAACGCCCAGCGCCGCGCCGCCCAGGGCGGGCGAGAGGCTGGTCATCGCGCCGACCACAATGCCGGCGACGGCACCGACCACGCCGGCGAACACCCAGGTGAGGCGCTGCGTCTTGCGTACGTCTATGCCCAGCACATAGGCGGTCATCGGGTCGCTGGCGGCGGCGCGCATGGCGATGCCGGTCTTGGAATAGCGAAAATACACCATGAACGCGGCGATGATCACAATCGCCAGCGCGAAGCTCCATACCACCTGACCTGGAATCAGCAAGTCGCCGAAGGTAAACGCCTTGCGCGGCAACAGTTGCGGCATTTCGTAGTTGTTGCCACCCCAGACGGCATCGACCACGCCGTGCAGCGCGCTCGCCAGCCCGATCGTGGCCATCAGTACCGAAATGACCGGCTGGCCCGAAAGCGGACGCAAAATCGCGCGCTCGATCAGCGCCGCCGCCAGCGCGACTGCGGCCAGGGTCGCGATCAGCGCCAGCCAGGTGGGCAGGCTCCAAATGACATTGGCGGTGTAGAAGAAGTAAGCCCCCAGCATCATGAATTCGCCCATGGCGAAGTTGATGACACCGGTACCCTTGTAGATCAGAACGAAACCGAGCGCGATCAGCGCCAGCAGACCGCCGGAGAAGATGCCGATCAGGCTGAACTCGGCGAGGGCGATCCAGTCGAAACTCATGTCCCCGCCGCCTCCGTTCCACTGTGCCGATTCGGAGGTCGGTAATGTCGGCGCCCGGCGCCAATCGCGGCCGGTCGCATCCCCGCTTCGCGTGGCCCCTGCTCCCTGCTCATGTCGCCCCCTGCTCGCGTTTGCCGCCTAAGTAAGCGCGGATCACTTCCGGATTCCGCCGCACCTCGTCCGGGGTCCCGGCGCCGATCACTTCGCCGAAATTGAGCACCACCACCTTGCGCGAAATATCCATCACCATGCCCATGTCGTGCTCGATCAGGAGCACCGTAATGCCGCGCTCCTCCTGTATGTCGAGAATGAAGCGCGCCATGTCCTCGGTTTCCTCGCGGTTCATGCCCGCGACCGGTTCATCGAGCATCAGAACCTTCGGTTGCATCGCCAGCGCGCGCGCGAGTTCGACGCGCTTTTGCAGGCCGTAAGGCAGGGCCGCCACCGACAGGTTGCGAATATGGTCGATTTCCAGAAAGTCGATCACCTCGCGCTCGATCTCGCGGCGCAGTCTCATTTCTTCGTCGCGCGCCGATCCGAGGTACCACATGGCGGAAAGCGCATTCGATCGCAGCCGGCCATGTCCCCCGAGCTTGATGTTGTCGAGCACCGTCATGCCGCGAAACAGCGCCACGTTCTGGAACGTGCGCGCGAGGCCCAGCTCGGCACGGCGGTGCGCCGGCGCGCGCGAAATATCCTCGCCCTCGAATACCACGCGCCCGGCCGAGGGTTTGTAAAAGCCGGAAATCGAATTGAACAGGCTGGTCTTGCCGGCGCCGTTCGGCCCGATGATTGCCGTGATCTCGCCTTTGCTCGCGGTAAACGTGACGTCGTTCAGCGCGCGCACGCCGCCGAAATTCAGTGCGAGACGCTCAACTGAAAATATTTCGCTCACGCAGTTTGAAACCGAATAATCGGAAACCCCTCTATGCGCCCGTGGCCATACCGAAATATACTATACATGGAATCCACAACCACCGAGACCAAGATACGGCCGTCTCCGGCAACGGCAGGACCGGCCACAGGGGCAACACAACCAGGAACTTGAAATGAAATTCTCCGACGTTATTCTCAGCGCGGGTGCGCGCACGCCATTTGGCGATTTCGGCAAATCATTGAAGGATGTGCCGCTGTCGGTTTTGGGCACGCATGTGGTCAAGGCCTGCATTGGCCGCGCCGGACTCGATGCCTCCCGGGTCGATCATCTGGTCTTCGGTGTCGTTGCGCCTGTCGATCACGATGGCCCGTTCGTCAGCCGCAAGATCGCGCTCGAAGCCGGAATGCCGGTGGACAGTTCGGCGCTCAGCGTAACGCGCGCTTGCGGCAGTGGCTCGCAGGCGATCGTGAGCGCGGCAGAACAGATCCTCAGCGGTCACAGCAGCGTGGCCATCGCCGCCGGTGGCGAGAATTTTAGCCGCGTGCCCTACCTCGCGCACGCGGTGCGCTGGGGCGCCGCACGCGGTCCGTTCGAATTTGTCGACGGCCTGGACTACGTCTATCGTTGCCCGTTCACGCGCGAATTGATGGGCGATACCGCGGAGCGCCTGACGGCTGCGTTCGGCTACCAGCGCGACGCAATGGATGACTGGGCGTTCATGAGCCAGATGCGCGCCAAGAAAGGGATCGAATCCGGGTTCCTCGCGCGCCAGATAGCGCCGCTCGATGTGCCCGAGGGCAAGGGGGTGCGCCGCTTTGACAAGGACGAGTTTCCGCGCCCGACGATCACGCGCGAAAAGCTAGGCACGCTGAAACCCGCGTTCAAGAAGGAGGGAGGCCAGGTTACCGCCGGCAACTCCAGCGGCGTTACCGACGGCGCGGCGGCGCTCCTGGTCGCGAGCAGGGCGGAAGCCGACAAGCTCGGTATTCGCGCCGAGGCGCGCATCATCGACTATGCCGTGGCAGGCGTGCCGCCGGAGATCATGGGCTCGGGGCCGGTGCCGGCGATCCTGAAACTCCTGGCGCGCGCCAATCTCAAGGTCGCAGATATCGATTACTTCGAAATCAACGAAGCCTTCGCCGTGGTCAACCTGCACGCCGAAGCCCAGCTCGGCATCCCGCGCGACATCACCAATCTCTACGGCGGCGGCATTTCGATCGGCCATCCGCCGGGGGCCACGGGCATCCGCATGACCATTACCGCCATGCATCATCTGGCCGACACCAAAGGGCGCTATGCCATCATCAGCATGTGCCTCGGATCGGGCATGGGCATGGCGACGCTGATCGAGAACCTGGCGCGCTAAGCGGGCCGCAGTCGTCGGCGGACGCGCGGCGCGGCGCCTACTTCTTGCGCCCGTAGATCCCGGTCAAACGGGCCTTGCCGATGCTGTTCGCGTTGATCATGAAGCCGGCGAGCGAGGCCGTGGCTCCCTGAGGCAGGTCGAGTTTATCCACCTTCAAGGCGTGCAGGGTGAAATGGTAGTGATGCGGCTTGTCGCCGGCCGGCGGGCAGGGGCCACCCCAACCGGGGGCGCCGAAATCGGTGCCGGCCTGCAGCGCGCCCTTGACCATGGCAGAGCCGTCGCCCTTTCCCGCCCCCTGCGGCAACGCGCTGACGTCGGCGGGGATGTTGTAGACCACCCAGTGCCACCAGCCGGCGCCCCCGGTCGGCGCGTCGGGGTCGTGCACCAGCAGCGCGAAGCTCTTGGCCCCCTTGGGCGCTCCTTTCCAGGCGAGCGCCGGGGAAACGTTCTCACCCTCGCAGCCGAAGCCCTTGAACACGAACTTGTTGCCGATCGGGCTATTGGCCTTGATATCCGGACTACCGAGATCGAATGCCGCCGCACTGCCAGCGAGGCCAAGGACAGCTGCAGCAAGCAAGGTCGAAAGTGTCTTGTGTTGCATAGTTCCTCCTTATTTTCGAGTGAACACCAGCGATGCCCGCGCGCTGCGGGATCGGGCGATCTTACGCCACGCGCGTGCGCGAGAAAATACATCCAATAGAGGCTTCTACAACTAATTCGCCGTTCCCGGACTGCGCCACAGTGCTGGATCTTGGTGCGCCGGCCGCATGACCACACACGCCCTGATCCCGTCCCGCAATGCGACAACGCGGATTAGGAAACGCTACTTGAAGCGCACGCTTACCGATGGCGTTCCCGGCAGACCTTCGTACGTCACTTTGGCACCGGTCCCGGGTTTGGGTGGCAGGAGTCGCGAGAAGGAACCGAGGCTCAGCAGGTCGCCTCTCTTTAGCTTGATGCCGCTTGCGTTCAAGTCCTTCACTAGCCACAGCACAGCGTTCAGCGGCTGGCCGAGGATCGCATCGCCTTTGCTCTGGTCCAGCTCCTTCCCGTCCTGATCGACCATTTTCACCGTCATGTTGGCAAGCGCCTCCACCATTTCCGGCGTCGCTTTTAGGACGAAGGGTTTGCCGAGCACGCCCAGCCGCGCACCCACATTGATGGACGCGATGCTCGGCCCGTTCAACTTCCCCGGATCCTCCACCACTAGGTCGGGGAGCTCGATGAACGGGTGAATCTGCGAAATATGCCGCAAGGCTTCGAGCGCGGTCTTCGCCTTGTTGATGCCGGCGTCCTTGACCACCACGACCATATCGGACTCGAACACCGGTCGCGCGCCGAACTTCGCCGGCACCTCCGCTCCGTCCTGGAGCAGCATGTTCCCGAACAAGGTGCCGCGCACCGGGGCTGGGTAATTGAAACGCTTTTGTACCGCCGGGTTGGTGAGCCCCGCCTTGTAGCCTACGACCTTGCCGTAATTCTGGCCCAGGAAGCCGACCAAAATATTCCGCCCGCACACGGCGTCTTCCATCGTCAGATCTGCCGGCGGATTCGGCGACGGCTGCAGATTGGCGAAGCGCGCTGCCATGAGCGCAATATCGGCGTCGGCAGGACAGGCAGCATGGGCGCCTGCGGCGAATGCGCCAAGCGCGATTGCAGCGAGCACAGACAGCAGTTTCATGGCTCTCCTCCTGTAAGAATTAAAGAAGTCAGGCTTTGCTCGCAGCGACGATCGCCTGCCGCAGTTGCTCGTAATCGCGCGCCACGGGAAATTGCGGAAACTCGGCCGCCACCTTGGCCGGCGGGCAGTAAAGAATCCCGGCGTCGGCCTCGGTGAGCATGCTGGTATCGTTGTAGGAATCGCCGGCGGCGATGGTGTGGAAGTTGAGCTCCTTGAACGCCCGGACCGAAGCGCGCTTCTGGTCCTTCATGCGCAAGCGATAATCGCGCACGCGGCCGCCGGGTTCGACCACGAGTTCGTGGCAAAACAAGGTCGGCTGGCCGAGCGCTCGCAGCAGCGGCGCCGCGAACTGGTAGAAGGTGTCGGACAAGATGACCACCTGGTATTCTCCCCGCAGCCAGTCGAGGAATGCGCGCGCCCCCGCCAGCGGCTGCATGCCGGCGATCACGTTCTGGATATCCGGCAGGCCGAGTCCGCGCGCGGCGAGTATTTCGATGCGGCCGCGCATCAGTTTGTCGTAATCGGGTTCGTCGCGCGTCGTCCTTGAGAGTTCGGCAATGCCGGTGCGCTGCGAAAATTCGATCCAGATCTCCGGTACCAGGACCCCTTCCAAGTCAAGACAGACGATCTGCAACGGGTGGCTCCATTATCGGGGTGGTCTATCCTGGCTAGTCACGCCGGGCTGAATGCGACTTTCCTGTAGCAGGAATTGTAATGCACCCCCGGCTTTTTGCCCAAGTTTCATTCCAGAACCGAGTCCAAGTCGCGCTGGAAGCTGCGCGGCTAACTTGATACACTAGAGCGATGGAATGCCTCGAATTCCGAGCGACGTCACAACAATAACGAGATAAACATGGCTGGAGAACCCTCAAAGAGCGGGCCTGCCGCCGCGCGCTGGCTCGCCTACGTAACCACCCTGCCCACCGAGGATCCGGCGGCACGCATGCGCATTCTGCGCACGCTTGAATCGCTGGGCTGCGCGGTGATGCGCGAGGGCGTGTTCCTGTTGCCCGATACGCCGGCCGCGCGCCAGGGCCTGTCCAGCCTCACCGACCACATCGCTCGCATCAGCGGCTCGGCCTGCCTGCTCTCGGTCACCAGCCTGGACGAGGCGCAGACGCTGCAATTCCTCGGTTTTTTCGACCGCACCAACAAGTACAACGACTTGATCAAGACGGTGGAAAGCCTGAAGTCCGCATTCGGCATCGCCGACTCGGTGCAGATCAAACGGCTGCTGAACAAGCAAAAGCGCGATTACGAGACCATCAGCACGCTCGATTTTTTCCCGTCGGAAACTAGAGAACGCGCCGCGCGCGCCCTCGCCGAAGCCGACCAGGCAGTGCATAAGTTGATGTTCCCCGACGCGCAGAAGAAAACCGGCAGCGTTGACACCACGGCGAAGCACTACTTTCAGCGCATTTGGGCCACGCGCAAGCCCCTATGGGCCGACCAACTGGCCTCGGCCTGGTTGATCCGGCGCTTCATCGACCCGGAAGCAAAGCTCGTGTGGCTGGAAAAGAACCAGGAATGCCCGGCAAACGCGGTCGGTTTTGCCTTTACCGGCGCCACGTTCAGCAACAGCAAGGACAAGGTCACGTTCGAGGAAATCATCGCCAGCTTCAAACTGGACAAGAACGCCGCTCTCGCCCGCATCGGCGCGCTGATCCATGCGCTCAATGCGGGCGATACCAAGGTGGCGGAAGCGGCGGGGGTGCAAACGCTGTTGCAGGGCGCGGTGCGCCGCACCGAAAGCGACGAGCAACTGCTCAGTGAAACGGAAATGACGTTCGACTTGCTGTACGAGGCCTATTTCGAGGCGCCTGGCAAAGCGTGAACCGGAAGCGGCGGTAGGCCTACTAGCCGCTTCGTCCCCTCGCCCATGGCGTCGATCACTTGTTTTCCTTTTCCGCCTTCATCTCGTCTGCCAGTTGCTTGCGCAGATTGCGCAGGCGCGCCTCCACGCTCGATAGCTGGTAGAAATCGCCATCGCCGCTTCTTTGTGCCAGCTGCAGCTGCTCGATGGCCGCGGGCAAGCTGCCTTGGAGCATGTAAGCCTCGGCCTGCGACTGGTGCTGCAGCAGCCTCTTGCCCATGGACGCGTAGCTCTTCGCCCGCAACGCATAAAGCCTCGCATCGCGCGGATAGTTCTTGATTTGCTCATCGAGCATCGTCGCCGCCTCCGCATAATTGCGCTGCTGCTGCAGCGCATCGACATAGGCATAATTCAGCGCGCGGTTATTGGGAAAACGCGCGAGCGCCAGCTTGATCGTATCGGCTGCACCCCGGTTGTCGCCCTTGGCCTGCTGGATGCGAGCGGCCAGCCCGGCGATCAAGGGGTGGTCGGTGGACTTTGCGAGCGGCGCCAGTTCGGCCTCGGCGCGGGCGGGTTCCTTGGCGCGCAACAAGGCCACGGCAAGGCCATAGCGCGCTGCAATTTCATTGCTGAATTTCCTGTCCTGCAAATCGCCTTGCAGTTGTGCCAGCGCCTCGCGCGGCGCACCCTGCTCGGCGCGCAGCTTGGCGCGCACCAACTGGAAATCCAGGCTGTCGGGCGTCTGCCGGTAGCCGAGTCCCTGAATCCGGTTCTGCGCATCGGCGATGCGCTCCGTCGTCACCGGGTGCGTGCGCAAATACGCCGGTGCGTTGTTTTCGTATAGGCGCCCCGCCTTCTGCAGGCGCAGGAAGAACTCCGGCATTGCGCGCACATCGAATTTCGATTTCTCCAGCGTGAGAAATCCGAGGCGATCGGCCTCACGCTCGAAATCTCGCGTAAACCCGATCTGCGCCGTGATGGCGCTGGCCTGTCCGATCGCTGCGGCCGCGGAACCTGCCTGGCTATTGCGCGATAGAATCGCGAGCGCCATCGCCGCCATCATCGCCATCGACAACTGGCCGTCCTTGCTCGCCATGCGCGCCATGTGATGCTGGGTCACGTGCGCGATTTCGTGCGCCAGCACTGCAGCCAACTCCGATTCGCTCAGCGCGGCGACGATCAGTCCGGTATGCACACCGATATAGCCGCCCGGCATGGCGAAGGCATTGAGCGTGTTGTCCTTGATCAGGAAAAATTCGAAATCCTGGTGCACATCCTGGCTGTTGGACACCAGCCGCGTACCGAGTGCATTGAGGTATTCGGTGAGTTCCGGATCGTCGACGTACGCAGGGTCACGCTGGCGCAAATCGCGCATGATCGTTTCGCCGATGCGGCGCTCCACCTGCGGCGACATCACCACCTGCCCCGCATCGCCCAGATCGGGCAGACCTTCGGCCAGAGCTGGCAGCACAATTGCGATGCAAAATGGCGCCAGCAACAAAGGTGCCGAGATCAATGCGGACAAGCTATTGATACGCATGATGATATGATACTCCGCCATGAAACGAAGTTCCTCCGGCAAGACAAAAAAACTCAGCCATTTCGACGTGCACGGCCAGGCGCACATGGTAGATGTCGGCGCGAAAGCCGAGACACACCGCGTCGCCCGCGCGCGCGGCGCGATACGCATGCGCGCAAGCACGCTGCGACTGATCCGGGATGGCAGTTCCAAGAAGGGCGACGTGTTGGGCGTGGCGCGACTGGCGGCGATTCAGGCGGCCAAACGCACGGCGGACCTGATCCCGCTGGCGCACCCGCTGGCGCTCACCCGAATCGGCGCCGAATTTGAACTCGACAGCGACGATTGCGGCGTCACCTTGACGGTAACGGTGGAAACCCTGGGACGCACCGGCGTCGAGATGGAGGCCCTGACCGCAGTCAGCGTCGGCCTGCTGACCATTTACGATATGTGCAAGGCCGTAGACCGCGGCATGCGCATCGAAAACGTGTTACTGCTGGAAAAGAAAGGCGGAAAGTCGGGGCACTATTTGCGCAAGGCTTGACGGCGTCGGCGACGCCATCACGGCGCGCACTGACCGCTATTTCGCCAGCAGGTTCGCGCCGCTCGCCCCAACCACCACGTAGTTGTAGCCGGCATGAATGATCGCGTTCAAATTGGCCGCGGTCGTAGAGGGCTGGCTGGCCCAGCTCAGGCCGTCGGTGCTGGTGAAAATTCCGCCGCCGGTTCCTACCGCGATAAATTGCGTTCCGTAGGTGAGCGCCGAAAACGTGTTCGTCCCGATTGCGGTCTGGGCGGTCCAGTTTACCGCATCCGGGCTGGTCACCAGCGCTCCGCTCGCACCCACCGCCAGGAGAACGCCGGCTCCGGTCGTAGCGTTGACGCCATAGGTGATGCCTTTCAAGTCGAGCGCCGTATTCGAGACGACCACCGTCCAGGTATCCGCGTCGGTGCTGGTAAGCAAGGTGCCCTTGGCGCCGACTGCGAGCCACAGGTTGGCACTATGGGCGCGCACGGCGTACAGGTCGTTGGTGGTGACCGTGCCGGAACTGGCGGCGGCGGTCCAGTTTGTTCCGTCGGTGCTGCGAATGATCGTGCCCCCGGCCCCCACCGCAACGACTTTATTTGCGCCGGCTGCGATTGCATTCAGTTTGTTGGTGGTGACCGCGGCGGAACTGGCGGCAACAGTCCAGTTCTTCGCATCGGCCGGGTTGGAGTAAAGAATTACGCCGCCGTCGCCGACTGCCATATAGATGCCGGAGTAGGCCACGGCGTTGAGGTTGCTTTTATTGGCGGTGACCGCAGCGGCAGTGACTGCGGTCCAGGTGACTGCGTCGGGGCTCGAATAGATGACGCCACCGGCGCCGACGGCAACGTATTCGGGCCCCAGGGCCAGGCCGAGCAGATTGCTGGTGTTGGGGATACTCCCTGCGCCGGGAGGGGGGTTGGGGGCAGTCCACGGGGCGGGCGAGGCCGCGGTCGCCGTTCCCGCAAGCCTCGGTATCGCAGACACCGAAGGCGTACCCTCCCCGCCGGGGCCGCCACTGCTGCGCGCGTTAAGGGTGAAGGAATAGACGGCGCCGTTCGAAAGTCCGGTGGCAACGAAGGGCGAAGCCACCGGAATGACCGATTTCGAGCCGCTAATCTTGGTCCAGTTTGAGGTCGAGATGCTGGCAGACGGGGCGTAGAACAGCCAGTAGTCCACACCGGGCTGCATGGCCCAGGACACGGTGATGATGCCGTCGCCCGGAACCAGGGTGAGACCACTGGCCGGAGCGTCGACGGCATGCCCGCTGCTGCCACAGCCTGCGATCAGCAGGCTTGCCAGAAGTGCCACTAGCAACATCAGGAGTCGACGCATTTGGTCCTCGCTCTGAATCAGTTTCCGGATTATAGCCGAGACGCGTAGCCCTGGGCTTTCCCAATGGGCACAAATTGTTACAGCGTCCAGGATCGCAGCGGCCTCGCCGACAACGGCCATTCTGGGCGTCCGCGCCTCGCGAGAAATCTGCCGTTCGGAGAAAGCGGAAGGCGGATGTTTTTGGCGCGATGTCTCAGGCCGACAGCTCCCGAGGCAAACCCTAATTCGCGCCGAGTTGCAGTGCCTGGGCCAGCTGCTTGCGCCAGTCGCGCATGCTTCCCTGCGCCAGATCCGGCGGCGGGCTTTCCCTCGGTTCCGAATAGTCGGCGTAGATGATGCCGAGCATCTTTCCCTTGCTGATCGGCAACATCACGAACGAGCGCGCGCCGACCACTTGGTGATACCACTCGGGCACGAGATTCGCGTACATGGGCGAGCGCACGTCATTGACGAAGGTGTCGACGTTGCGCGCCATGATCGCGCGGAACAAGTCCATTTTCGGCCCGGCGCAGCGAAATCTGGCCGTGACCTGGACCGCGTTCCTGCCGACACCGGCGATCGCCACCAGCGCTGACGAGCTCTCGGGCAGGCACAACAGCGTGTGATCGAAATTGTACTTGTCGTGGATCAGGCGCAGCACGTGCTGAATCACTTCCACCGGCGCCCGACCGCCTATGCCCTTGCTCTCCTTAGTCAGGCTGTCCTGTGCCGAGAGCCGGTCCAGAACCCGCTCCGAAGCCTTGCGCAACAGATTGCGCGCCTGTTCCACGCTGCAGGGGAAGGATATCTCCGCCAGCGTGGCTTCGGTTTCTGCGAGGCATTTTTCGATCCACTCGCGCACCTCGCTTTCCCTCAAGCGCAAGGCACCGCGAAAAAACTCGATGTGGTTGTTGACGGCGACCCGTTCTGCGTTCTGTGGCAGACGAAACAGCGCTGCGGTCGCGCTGCGGCAAAAGCACGAGCACAACTGATTCCAGGCGAGGGCATTGGCAGCATTGCGCGGTGGCGCCTTGTCGGTAAGCGGTGCCAGGCTCGCCTGCAGCACGTCAGGAAGGGACCAGTGGCGCGCGATGGCGGCGCCGATGTCCTCGAAACTCATGCCCAGGACCTCCGCCACCGCCTGATCCTCGGAAACATTCCTTTCCGCCCGCAGCGCGCGGCCGCGTTCGATCTCCTCGTACAGATAATAGGTCGACATCATCCGCCCCAGATTTTGCATCAGGCCGCAAACCTGGGCCTCCTGGGCGCTGAATCGCGGCGCGTTTTGCCGGGTGATTTCGCCGGCGAGGCTGCCGCAAAAAAACGCAGCGACGATTTCCGCGTGCAGCAGCTTCGATTGCGGTTTGTGCGACAGCGAGTCGAGTAAGGCCAGCGACAAGGCAACCGATTTCACCGTGTTCAAACCCAGGATCACCAACGCCTGGTCAATGGTGGAAATATTGCGCCCGCCGCGCGCGTTGCGGCTCGAATTGGCGATACGCAGCAGCTTGGCCGTGAGCGCGGCGTCGTGAAGGATGGCGGCAGCGAGTTCGCGCGTGCCGCCGCCGGCATCGTCGCTGAGCCGGCTAATGGTCTGGATCGAAGCACCCAGCCCGGCAAATCCGGAACTGCTGTCCATTTTCTTCAGCAGTCTGTCGATGACGGATTGGTCTTGATCTTGCA
>Ga0334722_10003130_pt1 | contig 18042 bp, 16 predicted proteins | sample C3_bottom_MG_FD_207210 | JGI IMG/M metagenome (GOLD analysis project Ga0334722, IMG submission 207210) | Sediment microbial communities from Yellowstone Lake, YNP, Wyoming, USA - C3_bottom | ecosystem: Environmental > Aquatic > Freshwater > Lake > Sediment | place: USA: Wyoming | collected...
GCATTGCAAATCGCATGATAGACAATGTCACCATCTGAATCTGAATCAAGACCTGGTACCCCATCGAAAATTACGCCTCCGATGATGCACGGCTTGGAAGAATCTTCCGGTAAAAACCGGTGGCTATCTTGCCCGATGCCTGTTCGATAAATTGGAAAATGACTTTGCATAACGGGACGATTATGCCAGATACAAAGATAAATGTCCCTAATTCCAAATGCAAATCTATATAATTAATAATTTCTTTAAAAATTTATTTATACTTCGATAGCTCGCGACGGATGTCTTCTAGGAGGGTTTCCATCCAATGCAGATCAGAAAATTCTTTCTTTAAGTCTTGGAACACCTCTTTTTTAGCCTCTTCATAAGACTTCACTTTTTCCTTCATGTAGTAGTGGCTCCAAAACAAAATCGAGACTTTCAAATGGCCCCGCAAAGCGGTCTTAAATTCCTTCTGAAAACGGCGCAACTCATTTTCCAAGTCAGTCCGAGATGCTTCACGAAAATAAAAGGTGGAGAAAAGACCCACTATGCAAAGGACTGCAAAAACCAATGTCAGCCAAGTGGGCAAAGACAGAGAGAAAAAATAGAGAAGAACCAAGTAGGTTGCAGAAGCGGCGAAAATTGAGGCAGAGATGATTTTTTGCACAGTTCATCATCGCAAAACTTCCCCTAAAAGTTCAAGTTTCGTTACACTGACCGGCAATGGACATACTAAAAATCCGCGGCGGAAAGCCGCTTCAAGGACAAATTCGAGCATCTGGCGCAAAAAATGCGATGACAAAATTACTCGTCGCATCGCTCCTCTCCGATCGCAAATGCACATTCTACAATGTGCCCAACATTGGCGATGTGGAGATCACAGTCAACCTGTGCAAAGAGATCGGCTCAGAAGTGAAATGGGATAAAAAAGCCAAGACGCTCGAGATCGTCACCCACGAATTGAAGACATCGTATGTTCCACAGCGCTATTCCGGATCGAATCGCATTCCCATCCTCATGATCGGCGCTTTACTTGGCAGAACCGATGAAGACATCATCGTGCCCACCATCGGCGGAGATCTCATTGGCTCTCGTCCCGTAGACCTGCACATCTATGCGCTGCAAAAACTGGGCGCTCGGATCGAATATCGGGAAATGAAAAAAGAGGGAGCCTACTTTGCCCAAGCGCATCAAGGGCTGCATGGTGCTGTGATTTCACTCAACTATCCCTCTGTTGGAGCCACCGAAAATACCATCCTCGCTGCCGTGCGAGCCAAAGGAACTACTCTCATCAAAAATGCGGCGATCGAACCCGAAATCATCGATCTCATCCTCTTTTTACAAAAACTCGGCGCCAACATCATGGTCGATGTGGACCGAACGATCTGCATCCAACAGGCCACCGAGTTCCACGAAGTAGAACACACAGTCCTCGCCGATCGCAACGAAGTGGCTTCCTATGCCATGGCGGCGATCAGTACTAAAGGGCGGGTATTCATCGAAGGGGCCGAACACCTCAACATGATCGCCTTCCTCAATAAGCTTCGGGAAATTGGCGGCGGGTTCCATGTCCGGCCCAACGGCATCGAATTCTTCTATGAAAAGCCTCTCCGAGGAGGCCTCCATCTCGAGACCGATGTCCATCCTGGCTTCATGACCGATTGGCAGCAGCCTTTCGTCGTTCTTCTCACACAGGCAGAAGGCGTTTCTGTCATTCACGAGACGGTCTATGAAAACCGGTTTGGCTACACTAAGACTTTGAAAGAAATGGGGGCTGATGTTGAGCTCTTCACCCAGTGCCTGGGTGGTAAGGCGTGCCGTTTTGCCTCGAATAATCACCACCACAGTCTCGTCGTGAAGGGGCCCACCCCCCTCAAGGCGAAGGAAATTTCCATTCCCGATCTCCGCGCTGGCTTTGCCTATGTCATGGCCGCCCTCCTCTCCATCGATGAGAGCACCGTGACCAGCGTAGACTTCCTCGACCGGGGCTATGAGGATCTGGTGGGCAAGCTCACATCGCTAGGTGCCGACATCGTTCGACACACCCTCTCAAAAAAACAATTGCACAACCTGGCATCTGCGGTCCAAAAATAGTCCTAGCGATCAACTATGGGCCAAAAATTGGAATTTTAACTAATTGAAAGATAGCAGGTTATAATCATAAATTGCGCATCCTTGAGAAATCTCTTCTTTACGCAAATTGAAGAACTCCTTCCTTCGAGGAAGGAGTTCTTCAAAGATTGACACCACGCCTCAATCTACATAAAATATCCCCCTATCATGACTCTCCCTATCTTTAAAAAAGCAGCGACTTCCCATTGGCGCCAAATCCAAAGAGAAAATTTTACTTGCGCGCAGAAGCTAGCCGATTTTCTACACCTCAACGAAGAGAATAGAAATCTACTTGCCTCCTCTCCTCGATTCAAATTGAATCTCCCCAGACGGCTCGCTGCCAAAATGGCCAAAAACGACCTCTCCGATCCACTTTTCAGACAATTCGTTCCTCTCATCGAAGAAGAAATGGAAAAAGAGGGCTATACGGCAGAACCGCTCTGTGACACAAGTTTTCAAAAAGAAAAAAAATTGCTGCATAAGTACCACGGAAGAGTTCTTCTCGTTGCGACCTCCGCCTGTGCAATGCACTGCCGATTTTGCTTTCGGCAAAATTTCCCTTATGAGACCCAATCGATTGGATTTACCTCCGAAATCGACTACATTCGGCAGCATCCGGAGATCACTGAAGTCATCCTCAGCGGCGGGGACCCCCTCTCCCTCAGCGATGACACCCTCTCCCTCCTCCTCTCTGCCCTGGGCGAGATCAGTCATGTCAAACGGATCCGATTCCATACCCGTTTCCCCATTGGCATTCCGGAACGGATCGACGAATCTTTCCTCACCCTTCTCTCCCGCTGTGTAAAGCAGCTTTACTTTATCATCCACTGCAACCACCCCCTTGAGCTGGATGAAGAGGTCATTGATTCGCTTCGGAAGATTGCCTCTCTGGGAATCCCTCTCCTGAATCAATCAGTTCTGCTTAAGGGGGTTAATGACGATGAGAAAACCTTTCTTGCTCTTTGTGAAGCCCTCACCAATGCGGGCGTCATTCCCTACTATCTCCACCTGCACGATCGGGTGAAAGGGACCTCTCACTTCGAAGTTCCCGATGAAAGAGGGCGAGAGCTCATCCGATATGTACAGCAGCACTTATCGGGCTACGGCGTTCCTCGCCTCGTGCGAGAAGAACCGGGCGCTTCTTCCAAAACTTATATCTAATACTTTGTAGTCCATAAAAAAGGACAGGATAAGCAGGATCAGCTGCGCTGGCAAGATGTGCAGGATTCAATATTTTATCCTGCGGATCCTGCCGCCGTTTCGGCGATCTTGCTTATCCGTCCTTCTTCTGAAAAAAAATCGGGCACGCACACGGGCACGGGCACGAAGGAGTGGGGAAGCCCCACATCCCTATTTTTTCTCTTTGCGCTAATATTTGATTACATGCGGTCGACGGTTTCGAGACCGAGAATGTGGAGACCTTGTTTGAGGGTGCGAGCTGAGAGCTCGCAGAGTATGAGACGGCTCTTTTCTTCCGGAGCGCCATCGACACGGCAATCTCGGAAGAAGGCGTTGAATTTTTCCGCCAGTTCATAGAGATATTCAGCGAGACGATTCGGAAGCAGATCACGCGACACACTGTCTAAAATTTCGCTGAATCGACGCAAGTGAAGCCCCAGGGAAATTTCAGAAGGGTGCTGCAAGTGGAGCTTTTCAGAAGACAAGATGTGCGCAATATCAGCTCCTGTTTTCCGCTTAATGCCATTGATTCTCACGTAGGCATAGAGAAGGAAGACAGCCGTGTTGCCTTCAAAGCGGAGCATCCGTTCGTAACTAAATGTGTAATCTTTTGTGCGGTGAGAAGCGAGATCTGAATATTTCACTGCGCCAATTCCAATCACATGAGCCAAGTGATTGATCTCTTTCGGGTCGCCATCGGGCATTCGCTCTGCAATAAGAATTTTTGCCTGTTCAATCGCTTCTAATAGAAGATCGATGAGTTTTTCCGTATCGCCCGATCGGGTTTTGAATTTTTTCCCATCGGCTCCAAGAACCAGGCCGAATCCCACATGATCCAACTGAACCTTCGCGGGATCATACCAGCCCGCCTTCTCGGCTGCCGCAAAGATCATTTGGAAATGGAGGCTTTGCCCCACGTCGGTCACAATGATGATCCTTTCGGCATGATCCACTTGGACTCGGTAGCGAATGGCGGCCATATCGGTCGTGTCGTAGTTGTACCCACCATCTGACTTTTGGATCATGAGCGGCAGGGGCTCTCCCTCGCGATTCTTAAATCCATCGAGGAAAATGCACTTGGCTCCATCGGAAAATTGCACAAGCCCTTTCCGATCCAGTTCATCGACGACATCTTTTAGGAACGGATTGTAAAACGATTCGCCCCGTTCAACAAGTTTCACTCCCAATAGATCGTAAATTTCCTGAAACCCTTTGCGTGAGATATCGCAAATGAGTTTCCAAGCATGCATCGCTTCCGGGTCTCCCGATTGGAGTTTCACCACTTCGAGCTGTGCTGTTTTTTTAAATTGGGGATCTTCATCGAATTGTTTTTTAGAGGCTCGATACCAAATGAGCAGGTGTTGCAAATCGGTTGGCTCTTTTCCCTTCAACACAGCGGGAGTATGTTGCTTCATGTAGGTGATGAGCATCCCAAACTGGGTTCCCCAGTCGCCAATGTGATTTAGGCGAAGAACGTCTTGTCCTAAGAATTCAAATAGGCGTGCCAGGCAGTCGCCGATGATTGTGGAACGGAGGTGGCCCACATGCAATTCTTTGGCAATGTTGGGCGAGGAGAACTCAACGATGATTTTTTTCTTTTCCTTGGGGCGGGGAACTCCTAAAAAAGGCTCATGGAGCATTTTTTGGAGCTGTTCGGAGAGGGTTTTGGCGGAGAGAGTAAAGTTGATGAAACCAGGGCCGGCGATATCGATTTGCGAACAGAGATGCCTTGTCTCTTCATCTAGACAATCGATGATCTTTTGTGCGACGGAGCGGGGATTGGCTTTCAACTGCTTAGCAAGGCGAAGAGCGCTATTGCATTGGTAGTGGCCAAACTGCTCTTGCGCACAAGGAGCCATATCGGCACTCAACTCATCCGCAGACAGGTCTCCTTTAAATGCCCGCTCAATCGCACGGCTCGCAGTTCGGTGAAAGTAGGTAAGTAGTGTGTCCATTTATTCTGCGTTATGGTGGAAAGTGGGGGGAATGACCCTCTTGCCAATACTGTACTTAATTCGATAATCAGCCAAGGCCAATGCTGCGCTTTGAGTCGATTCCCGATTGCGCTCAGCAATTTCATAAATTGCCGTGAGGATGTCGTAAATGCGGTGGGTCTTTCCTCGAGGAAATGCAGGCTGGTAGCCTTCATCTTCTAACTCAGCGGCTACATTCAGTAGTCCCCCTGCATTGATCACAAAGTCCGGAGCGTAGAGAATGCCTTTTGCCTTTAACACTGTCGCATGGCTATCGTTCAACAGCTGATTGTTTGCACATCCAGCAATTCCTTTGCATCGGAAAGCGGGGATTGTCTGGTCATTGATGATGCCGCCCATTGCGCAAGGTGCCAAGATATCGCATTCCGTTTGTAAAATCTGGTTGGCAGGCACTACCTTGGCACCATATTTGGCAGCTAATTTTTGTGCTCTGGTAGAATCGATGTCGGAGAGAATTAGCTCTGCTCCATGCCAGAAGAGGTAATCGACTAGACACATGCCCACATTACCGAGTCCTTGGACTGCTACTTTGCGCCCCTCGACCGAATCGGTGCCGTAGATTTTTTTCAATGTCGCTTGGATGCCCCGGAAGGTGCCCCAGGCGGTGAAAGGACTTGGGTTGCCACTGCTTTTTCCCTGCGGCAGGCCCACCACGTACTTCGTTGCGCGGCGGACGATTTTCAAATCTTCGGGCGAACAGCCGGCATCTTCTGCACAGATGTATGCCCCGCTTAATTTTTCCACTGCAGCGCCAAAGGCGAGCAGCAGCTCGGGAGTCTTTTGCGTTTTTGGGTCGGCGATGATCACGCTTTTGCCGCCGCCGAAACCCACTTCGGCAATAGCCGATTTATAGGTCATCCCTTTGGAAAGGCGAAGGACGTCTTCTAGAGCGTCATCGAAAGAGGCATAGGGATAGATGCGGACGCCGCCCAGGGCGGGCCCCTGCGTGGTGTTGTGGATGGCGATGATAGCTTGTAGCCCGGCTCGTTTGTCGATTACCTTCAATACCTGCTCATAGCCCTTGACCTCAAGCCGTTCAAAATGGAGTCCCACTTTCTGGCTTTCTTGTAAAAGATCTGCAAGCCGCTTTTTGGGCTCAACGCTGCTTTTCTCCAACACCTGAGAATCGGCCATTTCAACACCTTTATTAAAAAATTTCTACAGCAGTATAGCATTCACCTGGCCCAAAATCAAGTCTTCCCCCTCTTTTCTTGATCGATAATCACGATTTGGGGTAACGTAGATTCCTAAAATCATCAAAATTTGTCTTTTCGAGGCGATCATGACAACTACGCTCACAGTTACGAATGAGCAAAAGAATGACCTACTAAAATTTTTAAAGAAGAATAAGAACGTAGATTTAGTCACCATTTACTTGGCTTTTGTCGAGGGAAAATACCACCTCAAACCGGTCCTTTTCCCCCGTGAAAAGACGATTTACCAGGGCCTTGATGACCTGATTCGCCACTTGGAATCACAAGGGAAGCTCTGGAGAGAAACCGAGATTACCATCCAATTCGGACAGCAGAGCGTCAATGAAGGGACAAGGAAAATTTACATTTGTCCATTCACCGGCAAGGTGTTCGGTGACAATACCCACCCGAACCCCCAAGATGCGATCTACGACTGGGTCTCCAAATGCCCTGAAAATAAAGAACGGGTAGGCGGGCTCCCTGTAAAGAGATTTTTTGTATCGGAAGATCCCGATGTGATCAAAAACTACATGTCTGAGAGAAAAGCCTCCATGAAAAAGGTGGTTTTCTCCTCAGCGATCACTGGCAAGCTCTTCAACAGCAAACAAGCCGTCATCGACGATTTTAAGAAAAACCACATCAAACACCTGACTCTTCTAGAAGTGCAGAACCAGAACCGCTACCAGATTGAAGAACACTTCCTCGCCTTTATCCAAAAGCACTTGACCGAGGACAAAATTGCGGCATTCGTCGAGGCTCTCTCCGAGCATCGAGAGTTCTCACCCTTCCTGGGAAAATGGGTCGAGAGCGAATAGTCCACCAGCTCAAAAGCGCCGAAGAGACTGAACAGTTCGGCCAAACATTTGCGAGCCGCTTGCATGCGAATGAAATTCTCGCGCTTAGAGGAGATCTAGGGGCGGGGAAAACTACGTTTATGCAAGGGCTTTTAAAAGGATTTCGCATCGCAGACACTGCCCAAAGCCCTACCTTCACCTATCTCCAAATCTACAACGGAGACTTTCCCATCTACCACTTCGACCTCTATCGGATCAAAAGCGAAAGGGCTTTTATCCTCCATGGATTCGACGAATTTCTCCAAAGTGGTGGCCTAGCAGCCATCGAGTGGCCTGAACGGATCGCCTCCCTGATCCCTTCCGAGGCCACCTGCATCACCTTCACACACACTCCGTTTGGGCGAGAAGCCCACATCACCACCTGGGGTGACCGATGAAGCCATTCCAATCGGGTCGCTTTTTCACCTCCGCGCTGACCACTGAAGAACTCCCCACCCAAAAATTCCCCGAAATGGCCATCGTGGGAAGGTCCAACGTGGGAAAATCGAGCCTGATCAATGCCCTTTTCCAAAATAAAACACTGGCCAAAACCTCCTCCACTCCTGGCAAAACGCAGCGGATCAACTTTTTCCTCGCAGACGAGCGCTATTTCCTCGTCGACCTGCCCGGCTACGGCTACTCCAAAGCTCCAAAAGAAGCTGTCCGCCTCTGGAGCCAGGCCATCGACCACTACCTCAACTCGCGTAAGCTGAAGCGTATTCTCCTCCTGATCGACATACGGCGCGACCTCACCCAAGAGGATCACGACTTTTTCCAGTGGGCCTCTTCGCAACAAATTCCCCTCTTGGTCATTTTCACAAAACGGGATAAACTATCTGCCACAGAAGCACCCGTTCGCGAAGCATGTCTCAAACAGCAGCTCCCGGAAGGAATGGATTCGATGACTTTTTCTAGCCGTGTCCTCGATGATCGTAAACGCCTGATCCAGAGACTATCATGGGATTGATCCACCAAGAAATTTTCGTCTGCCTCGATTGCGAATCAACTGGCCTAGAACCCGAAAAAGATCGGATGATCGAAGTGGCAGCTGCCCGCTTCAATTTTGAAAAAATCGTCCAGCAATACGAAACCTTGATCGATCCCGAATGTGAGATTCCCTCCTCTTCGCAAGAGATTCACAAAATTTCGCAAGAAATGGTCCAAGGCAAACCGAAAGTAGCAGAAATTCTCCCCGCCCTGCTCAAACTGATCGATGGCCACATCCTCGTCGGCCATGGGATTGGTTTCGACATCGCCCTCATTGCCGCCGAAGCAAAGCGGCACCAAATCCCCACCAAAATTCACGAGGCCCCCTTCATCGACACCCTTCGCCTTGCCCGCCTCTACGGTGAAAGTCCCATCAACTCGCTCGATAAACTGCGCCAACATTTCAATATTGAAGCGCAAGGGGTTCACCGTGCCATGAGCGACGTGGTCGTCAACATCGAAGTCTTCAAATTTCTCACTAAAAACTACAAAACCACAGAAGAAGTGTTCAGAGTTCTCCAAAAACCGATCAAGCTCCGTGCCATGCCTCTCGGCAAACACAAAGGGAGAAGATTTGAAGAAATCCCTCTCGAATACCTCCTGTGGGCAGAAAAAAAAGATTTTGACCAAGATCTCCTCTTCTCGATCCGTTCCGAAATCAAAAATCGGAGACGAGGCGGAGGATTTGAACAATCAGCAAATCCTTTTCATAACCTCTAGGGTGTGCCGTCATTATGACTTAATTGACGGTACGCCCTCATTTTGTGTATAATACCATTTATCAAAATTAAACTTCAGAACTGCGGGCGTCTTTTACCTGCGGACCTTCGTTTTCGCCCTCGCAAACTCTCTGAGTTTGCTTCGTGCTCCAAACTTTGGTCCTCGGCAAAATACGCTACGCATTTCTAAACCTTATTTTTGATAAATGGTATAACATCTTTGTATGCGAAAGATGTCGATCGAAGATTTGCCGTTGAAAAATGAACGCGTACTCATGCGTGTCGATTTCAATGTCCCAATCAAAAATGGAAAAATCACCGACGACTCGCGCATCAAAGCAGCGCTACCGACCATCCAGTACGCCCTCCATCACGGCGCATCGGTAATTCTCATGAGCCATTTGGGAAGGCCGAATGGAAAACGCGATCCCCAATTCACCTTAAAACCATGTGCAGAAAGGCTGTCCGAACGATTGGGCAAACCAGTTCTTTTCGCACCCGATTCTGTGGGACCAGAAGTAGAAAAGATGGCGCACGGGTTGCGAAGTGGACAAGTGCTTTTACTGGAAAACCTCCGATTCCATCCGGGTGAAGAAGAGCCGGAGAAAGAACCCGAGTTCGTAAAAAAACTGGCTAAATTAGGAACTGTCTACATCAACGATGCATTCGGAACGGCCCATAGAGTCCATGCATCAACAGCCTTAATCGCAACCTATTTCCCTCATAAAGCGGCTGCCGGTCTCTTGATGAAAAAAGAAATCTCCTTTCTTTCTCCTCTTTTACACAACCCAAAGCGCCCCTTCTATGCAATCATTGGCGGAGCAAAAGTTTCCACTAAAGCAGGCGTAATCCAAAACCTATTGAAAAAAGTCGATCGACTATTCATCGGCGGCGGCATGACCTACACCTTTCTCAAAGCAAAAGGGATAGAAATTGGAGATTCTCTCTTCGAAGCAACGGAAGTGGAAACAGTGAAAAATATCATGCGCTCTTCGAGCTCATCCATTTCCCTTCCACTAGATCTGGTCATCGCCGACGCATTTGACAATGGAGCGAACCGTAAAACCATTCCATCGAATGAACCCATTCCCAAAGGCTGGCGCGGCATGGACATTGGATCCAAAACCATCCAAGCCTGGTCTGCCGAATTGGGAAAAGCGAACACCGTCTTTTGGAATGGCCCCCTAGGTGTGTTTGAAATGGCCCATTTCGCGACGGGTACTCACGCCATCGCAGAAGCCCTCTCTCATTCCAAAGCGCAGGTCATCATCGGCGGGGGTGACTCGGTCGCCGCCATTGAGCAGATGGGAATTGGGGACCGCTTTGCCCATCTTTCCACTGGTGGGGGGGCAGCGCTCGAATTTCTGGAATTTAGCAAACTGCCTGGAATTGAATCGCTAACTGATATAAATTAATTTACAACATTGCTTTATATGTACAAAAAGCTATAATTTGCCCATCGGAAATTGAAATTATAGATATATCTGGCCACCTCAAACTTAGTCTTGATAAAGGTAATATTAAGTTACTGTGTATGAGGAGCTTAAATGAGTTGGTCAGAAAAAGCAGCACGAAGTTCTCAACCAAAAATAAACAAATATGCGATGCTAGAAGCATCGTAGCGGGTGCGCAATTTGGGTATGCAGACTGACCAGGCTGAATTCGGAAAGTGGAGGGCCTTTTTTTGGCCGATCTACCGTTTCGAGCTGAAAAAATTCTTCCCCATGCTGGGGATGTTCTTCTTGATTGTCCTCAACTATAACCTACTGCGCACGTTCAAAGACTCTATGGTGGTCACAGCTCCCAGTTCCGGAGCCGAAGTGATCCCTTTCATCAAGGTCTGGGCGATTCTTCCCAGCGCGATTCTACTCACTTTTCTCTTCACGCGGTTAGCCAACAAATTCAATCGTGAAAAAGTTTTTTACATCATGATGTTTATTTTCTTGGCCTTCTTCTTCATTTTCACGTTTTTCCTCTTCCCAGCTCGCGATCACCTTCATCCACATGAACTCGCAGACAAACTACAGGCGCTTCTTCCCGCTGGTTTTAAAGGACTTATCGCCATCTTCCGAAACTGGACCTTTACCCTCTTCTACGTCATGTGTGAACTCTGGAGTACGGCCATCATGACTGTCCTATTCTGGGGCTTCATGAATGAAGTGATGTCTGTTTCTGAAGCCAAGCGCTACTATGGCCTCCTCATGATTGGGGGGAATGCCTCTTCCATCCTCTCCGGGCAAATCTCCGTCTGGTTCTCTGACATCACGTTCAACCCTCTCCTGCCCTACGGAACCAACAAGTGGGAACAGTCAATCCTATTTTTAAACTGTACAGTGGTCCTATGCGGCATTCTTTCAGTGGCGATTTTCCGCTGGGTCAATACCCGCGTCATTCGACCCGCTGAACACATCCACCACTTGACTCATGAGAAGCCTGAAAAAGTCAAAATGTCGATGAGAAAAAATTTCTCCTACTTGGCTAAATCCAAATATTTGATGTGCATTGCGGCCATCGTTTTGACCTATAACCTCGCGATCAATCTAGTTGAAGTGGTTTGGAAAAATCAAATCAATGCCCTCTACCCAGACCCAAGCGACTTCCAATCCTACATGGGCCAAGTCACTACAGCCATTGGTATTGTTGCAACACTCGTAGCCATCTTTGTCACAGGAAATGTCATTCGTCGATTCTCCTGGACCACTGGCGCGATGATCCCAGCAGCCATCATGTTGATTACTGGAGTTGGATTCTTTGCCTTTGTCCTTTTCCAAAACTCTGGCTTAGAAAGTCTAGCGGCCATTGCTGGATTTACACCGATGGCTTTTGGCCTTCTCCTCGGCTCCTTGCAAAACATCTTTACCCGCGCATCCAAATATACCTTCTTCGATGCAACCAAAGAGATCGCCTTTATTCCTCTCAGCAATGAATCCAAACTCAAAGGGAAAGCCGCCATCGACGGCGTGGGATCCCGTCTTGGAAAATCGGGTGGTTCGGTCATTCACCAAGGCCTTCTTCTCTTTTTCACAACCGTTTCGGCCAGTACTCCATTTGTGGCCATCATCTTCCTAGCCGTTCTTCTCATCTGGATCCTTTCCGTCATTTCTCTAGGCAAGCAATTCGATGAGCTCGTCAACACCGATGCCAAACTCGAAATCCCAGAAGCCGCTGCTGCAAACCCTGCCCTCGTCAACGAAGTTTCATAAACGTTTGCTACTCTACTTTCAAAAAGCAATTCACAGAGTTACACAGAGAAAATGTGTACAGCTTAGATGTTCATGTTGACGGAGAAGTGGACCATGCTCTCACCACCCGTGAAGATCGGTTTGCGGTGTAGCTTGATACCCCAATCGAAACGGCTAGTGAGCCATGGATTCAGAGTGTAACGGACTCCGGGGCCCGTTCCAAGTAGGAAGTCACCCTTTGCATCACCGGGGATCGCATTATGATCGCTTCCATATCCCCAATCGAGGAATGCAAGAAACTGCAGAGCATCTCGTTCAGGTTTGTGATGCTTGCGCCCTAGAAGAGCAAACGCTGGTGTTCGGATCTCTCCATTGAGAATGATCGCCCCATCATAATTCAACTGCCGCTCATCATATCCCCGTACCGTATCATAGCCGCCAATACCGGCCTGTTCGCTGGGTAAAAGGTTTTGCGAAGACATTTGCCCGCGGCCCCAGAAGAATAGCGACCATCCCTTTGGAAGTCGTTGAAAATATTTGATCGCGGCACGGCCATAGACCCATTCATGCTTTGCATCGGGGCGTAATTGACCATAGTCGGGATTGGTTTGGCTATTGAGCCACTGTCCTGGCGACCAGAAACCTTCTACGTTGTAATCAACTCTAAAATACTTGGACTCCCAACTACCCGCATATTGCGCCATCACCTGCGTCAAATTCACCGGTTGAGCGATATTTTCAAACGTCTGGCTATACTCAATCGTGTTATTTGTCCGTTTAAAATCGCCACCAAATGTAAATTCATGCGTAAATTGCAATCCAGGAATGAAAGGAATTGTATAGCGGAAAGATCCCTGTACGCTATTGCCCGAATTATGGGAAGAAGGGAAAGGCAAATGTGCACTGACCTTCGAATACCCTCCATACAAATTCAGGGCATGACCCCAGGATAAGAGAGCCAGATATTGGCCTGTATGCGCCTGAAACTTGTGCACCTCATAAGTAGAGGTGTATTGGTATGTGAAGATGTGGTCGAATCCCAAAGCTTGCGCCCAGTTCATTCCCACAAAGAACCTCTGCCGACTCGTCGTTTCTACGCCAGTGTTATCCACCCCAGTATAGAATCGAATCGGACGCCGATCTTCAACCATCAAAGAAATATCGGTCGTATAAGGCTCCGAACCTGCGCCGTACACCAAATCGACTCGTCGAAACGGATTTCGATTCATAAAATAGACGCTTCTGCGAAGTTTGCCCACATCCAATGGTTGATTTTCTTTTGCTGGCAAATAGCCAATCAACATATTCGGAGGCGTAAAGTTGCCTCCCTCTACTTCAATAGAACCCACTCGGCTTTCAGAAACGATCAGCTGCAATATCCCCAGCGTCACATCTTGCTTTGGAATATGCACCTGGACAAATGGATGCCGTTCATCTTCGTAATAGCGGAGAACCTCTGCTTTCACAGCCGAAATGATCTCAGCATTCAACGGCTCACCAAGAAACTTCTCAGCAATCCGATATTTTAAATCTTTTTTACCACCTGGCAGTTTCAGATTGACGACTTTTAATTCGTCCACTCTTTTCAACTCATCTTGGGTCAACAAGGGAGTATTGGGGCCCAATAACACGACTCCATGAATCTCTTTTCTCGGATTGATGAGCTCTTCCGCGGGGGTTCCAGCCAATTCCGATTCCACCGGAATCGCCGCCACAGGAACACTCTCGACAGCTTCAGGCAAAGCCCCTTCTGCCAATCCCTCTTCGACCAGCTCGTCTATAACAGATTCTTCGCCTTCTGCGATTGACTCTTCAGCAAATTCCTCCACAGGCTCTTCAACGTCAGCAACTGCCTCGTCAATCAATTCATCTATGAACTCTTCCTCTTCCGCAATGGCCTCTTCAGCCACTTCGTCCACGGGCTGTTCAACATCTGCCACCGCGTCTTCGATCAATTCATCTACGAACTCTTCCTCTTCCGCAATCGCCTCTTCAGCCACTTCGTCCACGGGCTGTTCAACATCTGCCACCGCGTCTTCGATCAATTCATCTTCGAGCTCTTCGTCTTCTGCAATCGCCTCTTCAGCCATCTCATCTATGGGCTGTGCAACATCTGCCACCGCGTCTTCGATCAATTCATCTTCGAGCTCTTCGTCTTCTGCAATCGCCTCTTCAGCCATCTCATCTATGGGCTGTGCAACATCTGCCACAGTCTCTTCGATAAACTCATTCGCAGGCTCTTTGCTCTCTGCAATGACCTCTTCAACCACCTCGTTCGTAGGTTGCTCAACATCGGCAATCGAGGGCTCATCTAGATCAAATTCAATTTCGGCAATCGCTTCGACTTCTTCCTCAGCTTGAATAGAGGAGGATAAAAGACAGAGAAGGACACAACACAGATAGGGAAATTTTCTCATAAATCGCCAATCAGGGTTTTCAGTTAGGTGTAACCCATGTCCCTATTGTAGTTTTTTTTTAATTTTATACTATTCATTTTAGTGATAGGGGAAGAAGCGGCAGCTGTAAAGCGGATTTACACGGTCAATAAACGTCGAGGAGGTAGCGCTTTTGCTGACGAAGCGATTTGAGCCACTGGCGGCCTTCATCCTCGGTAAGATTACCGACGTCTCGGCCAATGCGTAACAAGGTCAATTCGACATCCTTGGCCATTTGTTCGGCATCTCCGCAAACGTAGAGATAGGCACCTGACTGGATCCAATCGTAGAGAGAAGCCCGGTTTTCCCAAAGACGATGTTGCACGTAGCATTTTTCTGCTTGGTCTCTGGAGAACGCCAGATCGAGACGAAGGCGACTTTGTCTTTCCAGCTCTAGGAAGTAGTCATCATAGTAAAAATCGGTTGCCCGATTCCGTTCGCCGAAAAAGAGCCAGTTTCGACCAGGATGCTGGAGGGCAGAGCGCTCTTGCAGAAAGGCGCGGAAAGGGGCAATGCCCGTCCCGGGACCAATCAGAATGATCGAAGCGTGGGAGTCAGACGGGAGGGTGAAGCCGTTCGAAGTCTGGACATAGAGAGGGATGGGGGTGGCATGAGGTTTCGCGAGCTGGCAGAGAAAATGGCTCCCCACACCAAGTCTGGTTTGTCCTAACACTGAGTAGGTTAGGGAGGCAACTGTGAGATGGATTTGATTCGGGAACATGAGAGGAGAAGAAGCGATGGAATAAAAGCGGGGCATGAGAGGAAGCAGCACCGTGGTCATTTCTTGAGAAGTGGGATGATTGGATGGATAGAGGTGTAGGAGGTCGATGAGATGGTAATTTTGCAGTGGATGCGCTGGAGCGGGGTGTCCACGGCTAGTAAAAAGCTTTAAGAGCGATGAGGTGCATTTACACAAGTTCGCTTTGTTTTGGAGAAAATCGAAAAAAGAAAGATTTGTGTTAGAGCGGGCATCGAAAACTGGCTCAGATCCATCGGCGTGGAGAGCTGCAAGAATCGATTGGATGAGCAGGGGATCATTTTGGGGAAGCACACCCACGCTATCGCCGACAGTGAAGGGGAAATTATCCACTTCCAATTCAAGATGAAACGTCTCTTTTGTAGAGCCCGATTTATTGAGGCGGTGGCGATGGGTAATCGTTGCCAGGTAAGGATGAGTTCGAGAGTACGTTGACAAGGCGACCTTCTCAGATTAAAGTGGGCAAAAAAGAGGTGATAGACATGAGGTGGTTTGCTTTGGTTGCCATTTTATTTACTAGTTGTGGGGAAGGTGGCGGCTCTGTCAATCGGGGATACATCATTTCACACTCCCATCTAGATGAACAGATGGAAGAAGAGACTGCCCCGATCACGCAGGCTGAGGAGTTACCGTAAAGAGCCCTTTGCAATCTTTCCGTTCCCAACCCTTTTTCAATTGATCCATTCGCTTATTGGAGATTCCTCCAAGAGCTTCGATCGCTTGCATTAGACGAACCCTTGTTCGATCTTTTCCAAGCAGCGTGACCGAATCAAAGAGTGGTGGTCCCTGGTGTTTGCCCATGACAGCTCCAAAGAGAGGCTGCATCATCACTTTCTTATGGTGGACGCCAAAAATCTCAGCCGCTTCATGCGAAGCTTTCTCCAAGCCCTTTCCTGTCCAATCTTCCTGCGCGTCCATGCTCCAAATGATCGACTGTATCAAAGAGGCAATCAGTTCTGGCGAAGCTTGCTTAGGAATCAACAGCTCCGGCGTGATCTTCAGTTCATTGATAAAGAAAAAGTCGCACAGTTGTATAAAATCGCCAAATGTCCGGATTCTCGTATGAATCAGCGGCATCAACTTGCGCATAAACGATTCATTAAACGACCAATCGACCAGTCGATCCCACAACCGATCTTCGGGAATCGATTCGATCAACTTTTTCTGATTGACCCAATTGAGTTTTTGGATATCAAAAAAGGCGCCTGAAATCCCAATCCGTTTCGGATCAAATGCCCCAATGATCTCTTCAAGGGAATAGATCTCTTTCTCATCGGGCATGCTATAACCCATCAGAGTCAAAAAGTTCATGAGCGCTTCTGGCAGATAGCCGCTGTCGCGGAAATAGAAAATCGAAGTGGGGTTTTTCCTTTTCGACAGTTTCTTCCCATCTTTACCCAACAACAGAGGCATGTGCATAAATGTCGGTGGAGTCCATCCAAATGAGTCGTACAACAGAATGTGTTTCGGTGTCGAACTCATCCATTCATCGCCCCGAATGACATGCGTGATCTTCATCAACCGATCATCGACCACATTGGCCAAGTGATACGTTGGGAACCCATCCGACTTCAAAAGCACCTGGTCATCGATATCGGCCCAAGGAGATGTAATCCTCCCCTTGATCGCATCCTCATAGACGCACTCGCCCGTTAGCGGCACTTTCAACCGGATCACATAGGGCTGACCCGCCTCTTCTCTCTCCCGTACCTCTTCCGCGCTCAAGTTCCGATAGCGCCGATCATAACCAACCCGCTTGCCCTGCTTCGCAGCCACTTCCCGCATCTCAGCCAGCTCTTCCGCTGTCGCAAAGCACTTGTACGCCTTGCCCTTCTCCACCAGCTCATAGGCATGCTTCTGATAAATCTCGGTCCTCTCTGACTGCCTGTACGGGGCATATGGCCCTCCAATATCAGGCCCCTCATCCCAAGCAATCCCGCACCAATACAGAGCATCCATAATATTTTTTTCATACTCAGGGCGGCTTCTCGTCTGGTCCGTATCCTCAATCCGCAAAATGAATTTTCCCCCGAAATGGCGAGCAAAAATTAAATTGAATAAAGCGATATAGGCAGTCCCTACATGGGGATCTCCCGTCGGCGAAGGGGCAATGCGAACACGAACTGTCATAATTCCTCAAAAATGGACCCTTATTCTCCCATCCTGGAGACTTTATCTCAATAGTTTTGGGGGCTGGCGGCGGCTTTTAGTAAACACTTTAGTCTATTAGCATGATTCTGGTATAACTTCAGGAAAAAGAACGGCTTTTGTAAATAAAAGAAAAAATTAACGTGAAAAAAATAGCTCCACCTCTAGTTCTGGCCCTGTTAAGTTCCTTGCTGATGAAGTGGCTTATCCCAGCCTGTTCTTCTTTTGTTCTCTATGGTCTTTCATGTGGAATCGTAGCTTTTTTGATGTCTCCAAAAATCTCAGGAACAAGTTTATCAAAATTAGATGTCGCAAAATTTGCCCTTCTTTTTTGTGGAATATTTTTAGCCACTTATATTTATTATTCTGTCCTATAAGAAAATGAACCTACCCTAAGAACCTATCTTCCAGTAGACAATAAAATCTTTACGCGTCATGATATAGCCCTCAAAACAAGGGAGTTGCGTGCTTGAGCAGGTTTGAGGGTCTTAAAGACAATGAGTGGGCTGCAGTCGAATTAT
>Ga0334722_10003131_pt1 | contig 18038 bp, 15 predicted proteins | sample C3_bottom_MG_FD_207210 | JGI IMG/M metagenome (GOLD analysis project Ga0334722, IMG submission 207210) | Sediment microbial communities from Yellowstone Lake, YNP, Wyoming, USA - C3_bottom | ecosystem: Environmental > Aquatic > Freshwater > Lake > Sediment | place: USA: Wyoming | collected...
TGCGCGTCGTGGCCCCTCATCACCCGGAGAGGCGACATCGCATTCGTGTCCCAGAGCGGCACGGTGGGCGCGGCCATGATCGACTGGGCATCGGAGGACAGACTCGGGTTCTCCGGTTTCGTGAGCATGGGGAACCGGGCAGACGTGGATGAGGCGGACCTCATCGAGTTCTTCGCCGAAGACCCGAACACGAAAGTGGTTTCCCTCTACATCGAGGGAGTCAAGGACGCGGGGAAGTTCCTCGCCGCGATCCGGAAGTGCAAAAAACCGTTGGTGATCTTCAAGGCCGGGCGGACGGAGCGGGGGAGAAAGGCGGCGGAGTCCCACACCCGGTCGCTCGCCGGCAGGGACGAGATCTACGACGCGGTGTTCCGGAAGTTCGGCGTGCACCGGGCTTCCTCGCTGGAGGATCTCTACGACTTCTCCAAGGCGCTTGCCTACCTTCCATCCCCGGCGGGACCCAGGATGCTGATCGTCACGAGCTCGGGGGGGTCCGCCATCATCGCCACCGACGTTGCGGAAGAGGAGGGATTCCGGGTCACCCCCCTGCCGCCGGATCTTGCTGCCCGCCTGAGGGAAATGCTTCCCGCGCACTGCATTGTCGGAAACCCGCTGGATCTCACCGGGGACACGGACGCCGCGCGATACAGGAAGGTCCTGGAGGCGTCGGCGAGCCATTACGACGTCGTCATGCCCATCTTCGGCGACCCGATCCCGGGGGCGAGCGAGGTGATCACCCCCGGCCGCTGCGAACTCGTTGCTTACCTCGGCGGAGCGGACGTCGAGCGGGCGGAGAAGACGCTGCTGCACGAAAAGAAGATCGCGGTGTTTCCGACCCCCGAGCGGGCGGTTCGCGCGCTTTCCTGCCACGCGCGCTTCCGCCGGGAGAAGTTTCCGCAAGGACCCGGGACGCCGGCGGCCGCGAAGACGGAAACGGACGGACGAAAAGCGCTCTCTCCGGTCGAATCGATGCGGCTTCTATCGGAGTCGGGATTCCCGGTGATCCCCTCGCGGCACGCGAAAAGCGAAGAGGAGGCGGTCGCCGCGGCCCGCGGGATCGGTTATCCCGTCGCGGTCAAGATGAACTCCCCGGACGTCACGCACAAGAGCGACATCGGCGGGGTGATCCTCAACGCGGCCGACGAGTCGGCCGTCCGGCAGGCCTGTCGGGACATTTCCCGGGCAGCGAAGCGGGCGGGCGCGCGGGACGAAGGCGTGCTGGTGAGCGCCATGGCCCCGCCGGGGCGGGAGGTGATCGTCGGAGTGGTCAGGGACCTGCAGTTCGGGCACGCCGTCATGTTCGGGATGGGGGGGATCCTCGTGGAGGCCCTGGGGGATGTCTCGTTCCGAATCGTGCCTCTTGCGGCGAAGGATGCGGCCGAAATGGTCGACGAAATCCGGGGCGCCCGGCTGCTGCAAGGATACAGGGGAGGAAATCCCTCCGACGTGGGCGCCATCCGCCGTCTTCTCATGCAGGTTTCGGACTTCGTGGCGCGGCACCCGGAGATCGAGGAACTGGACCTGAACCCCGTCATCGTACACGAAAAGGGGCTGCAGATCGTGGATGCCAGGGTGATTCCCGCCGGCGGGGCGTAGACAAGAATGCGCGTCGGGGTGCCCCGGGAGGTCAAGCCGGGAGAAAACCGGGTGGCATTGACGCCGCACGGCGCGGAGGCGCTGAAGGGTGCGGGGGCCGACGTGCGGGTCCAGGCCGGAGCCGGCGAGGAAAGCGGCTTTCCGGACGCCGAATACGCGGCGGCGGGCGCGCGGGTGGTCCCTTCCGCGGCCGAAGCGTGGGAGACCGACCTGGTCGTCAAGGTCAAGGAGCCGCTCCGGCAGGAATTTCCCTTCCTTTCGGAAAAATCCGCCCTCTTCACCTATCTTCATCTGGCTGCCTTGCCGGAGCTTACCGACGCGCTCCTGGAACGCCGGGTGACGGGCATTGCGTACGAGACGGTTTCCGAGGGAGGGAGACTGCCGCTCCTTCGTCCGATGAGCGAGGTGGCGGGAATTCTCGCCGTGCAGGTCGGCGCGCGGGCGCTGGAGAAAGCGTGCGGCGGAAGGGGAGTGCTGCTGTCCGGGGTCGGCGGGTCGGCACCCGCGCGGGTCGTCGTGATCGGCGCCGGCATCGCAGGAAGGAATGCGGCGCGAACCGCCGCGGGGGTGGGGGCCGACGTGGCGATCCTCGACCTGTCGCCGGAAAAGCTGGCGTGGGCGGCCGGGGAGATTCCGGGACGCATCCGGACGGTGTTGTCCACGCCGGAGTCGGTCTCCTCGGAGGTCGCGGAGGCCGACCTGGTGATCTCCACGGTGCTCGTCGTCGGGGAGAAGGCGCCGGTGATCGTCACCCGGGAGATGCTCCGAAGGATGAAGCGGGGGGCGGCGATCGTGGACATCTCCATCGACCAGGGAGGATCGGTGGAAACCTCCCGGCCGACGACGCACGCGGCTCCCTACTACGTCGAGGAGGGGGTGGTGCATTACTGCGTATCCAACATGCCGGCGGCAGTCCCCCGCACCTCCACGGTAGCGCTGACTTCCGCCACGCTTCCTTATGTACGGGTGTTGGCCCGCTGCGGGGTCGAGGATGCGCTGCGGAAGGACCCGGGGTTGATGGCGGGTCTCAACACCTACCGGGGAAAGGTGACCTGCGAGGGAGTCGCGCGGGCGCTCGCCAGGGACTACACTCCCCCGGAAACGCTCCTTTAATCAGGGAAGTCGCTACGCCTCAGGGGGGACCTCGCTGGCGATCCGCCACGGCTCCCCGGCTTCGTCCAGCGAACGTGTCCCAAGGTTCCTTCCCCGGCCTTCGGTCTCCCGTCACTAACCGCCAAGCCCCTAGTTGCCAGGAACGCGTGGTCTTCGCCGGTTCCGCGTTTGTGGCTCCTCGCTGCGCGAGGCCCCCCTTCGGTGTGCGCGCTTTCCGTGCGTGGGGCACACCCGGGCCGGGTGCGGCTGCGGTACGCGCATAAACCGAAGGCACATGCAACAGGAGGGTCCCGGCGGAGCCGCCGCAGGAGGGGGGCGCAGTGAGGTAAAGCGCAGCCGTGCTGGTGCACCGCACGGCGAGCCACGAACGGAGTCCCCCTCCGAGGCGGCGCAGCCGGACACTCCTTGGGAGTTACGTGTTGCCTGCCTTGATGCGTGCCGCAAGGGCGCGGACCTGGGCGCGGGTGGCCCCGAGGTCGCCGGAATTGTCGATGACGTGCTCCGAAGCGCGCGCCTTCTCGTCCGGGTCCATCTGGGAGGCGATCCTCCGGATGGCCTGCTCCTCCGGGATGCCGTCCCTCTCCACCAGGCGCCGCACCTGTTGCATCCTGTCGCAACGGACGGCAATGACGGCTTCGATGTGCGCCCGGCGGCCCGTCTCGTAGATCAGCGCGGCCTCGACGATGGCCACCCCGTGGCCTTCCGACTCGAGACGGGAGAGCTCGGAGGCGATCCCGCGCGCGATTTCGGGATGGGTGATCGTCTCCAGTTCCGCGCGTTTCGCGGGATCGGAGAAGACGATGCCGCCGAGTTTCTTCCGGTCGATCCGGCCGCCGGGAAGGAGGATCTCCCGCCCGAACGCCCGGACGATCGCTTCGTGGGCGGGACGGCCGGGGGCCGTGACCTCCCGGGCGATCCGGTCGGCGTCGATGACCGGCAGCCCCTCCTCCCGGAACATTCGCGACACCGTGCTCTTCCCGGTTCCGATGCCGCCTGTCAGGCCAACTACCCGCATGGCGGGATTATAACAGCCGCGGGGTCGTTGACAAGGCGGCGGCCGGGGTGATACGTTCAAGACGGAATGAATCATCATTCATTTATTTCGGGAGGGAAGACACGATGGCGGAGACCACGGTAACCGGATTTTTCGAGTCGCTCCAGGAGAAGCTTGCGAGGAACGCGGCGAAGCTCGCGGGCCTGAACTGCGTCTATCAGTTCCGGGTCGGGAACGGGAGCTACAACGTGACGTTCACGGACGGGAACGCCGTGGTGGCCAAGGGCGAAGCTTCCGCACCGAGCTGCACCGTCACGATGGCCGAAGACGATTTCCTCTCCCTGTTGTCGGGGAAGCTCAACGGCCAGATGGCCTTCATGACGGGGAAGCTGAAGGTCGCCGGCGATTTCGGGCTCGCGCTCAAGCTGGAATCGCTTCTGAAGTCCTGACGGCGAAGGAGTCCGACCCATCGCGAAAAACCTTTATCGGAAAGCGGCGGAGGTCCTCGTCTCCCGGGGAAACGCGGCCGCGCTGACCGGGGCCGGCATCTCCGTGGAGAGCGGCATCCCCGCCTTCCGCGGGGCCCAGGGGATGTGGGAGAAGTTCGACCCTGCGGAGTACGCCACCATCGGCGCCTTTCTGCGGGACCCGGCAAAGGTCTGGATAATGCTCGCCGAGATGATCGACGTCCTGAAGCGCGCTTCCCCCAACCCTGCGCATATCGGCCTTGCGGAGCTGGAGAGGATCGGGATCCTCCGGTCCGTCATCACCCAGAACGTGGACGGCCTCCACCAGGCCGCGGGCTCCCGGAAAGTGATCGAGTTCCACGGCAACCCGCAGGAGTTGGTCTGCATCGCCTGTTGGGAGCGGTATCCCTCGTTGACGAAAATAGCGGAAGGGATCCCCCCCCGGTGCGGCTGCGGAGCAATTCTCAAACCGGACATCGTGTTTTTCGGCGAACCGATCCCGTGGAGCGCACGGGAGGAATCGGAGGTCGAGGCGAAGGAATGCGGAGTGTTGCTCGTCGTCGGCACCTCGGCGCAGGTCACGCCGGCATGCGACATCCCGCGGACCGCGAAGGAGAACGGGGCATTCCTCATCGAGATCAACCCCGAGGAGACCTCCTTGACGCGCACGGTCACCGACCTGCACATCCCGGGAACCGCGTCTTCCTCCATCAACGGCTTGCTGGAGGAGGTTCGCCGCCGGATTGCCGGGGAGGAGGGGGGCACGGGAAACCATTAAAAGTTTTAATATCCATTAAACAATTTTGGCAATTTTCGGTTTCCCCGTAAACCTGTTTCTAACGATATCGCATAGTTAGACTCAAATCAAGGATGGCACCGCTCTTGCTGTAATCCCCTGGCAGGGAGGTTTCGGCATGAAGGGGCGGCAGGGATTCACCATTATCGAGACCATGATCGTGATCGCGATCCTCATGATCGGCGCTATTCTTGCCACTTCCACCTTCCAGTCGTGGTTAGGACATTACAGCGCGGTGGACTTCCAGCGGGAATTCCTATCGCAGGTCAACGAGGCCCGGACCCGGTCCATGGGTTCGAACCTGCAGCATCGTCTCCTGATCGACCTGGATGCCGGCAGAGTGACCCTTCAGCGGGGGAACGCGGGGACCGGCTCCGCGGCCTGGATGAATGCCGAGCAGCAGCTTGGGGCAACGAGAGGAGCGGGGATCAACGACATCACGTCCACTCCCGGGCCCTTGACGGCAAACTCGGGAACGCGCGCCTTGATCTTCAACCCGGGCGGCCAGGTCCTGATCCAGACGGATACGGCCGATAACACAACGATCTCACCGCTTACGCAGGCTGACGTTCATCTCTCCGCAGGCGTCACGGCGGACCGCACCACGATCCGGTTGTTCGGCTGGACTTCGAGAGCGAGGCTCTACAATGGCTGGCTGTGACCTTCGGCGGAAAGACGGTTTCTCCCTCGTCGAGGTGCTGGTTGCCCTGTCGATCCTCGCGATCGGTCTTCTGGCGCTTGCGGTCCTCCAGGTCACCGCCATCAAGGGGAATGCGGTGGCCTCCAAATGGACGATCGCCACAGACCAGGCGCAGGACCGCCTGGAGCGGTTCCGGCACGTCGCCTGGGACAACATCGCGTCCTCCCCCTCCAACGGGTTCAGTACGTCGCCGCTGTCGCCGCAGTACGCGAACCTTCCGGGAGCGGCGGGGGATAACACGATCGTTCGGGGGACGACCTTCTACAGGGTCTGGTACGTCACGACCAATGCCACCAACTCGCTCAAGACCGTCACGGTGTGGTGCTGCTGGCGGGACGAGAGTTCGCGCTGGCACAACGTGATGCTCGTGATGCAGCGCTCGAACATCGGAGGGGTGTAGGATGACGCGGGCCGTCCGGCGGAGGGGCGCAGCCTCCCGACATCCCGAAGCGGGCTTCACGCTGGTCGAGGTGATGTCCGCGTTGGCGATTCTCGCCGTGGCGATGACCGCGGTGTTCGCGACCTTTACGACCCAGCAAAAGTCGTTCACGGTCCAAAGCCGGGTGGTGGAGATGCAGCAGAACCTCCGCCAGGGCGTGGAGTACCTGACGCGGGATATCCGCCTCGCGGGCTACGGGCTCCCCATAGCGGTTGCGCTTCCCGGCGGCGTTCTCCCTTCCGGAACCACGATCCGGACCCTCTTTCCCGTTGATAACACGACGGGGCCCGACTCCCTCTACCTCATCTACATGCTGGACATGGACGCGAGCCAGCCGCCGACCACGAATACCATCCTGATGGCAAGCGGCGCCGGGCTTGTCGATGTGGCCAGCGTCACCGGTTTCGTGGCGACCGGGGGAGAACTTGTCCTCATCACGGACGGCATCTTCGCAGACCTGTTCGAGACGTCGGCCGCTGCGGGCAATGTGCTGACGTTCGGGGGGGGATACGGTTACAACGCTGTTGCGCACAACGGGTACGGCGTCGGCCCTCCGCCCGCCACCGTCTCCAAGGCGCGGTTCGCCCGGTATTTCATCGACGCCACGACCGACCCCGCCCACCCGACGCTCATGGTCGACCGGATGGCCGGCCAGGCGCCGCAGCCGGTGGCCGACGACATCGAGGACTTGCAGCTGACCTACGGTTTGGACACCAATGCGGACGGAGTCGTCGACACGTGGATCGCAAGTCCGTCCGTGGCGCAGGTCCTGCAGATCCGCCAGGTCCGGCTTGAGCTCCTGGCGCGTACCCGGTTCCCGGACAAAAACTGGAGCGAGACCCGGCCGACTCTCGGCAACCGAACGGACGCAGCGACTGCCGACGGTTATCGGCGGCGAACCATAGACGTCGTCATCGACGTCAGGAATTCGGGGGTGTGACGAGGATGGCCACGGCGAACGAGCGGGGGAGCGCCCTCGTGATCACCTTGATGCTCCTGCTGATCCTGACCGCGATCGGCATCTACGCGGTGAGCATCTCGACCACCGAGATGACCATCGCTCTCCATTCGCGGGTGGGGACCTCGACCCTCAACTCGGCGGAATCGGGCGCCAATTACGGTATCGACCAGGTTCCCAACGTATTCACGACGGCGTATTCCGCGGCGCTGGCCGACCTGTCGAGCTACAGCGTGACCTCCCGGGCGACCGGCACGATGACGCTGAAGCCCGGATTCGGTTCCAACTTCCGGTTCGCCGACTTCGAGGTGACGAGCCAGGGGCAGGCTCCGTCGCAATTCGTTGCGACGCGGGCCGTGCAGGTCGTGGTCAATTACGGGCCGGTTCCCGTGGGGACGATGTATTAGCAGCGGGGATTGACGGAAGGAGGACGGTAATGATGATGGCGATTACGACGAGGAAGCCCGCGGCCTTGCTGGCCCTGCTGCTGTCGTGCCTGATCGCGCTGCCGCCGGCGGTCCTGGCGGACGACACGGAGCTTTTTACCACCTCGGCCAACCCGAACGTTCTGCTGATGCTCGACACCACGGGCTCCATGGACACCACGGCCGGCGGCACGTCGGTCGGGGATCTCGACGGGGACGGCACCCAGAACACGCGGATGGACATTCTCTGGAAAGTCGTCTACAACCTGCTCAATTCCGATTTGAGCATCCCCAGTTCTTCAGGGGTCACGATCACGTGCACGCTGGACAGGGCAAGACGGTGGAACAGTTCGACGATCGATACGAACATCAGCAGTTCGCGGACCTATCAATATGTCCAGGTAAATACCAATAACACCACCTGGAGCCAGTTTCCCGGCTCCACCACTTCGGGGGGGACCGTGATCATCGGGTCCGGGGGACAATCGGAGAACATGACGTACACGAGCCGGAGCTCGGGGTCTCCCTACAGGTTTTACTTCTCCAGCGCAAAATCCTTCAGCAGGAATTACAACCAGGGATCGACGATTTCCTACACCTACACGCCGTCCTACTCGGAAAATTACCCGACAACCCACTCAGAGGCAATCGGCACCGATTTCCTGAACAACCTCACCACGGCGGACGAGGATATCCTCAAGGCCCGGCTGGGGCTCATGACGTTCACCACCAATTCCTCCGGATCGTCGGTCCAGATCAACATCCGGAACCAGGTGTCGTCCACGGCGCCGAACTCCCCGCCGTTCAACCCGACCTACCAGAGCATCTGGAACTCCGTTACGCAGTATGCCTATGCAAGCGGAGGCACTCCCACGGCCCAGGCCCTGCGCGGCGCGCAGACCTTCTTCAGCACGGCGTACAACTCCAGCCAGGTCTGCCGGCCGAACTTCGCCGTCCTGATCACGGACGGCGAGGACACGATGGGAGGGCTGGACGGGGCGAGCGGGAACGGCGGAAGCCCCGACTATTACAGCGGATCGGGAACGAGCGGGACGTTTTACCCCGACGGTTATTCGGGAAACACGGGTCAGGTCGCCCGGCACAACGCGGTCATCCAGGAAGCCGCGAACCTGTTATCGCACAATCCCACCATCAAGCTCTTCACCGTCGGCGTCGGAATCGACGGGAACGCCCCGGACCTGAGGGTCCAGCGGGAGGTCCTGCGCCGGGCCGCCGAGCAGCTGAACGCGCAGGCGACCAACGCCCAATACATCGCCGTAGGCGCATCGGGAGACAACACCTCGCGGGGCGCGGGCAGGACGTTCTTCGCCACGGACGCCACCGAGTTGTCGGTCGCGATGAGGAACATCTTCCATCAGATCTCCGCCGGGAGATACTCCTTCACGGCGCCGACCGTGGCGTCGGTCCGGATGACGGACAGGAACTACCTTTACAAGGCAAGCTTCACGCCCGCCACTCCGCCGGCGACGTTCTGGGAAGGGCACCTCGAAGCATTGACGATCAACAACGACAACACCATGACCTCCCACTGGGACGCGGACAACGTTCTCAAGTCCACAGCCCCCTCGAGCCGGAGGGTCTACGCCGGGTATACGGACAACGTCACCTGGTCCCGCCTCGATTTCACGACCTCCGCGATCACCGCCGCGATGCTCGGGGTCGACAACAACACGGCCCGGGACAACGTGGTGAATTACGTCCGCGGTGAAGGGCACGACAACAACGCCAAGCTCGGCGACATCTTCCACTCCAAGCCGATCGTCGTCGGGCCTCCCTCCCGGTTCTACTTCGACGAGGGGTACTCGACCGCGGTCGGGGCTTCCCAGAGCTTCGCCGACGCCAAGGCGACCCGCAAGCGGGTCATCTTCGTGGGAACCAACGACGGGATGCTCCACGCGTTCCTGAGCGGGACCTACGATTCGTCGACGGGGTTGTACGACAGCGGGACCGGCGAGGAACTCTTCGGGTTCGTTCCCTACGGCCTCCTGGGCGGCCTCGAGAATTTCCTCCCCGGCGACCTGACGACGCACGGGTACTTCGCGGACTCGTCCGCGCGCGTGGCGGACGTCTGGATCGATGGATACGGCGGGAGCCCACTGGACGAGCAGAAGCAGAGCTCCGAATGGCGTACCGTCCTGATCTCCGGCCTGCGCAAGGGCGGAAACGGCTACTTCGCCCTCGACGTCACCGATCCTCCCAACGGCACCGATTATACGAATTACCCCAAGGTGCTCTGGGAATACACGGCCACGGATAACGTGGGGGAGACCTGGTCCGAGCCGTTCATCGGGAAGGTCCGGATGCGGGACACGTCGACCTCGGCCGAGAAAGACCGCTGGGTGGCGATCTTCGGCGGGGGGATGGCGGACGGCGGGACGGTGGGAAAATCCCTGGTCGTCCTGGACATCGCCACGGGAACGCCCCTCAAGACCTTCACGACCACGTCGGGGATCGACAACGTCATCCCCGCCTCTCCCGCGGCGGTTCTCGATGCGAGCGGCTACATCAAATTCGTATACGTAAACGATCTCGACGGCTCGCTCTACAAATTCGATTTCCGGACGACGGGCGTCCGGAGCAACGGTTTCTCCGTCTGGACGGTCAACAAGATCTTCCAGCCTTCCGCCGGCCAGCCGGTCTATCACCGTGTCGAGGCGGGAAGCATCGACGAGAGCAGCCGCTACCTGTTCTTCGGGACAGGAAACCAGGAATTCCCGGTGTCGGACGGCGGGACAGGGAAATTTTACGCGATCAAGGACACCGACACATCCACCACGCTGCTCACGGAGAGCAACCTGGCGAACCTTTCGTCCAGCATCACCAGCCTGACCGGCGGGACGGTGGGATCCACGCAGTCCGGCTGGTTCATCAACTTCACCAGCGTGCCGTCCACGGCCAACGACACCAATACCCACTCCGCGGAAAAGGTCCTCTCCGACCCCGTGATCTTCTTCAACAACGTCTTTTTCACGACGTTCACCCCCGACGCATCGAACCCGTGCAGCGGCGGCGGGATCGCGCGCGTGTACGGACTCCAGATGCTGAATGCCGGCGCGGGACTGACGGCGATCGCCGCGCTGGGGGAGACTTCCGCCTCGAAGGTCCCCTATCACGTTTATACGGGGAGCCAGGGAGGCATTCCGTCGAGCCCCTCCCTGTCGATCTACCCGTCGGGCCAATCGTCCATCTTCGTCGGGTTCTCGACGGGCTCCATTCAGGAGATCAAAATCGAATCGCCGTTGAATATGAAGTCGATCAAATCATGGAAAGAGATGTTCTGATGGAGTTCGGCGGCTTTGCAGGGCACCGGGCGAGGAGGGCGGCCGCGGCCGCCATCCTCGCTTTCTGCCTGACCATCGCGGGGACGGGCTGCGGAAAGAAGGGGAGTTCGTCCCCCCCGGGGGGTGCTTCCTTGCCAGGCGGTGAAGTTCCTCCCCCGGCGGCAGGCGGCGTCGCCGCGCAGGCGGCGATCGAGGGGGAGATCTCCTTGTCGGCCGGCGGAGGATTCGCGGTGATCGTAGCCCCCTTGTCTCCGAGCCGGATCGCCCCGCCGTCCGTTTCCGTCAAATCGCCCACCGGCCGGGGGGCAGAAGTCCTGAGCGTCCAGTGGCTCGTCAACGGAGCGGAGCGGGAGAGCGGCCAGACCCTGGCCCCTTCCCAGTTCCAGCGCGGAGACAGGATCCAGGCGATCGTGAAATTGCGCACCGGCGGCGGGGAGAAGCTCCTTACGACGCCGGAAGTCGTGGCGGTCAACGCGCTGCCGGCCGTCGCCGACGTCCGGATCGAGCCCCAGGCGCCCATCACAGGGAGCGTGGTCCGGGCCGTCGTCAAGGCCCAGGACCCGGACGCGGACCCCTTGACGTTCAAATACAAGTGGTACGTGGATGACCTTGTCGTCCCCGGCGAAAGCGATTCGCTGGCCCTTAAAGGCATTAAAAAGGGATCGTGGGTCCACGTCGCGGTGACCCCGAACGACGGGTTCGACGACGGGGCCTGGAAATATTCGCCGCGCCACCAGGTGGTCAACGCGCCACCCGTCGTGAAGGGCCAGGCGCCGACGTCGATTCCTCCCTCGCGCGTGCTGACGCACGCCATCGTCGCCGAGGATCCCGACGGAGATCCTCTGACCTACACCCTGGTCAAGGGACCCGAGGGATTAACCCTGGCGGGGGCAACGCTTACATGGAAGATCTCCGACCGGGACCTGGACAGGCCTGCGGAAATCGTCATCGGGATTTCCGACAACGACGGTGCATCAACGGTCCTCACGATGACCCTCAATCCCCGGAAGCCGTAAGGGAGGATATATGAGAGCCGCAAAGTCGTTCTTCTCGTGGATTTTATGCTTCTCGTTGTTTTTCACCCCCCTCGTGTCCCTTGCAGGAGCCGAATATACCCTGAGGGACGGAACCCGGGCCGTGATCATGGAAAGGCAGCTGATCCTGATCGGCCAGGATGCGAGACGGACGGTCGCGCCCCCGGGGAGATACGAGACCCGGGACGGCAGATACTCGATCATCGTCAAGGGGAATGAGATCGTGATCCGGGATCATACGAAGGAACTCCGGTAAGGGGGGGAAACCTAGGTTCCGCCTGACCGCCGTCAAAAATAGCGTCGACTGTAAAGCCCTATCTCGCATATAGTAATCTTTCACGATGAGAGAACGAAGGAAGACGCGCCGCATCCGCGTGGGCGATGTCCCCGTGGGCGGCGGCGCGCCGATATCCGTGCAGAGCATGACCAACACGGACACCCGGGACGTGCGGGCGACGGTCGGCCAGATCCGTTCGCTCGCAAGCGCCGGGTGCGAGATCGTCCGCGTGGCGGTGCCGGACGCCGCTGCGGCCAAGGCGTTCCGCAAGATCAAGGATCGTTCTCCCCTCCCGGTCATCGCGGACATCCACTTCGACTACCGGCTCGCGATCGCCTGCGCGGACGCCGGCGCGGACGCCCTCAGGATCAACCCGGGGAACATCGGGGGAGAGGGGCGGACTCGGGAAGTTTTGAAAGCCGCGCGGGCGAACGGCATCCCGGTGCGTATCGGCGTAAACGCCGGCTCCCTGGAGAAGGATCTCCTGCGCAAGCACGGAGGTCCGACCCCGAGGGCGCTGACGGAGAGCGCCGCCCGCTGGGTCCGGTTCTGCGAAAAGGCCCGCTTCACGCGGCTGAAATTCTCCCTGAAAGCCTCCGACGTCGTCACCACCGTCGAGGCCAACCGCCTGTTTTCCCGCCGCTTCGATTTCCCTCTCCACATCGGTGTGACCGAGGCGGGGACGATTTTTTCCGGCGCCGTGAAATCGGCCGTCGGCCTGGGGATCCTCCTCTCGGAGGGGATCGGGGACACGCTGCGGGTCTCGCTCACGGGTCCCCCCGAGGAAGAGGCGAGAGCGGGGTGGCAGATTCTCAAAAGCCTCGGGCTGCGGGAGAGGGGGCCGGATTTCATCTCCTGCCCGACCTGCGGGAGGGTGTCGATCGACGTCGCGGGAATTGCGCTGGAAGTGGAGCGCCGGCTTTCGGGGCTTGAAACGCCTCTCAAGGTGGCCGTCATGGGGTGCGCGGTCAACGGGCCGGGAGAGGCGAGAGAGGCCGACGTGGGGGTTGCGGGCGGCAAGGGGGAGGGGCTGATTTTCGTGAAGGGGGAGATCGTGAAGAAGGTGAAAGAGAAGGAGATCGTGGCCGAGGTGGTCCGCCTGGCGCAGCGATTGGCCGCTTCGGGAAGGAGAGACCGTTGATCCGGTACTCGAACTACCTCATGCCGACCACGAAGGAGACGCCGTCCGACGCGGAGGTGGCAAGCCACCGGCTGATGCTGCGCGCGGGGATGATCCGCAAGGTGGCCTCCGGCATCTACAACTACCTGCCGGCGGGGCTTCGCGTCCTGCGCAAGGTGGAACGGATTATCCGGGAAGAGATGGATCGGGCCGGGGCACAGGAAGTGCTGATGCCCGCCGTGATCCCGTCGGAACTGTGGAAGGAGAGCGGCCGCTGGGAGGCGTACGGCAAGGAACTGCTCCGGTTCAAGGACCGGGCCGACCGGGAGTTCTGCCTGGGGCCCACCCACGAGGAGGTCATCACGGACCTCGTGCGGCGGGAGATCCGGTCGTACCGCCAGATGCCGGTGAACCTCTACCAGATCCAGGACAAGTTCCGGGACGAGATCCGGCCGAGGTTCGGCCTGATGCGGGGGAGGGAGTTCTTCATGAAGGACGCCTATTCCTTCGACGCGGATGAAGAGGGAGCGGCCGCATCCTACCGGAAGATGTACGAGGCGTACTGCCGGATCTTCAAAAGGATGGGTCTTTCGTACCGCGCGGTGGAGGCGGACACGGGGTCGATCGGGGGGAGCAGCTCCCACGAGTTCATGGTGGTCGCGGATTCCGGGGAGGACGCCATCGTCTCCTGCGAGGCGTGCGAATACGCCGCAAACGTCGAAAAGGCGGAGTGCGCGCCTCCCGTCGCCGGCCCAGCTCCCGGCGGCGGTCCCCAAGGCGCGCCGAGAAAGGTTTCCACGCCCGGGAAGCGGACGATCGAGGAGGTCGCCGGTTTCCTCGGGATCGATCCCGGCGCCCTGATCAAGACGCTGGTGTTCGAGACCGACAAGGGGGACGTCGCCGTCCTGGTCTCCGGCCGGTATGAGGTCAACGAGGTCAAGGTCAAGAATCTTCTCGGCGCCGAGTGGGTCCGCCTCGCGGCGGAGGAGCGCGTACGGGCGCTGACCGGCGCGCCCTCCGGGTATGCGGGACCGGTGGGCCTCAAGTTGCGGCTTCTGGCGGATCACTCCATCCGGCGGATCGCGGCGGGGGCGACCGGCGCCAACGAGAAGGACGCCCATTGGGTGGACGTGGTTCCGGGGAGAGACTTTTCGCCGGAGACGGTTGCGGACCTGCGGCTGGTGACGGAAGGGGATTCCTGCCCGAGATGCGGGGGAGGCTTGCGCTTCTCCCGGGGGATCGAGGTGGGCCACGTTTTCCGGCTCGGCACGAAGTACAGCAAGGCGCTTTCCGCGACATACCTGGACGCCTCGGGAAAGGAACAGCCGGTCGTGATGGGATGCTACGGGATCGGCATCGGGCGCACGGCCGCCGCCGCCATCGAGCAGCACAACGACGCCGACGGCATCCTCTGGCCCATCTCGATCGCGCCGTTCGAGGCGATCGTCGTCCCGGTGAACGTGAAGCAGGAGGGGCTGGTCCGGGAAGCCGAGCGCGTTGCGGAGGAGCTTTCTTCACGGGGAATCGAGGTCCTTCTGGACGACCGGGACGAACGCCCGGGGATCAAGTTCAAGGACGCCGACCTCTGCGGGATCCCCCTGCGGGTGACCTTCGGGGAGAAGAACTTCGCGGCGGGCTTCGCCGAAATCCGGGACCGGAAGACGGGGGAGACCGGCCGGGTGGAGATATCCCGGATCGTGGACGCCGTGGCGGCGGCGGTGGAAGCGAAGAAAAAGGAGTGCTCTCCATGAAAGACCGGATCATCGTGGCGCTGGACACCGATTCCCCGGAGGCCGCCCTGGCGGCCGTTTCCGCCCTGGCGGGGGAGGTCGGCCTCTTCAAGGTGGGGATGGAGCTGTTTCCCCGGGGCGGGCCCGGGCTGGTCGAAAGGATCCGCGCAACGGGCGCCGAGGTCTTCCTCGACCTGAAGTTCCACGACATCCCCAACACGGTTGCCGGGGCGGTGAAGTCCGCCGTCGCGCTGGGCGTGAAATTCGCGACCGTCCACGCATCCGGCGGCAAGGCGATGCTCGCCGCGGCCGCGGCCGCGGCGGCGGGCAGCGGGACGACGATCCTCGCGGTAACGGTTCTGACCAGCCTCGACGACACGGATCTTTCCTCCATAGGGTTCGCCCTGCGCGCGGCGGAAGCCGTGGATCGGCTGGCGGGGCTTGCGATGGAGGCCGGGATCGGAGGCATCGTCTGTTCCGCCAGGGAGGTTGCCGCCGTCCGCGCCCGCGTGGGAAAGGAGGTTGTCCTGGTCACTCCGGGAGTTCGGCTTCCCGAGGATTCCGTCGGGGACCAGAAGCGGGTGGTGACCCCTTTCGAGGCGGTCCGGGCCGGTGCGAATTATATCGTCGTCGGACGTCCCATCACGAAAGCGGCCGATCCGGTGGCGGCGGCGAGGAAATTCGCCGCGGAGATGAAACGGGCCCTCTGATGCGGAGAGTGACGGGGTGAGCCCGATGTGGATCACCGGCAGGCATCCGGTGGAGGAGCTGCTCGCCTCAACGCGGCAGAAGCCCCTGCGGCTGCTGCTCTCCGGGTCGGTTCCGCCGGAAGTCAAGAAGGGCCTCGCGGGCAGGGCGTCGGCCCTGGGGATCCCGTGCCTTGCGTGTCCGAAGGAGGAGTGGGAGCGGCGCACGGGGGAGCGCGGGGGACCGGGGATCGCGGCCGAGCTGGAGGAATACCGTTACGCGGATTTTCATGAGTGGACGGCGGCGCTTCCCGGGCGCGCAACGGTTTTCCTGCTGGACGGGATCACCGACCCGCACAACCTGGGCGCCATCCTGCGCAGCGCCCGCGCCTTCGGTGTCGACGGGGTGATCGTTCCGAAGGACCGGTCCTGCCCGGTGACGGCGGCCGTCTTCCGGGCCTCGGCCGGCGCCGCGGCGCACGTCCCCTTCGTGCAGGTGACCAATCTGGCGAGAACCGTCGAGACCCTCCAGGAGAAAGGGTTCTGGCTGTACGCCGCAACGGAAGAAGGGGAAACCGACATTTCCGCGATGAAGCCCGCGCCCCGGACCGGGATCATCCTGGGGAGCGAGGAGCACGGGATCCGGAAGCTCGTCCGGGAGAAGTGCGACGGCTCCGTCCGGATCTCCATGGAGCCCGGTGTCGACTCCCTCAACGTCGGCGTGACCGCCGGCATCCTCGCCTTCCACCTGCGGTCCCTCGCGCCGAAGTAGCGGCCTCCCGCCGCACCCCGCATTTCCATTACGCTGATTGCACGGAAGACGCTACGCCTCAGGGGGGACCTCGCTTGCGAATCCGCCACGTCTCCCCGGCCTGCATGCGCACATCCGTGCGGTACCGGCTGCGCCGCCTCGGAAGGGGATTTCGTTCGTGGCTCGCCGTGCGGTGGACCCGCACGGCTGCGCTTTACCTCACTGCGCCCCCTCCTGCGGCGGCTCCGCCGGACCCTCCTTCGGTAGGCCCCTTCCGCTGGGTACGTGTACCGCCGCGGGTGCAAGTTCCCTTTCCTCGCGGGATGACGTAGCGGAGAGGAAGCCCCCCGCGAGGAATCGAGCGGAACCAGGGAACGGAGCCGGTCGCGGATTCGTTATTGTGTCGAAAACCGTTGACAACTTCCCGTTAATGGAGTCAAATTCTTAGTTTCCGGATTTGCGACGCATGGAGACGCGCCGACGTAGCTCAACGGTAGAGCTCCTGATTTGTAATCAGGGGGTTGGGGGTTCGATTCCCTTCGTCGGCTCCAGTGTGACGACGTGGAGGGGTACCCGAGCGGCCAAAGGGGGCAGACTGTAAATCTGCTGGCAGCGCCTACGGAGGTTCGAATCCTCCCCCCTCCACCAGCCTTCGCTCGAAAACATGCCGGCAGCCTCCATGTTTCCGGGCTGCGGCCGGCAAGCCGGCTGTCAGGGCGATGGCAGCGCGCCAAGCCTTGGGGAAGACGGGTAAATTCTCCCGGCTCCTGTGGTTTTTTGCACGATTAGGGATTGACTAGGAGTATTTCTCTATATAAAATTGTAAGGTTCCGGAAAGGGCGGGCGTAACTCAGTTGGCAGAGTCACAGCCTTCCAAGCTGTTGGTCGCGGGTTCGATTCCCGTCGCCCGCTCCAGTGATTCCGGCAAGGATATTGCCCACGTAGCTCAGTCGGCAGAGCACGTCCTTGGTAAGGACGGGGTCAGCAGTTCAATCCTGCTCGTGGGCTCCACTTTGGCCAACACCATTTTTCGTGGAGGAGCGGAAAGCCATGTCCAAGCAGAAGTTTGAGCGCACGAAGCCGCACGTGAACGTGGGTACGATCGGCCACGTGGATCACGGGAAGACGACGCTGACGGCGGCGATCACGAAGGTATTGGCCAAGCGCGGGTGGGCGGAGTTCGTGCCGTTCGATGAGATCGACAAGGCACCGGAGGAGCGGGAGCGCGGGATCACGATTGCGACGGCGCACGTGGAGTACCAGACGGCGAATCGTCATTATGCGCACGTGGATTGTCCGGGTCACGCCGACTACATCAAGAACATGATCACGGGCGCGGCGCAGATGGACGGCGCGATCCTGGTGGTAGCGGCCACGGACGGTCCGATGCCTCAGACCCGGGAGCACATTTTGCTGGCTCGCCAGGTGGGGGTTCCCAGCATGGTGGTGTTTTTGAACAAGGTGGACGCGGTGGACGATCCGGAGCTGTTGGAGCTGGTGGAGCTGGAGATCCGGGAGCTGCTCTCCAAGTACGAATTTCCCGGGGACAAGACTCCGATCGTTCGGGGTTCGGCGCTGAAGGCCCTGGAGTGCGGCTGCGGGAAGGACGGGTGCGCGGCGTGCTCGTGCATTACGGAGCTGATGAAAGCG
>Ga0334722_10003132_pt1 | contig 18038 bp, 24 predicted proteins | sample C3_bottom_MG_FD_207210 | JGI IMG/M metagenome (GOLD analysis project Ga0334722, IMG submission 207210) | Sediment microbial communities from Yellowstone Lake, YNP, Wyoming, USA - C3_bottom | ecosystem: Environmental > Aquatic > Freshwater > Lake > Sediment | place: USA: Wyoming | collected...
CTTAAAGATGAAAACAAAGCACTTTACAAAATCCTCTCCTTGCAAGACAAATTACTCACCATACCACCTGGAGCCCCGAAAAGATCAGGAAGAAAAACAAAAACCCCCTTCGACCCTGCAACCGACAATGCGTGGGAACACTACCAAACCCACTACCTTGGATACAGCCGAACACAACTGCGAGACGCCCACCGCCCACTCTATAATGCGCTGCACAAAAACGGAGACATTGAACGCATCCCACGACCAACACACATATATCGCGAAAGAAAACCCGCAAAAACCCGCCAATCACCGCCCCGATCAAACCTGCAACCCCGCAGTTACCATAAACCCAAACCCCCACAACCCCCAAAACCATTCGACCCAGCAAAAGACCACCCCCTCAACCACTACATCGATCATTTTTGGGGCAAAACCCAAGAATACCTCGCACAACACCAACAAATACTCTACCAACACCTTGACAAACAAGGATTCCTCGAATCCATCCCGCATGAAAACCCGCTCAAAAAACAAACATGACCCAAACAACAACTGCTGCACAAAACGACTCGTGGACGAACTACGTCAAAAACCACTACGGACTCACCCGCGCACAACTGCACCGCAAAAACCCTGAACTTGTAGACCGACTCAAAGAAGAAAAAAACATCACGTCCGTTCCCCTCTACTACACCAGCGCCCTTGCACACTACAACAAATACTACCACGGAATTTGCATTGCGGAACTACGCCACCACAACGAAGAACTCATCAATGACCTTTGCGAAGAAGAAACCCTCACCGAACTTCCCTCACGCAAAAAAGCAACACGCACCCTTGCAGAAATCATCACAGACATACTTACAGCACCCCCGCCATTTAACCCAAAAAAAGACACCGCTGCAACATATTACAAAACATATCTCGATGGAATGCCCCGCGGAAAACTCAGCATCGAACACCCAAAAGTGTACAAAATACTGCGCAACTTAAATCAACTTAACATTGCTCCTGTCACCCATAAAGGAATTCGCAAAGACCCCTTGGCCGCATACCAAAACACGTGCCCTGATTTAGACCGACGAGAACTTCGCCTCAAACACCCTGGCATTTATGCCCAACTCTCACTCCAAAAAAAACTACACCAAGTCAAAACACCTCCCAACTCCATCCAACAACCACCTCTTGAAATTTACAACACCCAATACGCCGGGTACGATCGGCGACAACTACGCGCGGCAAACATCGCGCTCTATAACAAACTCTCCGCCAAAGGACTGCTCGAAAAAATTCCAAAACCACCCAACCCAAAACACGACGACCCCCTTGGATACTACCACGAACATTACGAAGGACTTTGCCGAACAGAACTTGCAAAAAAAGACAAAGTCGTCGTTCGCTCACTAAAAAAGAAAAACCTCTGGCACAACATCCCCTTCAAAAACCCAAAAGCCGCATGAACCTCCCCACACCCTTTAGCCTACGCCACACTCTTGACTCCGGACAATTCTTTCGCTACAACAAAATCGGAAAATGGTATTACCTTTGCGAACGAGACGCGCTGTTCAAAATCAGACAACAAAAAGACAAACTATACTTTGAAGGAACAACCGACGAACATGTCGCCCGATTATTCGGACTTAACCAAAACTACAACAAAACCATCAACGCACTTTCTCAAGATGAAACATTACGACCTGCCTTGCAAAAATACCAAGGTCTACGCATCATGCAACGCGACCCCTTTGAAACCCTCATCTCATTCCAATGCAGCATCATGAGCAACATCAAAAAAATCAAACTCAACATGGACCTCCTCGCACAGACATTTGGAAAACCAATTGCGCTCGATGATGTTCACTCACACACTTTTCCTCTGCCCGGAAACATAAACGACCTTGAAAAAATAAAACAATGCGCAACCGGATTTCGCGCAAAATACATCCTTGCATCAAATAGCATGGTTGATGACGCATTCTTTGAAAAACTACGCAAGAAAAAATACTCAACCGCTCATGAAAAACTCATGGAAATACCCGGCGTTGCAGAAAAAGTCGCCGACTGTGTCTGCCTTTTTGCACTCGGCAAAACCGACGCGTTCCCGGTCGATGTTTGGATCGAACGTATCATGAAACAAACATACCCTGAAACGAAACACATGAAAAACCAAGCAATACGCGAGTTCGCATGGAACCGCTGGGGAAAAAACGCAGGATATGCACAACAGTTTCTTTATCATTACGCGAGACACCTATGAAAGCCCTCAGCCTCAAACAACCCTGGGCAGAACTTGTCGTATCCGGCAGGAAAACCATTGAACTACGCAACTGGGAAACGAAATTTCGCGGAGAGTTTCTCATTCATGCCTCAAAAAGTCCCAACAAGAAAGCCATGGAACGATTCTGCTTCAAAGAACTCCCCCTTGGCTGCATCGTGGGCAAAGCAACTCTTGTTTCTGTGAAGCACTACAAAACCATTGACGAATTCAACGCTGACGCTGAAAAACACTTCGCAACACCCGGCTGGTACGACGAAAAAGCAAAAGGATTTGTTCTGAAGAATGCATCGCGCCTTGAACCACAACCTCTAAAAGGACAACTCAACTTCTTTGAGGTTCCATGGAACGACCAACGCACGCAGAAATTGACCGAGTACTGAACATCATCGTCAAAGAAGAATCCTTAACCATGCTCGGCAAAATGGGCGTCAAATACGACCCATTCAAAGTCCTGATATCCACCATTCTTTCTGCCCGCGCAAAAGACGAAGTCACCGAAGTTGTCGCGGAAAAACTGTTCGAAAAATACGATACTGCTGAAAAACTGGCACGCGCAGACAAAAAAGACGTCATCCGCATCATCAAACGCATCGGCTTTTACAACATGAAATCAAAAAACATCATCAACACGGCAAAAATGCTCCTTGAGAAATTTGACGGCAAAGTCCCAGACACACTCGAACAATTAACCGAGCTTCCTGGCGTCGGAAGAAAAGTTGCCAATTGCGTGCTCGTCTATGCATACAAACAAGACGCAATCCCCGTCGACACGCACGTGCATCGGATTTCGAATAGACTCGGATGGGTAAAAACCAAAAAACCCGAAGAAACCGAACAAGCACTCGAGAAAATTCTGCCAAAAAAACACTGGCAAGCAATCAACGACGCACTCGTCACCCACGGAAAAACCATCTGCGTACCCATCTCACCCTTTTGCTCAAAATGCCCAATATATAGTCACTGCAAGCGAAAAGGAGTTAAAACAAGCAGGTGAACCCCTCTGCATGGCCGACATTATCAAAGCAGGAGTCTTCCCGATCAAAAACAAAAAAGTATTAGTCGTTCGCAAAAGAGGACACGACTTCTACATCAGCCTCGGCGGAAAGAACGAGCCGGGCGAGAACGACAAAACCTGCCTTGAACGCGAAGTACACGAAGAACTCCGGTGCGGAATTGCCAACCTCGAACACCTCGCAACCTTTGAAGGACCCGTCCATGATGACCGCACCAAAACAATTCGCATGGCCTGCTACCTTGGCGACCTTGTCGGAGAACCTCAACTCAACCCAGAAGATAAAATCATTGAATACCGCTGGATCGGCCGCAATTATGCACAAGAAGGAATCAAAATCGCCCACCTCATGGAATTCTACGTTATTCCAAACTTGATCAAGCAGCATCTTTTGTGAATGAAAGAAAGTACAAATCAATTTTCTTCGCAGGATGAAGCTCCTCCTTAAACAACGCAAGCCCAGGAGTATGTCCTTCAGTACCCACTGTGAAGAACTCCGTCCTTGGCCAAAGCTTTGCCTTCGCATGATACAGGAACCGACTCAACCCCACATACGAAACATCAACCTTTTGCTGCAATGCAACAAACGTATCTTTTGTCAATGCGCACGTCATCGCAAACCCTGCAAGCGTTCCATCCACCTCCACAAAAATATTTTTACACGGCAATTTATCGATCAACGAGACATAATTTATGCAATTGTCAAGATCCCAAAGAAAAACCGAACGCGCAAGCGGCTCATAGCTCTTCAGATCCTTTGTCTTCGCCCAGTCTTCGATAAACTGAACAACTCTTTCTTTTGGATACTCACTCAACACCTTAAATTCATACCCCTGCTTAAACTTATGAACTCGCTTACGAAACGCGGCAAACCTACGCCCCTTCATTTCTATCACATCCCGTGTCAGATAATGATATTCCGTGCCGATATGTGTTTCCTTAAAACGCAAGCCCTGCGCCCGCAGATCATCCACTTCTTCTCTCGTTGCCATCTCAACAAAGTCAACTCTTTGATTCTCAACTTTCTTTGGAACAAACAACGGGTAAATCTTTTCGTCAACCCGATCACGAACGAATACTACACGCTCGCCATTTATCTCCTCCCAAAAACAATTCTCCACAAGCCAAAAAGGATTTGCACAGTACAGCTCCCGCCCCATCGATTCACTTAACCCACAGGCATCAGTTACGCTCACTTTTTGCATGTCGCCCCCATAAAATCATGCTCTCTTAAATCTTCCCACCAAAAACCATATAAATGCACCATGACAACGAACACCTCATGATCAACTTGCTCAAAATCCTCACCGCAGAAACCATCATCCTCCTTATCATTGGATTTGGACTGCTTGGAAAAAACCTCAAACGCATCCTTTGCTTTCGCAGCAGCACAACCACGAGCAGCGAATCATTTTGGCTCCAACTCATCACCGGCCTCCTCGTCCTTTTTTCCGCACTTGGCAACTTTGGAGCGAACAAACCTGCCCCAACGCCCATCTCGTGGATCGGTGCAGTCGTCTTTTTGATCGGCGGCATCGTCCAACTCCTTGCCCGCATGCACCTCTACGACGACAAAACACTCCAAGAACGCTTAACTTCCGGATTTGGCGCAGCCCAGATCGGAATCTATTCCAAACTACGACACCCCGGACAAACCTCACTCCTCTTACTCCTCCTTGGCGCATGCCTTGCCCTCGATAGCGGCTGGTCGCTCGCGCTCTATGCCATCCTCTTCATCCCAAGCACCCTCTATCGCATCAGCCAACAAGAAAAAAGATTACGCGACCAATTCGGCGAACGTTACCTCGCCTACCAAAGCGACACCAAACGCATCATCCCTGCAATTTTCTGAACACGTTCTCAACCACAACTTATATAAACACGATTCGAAGAAAAGCACCCATGGCAAAACAGCAAGCGCTCCAAAAACCGCCAAGCGAACACCACGTCCTTGACTCCATCCTCAAACTCTTCCAAATCGGCTCAGCACTCATCAAAATCTCCCTCCTCGTCCTCTTCGGAATCTTCTTCATCGTACTCATCGCGGCAACCATGCCCCACGAACTCGAAAAAGGAAACGTCGCACTCATCCCCCTCACCGGCCTCATCAGCACCGGACAAGGCGGACTCCTTGAAGGCGCAGGAACGGACAGCCAAAACGTCATCGACAACCTCGAAGACGCGGACAAAAACGACGACATCAAGGCAATCATCCTTGAAATCGATAGCCCCGGAGGAACACCCGTTGCAAGCGCAGAAATTGCGAACGCAATCAAAGCAACCAACAAAACCGTGATCTCCGTCATACGCGCAGAAGGCGCAAGCGGCGCATACTGGGTCGCAAGCGCAACGGACCGCATCTTTGCAAACCCCATGAGCATCACCGGAAGCATCGGCGTCACTGCAAGCGGCCTTGAATTTGGAAAACTCCTCCAACAATACAACGTCACCTATCGCCGGCTCATCGCAGGAAAATACAAAGACGCAGGAACACAACTACGCGACATGACCCCTGAAGAACAACAACTCTTCCAAAAACTTCTTGATGAGTTACACACCCAATTCATCAAAACCGTTGCAGAAAACAGACACCTTGATGAAAACTACGTGCGCAATTTATCTACAGGATGGGTCTATCTGGGAACCGACGCAAAGGAACTTGGCCTTGTCGATGAACTTGGCGGCAGAAAAGAAGCACTCAAATACCTCGAACAGACGCTGAATATTACCGCAACACCCGTCGAATACGGCGGCCCACAAAGCCTGCTTGACAAACTCGCAGGACTCACGAGCCAAGCATCCTATCACTTAGGACAAGGCATCGGAAGCTCACTCTCAAGCGACACCAAAGTATCACTCACGTAAACTCATTTTCGAGCCAACATCAATACCACTCTTCTTCGCCTCGCCCGCATTCACTTCAAGAACAAACATTGCGGGAACAGATTCATACACCTGACACGGATCCTTCACGCACGAAGGAACATTCTCTTTCACCTCAACAACAGACAAATTCTTAGCAACATATATCATATCGAGCGAAATCTTCGTATTCTTCATCCAAAAACTGCGCGGCCGCTCGCCATCAAACACAAAAAGCATCCCCGCACTCGCAGGAAGAGACGAGCGAAACATCAACCCCTGCTCTTTTTCCTGCTCAGACCGTGCAAGCTCAACCGTAAACGACGCACCATTATCGAATACCACTTTCGGCCCGTGCGCACACGAAACAAGAACTATGACCAGAATAAAACTGATTACTTTTTCAAACCCATACTGCTCTTCCAAATCGGCACCTCATACGCAAACTTTTCCTTTTCCAGCTTCAAAATCCCCGCATCAATCAAATCATCCACGTTCACCATTGCGGTACGCTCATCAGCAATCCTTGGACACGCCGTATTCACCCAAAAATCGACAAACGGAAAATTCTCAAACTGACGCATGTCAAGCTCATCACACGCGAAAATAAAATATTCCTTATCTCCTTGCTTTGCGAGTTCCATTGCGCGCACCAAATTCTTCTGACCGATCTTTGTAGAGACAATAATACCGACGCGCTTTGCATGGAGGAACTTTGCAAGCTCGCCCGTCTTTCGCTTCTGGAACTTCTCTGCTAATTTCGGATCAAGCTTACCGAGTTCCTTTGACGCAGGATTCCACAACCAAACCTCTTGAGCAGTCTTGATTGCAACATTAATTGGGTGAAATTCTCCAGAACCAACAAAAAGCCACGCATCAACTTTATCTTTAATCCGTTCTGCTTCCGACGCATTACAACCCAGCACCTGGCCTGCTAATTGGGCTGTTTTTAATTGCTCAATAACATCACCCACCTTATGCGCATGCTGAATCGTGGTAACAACACCCCAACGCAACTTGGGCAAAAGCTTGAGCTTTGCTGCGGGCAGCGTCACATCAATATTACTTTTCGCGTGCACATGTAAGAGCTTGAGCATACCTGCCCCTTCGAGAAGATGGTTTAAAAACGTTACGCTCGGCTCGAGAAACCATTAAATATCCCCACCAACACCCTTGCCTTATGAGCATCATCAGCTTACTCATCATCATTGCATTGTTCTTACTTGCCATTGCCGCGTTCAAGTTTCTTGTGGGCATTGCAAAACACGTCATCTCGATTGGCCTTTTCATCATCGCAATCGCGTTCTTGATCTACGTCCTGACCGGGCACGACCCTTTTGGCATCACGCACGCAACCGTTGACGCCGCAGGAAAAGCGATCAACATGGTTGCGAAATAAGCCTAAGGATTCTTAGGCTTTGGTGAAAATCTCACTTCGTTCGCCTTTGCTGCCAAGCTCGTGCCCACTCTTTTTCAACACTTCGACGTTCCCCGAAGGTCTCGACATTTCATGTCGGAACCTCACCTCGCTACGCTCGGCGAGGGGCCAACCCCCTTGTCGAATAGAAACACTTCATACGTACACTCGCAAAAGGGCAGCAAAGGTACTTTTCACCAAAACAGTATTCTTACCAACGTTTAAATACGAGATGTTTGTGCAAAATATCATGATTCACACTGTTACGCTCATCCCCGGAGACGGCATCGGCCCGGAAATCGCAGATGCCATGGTTCGGTGCGTTGACGCCACCGGAGTTCACATCCACTGGGATCGACAAGACGCCGGAATCGACGTTATTGCAACTGACGGAAACCCACTCCCTGAACGCGTCCTGAACTCACTTCGAAAAAACAAAATAGGAATCAAAGGACCAATCACAACCCCTGTAGGCACCGGATATCGATCCTTGAACGTCTTTCTTAGAAAAGAATTCGACACCTACCAAAACATACGACCCTGCAAAACCATGACGGGAGTTCGAACACGATACACCAACGTTGACTTAGTCGTGTTTCGAGAAAACACCGACGACCTGTACACCGGAGTTGAATTCCAACAAGGCCAACCCTCCACCAAAGAATTACTCGCAGTCCTTCAAAAACTCAACAAAGACGCAAGCCTCATACGCGACGACTCAGGCATTAGCATCAAACCCATCTCCGCATACAAAACCGAACGCATCGTCAAAGCCGCATTCGAATACGCCCTCTCCCACCAACGAAAAAAAGTAAGCGTCGTACACAAAGCAAACATCATGAAATACACCGACGGCCTCTTCTTGGAAATTGCACGCAAAGTCGCAACACGCTATCCCACAATCACATTTGAAGACGTCATCGTCGACAACCTCTGCATGCAACTCGTCCAAAAACCCGAACTCTACAACATCCTCGTCCTCCCCAACCTCTACGGCGACATCGTATCCGACCTGTGCGCAGGACTCGTTGGCGGCCTAGGAGTTGCCCCCGGCGCAAACATCGGCGACACCTACGCCGTCTTCGAAGCAGTCCACGGAAGCGCGCCCAAATACAAAAACCTCAACAAAGCAAACCCAACCGCACTCATCCTATCCGCATGCATGATGCTCGACTACCTCGGCGAAAAAACCGCAGCCGCACGACTCCAAAACGCAGTCGAAAACGTCATCGCAGAAGGCAAAGATGTTACATACGACCTTAAACCCACCCGCGACGACCCCACTTGCGTCGGAACAAAAGAAATGGCCAACGCAATCATACGCAAATTAAAGTAAAAAACGCAACATATACTGCTAAGAAAAAACTTTTCGAAACGTGAACAAGACCAGGCGTTATTGTTCTATTCCCAAGGGAATTTAGGTATCGTATCTGTTCTTTGAAGCGTGAAATCAGGCGTTATTTCTGAGACAGAGGTATAATATAAAGACGCAGTCTTTACTTTTGCACCCTTTGATTCAAGGTAACGTTTCGCCACAATAAGACTTCTGCCTGATTCCAACGCGTCTTCCACCAATAAAATATCCTCATTAACTAAGTCATCCAAAACTTCAGTCATCACCTTTCTCTCATTGCCGTCTTTACGAACAGTCAAACAAAACATTTCCTCCACTTGCAACTCTGACGCGAGCAATCGCGCAGGAATAACGCCACCGCGCGTCATCCCAACAATAATATCCGGCCGATAATTTATCGTTTGCGCAAGACGCCTTATTTCTTGATTAAAATACTCCCAATCCATACATCGAGATAAAGTAAAAACAGCTTAAAAAACTTCGTCTTCTTTTGAAAGCCAAAAAAGACCAGTTACAAAGAACACATTTAGAACAGTCCTGAAAGATAGGAGCATTTGGTGTATTTGTAGTAACTTAGTAGTGGTTGTAAATGGAAATTTTTATAAATGTTATGTGCCGTTATCAGTTTGCATGGCAAAGCTCAACTTGTACGAAGGAATCATTGAAAAGACCGTCGGGAAGCTCAAAAAGCTTTTTAGCAACACTGAGGAAGCTACTACGCGCCTTGAACGCCTGCTCACCGTAGCACGCGAGACTGCATTCATTGACGCGCACACAGACACTGGTCAGACTTTTGTCTTTGATACTGGAAGTTACAAATATCTTTTTGACAAGTACTGTGATCAGGTCCGCGCGTACTCTGCAATTGCAGCACGAGCGCCCGATCCACTTGCCGCCCTCCACATCCTTGAATCAACGCACCTCATCGGTAGCGGCATCTTTGGCATTGGAGGTATTGAGAAATTGGAGCCAAACTCCCTTGAACAACAGATCGCCGAGTACTCGAACGGATCTACAAGTGAACTTGAACGAAGGCAAATAAAAGCGATGAGCATCGACTACAAATCATTCACCCAATCCACTGCCTACGCCAAGCCAAACCCGTTTGCCCGCTACGGCGCGAAGCCAAACCCGGATAGTTGACGGACCATCAAACCCTTCATCTTCTTAGACCGTCCAAAAGAACGTGTGTTGCCTGCATCGAAAGAATGTTTAATTTGATATCGCGCAACTTACTTGCTCTGATGCCCGCGCACCTTACTCCACAATTGCGGAATCACTTTCTCTGCGAGTGGCCGTAAATTCAGAATATCTTCTTCGTTATACATCACGAGTTTGTTCAAATAGTCTTTATCTCCTGTGCTTTTCCACATGTTCCACAAATATACTGCGTCTTCGCCCGAAAAACCCTCCACTTCTTTACGACGATGAATGTTCATTTGCTTTTCAATTGATTTCAAACCGCCAACGAGCCCCACTTTTTTGCACACAAAACGCAAATCGATATGCGGCATGTGAAAATCCATCCCGAAATACTTACGCATCACTGGCAAATCAAACGATGCGCCATTAAACGTCACGACCATCTTATACTTTGCAAGTTCCTGCTCGATCAAATTCTTCTCCAAATTAAACCCGCGCACAAACGTCTTCGCATCAACCCCATCAGAAAGACCAACCACGGTAATCCCTCCATGATAGCCCGTTGTTTCAATATCAAGAAAAACCGCATCCCTGCCAAAATCGTTAAAGAGCCTCCAATGCTCCCCTTGCTGCAACGCCTTTGCAAAAAAAAGTGCGTTATCCTCGCGCACGTGCCGCTTTGCATCGCGCAAAACATCATCACACGCAAATTTTCGTGATGCACTTAAGCCCGCAATAGAACTCGCGCCCAAAAAATCATCCCAGGAATGAACCCCTGCATTCCACACCTTCTGCTCAGTTTTTTGACGCACATTGGGAAGCAGCACAAACGATTCGCGAAGCATCCCCCTCCCACAAAAAGCAAGCTTTATAAGCGCTCTTTACCCCAGCCCAGTAGGAATAGACGGGGAACCATGCCATCAATCGGACCACACATCCACAGCTGCAAACACCTCTTTGACCACTTCAAACTCCGCAAACGCTCACTCCAATTCGCACTCGTCACACTCGGCAGCATCATCACCGACCTCGAAAACCTCAACGTCCTTCAAAACGTCCACTGGAGAGCAGAAAGCTTCCTCCAATACCTGCTCAAAACCGACCCCAAATACGCACCCCTTGCCATCGGCATGATCATGCACGAAGAAATGGACAAAGCGATCGACGCCCACTACGTCAATCCCAACATCCCCGCAGCATCACAATTACTCAAACAATACAACCAACACCAAGACCCGCAAGAACCCCACTACTTCCTCGACCACATCTTCAACGTCGAATTCATGCAACGCGAAAGCGGCATCATCGCAATCGCAGCACACGCAAAAAAGCGCCTCACGGACAAACACGTCCACAAAATTGCATTCCACATGACCCAATTCTTCGGCGGAGACAAAGAACTCGTCTTTAGCACGATTCACCTCTTCAAAGATTTTGACCTCGCCCAATACCTCAGCCACGATGAAGCCGCAGGAATCTACGCCAAATTCATGGCCCTCAAAGATAGCCTTTCCGTCAATAAAAAACCAGGGGTCTTTGACAAAATAAAACTCGCACTTGCCTATTTCCGATTCATGCTCGACAACCGCAAACACGTCCTCAAAGAAATGACTCTGCACGCAAGCATGCGATTCAAAAACAACAAAAAAGCATACACCATCGCACTTAAATCCATGACACGCAAATACCGCAAACTCTCAACGCGCTACAACCTTGCGATCAAACAGAACTAGAATTCCCTGAGCTCATGCCTCTTTTGATTATCATACAATTTCTCGAGCCTCTCGTCGAAACGCGCACCCACTTCCTTTGCAGAAGCACTGATACGCACGTCAGATGACGCCGCACATGCCTTCAATTGTTCACGACACCCCACATAACTCTTGAATACCTCGTTCCCAAAATCACGCTCTACTTTAAATCGCCCCTGTTGAAAACTCTCCAATTGATGAAGATAGGCCGCCGCACGCATTTGCGTCCTCTTATACGCAACATATTCAGCAGAAGAGAAAAACGCCCCTTGCTCTTTTTCAGACATGGCATCAAACGCGTTATTGTACGCGGCCCTCCCCGCAGGATCAGAGATACGCACGCGCACATCAGGCGCAATCAACAACTGCCCCAGATAAAAAAAAGTATCAATCACGGAAAGCAAATTATCCTCAAAGGGAACAACCTCCTGGTTGAAAGCAAACGTGCACACGTACACAAAGACCGAGCCATCCTTACCAACCGCAGGAACAGCAATCGTGTCTCCACCCTCACCCATGCGCGGAAGCACTTTCGTTCCATACAACCGGTTAAATTCCTTAAACCACGGATCATACACCAATTTGGATTTCCCCTTATGCTCAGGAAAATGTCTTTCCAACACGTGATCCAAATACTGCTGCCGCTTGGAATCATCCACGGGAAGCGGCCACGATGGCCACTCATACGAAACCGGAATTGAAGCCGCAGGCCGCGCAACATCAACTCTTGAAACCGCAGCAGAAGAACAACCAACCAAAACCTCAAGCGCGCTCACGGCAAGCAACGCATGCATCCTCGTTCTCATATGCTCTTGCCCACTCCTCCCCCATATAAATTTTACCCTCCAAAAGACTTATAAAGCAACCTTTTCACAACACACGAGAATGAGCAAGAAAGAAGAAATCCAAGCAGCACAACAGCAACAAGAAGAAGAAATCCGAAGAACACCCATTCCTCGCGGCAAACAAGTCCTTGGCATTTGCGAACAACGCGTCGGCGGAAGCCGCATGAAAGTTCGCTGCATGGACGGAAAAAACCGCATTTGCAGAATCCCCGGCCGGCTCAAGCGCAAACTGTGGGTTCGCGACGGCGACATTCTTTTAATCGAACCCTGGGAACTTGGCGGCGACGAAAAAGGAGACGTCCTCTTCAAATACAAACCCATCCAAGTCGACTTCCTACGCAGACGAGGACTCCTCAAAGACATGATGAAAGAAGAGTTTTAATCATGAGCTACGAAACCCTCCTTGACAAAATCGGAACAAGCGGCGCGCTTGCCCTTGCACTGAAAAGCGCAGCATCAGGAGGACGAATCGACCGCGTCATCTTGCTTCCTGCGACCATCGGGACCTATCTTAATGTTCTTGCGCACAGCACCAATGTCAGAGAATTCGAAGAAAAACACGTCATGCAAAAATGTAACAACTGGGTCTATGCTCTCTTTCGGCCCAGCGGCAGAGAAACCATCCTCACACTAAAATCCTATGGCATTGACTAAGGATTCACCCAAGGCACCGCATTCTTGCGCGTCACATTCTTCATTGAAGCGCACCTTGGGTCATGCGTCCACTTGCTGTACGCTGCGCACGCACCCCAACACTGGCTATACCGATACGCATAGCCCGATTCATCATACTTGCAGTCAGATGCATAATAACACCCGCAATTACTGCTGCGAAAACGCGCTTCAACTGCAGTGAACAAAACCAAAACAAGCAAAAGCGCAAGCAGTATTCTCAGCAGTTCTTTTCGACGATGCCACATACAGCTTTTAGAATCTTGCACCGTATAAAAAATTCCCTCTGCACTCATAAGTAATGGCACACCTGTGTCACAAGCTTTTTTAATTCGGATCTTTACCATCACCCCATGCACAAACGCACCTTCCCCATCGGGGCAGGAATCATTGCACTTGCCGGGTGTGCGACGCAAAAACCCGTCGACCAAAGCCCATTTGAAAAATCCGTGAACGCGTGCTCTATGCTCATCGACAAAAAAATTGAACGCGGATCACAAGAACACTTCCAGTTCGTCACCAACTTTCGAACCATCGCAGAAGACATCGTTCATACTCCTGCCATTTACGATGACCGCTACTTCGAACCAGGAACCGATTTTGAAGAAAAGCGTGCTGTATTCAATAGCGTCTACGACCATGCAGCAACCAAACAACCCTGGCTTATCGAATCAAAAGCAATACCCTACCGCAGACTAAAAGAATGCGTCCCTTACGAAATCGAGACCATCGCCTTAAGCCCAAAAGACGTGCACGACAAAATTGCAGAAGTTCACCCATATCGAAAAGGCACGCTGCAAACCATCGGACAATTTTTTGGCCACTTCTTGAAATAAGCATTAATCGTGCCCTTTGCTACCCGTCACGAACTTATACGCTTCCAACGCTGCAATCGCGCCATGACCTGCACTAATCACCGTTTGCTTATACGGAATACTCGTCAAATCGCCGCACGCATAAAGACCGGGAGTTTTCGTGCGATTATGCGCATCAACAATTATTTCTCCAACCGCATTCACGTCAACAAGACCCTTCACCATTTCTGTATGCGTTTCCCAACCAATCTCTGAAAAAACACCCTGTAATGGCAATTCCTTTCTTGCTTTGGTTGTCACATGCTCAACAATTAAGGACTTCACAAACTTATCCCCCTTAATTTCGATCGGAACATGGTTTGTTAGAACCTCGATCTTGCCCTCCGCCTTTGCCTTTTCCACTGTCACTTCATCTGCTCGGAACACATCACGGCGGTGAACGATGTAGATTTTCTTTGCAATGCGGGCAAGCTCTAAAGCACCCTCCACTGCACTATTGCCACCACCAATAACTGCAGTCTCCTTGTTTGGAAACAGCGGAGCGTCACACGTCGTGCACGTTGAAAGACCACGACCGAAAAACTTGTCTTCTCCCGGAATGTTCAATTTTCTTCGCTCACGACCGTAACTCAAAATCACGGTTTTCGACTCGATCTTTTCGTTATTATCAAGCTCTAAAAGAAAATCCTTTGCCTTAGAAATTCTGAGCACGCGTTGCTCGCGAATCTCCACACCCCACTTCTTTGCCTGCTCCCAAAACTTCTTCATCAGCACAGGACCCGGACCTTCGTACCCCGGATAGTTTTGAATATCATTTGTCGAATTGGTTTCTCCACCCACATTGGGCCCGGTTATGAGAACTGCCTTGAGCTTCTTTCGCCCTGCATAAATCGCCGAGGTAAGCCCTGCAGCACCCGCACCCACAATCACGACATCATACATACCTTTCGAATTTCGCTGCAAGAAGTATTTAAGGATTTGTATTCAGGGAATAATAGTCATTGGCGAGTGATAAATATATGGAAAGGTTTATAAACCGCCTTCTGAACAAAACCCCTATGAGCCGAAGACAGAAAAAACCCGCAGAGAAACCTATGCAAAAGAGCTCCCCGCTCTACCGCAGAGCCGCGCCCTATGCAGTACTCGCCCTTGCAACACTCATCGGCGCAAGCACCATTGCATACAAACGAAACTCGCCAAACACTCCTGCAACTCCCGTACCACTCACACTTGAAAACATCACCGAAGAAGACCCAACCCAGGTTGCCTTATCAGTTATTGAACCCCTGGGCAAAAACGCAACCACGTATTCCAAACTTCACGAACACCAACACGCCTGGGCAGAACAGGCCAAAGACGTCACCGTCACATTCAATCAAAAAGTCGCGCTTCTTCCAAACACCCCCTATTTCCAAAACCTCGAAAAAAAACTCAACCAAGAACTCCTCGCACTCCAGGAAATCCTCCCTGAACAACTCAGATTTTCCCATCGCGTCGTCCTTGCAACAACCCAAACAGTCCAAGACAACTTCCCCCCCGTAACCAACGCAACAGCCAACATCTACCTCCTCAACAACGCAAAAAGATTCTACGCATACGCAGGAAAAATAGGCCAAGACCTTTCGTTTGCCCAAATCGAAGAGGACTCCCTTGGAGAAAGCACCATAGAAATGCTTCCAAAAATAGTTGACGGACAAGTGGTCGTTGAAGGCACAAGAATGCTCACGTTTGCACACCCTGAATTTCGCTCGCCACCCTCTGACAGATACTCGGGACTTCTCAACACCGCCCTTGCAGAATACCTCCACAGCTGCCTTGCCAAAACAAAAGTAGCGCACGTTGGGAGCATCCTTCGTGCAAGAAAAAAAGCCACGGGAACATTCAATGCACAAGATGCCCTTAAGGCATTCTCCACAACCAATGTGATCGAAGAAGGAATCGTCCATGCAAGCGTTCTTACCTACCTTTCCTCACGCGGCACGAGCGTCGAATTCATCTCGCAACTCCTTGCCAAATACGCCAAAGAAAACACCTACCACCTTGTCACACCATACTTCGACTCCCTCAAAGAAAACAAACTCCCCCTGCCATCAAGCGTTGCTATTCCCCTGCGCGCATACCAAGAAGGCGCACCCGAACTTGACAAAGGCAAAAACGGCCTCACGGCATACATCAAACGAACTGCTTCAAACAATAAGAGTGAACAACAAACGGGAGAGAAGTGATTGAACATGTACGAATACTACCCCCTCAATAGAATCGGATACCGGGACGCAAACAAAGTCCACCCGAAAGTTTTTTTGCCCCTTACTGACATCGCCGACATAGACACCTCTGCATTCTTCTCTGAAGCAGCAGGACAATTTGCCGATTTTTGCAAAACCGGAGGCACACTCATCATCACCCCACACGTGAAAGGAGAACTCGACCGCATCGCTGAACGAACAAAATCCACCCTGCACTCAGACAACCGCCAAACAGACACGCGACCCTATTCACGCGCATACGCTAATTCACGAATCGTTCTTGCAGCGTGCACGGTACAACAACCACTCGACCGATCAGACCACCGCATCGCCAGCGAAGAACGAGAACTGCGCAGACTTGCCGACGCACTCCCAAAATACCAAGCATACGAACTTTGCAAAGACCACTTCGAATCATGGTATCTCACCTTACGCGACATCCTTGAACACCGCATCGAACTTGGAGATCGTGTCGACCTTGAAGATGTGCGCGGCCACGGCGAACACAAATACACCATTCTTGACCAGCTTCTTATCCCTGACGCACGACTATCCGAACGACGCAAAGAACAACTCCACCACCTCATTTTTCAAAAGGAAGACGTCACCCAACGCTACCGTGAAATCGTCCAAAGAACCCTTGGACCCCACGCGGCCAAACAATTTACGAACAAAAAAAACCAAACCTCTACGGAGTATTTCACGGGCTATTTCGAACACGCAACCCGAAGCCTACTCCTACGCATGCTCGGCTACGCACTCGATGCGCGGTTTGCAGATAACTATGATGGCGCACTTGATGACCTTGACAAACGATTCAAACACCAATCACATGAACGCGACACGGACATCTTTGTCGTTCTTTCAAGCTACATGACCAAACACGATCCGAACAAGAACGTCTTCATCTACTCCCAAGACGCAGACCTTAAGCACTTACTCGAACTACGCAAAACCCTAAGCGCGAACGGAAGACATGTTCGTCCTGCAAGCTCGAGCGGACGCATCCATCTCACTTAGATTTTCTCTTCCGTTACCACCAACTTGTTACTCCTTTACGATAGAAAAATATATTAAGCAGGATACTGCCCAGAAAACGCATCGAAAGGAGGACTTCCATGGAATTTCACCAACCCAGCACCCAAACCATCATCATATCCGCACTGCTTGGCATCACGCTCATCACCAACCTCCTCTCAGAATCCGCCCTCAAACACAGTGCGGCACTTGAAATCATCGCAATTTGCCTTGGCATCCTCTTCTTTGCCATCGTCCTCTTCGGACTTTGGCTCGACGAACCCTGGTCACCCCTTGCCGCAACGATTCTCTTTGCACTCCTTGCCATCAACACCATCGCGCTGCACTTTGCCACCAAACAACTCACGAACGCAGCACTTGGCATCGTCCTATGCACGGCAGGAATCGTTTGCACGATGCTACACACACCCGCACGCATGACTCCTCTTGACTCTCCTGTCGACCTTGAAACCTACCAAATCGACGAATTCAACAAAGACCTCGCCAAAATAAAAGCAACCATCAAAACCGCAAAGAAAAAAGCGAGAAAGAAAAAGTGATTCTTTTTCCTTCTACGTCAGCGACCGCTTAAACAACAACTTGTGCAATTCCAAATATACAAACCCTGAGAGTGAAAAGAG
>Ga0334722_10003133_pt1 | contig 18035 bp, 11 predicted proteins | sample C3_bottom_MG_FD_207210 | JGI IMG/M metagenome (GOLD analysis project Ga0334722, IMG submission 207210) | Sediment microbial communities from Yellowstone Lake, YNP, Wyoming, USA - C3_bottom | ecosystem: Environmental > Aquatic > Freshwater > Lake > Sediment | place: USA: Wyoming | collected...
CGGCAGGCGAGAGCACTGGCCTTGCTGGACGCCATCCGGGTGTAGACAGAACGCTGCACGGCAATAGCAAACCAACCTGCTGACATCACAGGGAATTTATGCTCGCAAGCCGGAGGAACTTCGGTCTGTGGGGCGATCCACCAGGGTAAGGATGGGTCTGCGAATGGTTCCGTCAGCCTGTTTCCTTGGCCGTTGCGCGCGCGACGGGACCGGATCTTTCCCCCTCCAGTTCGGATCGTCGAGCCGATTCACCGCCTGGCGATTGGCCCCCGGGACGAGGTGGCCGTAGGTATCCACGGTGATCTGGATGGAGTGGTGGCCCATCTGATCCTTTACGTAGGCCAGGGACTCCCCGTTCGCGATCAGCCACGATGCGAAGGAATGCCTCAGGTCGTGGAAGCGGATCTTCCGCAGCCCTGCATGGGTTAGGCAACCATCGAACATCTTACGGATGTTGGACGCGTCGAGCATTGTCCCTGCGTCTGACGGGAAGACCCAGGAGGGCAGCGGCCGGCCCTTGGCCAGGGCTTCCGCCGCAATCCTACGCTTGTGGTCCTGGAGAACTTCAGCGAGCTGATCTGACATGTCACACCGCCTTGCCTTGCCGCTTTTCGGTGTCGTCATGTGCCCTTTCCAGTTGGTGCGCCGGATCTCGATGAAATTCCCGTTCCAGTCGATGTCACCCCACTGGAGCCCGATGATCTCCCCCTGACGCATCCCCGTTCGCAGAGCTACCAAGAGAAGAGAGTAGTGACGCAGAGATTTCTTCTGGGCAGCATCCAGCAATACGCGGCCCTCGTCCGGCGTCAGGAAAGAGATCTTGTCGAGGCGATTGCCTAGTTTGATATACCGGCCTGGTCTGGAGGCCGGATTGGCGACGACAACACCATCCTCGACGGCATGGTTGAAGATGGCCGAAAGGGTCCTCGCAAGATAGGAGACGGTGCTGGCCGAGAGGCCCTCCTGGATCTTCCGGTAGCAGAGCGCTTTGATCTCGTCCCGGGCGATCTCCGCCAGCGGTCGGCTGCCGAATACGGGGAGGATGTGGTTCTCCAAAAGGTGCCGATACCCATGGCGGGTGGAGGGTTTCAGGTTGGTCTTTACGTGGCCATCCATCCACTTGGCCGCGTACTCCTTCAAGAGGACCGGCCCCCGCTCGTGTGGGGAGGGGAGATGGAACGTATTCGCCGCGATCGCCGCCTCGATCTTGACCGCGGCTTCCATCGCGGCTTTTTTCGAGCCGATCTTCTTGGCCTTGCGCTGGCCCTTGTGGTCGATGAGGAGCCACCACGCGCCCGGCTTGTATTCGCGGACTTTGACGCCCATGGCTATCGGTTTACGACCGCCTTCAACCTTTCATTGTTGTTAGAGGACATTCTCAACAATCCCCCACCGCCATCCCGCTTTCCCCGTCGCCACTGACTTACCTCCACAACCCCACGAAATCCACTCAAAGTAGTTTCACAAACATTTCGCTTTTCTTTGGTCTTTTTTCGTTCACCTAACGCTTGAAATCCTTCTTGTATTAGCTATTTGCATGCTTAGTGAATCTCGACTCAAACTGAAGTGAAATGGACGTCAAATTTTTGACCCTAAAAAGGGACCGCGGTTCCGCGTTACCCGGATCCAAATGTCCCCGGAAGTACCTACGGACCTCGGGGCGGTGGGCTTAGTAGCCGCCAGTGACGTTGCCCGGGCAGGGGTGGCACGCACTGGCACGCGTTCCACCCCATTGTCATCTCTATTACTCTCTCCATCGGTTTATCCTCGCCCCATGCGTACAATGGTTATGCACGCGTGCCATCGCGTGCCAGTTACCGTTCCGGCAGCAGCCGGATGCCGAGATAGAACCGTTTCCGAGAGTCTGCAGACCTATGCTGCGAGGTTTTAAGCTCCGGTACGACCGCCCGTAGGTCCCGTCCAAACGAGTGGGCTGTTCCGGCGTGGTCCCTCCCGTACTCCTCGCACCATTTCTTCCAGGCGTCGTAGAGCCGCTGGCATTCCACCTCGTTTCCCCCGCCCGTTTCGCACCGCTCGCGGACGAAAGCGGCAATGGGGGAGCCAAGGTCCTCGAGTTCACGGACGGCCTCGTTCCCTGCGGAAGGTTGGAGGAAATATCCCCGCTCCCGAAGGCGCTTCCATCCCTCGATCGCCCAGTTGAGGATCTGAGGAAGTTCGCCAATGAGCCGGTCGGTGAGCCCGTGATCCTCCTTGCCGTAGAAACTCTGCGTCATGGGGAGGACGATGAACCGGGAAGCAAGCGCCCCGCTCGAATCGGCGATCCTCGGGAGTTCGTTCGTCAGGATCAGGAACCGCGTCGGCAGGCGCACCCCGGGAAGGGGAGGAAGATACTTTCGGTCGATATCGATTCCGTCCTCCCCGGAGATGGAGAGGAGCCGCTCTGCGACGGCGTGCTGGTCGACGCGTCCACCAAGCCTGGCGTCGGCGATGATGGCGACCTGTTTCCCAACGAGGGTGGACAGGCCGAAGTTGGTTCCCAGCCCTGCCAGGGTGGGGGCGCAGACGTTCGCCTGCCCCAGGAGGGCGGTAAGCACCCGCGCGATCGTTCCCTTCCCGGACCGTTTCGGGCCGACCACGAGAAAAATTTTCTGATGGCGCGTTTCCCCTGTGAGGAGATACCCGAACATCTCCTGCAACGTGTCCCGTGCCTCCAGATCGTCATCCCAGAGGTCGTCCAGGAACTGATTCCACGCCTTCGGCTCTCCGCTGTCGGGGCGGTACTCGTAGGGGAGCGCGTTGTAGGTGAAGAATCGGGGAGTGTGAGGATGAAGTTTTCCGGAAGGGAGATGAAGAAGTCCATTCCGGCAGGAGAGGATTTCGTTGGCCGGGAGCCCCAGTCCCTCCCCGATCCAGGCAGGGGGTGAGACGGTAGAGGACATGTATGCAAGGGCCTGCAGGGCCTCCATGGCATCCCCGACCGTCGTCCGCTTCGGGCAGAAGTCCTCCAGCTCTTTTCCATCGAAGGATTTGGCTTTATCGAGAAAGATATAGAGCCGTGCCCTTATCCCTGCCGATTCGGCCTCCGGATAGTGTGTCCCCGTCCATTCGTGGAAAACGCCTCGATGATGATGGAGAGTCCGGTCCTCTCCACAGAGGAAGGTTTCGTTAAGGAAGAACCGCGCGTTCCTCATCGGTTCGAACCGATCCAGGATGAGGGCGTCCGTCGGTGCCTCGGAATATCTCATTGCCATTTCTATGTTTCGTGAGCTTTCGAGTGCCTTTCGGAATTGCTCCGGGAAAGCGGCGGGGTCGGACCTGTGCCAATCGTTTGGGTCCTTGATCCCCATGGGGGCTTTGACCTCGTAGGTTTTGCCTCCATAGCGGATTTCGGCGAGCCGGGCGATTACCCCATGGGCGAAGGCATTCCCGCCCATATCCGGCTCTCGGAAGAAGTAGACGGTTCCAATACCGGTGAGGTATTCGAGCCCGATCTTCTTGGTATTGGTCGCTCCGGGAACTCCCAACGCGGGAAACCCGTGGTGCCACAGCGTCCATGCGTCGGATTCACCCTCGACGAGGACGACGTATCCCTCTTTCTTCGCGTCCGCCAACCGTTCCAATCCATAAAGGACGACTTCTCCGTCACCTTTGAGCCACTTGGAACCTTTCTTTGCGGAAAGCGCCGTGCGTAGACGTTGCCGGGGTGTCGGATAGCCGCCCATGTCGCGATAACGGATAACAACGGCGCCGCGGGGATGATCTTCGACTCCCAGGGATCGTAGGAAGTCGACCGGGAGCTTTTTGTCGTACGCAAGATCCTCGACGCTTAAACGCCGGGGAGGGAATGAGTCTTCTTCGGAATCCTCCCGGAGTGGAAAGAGGTCGGACATCTGCAACCCAATCGCCGCGACGATATCCTGCGTGTCGCATCCGGCGAAGCATTTGACGAGCGCCCGGCCGTCCGACCCTGTTCCCACGGATAAGGAGGCGACTTTGTCGTCGTGGGAGGGACACCTTCCCACGTATCCGTTCCCGTTTGACTTGACGCCCTCGATGCGCGAGAGCAGGAGCTCGACGGGGTTCGTGTCGCTCATTGAGCCGTCCTCCTTTTCCTTCCGGCTCCCAGGACCTCGGACACCAGGCCGGCGAGGTCCACGGGGATCATTCGCGCGGACCTCGCCTCGACGAATGCGCGAAGCTCGACAGGGTCGAAGAGGAGGCGGTCGTACAGTTTCCGGTGGGGGATCTCGTGGAGGTGGGAGCGGAGCCACGATACGGAACGTCCACCCAGGAACTCCGCTGCCTGTCGGATGTTGAGATAGCCGATCACTCCACGCCCCCTATGGGGTGGATCAGCTGCTCGATGCTTTCCTTGGGGATCCTGACGAGATCGTTGATACGGACAGCCTGGATCTTGTTTTCGCTGATCCAGCGCCGAATGGTTCTTGGAGTGACCCCGACGATGGCGGCGGCTTCTCGTACCTTGAGATATTTTTCTGTGGTTCGTCCCATAGGTACAGTTTTCCTAAAAAGGGACGAATTGACAAAAGGGGAACGGGAGTTTTAGAGGAAACCCCCTCTTAGGGGGGAATTTGCTTGTTTAGCTGGTTTCCCTGGTCCTGCTGCTTGACTTTAATAGACGTTTTTCCAACGCATCGGAAGATATATAGTGATTAAGAATTTCCTGGCATAGCCTTTGAGTAATGTATACCGTGACATCCCGTCCAAGTTTCAAGTCCTTTATGGTCTTGTCGCAGACAAGAAGTCTTTTTTTCCACTTTTCCTTCGATCGCGGGTCAGGCGTCAGGGTATCCCACAGGAGCTTTCCTTTGAATTCTGCGACGATGGGAAACCACATGTTCTCGATCCAGGCGTTCCGGTCTATCCACACTTCTTTGATTACCGTTCCAAATGCATCATGTACGAACGATTCTTTGAAACCGGGCCCGGAATATAATTGCACTCCCGTTTCCTCGGCCATGGCTGCGGCTCGCAGAATCTTCTTTCCGAAGCCGGTTGGAGGGTGATCCTTGTGTACCTTTTGCACCGTCCGCCAGATTCCCTGAAAGAGAACGTTCAGGCGGACGATGAGCCTCTCCCGGTCCTCGACGTCGAACCAGATCGGTCGTCGCCTTCTCCCGGAAGTGATGGATCCGGTTCTGTCGTCCATTGAACCTCCTGCGTATAGCGCGTAAAGGTTTCCCGGGAAGGGTAGCATAAGATCTGCTGCCGTCACTGAACTGGATAAGCCGGTGGAGAACATTTCGCCGTGGGTGGCGGATCTTCGGGCATCGTTCCGCTCCATCGCCATTGGAATCATTATCTTCGGGGCGACCTCAACGTTCTACATGCCTAAAGTGGACGTGGCGCTTTTCGAGGCGGTCTGGAACCTCGCAGGGAGCGTGTTCGCATTCCTGTTCGGCGACCGGATGTATTTCAAGTTCGCGAAGCGGTAGGAGAGACGGCGATGGAGCAGTCGGTATCGGCGATGGTGACCGGCGCGATCATCGCAGGAGGAGTGGCGGGGCTCGTGTCTGTGGGCGGGGCGATCACCACGGTCTCCTTCCTCCGGCAATCGTTCACGGAGTTCAAGGCGGAGACGGCTTCAGCGTTCCGCGAACTTTGGAAGAAGGAAGGAGCGCAGGACGCTCGCCTCAACACGGTCGAGCGAAAACACGAGGAACTGGAGCGGACGCACCGGGTGCTCCATGGCGGAGAAAATACTTGAACGATTATCCCTGTCAGTAAATAGCCTCTGCATGAACACTCCGAGTGCCATGACTTCTTGAACTTTGCAGGAGATCGGCCAAGGAGGAACGTTGGACATCCATATGAACCATATATGCGCCCGGTCATGCCGATGCGAGTGGTAGGTCAATTAAGTGTGTAAGTTATTAATAATTAATTTAAAATGAATTACGGTATGTCATATGCTATAAACCATTGACAGTATCACGTGGTATGATATTGTTATTCGCATGATTATAATATATCATATCGCATGTGGTTGTCATGGTTCGAGAACAATCTATACCTGACCTCCCCTCCGATTTTCCGGAACGCATTAAGAATCTCCGGGTTGACCTAGGTCTGACCCAAGCGAAACTGGCGGAACTCATTGGTGTTTCCTTCGCGTCTGTGAACCGTTGGGAAAATGGCCTCACAAAGCCTTCCCGCCTTGCATGGGAGAAGATCACCCGTGTAGCTGGTACCATGACCGGTTCATCCGACCTGATGTCCAAACCCCTGATTGCATCGCAAGAAGCGGCGCACCCAGAAACCCAAGGGTATGCTCCCCCGGCGATCGACTTCACCGCAGATCCCGAGTGCGTCCGCGTAGTCGCCGAAGGAGAGCGACTGGCGTATGGGCATCTGGTCAACCCCGCATTTGCGACCGAGATCTCCCTGATCGACCCCCTTCCCCACCAACGGATCGCCGTGTACGAACACATGCTGACGCAACCCCGGCTCCGCTACCTGCTTGCCGATGACGCAGGTGCCGGCAAGACGATCATGTCCGGGTTGTATATCCGTGAAATGCTGGCGCGGCGGTTGATACGCCGGGTGCTCATCGTTCCCCCTGCCGGCCTGGTGGGAAACTGGAGACGGGAATTGCGGACGCTCTTCGGCCTCTCATTCCGGATCATCGAGGGGAGCGACTTCCGGTCAGGCAATCCGTTCAAAGGACCGGACGGGAATCTTCTCATCGTCAGCGTGGACACCCTCGCTGCAGGTCGGGCCTTCTCTCGCCTCCAGGACCAAAGCGTCGAGCCGTATGATCTCGTGATCTTCGACGAAGCGCACAAACTGTCCGCCGACCGGGAGCCGGATTTCCGGATCCGGAAAACGGAAAGATACCTTCTTGGCGAAGCACTCGCCGGAATCCCCACGGAAGACGATCGCTGGAAATTGGGCTGGTCTGCCCACCACCTTCTCCTTTTGACAGCCACGCCGCACATGGGGAAGGATTACCCGTATTACGCCCTCTGGCGGCTCCTTGAGCCCCAGGTCCTTTCAACGATCGATGCCTTCAATGCTTTCCCCGCGGAAGCCCGGAAACGATACTTCATCCGACGGACCAAGGAGGAAATGGTCCGGTTTGACGGCACCCCCATCTATCCGACGCGCACGTCGGATACCTTGACCTACGATCTTAGCCCCGGGGAAATCGGCGAGCAGAAGCTTTACGACGAAACGACAACCTATATCCGGACCTACTACAACCGCGCGCGAATCCTGAACCGATCGGCAGCCCGCCTGGCCATGAGCGTGTTCCAGCGGAGACTCGCCAGCTCGACCTTTGCCCTCCTTCGCTCCTTCGAGCGCAGGATGGCGAAGTTGGATGCCCTTATTGATCAAGTCCAATCGGGTGCCATCGACCCTGAGCGGCTATCCGCAGGCCAAGCTGCGAAACCGGTCCACGACCCTTACGAGGAGAAGACCGCCGACGAAGAAAGGCCGGTGGATGGTCGGGAGGAAAACGAGGAGGAAGAAGAGGAGGCGCTGGGTTCGGTTGTCGCCTTCACCTTGGCCGAGTTGATGAACGAGCGGGCGCAAGTGCAGGGGCTCCTTGACCTGGCGCAGGCGGTTTACGGGGCCGGGCAGGAATCGAAGTTCGAGAAGCTCCGCGAGATTCTGCGCGATCCGAAATTCCAGGACGAAAAGTGGATCATCTTTACCGAACACCGCGACACGCTCCTTTTCCTCGTCTCACGCTTGGAGGGGCTCGGGTTTACCGGTCGTGTGGCACAAATCCACGGTGGGATGGATTACAGGGAGAGGGAGGAACAGGTCGCCTTTTTCCGCAACCCCATTGCTGAGGGAGGAGCCAGTTACCTCATCGCAACGGATGCCGCCGGCGAAGGGATCAACCTTCAGTTCTGCTGGCTGATGGTCAACTACGACATTCCCTGGAACCCCGCCCGGCTGGAACAAAGGATGGGACGGATCCACCGGTACAACCAGAAGCACGATCCCGTCGTCATCCTGAACCTGGTCGCCGATAAAACCCGCGAAGGGCGTGTCCTCAAGACGCTCCTGGATAAGCTCGAAAGGATCCGCAAGGAGCTCCGCTCCGACAAGGTGTTCGATGTGGTCGGCCGGATGTTCAAGGGGGTCTCCATCAAGGAGTACATGGAGCAGATCATCCTCGATCCGAAAGCGGACGTGGCCCGGGCGTTCGAGGGGATTCTAACCAAGGAACAAGTCCTGGCCCTTCAAGAAAAAGAACGTTCTCTCTATGGAGAAGGGGGCGATGTTCGCCGCGAGATCGGGCGACTGAAGGAGTGTATCGACCAGGAGATCTACGTAAAGCTCATGCCCGGTTTTGTGCGCCGTTTCGTTGAGAAGGCGGCGCCGCAAATCGGGATTGGCTTCGATGGGTCCCTTGACGGAACTTTCTCCTTCAAGGGCATATCGCATGGAGCGATGGATCCGCTGCTACCGGTCCTCGAAGCATATACGCCGACGCAGCGCGCCCATGTAACGGTCTACAAGCCCCAAGACCCGGCCGAAGGAATATTTCTCCACCCCGGCGAGGTCCTGTTCGACAGATTCCTTGAGCTTGTCCGCACACGCCTTGGGGGAAAAGCGCTGATGGGGGCGGTGTTCATCGACCCGTCGGCAACCAAGCCGTATCTTTTCCACTTGGCATTGGCAACCGTAAAGCGCCAGAAAGATCCTTCCACCCCGGATTTCGCTTGCGACGAAGTTCTCGAATATCGCCTTGCCGGGCTCAAACAGGGCGAAGTCGGGGAGATCGAGGAATGCCCGGTGGAATACCTCCTTCTGCTTCGGGATGGCGACCGGGTTCCTTCAGCGGTCCGTCGGTTCGCCTTTACGGCTTCGGACTCAAGAGATGCGGTACGCACATTTGCAATCGAGCATGTCGCCAGCCCTCTTGCGGATTCCAGGCGGCACGCCTTGCTTCAATCCTTGCCCGAGCGGGAAGACTTTCTCCGGCGAGGTTTCGATTATCAGGACGGTGAACTGGCTGCTTCCCGCGCGGCCATCTCCGACAAGGCGAGGCAAGGCGACCCAAGAGCCAAGGCGGATCTGGATCGGATCAAGGTTCAGCAGCAGAAGTTTGCCGAGCGCCGCGATAGAGCATTGATGCGGTTACACCGGGAACCGGAATTGATCGTCCCGGGCGAAGTCTTGTTTTTCGCCCACGCGCTTGTGTTGCCTTCTGACGATCCGGAAGACCGCAAATGCCGCGACGATGAAATCGAGGCCATCGCGGTGCAGTATGCCCGTGCCTATGAGGAAGCAGGTGGGGCAACCGTGAAAGACGTATCGACGCCGCGATCGGCGCGTTCTGCGGGGCTGATGGAACACCCGGGGTTCGACATGCTTTCCCTTCATCCCGGCGGAGAGGAACGCGCCATCGAAGTAAAGGGGCGAGCCGGCGTCGGTGATGTCGAACTGACCGAGAACGAATGGGCTAAAGCGTGTAATCTACGGAAACGCTACTGGCTCTACGTGGTGTACGACTGCGCACGCTCACAGCCTCGCTTGCTGCGGATACAGGATCCGTTTGAAAAACTTTTATTCCGCGCAAAGGGCGGAGTTGTCATCGAGGAACAACAAATCATGGAAGCAGCAGAGGCGATCGAATGAAGCATACGACAGACAAATCGCGCCTTATTGAGGTCGCATTTCCACTCAAGCAGGCCTCGCTGGATTCCGTGCACGAGAAGAACGTGCGGCATGGTCATATTTCAACGTTGCATATATGGCCAGCACGCCGGCCCCTTGCGGCATGCCGCGCGGCGTTGATTGCCACACTTCTCCCTGATCCTGGAAATCCGGAGGAACGGAAACGGATCCTCGACAAGCTTGGCGGAACGCTCGTGCAGGTAACCAAGAAGAAAAAGATGCCGAGTGGAAAGGTCGAGGAGAAAGTCGCGGAAGAGACGGTCGGAGGAATCCTCCACTGGGGCCGCGAATCGAGCCCCGATCTTGAATGGTTCCGGCAGGAGATCCGCAAGGCGTACGGCGGGGAAGCCCCCAAGGTGCTTGATCCCTTCGCCGGCGGTGGGGCAATCCCGCTGGAGGCCATGCGGCTGGGTTGCGAGGTCACGGCGATCGACATCAACCCCGTCGCCTGGTTCATCCTCAAGTGCACGCTGGAGTATCCGCAGAGGCTTGCCGGGCAGCACCGTCCCCTGCCCAAATTTGCTCTGCAGTCACCGGAGTTCATGCTTGGATTTTTCAAGGGCACGGGGAAACTCACGAAGAATCAGTTGGAAAGAAACCTCCAGGCGGCGCAGATCGGCCTCTTCCCACCGCCGGATGTGGACCTCTCCTGGCATGTGCGCGCCTGGGGGTGGTGGGTCCTCCAGAAAGCGAAAGCGGATCTGGAGAAGTTCTATCCGACCGTGGACGGCAAACCGACGGTTGCATACCTGTGGGCACGTACGGTGGCGTGCAAGGATTGCCGGGCGACCGTGCCGCTGCTCAAGACCCGCTGGCTCTGCAAAAAGGACAAGAAACGCGTCCTGCTCACGATGGAACCAGATGCCGAGAAGCGGGGGGTCGTTTTTGCCGTCCAGGCCGAAGTTCCCATGGTCGGAGGGAACGCTGCCCAACGGCGGGAGCACGACAAACGCATCGGCGCGGGGACAATGTCTCGGTCTGGCGCGACCTGCCCCTGCTGCGAGTCCATGTTGACTATGGAGGATATCCGACTGGAGGGTCAGGCGGGACGACTCGGTGCAATAATGACCTCCGCCGTTGTGGACGGCAAGGACGGCAAGCAGTATCGGTTGCCCACGAACGAGGAAATCCAGATGGCAGCCGACGCAGAGAAGGAACTGAGCCGGGTCTTTGGGGAGATTCCGTTCGGCCTACCGGAGGATCCCTTACCGAGCAAAGAGGCGCTCGGATTCCGCGTCCCGCTTTACGGCTTCGACCAGTGGCACAAGTTATTCACCCCCCGGCAGCTCCTGGCGCTGGGCATTTTCCTCAAACACACCAGAGCCTCCCGCGATGCGATGAAAAAAGAAGGGTATCCCGAGGTGTGGATACAGGCGGTCGGAGCATATCTTGCTGTTGCAATCGACAGGCTCGCCGACTATTCGAGCAATGTATGTAGCTGGCATATCAGTGGTGAAAAAATGCGGAACACATTTGGACGCTTCGCATTACCGATCGTGTGGGATTTTACCGAAGTTGACCCCACGTCAGAAACATCTGGAAGCTACTCAGGAGCCATAGAATGGATTGGGCGATTTATCCAGCATCCTCTCAATTTTGCTCACAGTGCCATTGCACCCCGGGTACTCCAGCAGAGCGCTATCGAGGTTGTCGATGAACTGTTTGACGTCATCGTCACCGATCCCCCCTATTACGACGCCATCCCGTATTCCGACCTGATGGACTTCTTCTACGTCTGGCTCCGCAGAACCCTGTTCGGCCTTTCACCAGAAATAGACCGCGCCTTCATTGAACCTCTATCCCCTAAATGGAACCATGAGACAAACGATGGGGAATTGATTGACGATTCCAGCCGATTCGGAGGGGACAAGGAACGTTCAAAGTCAAATTACGAGGACGGTATGGCCCGGGCCTTCCAGGCATGCCACCAGGCTCTCAAGCCCGAGGGGCGATTCGTCATCGTCTTTGCCCACAAGCAGCCGGATGCGTGGGAAACACTGGTATCGGCCATCATCCGCGCCGGGTTTGTCGTTGACGGAAGTTGGCCGATTCAGACCGAAATGGGGAATCGCACTCGCGCGCTTTCCTCCGCGGCCCTTTCTTCCTCCGTATGGCTCGTATGCCGAAAGCGCCCCGAGATAGCGCGTCCTGGGTGGGACAACAAGGTTCTGGAGGAGATGAGGGAGAAAATCTATACGCATCTCCGGGAGTTTTGGGATGCCGGTATCCGGGGGCCGGACTTCGTATGGGCCGCCACCGGACCGGCGATGGAAACGTATAGCAGTCATCCGGTCGTCAAGAAGGCAAACGAACCAGGGCAGGTAATGGCGGTCTCCGAGTTCCTGCGCCATGTCCGCCGGATCGTCGTTGATTTCGTGGTAGGGCGAGTGCTGTCCCATAACGGGAGCGAAACAGCAAGCGGCCTTGACGACGTAACAACCTACTACCTCCTCCACCGGCACGATTTCGGCCTGGAAGATACCCCGGTCGGCCCCTGTATCCTCTACGCCGTGTCTTGCGGTCTCTCGGACAGCACTCTCGCAGATCAACACGACATTCTTGCGCGCACAGGGGGACAGCACCGGGATGTCGATGAAGAAGAGGATTCCTCGTCTGAGGACGCCGATACGGAAGTAGAAGAAGGGACCGGCAGTACCGTCCGATTAAAACCATGGAATCAGAGAAAGCGGCCGGGGATGGGGTACGATCCGGCGGTAGACAGCCCTCGGGCCCGCCGCGCGGCTGCCTCTCCCGCGCTCTTCCCTGAGATGGATCGACCTGTAACAAAAAGTCGCGAGGTCCCTCTCATCGACCAAATACATCGCATAATGCACCTTTGGAAAGCGGGCGACCTGGTCATGGTGGACGAATATCTGGACGGCAAGGTGTTGCGTCGGAACGTCCTATTTCACCAACTTCTGCAGGCGCTCATCGAACTTGCCCCCCATGGTAGCGAGGAGCGGTCGCTCCTGGAGAGCATCAGCAACCACGTCGTAGCCCGCGGAGAAGCGTTTGATGCCGCACAGGGGAAGTTGTATTCCTCAGAGTAATGGATAATAGAGGGAGGAGCCGACGAAATGAAAATGACGGTGGATGAACTCCGCACCCGGCTCACACTCGGAGAGGACCGCGATTTTGAGGTTAAGGATTCCCGTGGTGGATTCCCCAAGGACTTCTGGAAAACCTACTCCGCTTTCGGCAACACCAACGGCGGAACCGTAGTTCTTGGGGTATCGGAAAACGAAGATGAAACCTTCGAGATCGTTGGCGTCAACAACGCTTCCGCCCTGCGGAAAACATTCTGGGATCAGCAGAACAACAGGGAAAAAGCCAGCGTCGGGCTCCTGGATGATACCGATGTCCAGGTTCTCAAGACAGATGGAAAGACGCTGCTTCTCTTGCATGTTCCTCAGGCACATCGCAAGTCTCGGCCGGTCTTTATTAACAACAATCCCCTGACTGGAAGTTATAAGCGCAACTTCGAGGGCGACTACCGGTGTGATCCCGACGAGGTCCGCAGGATGCTGCGGGATGCGTCGGATGAGCCCTTCGATACGCGAATCTTCCCAAAATTCACGGTCGACGACATCGACTCGGCCACGTTGACGGCATATCGGAACCGCTTCCACGCAAGGACACCGGACCATCCTTACCTGACCCGGGACATCAGGGGAATTCTGACCGCCCTTGGGGGTTGGCGCAGAGATCGGGAATCGGACGAGGAGGGACTCACACTTTCGGGCCTTCTCATGTTCGGAAAGGAACGGAGTATCCGGGACGCCCTCCCCCACTTCCATCTCGATTACCAAGAGAGATTTTCCGACGATCCGGAGGTCCGCTGGACCCACCGCATAACACTGGACGGCGCGTGGGAGGGGAACCTCTTCAACTTCTACTTTCGTGTCTACGACCGTTTAACGCAGAACCTCGAAACACCATTCAAGTTGGGTAAAGACGCTCGGAGTTTCGGGGAGACCCATGTTCACGAGGCATTACGGGAGGCACTGGTCAACACCCTGATCCATGCCGACCATTCCGGATCGCGCTCGATCCTGGTCGTCAAAGGAAAGATCGGCTTCTTGTTTGCCAACCCCGGCCGGCTGCGAATCCCGGTGGATCGCCTGTACGAAGGGGGGACCAGCGACTGCCGAAATCCAAACCTTCAGACAATGTTCCAGATGCTCGGGCTCGGCGAGAAGGCCGGCTCCGGATTTGTGAAAATCCTTCGAGCTTGGCGTGAACAGCATTGGATCATCCCCCTCGTCTCCGAAAAGCTGGACATGGACATCACTCAGGTCTTCCTTCCCACAATCAGCATGATCCCGGACGATGCTCAGAAAGAACTGGAGAAGACGTTCGGCGAGCGTTTCCGGAGCGCATCGGAACTGGAACGCACGATCCTGGTCATGGCCCACCAGTTCAAACAAATTACCAATACCGACCTGCAACGCTATCGACCAGAACATCCAGTGGAGATCGGCAAGTGTCTGCGCGACCTGGTGGAGCGCGGAATGCTGGAGAAAGATAGCCGGGGGCGTTGGACGTCCTATCGGCTTTCAGGTCATCCTCCAAGCCGGGAGTTGGACCTGTTTCCTCTATGTGGAGGGTCGGCTCCTACAAGCTCCGCACATATATCCCCAAGCTCCGAACATTTGGCCTTAGACTCCGAACGTTTGGTCCCTGGGTCCGAACGTTATGAACGCCTGATAACCATTGCCGCACCGGTTCGGGATAGAGGTAAGACCGCGTCATCTATAGTAGAAATGGTGATACTCCAAGTGTGCAAGGGGACCTATATCCCTCTCCGAATATTGGCGGACATCATCGGAAGGTCTCCGGCGACACTACGGGTACACTACATCAGAAAAATGGTGAAGACCGGCCGTTTGGAACTGCTCTATCCCGCTGAACTGAATCATCCGCGGCAGGCGTATCGTTCCGTGGAAAAAGCATGGTTTCCATCCCGGGCAGACGGAGGGAGAAATCCATGAGCAAGACCCCATGGAAACCGTGGCACCAGGTCGTAAAGATCAGGGAGGACCTGAAATCCGGGGAACTCTCCCTCGCCCTGTTTGCCGCGGACCTCTACGACGTGGCGATGAAGAAGGGGGTGCGTCCGGTCTACGAGGACCCGGCCCAATTCTTTGCCCTGACATATCCGACCCTGAATCTGCGGGAACTTGCCAAAGATGTCATCCTGCGGCTTGCCGGCAAGAACGATAAGGCAATTCGCCAGTTGGAACTGACGTACGGTGGTGGCAAAACGCATACACTGATTGCCCTCTACCACCTTGTTTGCGATCCCTCCAAATTGCCCGACCTGCCCTCGGTTTCCGAGTTCACGCAGCACATCGGAATGAAGCTCCCCAAGGCCCGAGTGGCTGTCATTCCGTTCGATCATCTCGATCCGGTAATGGGTATGGAGGTCAAGGGACCCGATGGTTCGATAAAGCGCTTCAAATATCCATGGACGATCCTTGCATGGCAACTCGGTGGCATCGAGGGCCTGCGTGTTCTTGGGTCCGAAGATGGCAACGAACGCGAGGAGCCGCCCTTTACGAATGTGTTGGAGGATTTGCTGCGGCTTCCGGGCAAGGAGAAGTTGTCCACTCTCATTCTGATGGACGAAGTCCTGATGTGGGTACGGACGAAGGTAGGCACAGACCGGGTGTGGCTCGATCGTATCCAGGACTTCTTCCAGTGCCTGACGCAGGCCGCGGCCAAGGTCGACCGATGTGCGATCGTGGCCTCGCTGCTGGCAACGGACCCGAAAAAAAGTGACACGCTCGGGAAGGAGATCACCGGGAAGCTCTATGCGATCTTCCGTCGCGAGCGTGAAGAAGGTGTTCAGCCCGTCACCAAGGATGACGTGGCGGAAGTTCTACGCCGCCGATTCTTCACCACCGAATCCATCCGTGACCGGGAGTCGTTCAGTTCCCACATGATGGCCGCCATCAAGGGGATTGCGGATCTGGATGAGCAGACGCGGAAGGACAGAAAAACTGCCGAGGAGCGATTCCTCAAAGACTATCCTTTCCATCCCGATCTCACCGATGTCCTTTACACGAAGTGGACCGGGATGGAAGGATTCCAACGTACCCGTGGCGTATTGCGGACCTTTGCGCTCGCTTTACGGGATGCGGAGAAGTGGGATGATTCTCCGTTGGTTGGTGTGAATGTTTTTCTCGGGGAACCGGGTAAGGGGAGCATAGCGGAATCGGCCAGGGAACTGACCACGGTCGCGGCCACGGAGGAATACGAAGGAAGGACGCAGGAATGGACGGCGATCCTGGAAGGAGAACTGAACAAGGCCCGTGGGGTTGAGCAGGAATTTCCGGGTCTGCGTCATCGTGAAGTGGAACAGGCTGTGTTTGCCGTTTTTCTTCATTCCCAACCAATAGGGCAACGAGCTCTTACGAGAGATCTATTGCTTCTTCTCGGGGCAACTCGGCCGGACAAAATCGAGATAGAGAAGGCTCTTCGCCGGTGGACCGAGGTTTCCTGGTTCCTGGATGAAGGAGCGATCAGCGATGCCGAAACCGGTCCGGATGGAACGAAGCAACTTCCGAAGTCGTGGCGGCTCGGATCCAGGCCCAATCTGCGGCAGATGCACCATGACGCATGTACGCGTGTCCAGCCGAATCTGGTGGAAGCCAAGCTTCTTGACGAAATCGGGAAACTGAAAAGTCTGACCGCTGGGGCTTCCGCAGCCGGGGCAAAAGTCCACAATCTTCCCACCGCCCCCAGGGATATCGAGGATGACGGGGAATTCCATTACGCGGTTCTGGGCCCGAAGGCGGCATCGGAATCCGGAAAACCGAGCCCAGAAGCAAAACGGTTCATCGAAGAAACGACAGCTTCTGATCGGCCGCGTGTGTGCCGCAATGCCGTCGTATTAGCGATTCCTTCTCGCGACGGGCTGGATATTGCTCGGGACCGGATTCGCGATTACATCGGATGGGAAGAGGTTAAGGCGCAATTAAAGGATCAGGAGATCGATCCGATACGCCAGGAGATGTTCCTGACCAATCTGGATGTATCCAGGAAGAGCATTCCGGATGCGATCCGGCAGGCATACTGCATCGTGGTGACTGTCTCTGAGAAAAACGACATCCAGGCATTCAAGATCACCGTGGGCGGAGATCCTCTTTTCACCCAGATCAAGTCGGATTCTCGCTCGCGGATTCAGGATACAGCCATCAGCGCGGATGCCCTTCTCCCCGGGGGACCCTATGATTTATGGCGCGAGGGGGAGACGTCCAGGCGGCTGAAGGATCTTGTAGGGGCCTTCGCCGAATTCTATCGGCTCCCGAAGATGCTCAACCGGAAAGCCATCATGGATACTCTCGTAGGCGGATGCCGAGCGGGAACATTTGTCCTGCGATTGACGAGACCAGACCGGTCGGTAAAGACCGACTGGCGAGAAATCCCCGATGAGTTTGCTTTGAAGGATGCCGGCCTCGAAGTCGTCCTGCCTGAAGCGGCCTCTTTGACAGAACTTTCTCCGAGACTCCTGATACCAGGCGTCCTCCCGGGACTTTGGGAACAGCCGGAAATCTCATTCAAGCAGATGCTCGAATATTTCTCCGGGAGCCAGGTGGTGTCGGAGAAGAGAGACGGGTATGAGGAGCCCATCCATATTCCGAGGGCAGAAAGGAACGTGGCCGAGGACGCGGTCAAGGCGACCGTCAAGGGAGGAAAGTTGTGGTTGACGGCCGGACCCGCCAGCATCATGGGGGAAGAGATCCCGGCAGGTCTTCTGACCGATGACGCACAACTCCAAGCTCCTCCCCCGGCTATCCCGCATATGGAAATATTTCCGGAGAGTCTTCCCGAAGCATGGGTAGAAAACTCCTCAACAGCTACGGCGATCTCCCTGGCGATTTCAAAAAAAAGAGGCAAAACTCTCCCTTGGATAATTGTGCGGGAAGCTATCGACGGCGCTTTGCGCGCTCGTTTTATCGAACTAGCCCCGGATTCCGCACAATGGCCATGCGATCTGGCTGTCGCGCACCACTTAAAATTGCGCATGGTGAGCGACAAACCGACGGTGACGGTTACCACAACAAAGCCGGAAGTAAAGCCTGGCGTCCGAGTGGCTGAGGCCGAACTTCAATCAAACCAGATTCAGGACTTCGCTGATGCCATCGGAGACCTGCAAAAGGCCGCCGTGGGTCATGGCTTGAATTTTCGACTTCGGATCGAGCTTGGCGGTGAAAAGCCCGCCCCAGATAAGATTGTGGTAGAGGTCAACCATATTCTTGGTGCGATCAAGGGAGATTTAATATTTAGGCTCATCGCGTAATCGAGTGGGTGAATTGTGGCCATATTAGATCTCGGGCAGCATGCAAGTGAGGACCTTCAGGCGAAGGTATTCTTCGTCCCGGAGTCCGTACGCTCGCCGTTGGATAACCCGG
>Ga0334722_10003134_pt1 | contig 18035 bp, 21 predicted proteins | sample C3_bottom_MG_FD_207210 | JGI IMG/M metagenome (GOLD analysis project Ga0334722, IMG submission 207210) | Sediment microbial communities from Yellowstone Lake, YNP, Wyoming, USA - C3_bottom | ecosystem: Environmental > Aquatic > Freshwater > Lake > Sediment | place: USA: Wyoming | collected...
CTTCAGTTCGCTGCCGAGGAGGTCTCCTGTCTTGTGAAGAAGCTGGTTGTCCACACCGATCTTTCCGATATCATGAAGCACGCCGGCCTTGAACAGCAGGTGGCGGTCGTCTTCAGGCAGCCCCAGGAAGGATGCAAACTCCATCGATAGTGTACCGACCCGCTCGGAATGACCCTTGGTATAGAGGTCTTTTGCCTCGATGGCGATTGCCAGTGTCAGGATGATGTCTTCGGAATGATCCAGTTCTCCCTGCAGTTTGCGGAGCCTCAGCAGCGAACGGATTTTCGTGGTCAGTTCTATGGTATGGAAAGGCTTTGTCAGGAAGTCATCTGCACCGGCCTCAAGCCCGGTGATCTTGTCCTTGAGTTCATCAAGGGCGGTTACCAGGATTACCGGGAAGAAGGTATTGGCGTACTGTGTCTTGATCTTCTGGCAGAGCTCAAACCCGTTCATGCCCGGCATCATGACATCGAGGATAGCCATATCCATCTGGTTCCTGGACAGGACATCAAGTGCTTCGACCGCATTGAGCGCGGTTGTGACGCGATATCCCTCTTTATACAGGAGGCCTTCCATAACCTCCAGGTTCATCGGCAGGTCATCCACGACCAGTATCGAAGGCCTTTTTTCATCCTGAATTCCCTGGGGGATTATCATAGGTGCTAGGTTACGTGACGATCATTTCCAGCAGAGCCTTTTGTGCGTGAAGCCGATTTTCAGCCTGGTCAAAGACCGCGCTGTTCGGACCGTCGATGACGTCATCCGTGATCTCTTCCCCCCGGTGGGCTGGAAGACAATGCAGGACGGTCACATCGTTTTGTGCACCTGACAGCAGGTTGCTGTTGATCTGGTAGTCGCTGAATTTGCCCTTCTTCTCTTCGGCACTCTGCTCCTGCCCCATGCTTACCCAGACATCCGTGTAGATGACGTCAGCCATAGCGACGGCCTCATGCGGGTTTCTCATGACCTCAATCACGCTCTGGGACGCAGCCTTTGCCCTGATGAGCGTTTCGAGGTCAGGGTCGAAGCCTTCAGGGCAGGCGACAGCCAGGTTAAACTGCATTCGGGATGCAGCCTCCACAAGGGAATTGCAGACGTTATTGCCGTCACCGACAAAGGCGACCTTCAATCCCTTGAGGCGACCCTTTTTTTCCCGGATCGTCATCAGGTCGGCGAGGGCCTGACAGGGATGATGTTTATCGCTCAGGCCGTTAATCACCGGGATTGAGGCATGCCGGGCAAAGGCCTCAAGACGATCATGTGCCGCTGTCCTGATCACGACGGCACTCAGGTAGCGCGAAAGCGTCCGTGCCGTATCAGCCGTTGTTTCTCCGCGGCCAAGTTGAAGCTCGGCCGGATTCAGCGTGACGGTCTGACCGCCAAGCTGGTATACCCCAACCTCGAACGAAACGCGGGTGCGGGTCGAGGGCTTTTCAAAGAGGAGGCCGATGCTTCTGCCAGCCAACGGGAAGACGGCCGGGCCGCGGCCGGATTTCATCTCCAGCGCCCGCTCCATAAGCCGGTCTATCTCGTCCGGTGCTATATCCCATAAGGTAAGAAAGTCTTTCTTCATCTGGTCTCCTATGCGAGGTGGTCGAACACCTGTTCGAGTATATCAACGAGATGGTCGATCTCCTTCTCGGTCACGATAAGCGGCGGCGTGAACCGCAGTATATTCCCCGCGGTGCAATTGATGAGAACGCCACGCTCCATGCATGTCTTCACGATGGAGGCCCCTTCTCTGGTCAGTTCCATGCCGACAAGAAGTCCCATGTTTCTTACATCGCTGATGATGTTGGGGAATTCTTTTTTTAAATCCTCAAGTCTTAGTCTGAAATGCTTTCCCATCCTTCTGCACTGGTCGAGTATAAAGCCGTCCTCGAGAATAACATCAAGGGCAGCAGCAGCAGCGGCACAGACGAGAGGATTCCCGCCGAATGTCGAGGCATGTGCCCCGGGCTCAAAACCTGCGGCGACTTTATCGGTGGCAAGCATCGCTCCAATCGGCAATCCGCCGCCCAGCCCCTTGGCGAGCGTCATGATATCGGGTGTCACGCCGAAATGTTCATAAGCAAAGAGCTTGCCGGTCCTTCCGATTCCGGTCTGGACTTCATCGAACATCATCAGGATACCGTGCTTATCGCAAAGTTTTCTCACGTCCTGAAGATAATCGGGGTCGGGGATCTTTACGCCGCCTTCTCCCTGGATCGGTTCCAGCAATATGGCGCAGGTATGCTTTGTGACAGCAGCTTCCAGGGCATCGATGTCGTTGAATGCAACGTACCCGAATCCCGGGACGAGCGGCTCAAAACCCTTATGAAATTTTTCCTGTCCCGTTGCGGTCAACGCGGCAAAGGTCCTGCCATGGAACGAGTTCAGAGCAGTGATGATCTCAAACCGGTTCTGGCCGAGCACTTCCCTGAAATATCTCCGCGCAAGCTTGATTGCTGCCTCATTGGCTTCAGCCCCGGAGTTGCAGAAGAACACCTTGTCGGCAAAAGAGTTCTCAACCAGAATCTTTGCGAGCTTTATCTGCGGCTCTATGTGGTAATAGTTTGAGACATGAATCAACCTCTGAACCTGTTTCTGGACCGCGATGACCACCTTGGGATGGCAGTGGCCGAGGCAGTTGACGGCAATGCCGCCGACAAAATCAAGATATTCCTTGCCGTCAGAACTCCAGACCTTCATTCCGCGTCCCTTTCTCAGAATAATCGGGTACCGGTTATAAGTATGCATCAGGTAATGAGCTGAATCCTCGAGTAATTTTCTGGTTTCCATAAGGCTTGCATTATAACCGGAAAATCATATAAAAATCAACTAGATAGACTTTGACTTGTGGTGTATTCCAATGCTACAATGGAGACATGAAGATTGCGGTCACCGGAAAAGGCGGCGTTGGAAAAACAACCCTCTCATCAGTACTCAGTCATCTCTATGCGGCTGAAGGAAAGAGGGTTATCGCAGTCGATGCTGATCCTGATGCCAACCTTGCCTCTGCCCTTGGCGTACCGCGCAGTGAGGCTGAAAAGATCAGGCCGATAGCAGAGATGGGGGAACTCGTCGAGGAACGGATGGGGACAAAACCCGGAACCATGGGAGGGGTCTTTAAACTGAACCCGAAGGTCGATGATCTGCCTGAAGGTATCGGCTATAAGTTTGACGGCATAACGCTTATGATCATGGGAAAGTCCAAGGCCGCTTCGTCAGGTTGCTACTGCCCTGAAAATGTGCTGCTCAGGCGTCTGCTGCGGCATCTCGTTGTTGAGCGTGATGAGGTGGTGATTGTGGATATGGAGGCCGGGATCGAGCATTTTACCCGGGGTACTGCTGATTCCGTCGATGCCTTCATTGTTGTGGTGGAGCCGGGTCAGCGGAGTATGCAGACCGCGGGCGTGGTAAAAGAGATGGCAAAGGGACTCGGTGTCAAGAATGTTTTTGTTGTTGCCAATAAGGTGAGGGGAGACGAAGACCTCGCGTTTATACGAAAAGGTATCGGAGATATGGAACTGGCCGGATTTATTTCGTTTAATAACGACGTGATGGAGGCTGATATCAACGGTGCTGCACCGTACGGGCATTCTCCAAAGACGGTTGAGGAAATACGGGCTATCAAGGCAGTGATCGAAAAAAGACTCAATGCCTGATATGGGGCCTGATATGGGGCAGGATAAGGCCGCCCTTCGCAAGGAACTGCTCCGGAAACGCAATAGCATCCCCCCTGAAGTACGAAAAGTCAAAAGCAGTGCAATTGTTTCTCACCTTGAATCACTCGACGAAATAAGAAACGCCGGGACCGTTTTGCTCTTTGCCTCGTTCAGGTCCGAGGTGGATATGACCGGTATGATCAGCAGTTCCCTCGCCTCATTAAAACGCGTCATGCTTCCGAAAGTGGATCCGGGAACTATGACGCTTCAGCTTTTTGAAATCACCAGTCCTGACGAACTCTCCCCGGGTTATATGGGGATTTCTGAACCCTCCGGGACTGCAGATAGAAAGCCCTGTGATGTTAACGATATTGATGCGGTGATCATCCCCGGAGCCTGTTTTGATGAAAAAGGAAACAGGGTAGGGTACGGCGGCGGATACTACGACCGCCTTCTTTCCGGGCTTCAGAAGACTGTCCCGATTATTGCCCCGGCGTATGAAGAGCAGATCGTCGATGCGGTTCCTGCAGAGGCCCACGATATCAGGGTGGGAATTATCGTCACGGATCGAAGGGTGATACGATGCGGGCCGGAGACGGGGCATAGTCACTGACGCCTGAACGTGTGGCGAAAACCGCTTTTAAAGAAATCTCTTGAAACGTTCCTTGCTGCGCTGCGTAATCGGAAGAGGCATGACAGGGATTATACCTTGTCTACCCGGCCGGTAGCCAGTTTATTGCTTTGCCCCTCGCCAAAGAACCGGAATTTGAATGATGGAATTTGCGGAAAAGAGCAGAAACCGAATAATTGCGGCAATGTATATGGAAATAGCCCGGGATACCCGAAGTCCACGTGACCGAAAGTCTATTCCGTCATCACATCATCGGAGAGTTCGTTGGTATCGTCGGGTTTTACAGGAAAGTGGGTGGCAAGTATTGCCCCGATCTCCGGGATGGCGCTGCAGAGCGCATCGCAGGCACGGCCTTCTTTTATTCCCTGCGTCACCATCGATGCAAACCGGTTCATCGTCTCCTGGTCGATCTTCGAGTAAATGCCTTTATCAGCAAGAACCCACACCTTGTGTTCCATGAGTGATATGAAAAATAAGACCCCGGTATTATCTCTCGTCCTGTACAATCCCTTTTCGTAGAAGGCGTTGAGCGCCCGCCGGGCTACGGTCCTGTTTTTCCTTCCTGCACTGATGAAGACTGTCTTAAGAGACGGGATGAGTCCTGTCAGCCGCCTGAAGGGAAAGAAAAAGAGGATACTCAGCGGAATATAATACCAGATGAGTGCATCGAAGAAAATTTCTGTGCAGGCAAAGGCAGCAAGGCTCCCGAAAACAATACCCGCGGTTATTTCTGCGTCAGGGTATGGATCGCTGCTGCCAACCACCATGACCGCCACCTCACCGGATGTTCCCAACTCGACCTGTCGCGTGACCGCGGAGATCCTCTGTTTTTCGTCTTCAGTGAAAAATGAGGCTGCTGAATTATTCATTGTCTACCAGTCTCCTGAGGACCCGCCGCCGCCAAAGTCTCCGCCACCGCCTCCGCCAAAGTCACTGCCTCCGGAACTGCCGCCGCCTCCGCCTCCATAGTAACCGCCTCCGGGAAAGAATCCACCGCCACCACCTTTGCCGCCGCCAAAGAGCATCGGCAGGACCAGGCCCACAATCAGTCCTATGACACCAAGGATGGCCAGCCCCATGACACCAACAGAGAGGGAGGAGAGGAGGACGCTCAGGGGCAGACCCACCGCGCCGCCGACCGCACCAAGAGGGCGGCTTATGCTTCCGAGTACCACAACAGCGACACCGGCAAAAATGAGAAAGGTAACGATGGACGATGATCCCCGCTTCTGCTGGCGCCGCGAGGGCTCTGCCTTGAATTCACCTCTGGTTGCATCGATGATGGCAGCGACACCGGCGTGAAAACCGCCGTCATAGTCGCCGCGCTTGAAGCGCGGTTTGATGACCAGATCGATAATCCTGCCTGACATAAGGTCGGTCAGTTTTCCTTCAAGACCGCGGCCGACCTCGATCCTGATCTTTCTGTCTGCTTTCGAAACAACCATTATTACGCCGTTGTCTTTTCCCTTCTGTCCTATCTTCCATACCTCGCCTGCCTTGATAGCAAACTGCTCAATCACCTCTCCTTCGAGAGAAGGTATGGTAAGGATGACCAGCTGTGTTGAGTCGGTTTTCTCAAAGGCGCTCAGCTCGCTTTCGATCTGAGTCTTTACCTGCGGGGATATCATGCCTCCGTAATCGTTTACATAGCCTGTTAAAGGCGGCACATCAAGGGCAACAGACTGCGAAATGATAAGTAACAGGAATGCAGTGATGAGCAGGAGTGGCCTCAGCGGTTTCAGAGAAGTTCTGGTAACCATTTTTTGCGAAAAGAAGCGTCCGCAGCCCCGGTTGTTTAAGTCCCGAAGTTGTTCGGGGCGATTTCCGGGACTGCAGCGCAATGAGCTTGGAACGGTCGAATAGTCCCGTCTCAAGCGAAGTGCAATCCTGAGCATCATTTTCCTGACATCATCCTATTTACTGAAATCGACCTTGGGTGCCTTTTCAGAACCGGCCTCAGCCTTGAAAGATTCCTTAAGCTTCAGGTGGAGCAGCAGGCTGTTTGTCATGCTGTTCGGGAAGGTCCTGATTGAAACGTTAAAGGTCTCAACGGCCTTATTGAATCTCGTCCGAGCAACATTGATCCTGTTCTCTGTTCCTTCAAGCTGATGCTGGAGGTCCTGGAAGTTCTGGTTAGCTTTGAGGTCGGGGTATTTCTCGACAACCACCATCAGCCGTGAAAGAGCACTGCTTAACCCGCCCTGGGCCTGCTGGAACTGCGACAGCGCCTTCGGGTCATCAAGGAGTGTCTTGTCCATCTTGATCGAGCCAACCTTGGCCCGTGCCTCGGTGACGGCAATCAACGTTTCGCTTTCATGCTTGGCATATCCCTTGACCACCTGGACCAGATTAGGGATCAGGTCATTTCTTCTCTGATAGGCAGCTTCAACATCTCCCCACGCGGCCTTGACCGCCTCTTCGTTCGCCTGCATCTGGTTATAGCCGCAGCCTGTTGCACTGAAAAGCAGCATGACCATCAGACTATACAGAATAAATTTCTTCATCATATGTTCCTCCTGAATTAAATTATCGCTTCTGTCTATTATCAGATAAAGCAGTGCATAAGTAAAGGTTTGTGCTATGCGGTAATGATTTCTGTATCGGTGAGTTCTATGAGGCCCTTGGTGACTAACTGCCTGATCTCGGGGAGTATGGTGCGGATTTTGTCTTCAGTATCGACAACCTCTATCTTGACCGGAAGGTTGGTCGACAGTTCGAGAATTTTTGCCGTATGGAAAGCCCGGTCGCCGCCGTAGCCCGCGACCCCCCTGAAGACGCTGGCCCCGGCAATCTTGTTCCGGTATAAAAGTTCAAGCAGCATCTCATAGAGAGGTTTTCCCCCCTGCCGGTCTGTCTCGTCCAGGTAGATCGTCAGTTTTTTTGAAGGGTTCTTGGTCATGGAGTATCTCCTATATGCTTTTTGCTATTACGTCGCCCAGTTTCAATGCCACAAAGCCGGCGACGACACTTGCCACCACATTCAGTACGGCGAGAGTCCACTCCCCGTCCCTGATAAGTCCTCCGGTCTCAAATTCGAACGTTGAAAACGTTGTATAGGCCCCAAGGAACCCCACAGCAAAAAAAAGCCGCCACTGGGGGTTGACCATGAACCGTTCCGTAAAAAGCGGCATGATCAGGCCGATCAGAAAACTTCCGCTGATATTGATGAAAAACGTTCCCAGAGGGAATACCCGTCCCCATTTCTGACCTATCCAGAGGGCTACGGCATATCGTGCTATGGCGCCGAAAAAACCACCGATACCGACGATGAAAACGTTCTGCATTATGAAAGAATAAAGTATTTTGCGGGTTAAATCAATATGGGTTATAACAGTGGTTGGCCATAAAGCAATAGGCTGTCATCCTCGGGCTTGACCCGGGGATCCAGAACATATTGAATACACTGGATTCCCGATTAAGAACTTCGGGAATGACGGACAAGGAGTAAACTTTGTGGACAAAACTACTTGAAGGAGATAGACTTTTCAGCCTTTGGGGTCTATTTCCTGATCAGCCTCGGTAAGGAGGCGCTTTCCCCCAATGAAGCGCTTGAAGTAATAGGGGGTCTCGAGGCTGTCGATCGTCACCTTTTTGCCTTTTGATGACGCATGGATAAAAAGATTATTGCCGAGGTAGATCCCGACATGAGACGGAAACGATGCATAGGTCTTGAAAAAAACAAGGTCGCCGATGGACAGCTCGTCGCGTTCTATTGCCTCGCCTTCCTTGAACTGTTCCCTGGCAGTTCGGGGAAGGTTCATTCCGAGCAGCCCATAGACCTTTTTGACATAACCTGAACAGTCGATGCCAAGGATACTGGTGCCGCCAAACTTATAGGGGATATTCAGCATCTTCTTGGCAAAAATCGTCACCTTGTCCTGGGTCGTCTGCTCGGCGAATTCCTCGGACTGGGCGACCTTCTTCAGTTCCTCCTCGACATTCCTGCCCAGAACCTGCTGATAGCTTTCCGCCGCTGATGCATCGATTTTTTCTTCAAGGTAAAGCTTTTGGCCAACCTGCACCTCACGGGCGTCGAGCTCATTTATCGTTATGAGATCTTCTGCGTCCATATCAAACTTGCGGGCAATTTTCCAGATGGTATCGCCTTTTCTGACTATATAGGTCTTCGGCCCGATTCGCTTGACGAGCAGCCGCTGTCCTTTTTTCAGTTTTTTTGATTTGAGGTGGTTAAGTTCCTTGAGTTCAGCCGCAGTGAGCGCATATTTTGTCGAGACTGTCGCGATCGTATCGCCCTTTTTTACGATGTGATAGGTGCTGTCCTGGGTTGCCGCAGGGGTTGCCGTGGCTGCAGAGGCGGCCTCGTGCGTTCTTGTTTCGGCCTTGCGTCCCCTGGTTTTAACCGACGCGACGCTTTTGTTGACCCGAGATTTCTTTCTGCCCCTGGCAGAGGCTTCTTTTGTCGGTATAATGATCTTTGTTCCGACTTTCATGCTGGTGGGCGACATTTTGTTTGCGCTTAACAGCGAATGAAGCGGTATTTTGTGCTTCTTGGCAATTGAAGAAGGATTGTCTCCCTTTTTGATGACATAATCCGTCGCTGCCAAAGACCACGACGAGGTCACCGCAAGCATGAAGATAATCGCTGCGAGGAGCTTTCCGGTCAGATAGTTATTGGTCTTCATGCTGTTACGCAGCCTCATCCCGTGTCAGTTCTCTAAGCGTCGGCAGCTCTGTCAGATCTTTCAGCCCGAAGTATTCCAGAAATTCTTTTGTTGTTCCATACAGCAACGGTTTGCCGGGAACTTCCTTGCGTCCCATGATTTTGATAAGTCTTTTATCCAGCAGACTCTTGATCATCCCGTCGGCATTAACTCCCCTGATCTGCTCAAGCTCGGCTTTTATGATTGGCTGGTTATAGGCAATGATCGCCAGGGTCTCAAGCGCTGGCAGCGAAAGCTTGTTCGGCGTGCTGGTGTTCAGCATCTTTCGTATCCACGATACGTAATGCGGGTTGGCAACCATCTGATATCCGCTTGCAACCTCAATAATTTGTATGCCCCCGTTTTTATCCCGGTACTCAGCAATGAGTTCATCAACAAGCTGCTTCAGCTCATTCTCCGGCATCTCGGCGATACCCTTCAATGTCTGCAGCGTCACCGGGTCACCTGATACAAACAGGAGTGACTCGACAAGTGCTTTTTTTTCGTTTGTCTCCATAAGTAAACTCAGTAACTATACCAAAAAAGACTGCAAAATTCAATACCGTACCTTTGGCCGGCGTCGCCGGCATTGTATAGAATAGTGCACCGTGTTCATTGCCCTTGACACATGCTTCTTTTTTATTTATAGTTTATGAACATCTGCTTCCCAAAAAAGCAATGGTTTGACAATATCGGGAAAGAGTGTGTGGCAGAAGTTGTTGATATTGTGTGATTATGGTTGGCATTATATTTGATACCTGTTTATCAGGATAAACACATTTTATACACGAAAGGGGGTGAAGAAATGAAAAAGACAGTATTACTGGTAACATTGATTCTTGCAATTGCATTCGTTGGCAGTGCATTTGCGTCCAAGAACGTCCTGGAGTTTGCTGGCGGCAAGATGGGCAAGGTAACCTTTGACGGCAAGATGCACAATGAGAAGATCAAGGACTGCGGCAAGTGCCATAAGGGCGAAGGTGCGTTCCCGATGAAGAAGCCGGGAGCAGAGGGCTCAGCCAAGATCACTGCTCCGCACAAGGCTGGTGAGTTCTGCGGCAGGTGCCATAATGGCAAAGAGGCATTTGCTTTTGAAGGTAATTGCGCTAAGTGTCATAAGAAGTAATTTTCCGGCAATTGAGTTTTATTGTTGATTAATCAATAAAAAAAGCCCCGTCTGATTCGGGGCTTTTTTTATTGCCGCAGCTATCTATGGCTGTCAGATGCGCGTCAGCCAGTGCTCGTATTTCTTATTCTTCCCTTTAACGATATCGAAAAACAGTGTCTGGAGTTTCTTTGTTATCTTCCCGCGTTCCCCGCAGCCAATTGTCCTGTCGTCAACTTCTCTTATCGGCGTTACCTCAGCAGCGGTACCGCTGAAAAAGGCCTCATCAGCGATATACAATTCATCGCGGGTGAACCGTTCCTCAGAGACACTGAGTTTATTGTCGCGTGCAAGCTGTATGATGCTGTCCCGGGTAATGCCCTCAAGAATGGAGGTCAACGGGGTTGTCTTGATGGTACTGCCTCTGACAATGAAGATATTTTCGCCGCTCGCCTCAGAAACATAGCCTTCCGTATCAAGCAGCAGGGCTTCATCGTAGCCGCCGTTAATCGCCTCTTTTTTGGCGATCTGTGAGTTGACGTATGAACCGCAGGCCTTGGCCTTTGTCATCGTCGAGTTGACATGGTACCGGGTAAATGAAGATATCTTGACTTTGATGCCCTTGGCAAGGCCTTCATCCCCCAGATATGATCCCCAGGGCCAGACGGCAATTGCAACGCTGACCGGGTTGCCTTTTGGATAGACCCCCATCGCGCCGTAGCCAATATAGACCAGAGGCCTGATGTAACACTCCTTGACCTTATTCACCTTGACTGTCTGGATAATCGCGTCCCTTATTTCTTTTCGTGAAAAGGGGATTTCGACCATGAATATATGTGCAGAATTGAAAAGCCGGTCAACATGTTCGTCCAGTCTGAAGATTGCAGGGCCCCGGGCAGTCTTATAGCAGCGGATTCCTTCGAAGACTCCGAGTCCGTAATGCAGTGTGTGCGTCAGAACATGCACCTTTGCGTCGTCCCATGAAATAAACTTCCCATCCATCCATATTTTATCAGTTTTAGTAAGCATGGTTTTTATTTAACCAGTACCTGTTAACGCATGTCAACCTTTTTTGGGCTTTCAGGGTAACGAGCAATCAGTTGTTCACCTGCGTATGCATTTCATGGGCTGAAAGCGCCATGCGGTGCCTCAGGCGGATTTGGGATGATCGATATCTAAATTAGAACAATTACTTGACAATAATAATTATTAAGAAGTATAATAAAAATATGAAAAAAGCAATAGAAAGACACAGAAGTTCAGGGTTCAAGATGACTCCTCAGCGTATGGCAATACTTGAATATCTGGATGGCAACAAAGAGCATCCCTCTGCCGAGGAGATTTACCGGTCGGTCAGCAGCAGGTTTCCGACCATGTCGTTTGCCACGGTCTATAATACGCTTGATCTCCTGGTCAGCAAGGGTAAGGTTGCAGAGCTTTCCATCGATGTTGGAAAGAAGCGGTTTGATCCGGATACGGCGCCGCACCATCATCTTATCTGCAGGAGTTGCCGCTGTATTGAGGACATCTTCGAGGATTTCAGTATTGAGGTGTCAAAAGGCAATAAAGCCGATTTTGAGGTGACGGGGCATCACATAGAGTTTTACGGGATCTGTCCCTCATGCAGAAAGAAACAGGAACTGCTGAATAATGATTGAGAAGCAGACAGGGAGGAATTCCATGAAAAATGATGAAATAGATTGTGCCGATAAATATAATTTTACCGCTACCTGCGGGCCGGTACCCGACTATGTGACCTGTCCGGACTGCGGCCTGGACATAGAATTCTGGACTGCTGCAGAGGTGACAAGATGTTTTTTCTGCGGCCGCAGGCTGTTTTGGTGTGAGTCGACAGTGCATTGATCGTGAACTGATCGTTCATGAATCAGCGGGCCGGTATACACCGGCCTCATTTCATAGTAGAATTTAAAAAAAAAGAGGAGGCATTTCAAAATGAGTGAAGAGTGCATGAGTGAGCAGTGCTGTTGCCTTGGGGTAGGGCAGACGGTCCCGGATTTCAAAATCGATACCTATGAGCCGTCCAAGGGCGATTTCGGAGAGTTCAGCCTTGGTTCTCTGAAGCAAAAGAAGAAATGGGGGGTACTCTTTTTTTATCCCGCCGATTTCACCTTTGTCTGAGCAACCGAGTTTGCGGCTCTGGCAGAGCTGCACGGAGAATTCAAGAAGGCTGGCGCGGAGGTCATAACGATCAGCAACGACACAAAATTTGTCCACCTGGCCTGGCAGCGGGATGAGAAGATGCTTGAAAAGGTCAAGTATTCGATGGGTTCGGATCCTACCGGGAATATAGCACGGATGTTTGGTGTGCAGGATGAGGCCACCGGACTTGCCTTGCGCGGAACTTTCGTCATCAGTCCGGACGGGAAGCTTTTCAATTCAGAGGTCAACTTCTATAACCTTGGCCGGAGTGTTGATGATATTCTTCGCAAGGTCAAGGCCAATGTCTATCTTTCGGAGCATGGAGATGAGGCCTGCCCGGTCAACTGGCAGCAGAAGGGTGATACGACGCTGAAGCCCTCGGCAAAGCTTGTCGGGAAGGTTTACGAAGCAGTGCAGTAGAAAAATGCTTGAAATAAAATTGAGTTACAGGAGGTCTTGAATCAGAGATGTCAAAATCGGAAAAGGATCTGCAGGAGGCGTTTGCCGGTGAATCACAGGCAAACAGGAAGTATCTGGCATTTGCCAAAAAGGCAGAGGAAGAAGGATTTAAACAGATCGCGAAGCTCTTCAGGGCGGCAGCAGAGGCTGAAACAGTACATGCGCATAGTCACCTGCGTGAACTTGGAGGGATAAAGGGTACAAGGGAGAATCTTGCGGCTGCCATCAGCGGGGAAACTCACGAGTTCCAGAGCATGTATCCACAGATGATTGCGGATGCGGAGGCTGAGGGGAACAAGGGTGCCCTCAGAAGCTTTACTTATGCCAATGAGGTTGAAAAGATCCACGCTGATCTCTATGGGAAGGCACTTGCTGCCATCGGAAAAAATCAGGAAGCCGACTACTATGTTTGTCAGGTCTGCGGCAATACGGTGGAGAATGAGGCGCCCGACGAGTGTCCGATATGCAAAGCCAGGAAGATGTTTAAAAAGGTTGATTGATGTAAAACGCCCCGTTGCAAAGCGGGGCGTTTTACCGCCGCAACAAAGGATGTTCTCGCCCCGTATTATTCTCGGTGCTCTTTTGCTGAAAATAGCCCTATCCCAAATAATGAAAAAGCAGGTATAATAGCGCCAATCTGTAATGTCTACCGTCTGTCATATTGTCATTCCCCGGCCCGACGCCGGACAATGACAATATATTTCGTTATGCGGAAACATGCATGAGACTGCTCAATGCCTACTATATTTTAGATAAGGGACTATGAACGACGACGAGATTAAACGCACTGAAATCATAGAGAACCCGAAAGAGATCTTCGCCCGTATTCAGGCTGTAGCAGCTTTCAAGGCTGTTGTCTCAGTCAGAAAAAGCGGGGAGGAGATTCCTCTTGAAGGCGCATATATTGCCGGGGTTGTTTTTGATGAGTCAGGGTACTTTTTGCTGAAGTCGGACATCCGTGCGGATGTTACAGATAAAGTTTCTGTTGACCTTCGTCTCTCGATCTATGCAAGCTTCATGGATTTCACTGCGGAACGTCTCGCCTCACACGACCTGCCTGATGGGATCTGCGGCTTCAGGTTGCCGTCGACCGTGAGTATTCATTATGAGCGCAAATATCCCCGTATTGAGCCTTCAGGGGCCCATCCGGTAAAGATCCGTTTTCAGACGGGAAGCCTGCGCGGGATTTCTCCTCTCATCAAGGTTGTCGATCTCAGTGAGGGTGGCATCGGTATCAGGGTTTATGATGCAGAATCGATATTTAAGGTCGGCGATATGATCGAGAAGATTGATATTCTTCTGCCGGGAGAGGGCGCTTCCATAGTGGTCCCTGTTGCGGGAATGGTCCGGTACTCCTGTGAGGACCGGTGCGGACTCCAGTTCCTCCGGGATGATAACCATGACTCATCAAGGATCTCGCAGTATGTCCATCAGCTCCAGATGATAGATAATGTTCAGTCTGCGCCAGGACGTAAAAAAGGCCTTCAGTTTGAGACTGAAAAAAAGCGCAAAATTCTGATCGTCGATGATTCGCTGGCAGTGCATGAGAAGTACAAGCAGGCTTTTTCTGCCAGCTTTGATGTGCTGCAGGCTTTTGATGGGCTCGAAGGCATAAAAAAAGCGATGGAAAAGCTTCCTGACCTTATCCTGATGGATGTCAACATGCCGAAGATGAACGGGCTCGAATCTACCCGGGTGATCAGGAGCCAATCCAGCACCCGTCATATACCGATCTGCATGTTTACCACCGAGGACGACAGGGAGGCGGTAGTCAAGGCGCTTAAATTTGGGGTCAAGGATTATATTGTCAAGACCATGGATGCAAAATTTGTTATCGAGAGGATACAGAGCATCCTTATGCGAAACTGACCACTGCCCGCGTTAAGGGAGATAGATCGAGAAACAGCCTCCCCCTAAGTCGCAGCCGTTCCTGATTTCAATATAGCCGCTTCTGCCCCTGTTTTTATGGAGACCGGCCACGATGGACGCAAAATAAAGACCCAGGCCGGTGCTGCCGGTCCTGAAACTCGTCCCCCTGATAGCCTGTTTCGTGGATCTCAGCATCGAATCAGGATACCCGCTGCCGTTGTCCTGAACAGTCAGGACCAGGAACCCCTCTTTTTCCTCTGCAATGAGCCTGAGCTGGTCCCGGGCATAGCGGTAGGCATTGTTAAGTATATTATTGATAACGCCCGAGACGAGGTTGCTGTCGAAGAACCAGAAGAGGTCATCCGGGCATTCAGTGACGACGTCAATCCCCCGGTAATCCAGCAGCTGTCTGTTCTGCAGGATGGTTTCATCTATGAAGTCACGGACTGCATTGTCGCTGATGTTAACCGTATACTGGGCCTGGTCCATCTTGTAGAGGGTCAGCAGCTGCACCAGGTTGTTGTTGAGCCTCTTGGTTTCATACTGCATCTGCGAAAGACGCTTCGAGGACGGGCAGTCCCGTGAACTGCAGGCGCCGACTGTTTCTTCTGCTGCCGTCAGGATCATCCCCAGCGAATTTTTCATGTCGTGGACGATTGAGGCAAGAAATTCCGGAAAAGCTATGTTGTCCTCCGGAACGGTCATCCCCTGAACCCCATATTCTTCATTTATGCATTTATCCCGGCTGTTGCCCGGTATAACTCGAGAAGTTTCGGGAGTTTCTGATACAACGGATCGATTCTCCTGATCTGGGTAAGATACTGCCCTGCCAGTGTCAGGTAGTGGTCGTCTCTGCCGTTTTTCTGCATAAACAGAAGCATGGATTGTGCGGCATTCGCGATGATGATCTTGTTGTCGGGCAGCCCGTCGGCCGCCTTTTCAAAGTACTCGATCGCCTCCTTCAGCCTGCCTTCCTCGACCATGCGGACGCCCTGATTGTTGACCCTGACAATCTCCTGCCGGGTAGCACTGATAATGTTTGCACCCTCCTCGGAGAGATGCAGGTCCGTGAAGATCCCCTGGATTTTACCAATCACCTTTTCGTCCTCGTGATGATTTCTGACGAGTTCCTTCATCAACTGTGTTCCTTTGTCCTTATCCCCGATCCTGAAGCAGGCGGTGGCAAGCTCCATGACTATATCAGTCGGTACCTGTGACGGGAGGGACGCAAACAGTTGCGTCGCCTCGGCAACCGCTTTTTTGCTCTCTTCCTCCCGGCCCAGCTTCTGATAGACAATTCCCTGCCCAATGGCGGCCTGAAGGGCTGCGCTGTCGTCATCCCGGAATTCGGTTTTGATACTGTCCAGGACGTTCAGGGCCTCATCGCCGGATTGTTTTTCGACCAGGGCCTTTGCCAGGCCGGTATATTCAGCAGGACTCTTGAGATAGGAGGTCTTCCCGAGGGTGACAGCAATTTTGAATGACTTTTCGGAAGTGTCATAGTCCTGGTTGCGGTATGAGATATCGCCTATTGCCTTTTGCCTGAGAATGGATTTGGGTGATATCTGTGCTGCTGACATCAGTACCTCCTGAGCCTCCTTCAGTTCGTGGAGCTCTTCAAGAGTGCGCGCAAGCCAGTCATAGGCCTCCATATAGGTGACGTTATCATCGACGACCGTCTGGAAGATCTCCCTGGCATCCTTGAAGTTGCCCGACAGGTAATAGGTCTTGCCCAGCCCGGTCCTGGCCCAGGGGAGATCCCGTATCGCTATGACATCGGCAAAAAGAGAGATGGCATCGTCGTAAGCCCCGGTCTTCAGGAGCAGGTCGCCTTTCAGCCTCAGGTAATCGAACTTGTTGCGGTTATTCTCGGCCAGGCGACTGTCACAAATCGAGATTGCCCGGAGATAATCCTTTCGCAGCATGGCCTGCTCTATGTCCCCGAAATCCATCTTTTTTTTCACTGCTTTTTCCAGACGGTTCAGGAGCATTTCTTTTGAAAAAGGCTTGACAAGATACTCATCCGGCTGGTACTCAATAGCCCCCATGACCATATTCATGGTATTTTCTGCAGTGCACATGATGAAGATGCAGCTGTATTTTATGAGTCCGCGGTGCTTTGCATCTTCGAGTACCTGCTGGCCATCCTTTTTCCCTTCACCGAGGTTGTAGTCGCAGAGGATGATGTCGTACGAGGTAGCAGCAATTTTTTCTACGGCCGCCTCACCGGTTGCAGCTTCGTCAATACCCGCTGCCCCCAATGATTCCAGCGTATTTTTCAGGCTCTTGCGGAAGTCCCGGAAGTCGTCGATGATCAGTATTTTTTTGCGGTTCAGGTCTATATACATAATATTTGCTAGTATAACTGATTTTGAAAGAAAGTGACTATTCCTGATACCGGTTGGGCGCGTGTGGTCACTCCACTTTTATAAAGCGCGCAAAATGTTATACAATAACGAAATTTATCTGTGAGGAAGGTACCATGCTTGCTGAGAGAGTAAAGAAGATTAAGCCGTCTCCAACACTCGCTATAGATTCAAAGGCAAAGTCAATGAAGGCGTCCGGCATCGATGTGATCAGTTTTGGTGTCGGTGAGCCGGATTTTGATACACCTGATCATATTAAAGAGGCGGCCATCAAGGCAATGAAGGACGGCTTTACGAAGTATACTGCTGTAGGCGGTATTGATCCGCTGAAAGATGCGATTATTGAAAAATTGAAGAAGGATAACGGGCTCGTGTACAAGCGGGAGGAAATTCTTGTTTCATGCGGGGCAAAACACAGCCTCTACAATATTGCCCAGGCCCTTTATGGTCCGGGAGACGAGGTGATCATTCCTGCGCCATACTGGGTTTCATATCCCGATCAGGTGCTGCTGAACGACGCAACGCCGGTTTTTGTGAAGACGTTCGAAGCCGATTCCTTCATGGTAAGGCCGGAGGACCTCGAGGCCGCTATTACCAAAAAGACAAAGGCCCTGATTCTGAACTCTCCGTCGAACCCGACCGGAATGCTCTATGACCGCGCGTCGCTCGAAAAGATAGCCGAGCTTGCGGTCAAACATAATTTCCATGTGATTTCTGATGAAATCTATGAGAAGCTGGTCTATGACGGCGCAGAGCATGTCAGCATTGCCTCCTTCAGCAACGAGATTAAGTCCCGGTCGATCGTGGTGAATGGTCTTTCAAAATCGCATGCCATGACCGGCTGGCGTATCGGGTATGCGGCCGGTCCCGCCGAAATCCTCAAGGCGATGACGAATATTCAGAGCCAGTCGACGTCCAATCCGAACTCGATTGCGCAGAAGGCCGCGGTAGCCGCGCTGACTGGTCCCCAGGATTTTGTCGCCATGATGCACCGCGAGTTCGACAAGCGGAGAAAGTTTCTGGTTGAACAACTGAACACGATCAAGGGCATGACCTGCAGGATGCCTGCCGGTGCCTTTTATGCCTTTCCGAATACTGCAGCGCTCTACGGCAGAAAATTCGGGGATAAGGTTATCG
>Ga0334722_10003135_pt1 | contig 18035 bp, 14 predicted proteins | sample C3_bottom_MG_FD_207210 | JGI IMG/M metagenome (GOLD analysis project Ga0334722, IMG submission 207210) | Sediment microbial communities from Yellowstone Lake, YNP, Wyoming, USA - C3_bottom | ecosystem: Environmental > Aquatic > Freshwater > Lake > Sediment | place: USA: Wyoming | collected...
CCAATCGCAGCCTGTTCCTGCAGATCCTGCAGCAGCCGCGCGGCGTGATCCACGAACTGCGGCGCATGAACCAGTATTCCATCCTGGGACGCTACCTGCCTGCGTTCGGCAGAATCGTCGGCCAGATGCAGTACGACCTGTTCCACGCCTACACCGTGGACCAGCACATCCTGACCGTGGTGCGCAATCTGCGCCGTTTCACCATGATCGAGTTTGCGCACGAGTACCCGCAGTGCAGCCGCCTGATGGCGGGCTTCGAGCGCCATTGGCTGCTGTATGTCGCGGCGCTGTTCCACGACATTGCCAAAGGCCGGGGCGGCGACCATTCCCGCCTGGGCATGCAGGACGCACGCGCTTTCTGCCGCGCCCACGGCATTGCGCGCGAGGACACGGAGCTGGTGGTGTTCCTGGTGGAGCACCATCTGACCATGTCATCGGTGGCGCAGAAGCAGGACCTGTCCGACCCCGACGCAATCAAGGCTTTCGCCGTCACAGTGAAGTCGGAGCGCTGGCTTACCGCGCTCTACCTCCTGACCGTAGCGGACGTGCGCGGCACCAGCCCCAAGGTGTGGAATGCGTGGAAAGGCAAGCTGCTGGAAGACTTGTTCCTGCTTGCGCGGCGCCTGCTGCGCGGCGACGGAATTGGCTTCGAGCAGGATATTCAGGCGAAGCAGGACGAAGCGCTGCGGCTGCTGCGCTTGTACGCGCTGTCGAACGAGGTCAAGGACAGGCTGTGGAGCCAGCTGGATGTGGCTTATTTCCTGCGCCACGATGCGCAGGATATCGCCTGGCAGACCCGAACCCTGCACTACCGGGTCGACACGGACCGGCCGGTGGTGAAGGCGCGGCTCTCGCCCATAGGCGAAGGCCTGCAGGTGATGATCTACACCCGCGACCAGCGGGATCTGTTCGCGCGCATCTGCGGCTATTTCGAGCAGATCAATTACAGCATCGCCGACGCCCGCATCCATACGACGCGCCATGGCTACGCCCTCGATACCTTCCTGTTGCTGGGGACCGGCAACAATCCGCATTATCGGGACATGATCAACCTGATAGAGACGGAACTGGCCGAGAGGCTGCAGAACCAGACGCCGCTGCACCCGCCCACCCGCGGCCGGGTGTCGCGCCAGCTGCGGCATTTTCCGATTACGCCCGAGGTCAACATTCGTCCGGACGAGAAAGGCGCGAGCCACGCGCTATCCATCATTGCCGGTGACCGGCCTGGCCTGCTCTACGCCATCGCGCGCGTGCTCGGAAAATACGAAATTAACTTGATCACGGCCAAGATCGTAACCCTGGGCGAGCGCGCCGAGGACGTGTTTCTGATCTCCGGCGCAGCGCTCGAAAAGCCCAATACCGTACTGCAGCTGGAGAGCGAACTGCTGGAAGCGCTGCGGCCAAATTGAGCGGCGCCGGTGGCGGCCGGCTGCCGGAATCGCTATTCGTCCAGAACTTCTTCGCCCGGAAACAGCGCCTCGACGAAGCCGAACTTGCTCATGTCGCGCATGCGCATCGGATACAGGATACCCATGAGATGGTCGCACTCGTGCTGCACCACGCGGGCGTGAAAACCGCTGACGCTGCGATCGATCGGATTGCCTTTCTCGTCGTAACCCTGGTAGCGCAGCCGGGTGTGGCGCGGAACCATGCCGCGCAGACCCGGCACGGACAGACAGCCCTCCCAGTCCTCCTCCAGCTCGTCCGACAGAGGCGTCAGTACCGGATTGATGAGCACGGTGTCCGGGACTTCCTCGGCATCCGGATAGCGCGGATTCTGCGCCACGCCGAATATCACCACCTGCAAGCCGACGCCGATCTGCGGCGCGGCCAGCCCCGCCCCGCTCAAATGCGCCATGGTGTCGCGCATGTCGGCGAGCAGGGCGTGCAATTCGGAGGTATCGAAACGATCCAGCGGCCGGGCCTGCATCAGCAGCAGCGGATCGCCCATCTTCAGCACTTCGCGAATCATGGCTTCGCCACCACCAGCTCCTCAATGATGCGGCGCACGCGCGCCAAAGACGCCTGCAGCACTTGCTCAATTTGCTCCAGGCGGATGCCGTGCAGACTTTCCGCCCGTCCGGCGGCGGAATTTGCAACCACGGCAATCGTCGCGTAATCCAGCCCCAGTTCCCGCGCCAGTGCCGCCTCGGGCATGCCGGTCATGCCCACCACATCGGCGCCATCACGCTCCAGGCGGTCCACCTCCGCCGCAGTCTCCAGCCTGGGCCCCTGGCTGGTCGCGTAGATCGCGTCCTCGATCACGGCTTCACCGCAGCCGCGGGCGGCGGCCAGGATGCGGCGGCGCAACTGCGGCGAATACGGTTCGGTAAAATCAATATGGGTCACCGGCTGCTCGCCGCCTTCGAAATAGGTGTTCTTTCGGCCCCAGGTGTAGTCGATGATCTGGTGCGGTACCGCGATGCTGCCGGGCTTCATGTCGGCGCGTATGCCGCCCACGGAGGCGACGGAAATCGCACCTTCCACATCCTGTTGCTTGAGCGCCCAGATATTCGCGCGGTAGTTCACCTCATGCGGCGGAATCGTATGGCCGTATCCATGGCGCGCAAGGAAAACCACATCCGTGCCGGCGATACGGCCGAAGGTGAGCGCGCCCGAAGGTTCGCCGTAGGGCGTGCGCACCGCCAGGCGGTGCGTCACGTCGAGATTGGACAGCTGGGTCAGGCCGCTGCCGCCGATGATGGCTAACATAGAGGGAGTGAGTAAGGCGATTTCGGGGTGAATTTCGGGGCGCCGATACTATCACGGCTTGCAGCGTCCTGGACGCTAGCCCGACTGCGGCAGAGTTTCACACCTCCCGCCTTTCCCGATTCTCCTCTTTCAGTGCGTAGATCGCCGGCAGATTGCGCCAGCTCCCGTAGGCGTCCATGCCGCAGCCGAACACATAGCGGTCCGGCAGGGAAAGCCCGACGAAATCCGCACTGATCGGCTTGGCCTCGCGCTTCGTCTTGTCGGTCAGCACTGCGCTGTAGAACGCACTGGCGCCGAAGGCCAGCACGCGTTCGCGTATCGCGAGCATGGTATCGCCGATGTCGAGGATATCGTCCAGCACCAACACCGTCCTGCCCAACACATTGTCCGTGGGTTCGACTTTCCAGTCGACCTGTCCGCCGCTGGTGGCGGTGCCGTAGCGCGAAGCGTGGATATAGTCGAAATCCAGGGGAAAATTCAGCAGCGGCAGTATGCGGCCGGTAAACACGACCGCGCCGCCCATGACCGACAGCACCAGCGGATACCGGTCCTTCAGCTTGGCCGTGATTTCTGCGGCGACCCGGCCTATCGCCGCGTCCACGGCGGCGGCGCTGTGGATCAGCTCCGCCGAATCCAGAATCTGCCAGGCGCGCGCCGCTCTGTCCATTCGATGCGCTCGCTTTGAAAGCTACAAGGACTTCAGGTAAGCCGCAAATGCGGCGCCGGTCTCGGGATGCTTCTTCCCGTAGGCGACCGTGGCCTGCAAATAGCCCAGCTTGGAGCCGCAATCGTAGCGCGTACCGCTGAACCGGTAAGCCCGCACGGTTTCTTCCTGCATCAGCGCGGCAATGCCATCGGTCAGTTGAATTTCGCCCCCGGCGCCGGCCTGGACCTGCACCAGATGGCGAAAAATCGCCGGGTTCAGGATATAGCGGCCGACGACTGCCAGTGTCGACGGTGCGTTCTCCGGCTTTGGCTTTTCGACGATGGCGCTGACCACACCCGGTTCGCCGCCGTCGGTCTTGACGATGCCGTACTGCCGCGTGTGCGCGCGCGGCACTTCTTCCACGCCGAGCAGCGAGCACTGGTACTGCGCGTACACCTGCGCCATCTGACTCAGCACCGGGGGTTCACCGTCAATCAGGTCGTCGGCCAGGATGACCGCGAACGGCTCGTCGTTGACCACCGGCTCGGCGCACAGCACCGCATGCCCCAGTCCCAGGGGTTCCGCCTGGCGGATATAGATGCAATTGATGTGCTTCGGGATGATGCCCTGCACCAGTTCGAGCAATTCCGTCTTGCCGCGCGCGGCGAGTTCAGCCTCCACCTCGTAGGCCTTGTCGAAATGATCCTCGATCGCGCGTTTGTTGCGGCCGGTGATGAATATCATGTCGGTCATGCCGGCGGCCACGGCCTCCTCCACCGCGTACTGGATGAGCGGCTTGTCGACCACCGGCATCATTTCCTTCGGACTCGCCTTGGTCGCCGGCAGGAAGCGGCTGCCCATGCCCGCTACCGGAAACACACATTTGCGCACGCGTTTCATCTGTTTCCTTTCAGTAGTTGAAGCAATCCAGCCTCATCCAGTATGGCTATGCCTAGCTCTTTCGCTTTCGCGAGCTTGCTGCCTGCCTCCGCGCCGGCAACGACGTAATCGGTCTTCCCGGATACCGACCCGATCACTTTGCCGCCCTGCGCCTCGATCAATTCCTTCGCCTCGTCGCGGCTCATCGAGGGGAGGGTTCCGGTCAGCACGAACGATTTTCCGGCCAGCGGCGCGGCCGTTGCGGCTGCCCCCGGCTCGCCCTCCTCCCAATGCACGCCGCAGGCGCGCATCTGCGCAATCACCTCGCGATTGTGCGCCTCGGAAAAGAATTGTGCGATCGACAGCGCCACCACCGGTCCGATGTCCGGCACCTGCAGCAAAGCGGCTTCATCCGCCCGCAGCAGTCGGTCCAGGCTGCCGAAATGGCGTGCGAGTTCCTTCGCCGTCGCCTCGCCCACGTTGCGGATTCCCAGGGCGAAGATGAAGCGCGCCAGCGTCGTATGCTTCGAGCGCTCGATCGCCGACAATACATTCTGCGCCGATTTTTCGGCCATGCGCTCCAAGCCGGCGAGTGCGACGAAGCCGAGGCGATATAGATCCGCCGCGGTCTTGACGATGGCGTGGTCGACCAGCTGGTCCACCAGTTTTTCGCCCATGCCTTCGATGTCCATGGCGCGGCGCGAGGCGAAGTGCAGCAGCGCCTGCTTGCGCTGGGCGGGGCAGATCAAGCCGCCGGAACAGCGCGCGACCGCTTCGTCCGGCAACCTGACCACAGCCGAAGCGCACACCGGGCAGACACTCGGCATCTGGAACTCAGCCGCTCCCTGCGGGCGTTTGTCCATCACCACGGCCACCACCTCCGGAATGACGTCGCCCGCGCGGCGGACGATGACCGTGTCGCCGACGCGCACGTCCTTGCGCCGCAGTTCGCCTTCGTTATGCAACGTGGCATTGGTAACGGTGACGCCGCCGACGAATACCGGCGCCAGGCGCGCGACCGGCGTCAGCGCGCCGGTTCTGCCTACCTGCACCTCGATCGCGAGCACTTCCGTGCTCGCCTCCTCGGCCGGATACTTGTGCGCGATGGCAAATCGCGGCGCGCGCGACACATAGCCCAGCTGCTGCTGCGCGGCTAGCTTGTTCACCTTGTACACCACGCCGTCGATTTCGTAGGGCAATCCGGCACGCCGCTGTCCCATTTGCCGGTAAAAATCCATCAAGCCTTGCACCGCATGCACGACGCGCCGCTCGGGGCAAACCGGCAGACCCAGGCTTTGCAGCCAATCCTCGACCTCACTGTGCGAACCCGGCGCAGACGCACCCTCGATCACGCCGACGGCGTAGGCAAAGAAGCGCAGCGGTCGCGCCGCGGTGATGCGCGAATCGAGCTGGCGCAAGCTGCCTGCGGCGGCATTGCGCGGATTGACAAATAGCTTCTCGCCCTTGGCCAACTGACGCTCGTTCAGCGCGCCGAAGTCGCGGCGATACATCAGCACTTCACCCCGCACCTCCAGCAGCGCGGGCGGCGCGCTGCCGCGCAAGCGCAGCGGAATGCTTTTCACTGTGCGCAGATTGGGCGTGACGTCTTCGCCGGTATAGCCGTCACCCCGCGTTGCCCCTTGAATGAATCTGCCCTGCTCATAGCTCAGGCTGATGGCCAGTCCGTCAAACTTGGGCTCGGCCAGATATTCGACGTCCTCGACGTCCAGCCCCTCGCGCACGCGGCGGTCGAATGCGATCACCTCCTCCTCGGAAAAGGCATTGTTGAGCGAGAGCATGGGGCTGCGGTGGCTAAGCTGCCGAAATTCCGGCAATGGACTGCCGCCCACGCGCTGCGTCGGCGACTCGGCGTCCACCAATTCGGGATAGTCGCGTTCGAGCCGCTCCAGTTGCCGGAACAGGCGGTCGTATTCGGCGTCGCTGACCAGCGGCTGGTCGAGCACGTAATACTGGTAATTGTGGCGAGCAAGTTCCGCGCGCAGCTTCTGCGCCTCCGCCAGCACGTCCGCCTGCAGGGCCATCAGGAGAACAGGCGCAGCGCCAGCGGGCCGCCGGCCGGAATCCCCTGTTGTTCCATACTTTCGTAGAGGCCTTCCAGTTGCGCGCGAATCTTGCCCAGCGCCGCGTCATCCAAAGGCTGGCGATTGTCGTCGACGATCGCGGCCGACAGGGCGTCGGCCAGGGCGCGCGTAAACTCGACGAAGCGATCGAAGGTGGCGATTCCTCCGGGAACCCGGGCGACATCGAACAGCAGCGTCAGTCCCTTGGTGGAAAGCGTCTTCATGCCTTCCGCAGAAAACGCCGCCTGTTCCGAATTGCACAGGCTAAAGAGTTCCAGCCCGGTATCATCGCGACGGTGAAACCTTCCGTCTCGCTCCAGTACCAGCCCGTTCGCCTCGGCCAGTGCGCGGATCCGCGTGCCGGGCGCGCCGCCGCTGCGGGTGATCAGGTTCAGTCCGATCTGCACGTCCACGTCGGCGCATAGCGCATCCAGCTGGCGCGCGCGCTGCAGCCCCGCCGCCGCTTCGGTCAGCGTGCAGTTCGCGCCTATGGATTCGGCGACTGCCTGTGCCATCGCCCCGAACTCAGCCAATTCCTGCTCGCTCACCGCGCCTTTGCGGTCCGCCAATTGCAGGCCGACGCGCAACGTCCCGTACTCGCCGCCGGCGGCCAAGGGTTCCCAGCTCGCGCTTTGCCGGTTGTAGCATTCCCAGTTGACAGCCTTGGCCGTAGCGGTCGAAGCATCGACGATCGCAGTCGAAATCGCTTCGCCTGTGACCGCGGTCGCGGCCTCCAGGGTCGCGATGAAATCGATGCCAGCATCGAGCACGCCACTGGTTTCTGCGCTTTCCGCCGGAGGCGTCGAGAAGGTCGGCTCCACGCGTTCGGGCGCGGCTGCGGGGCGTCCCGGCGCAACGCCGCCGGTCTTCCCGCCCATGAGCACGTCATCGTGGCGCGAACCGAAGGCTTCCCCGGCCTCGCGCCTGAGCCGCCGCTCCTGCAGCTTGTTGTACACCAGCACTCCGACTACGACCAGTATGCCGATGCCCAGCAGGCCAAGCTGCAGTTCGCTCATAGGTATGGCCTTCTGACTAGGTCGTTCACGCCGCCAACTCTTCCTTCAAGCGCAGCGCTTCTTCGATGTCGACCGCGACTACCCGCGACACGCCTGACTCCTGCATGGTCACGCCGATCAGCTGCGCCGCCATCTCCATGGTGATCTTGTTGTGGCTGATATACAGAAACTGCGTATCGGACGACATGCGCTTCACCAGATCGCAAAAGCGCTCCGTATTGGGGTCGTCCAGCGGTGCGTCCACCTCGTCCAGCAGGCAGAATGGCGCCGGATTGAGTTGGAACATGGAAAATACCAGCGCCAGCGCGGTCAGCGCCTTTTCCCCGCCCGAAAGCAGGTGGATGGTGGAGGTCTTCTTGCCCGGGGGCTGGGCGATGACCTGTACTCCGGCGTCCAGGATTTCCTCGCCGGTCATCACCAGGCGCGCCTCGCCGCCACCGAACAGGCTGGGAAACAGCTGTCCGAAATGGCCGTTGACCGTATCGAAGGTCTGCTGCAGCATCTCGCGCGTTTCACGGTCGATGCGGCGGATTGCGGCTTCCAGGGTTTCCAGAGCGGTATTCAAGTCCACTGCCTGGGCGTCGAGAAAACCCTTGCGTTCGCGGCTGGCCTGCAATTCCTCCAAGGCCGCCATGTTGACCGCGCCCAGGTCGGTAATCGCCTGCGCGAGGCGGTTGATTTCCACCTGCAGGGCATTGGGCCGCATGCCTTTTTCCAGCATGGCCGCCAGGACCTCCTCGTCCGCGCCGGCCTCGAATAGCTGGCTCGCGTATTGTTCCTTGTTGAGTCGCGCCGCCTGCTCCTTCAGCCGCAGGTCGTTGATGCGATTCCGCAAGGGCTCCAGCTTTTGCTCGCATGCGAGGCGTTCTTCTTCTGCAGCGCGCAGGCCTTGCGCCAGTTCCTCCTGGCGGGATCGCGCCTCGCTCAGCGCCTGCTCGCGCTGCACGCGCAGCTCCAGATGCGTCTGCAAGCGCAGCTTCAATTCCTCGTCCTGCTGCCCTGCCAGATCCGTGCTGAGTTCCTCGAGCTGTCGCGCCGCCCCGCTCGATTGTTCATGTATTACTTGAATTGACGAGTTTATTTCATTGATTTTAGAAGAGCATTCTTTTTCATAAAACACGGACTCCTGCTCTTCGTGCTCGGCCTGCTGCAGCGCCTGCCGTTGCGCATTGAGCGCATTTTCGGCCTCGGAGTGTGCCGCTTCGGCAGCCTGCACGCGCCCGATGGCCTCTTCCATGACCTGCTGATGCTGTGCCAGACTGGCTTCGGCAGCAGCCAGATTCGACTGCTCCGCCGCCTGCTGACGCGCGATTTCGTCCAGTTCCAGCTGGATCTGCCGGCTGCGCTCCTGAAACCGCTCCAGGCCCTGCGACAGGCGCAGATTCTCCATCTGCTGTTCGTGCACGCGCTGCTTGAGCGCCGCCGCCTCCTGGCGCAAGGTTGCCAGGCGCTGATTGTGGCCACCCAGGGCGGACTCGACAACATGCATCTCCGTGCGCGATTGGCGCAACTCGCTTTCGCGTGCAAGCAATTGCGCGCTCAAGTCGTCGATTTCGCGCTGCCGGGCAAGGATGCCGGTATCGCCCGGATCGGGCGCATGGAAACTGACTGCGCTGCGCGAAAACTGATGCCCTTCGCGGTTGACCAGGATCACACCCGGCGCCAGCGCTTGCCGTGCGTCGATGGCAGGCGCGCTGTCGACGGCATACACCCCGTGCAGCCAATCCTGCATCACGCCGCGCACCGCCTCGTCGTGAATGCCCAGCAGGGATACCAGAGGCCGCAGTCCTTCCAGCGCCGGATCCTGTGCCGCGGTCGTTGCGGCATAGACGCTCAGCTTCGCCGGCGGCGCATCGGCCAGCAGGTCCAGCAGCAGCTCTGGCTGAGACACTTCTAGGGCGTGCAGCTTTTCGCGCAGCACGGCCTCGAACGCAGTTTCCCACCCCACCTCCACCCTGACCTGTTGCCACAGGCGCGGCAATGCATCCAGCCCGTGTTTGGTCAGCCATTCATGGATCTGCGCATTGCTCTCGACCTGGTCCTGCACCTGCTTCAGCGTCGCCAGGCGCGACTCCAGCCCGGCCTGTTCGCGCAGCTGCGCATCCAGCTTTTCCTGCGCCGTCCTGCGCGCTTTTTCCAATTCCGGCAATTGCTGCAGCTGCAGGGCGAGCTGTGCATCTTTGCGCTCGAGTTCCTCAGCCAGTTCGGCAATCTGGCGCTGCTGCGCCTCTATCATTGCCGCATCCGGCTTGGCCAGGCCTTGATGTTCGGCCAGCAGCCTTTCCTGGCGCTGCGCAAGCCCCTGCAGGGTCTTGTCGGCGTGGCTGATATGGGTCTGCTCTATCCTGAGCGCCTGCTCCGCCTGGGCCAAACCGCCGCGCTCCTCGGACAAACGGGACTGGATCGCGCGATAGGCCTCGTCCGCTTCGGGCAATCTTGCCGATTCCAGCGCCACCCGGTCGCGCGCCAGCTGCAGCCTTTGGCCAGCACCGCCCTGACGCCCCTGCCACATGGCGAGCGCGCCGTTCAATTCCCCCGCCTGCTGCTGCCACTGCGCGCTTTGCGCCGTCAGCTGGGCGATCTGATGCTCGAGCCGGCTGCGGTTTTCGCTGATATAGCGAATTTCGGTTTCCAGGCGCTGCACTTCGGCATTCGCAGCGTAGAGCTCCCCCTGGGCGGCGCTGAGCGTATCGCCGGCCTCGTAGTGCTGGCTGCGGATCTGTTCCAGCCGCATTTCGATTTCGCGCAGGCGCGCCGTCTCGGCTTCGAGATCGTTCGCCGCACGCTCGATGTCGCGCGCATGGCGCTGCGCCTCGTGGTCGGCCTCCATCTTCCGCAGCAGCCACAACAGGTTTTGCTTGCGCTGCATATCGCCCTGCAGTTCCTTGAACTGCATCGCGACCTTGGCCTGTTGGTCCAGCTTGTCGATCTGCAGCGACAGTTCCTGGCAGATGTCGGCCACCCGCGACAGGTTTTCGCGCGTGTCGTGCAGCCGGTGTTCGGTCTCGCGGCGACGCTCCTTGTATTTGGAGATACCCGCCGCCTCCTCCAGAAACACGCGCAGCTCTTCCGGCTTGGCCTCGATGATGCGCGATATCATGCCTTGTTCGATGATGGCGTAAGCGCGCGGCCCGAGGCCGGTGCCCATGAAAATGTCGGTGATATCGCGCCGGCGCACGTGGCTGTTGTTGATGTAGTACAGCGACTCGCCCTCGCGCGTCAGCACGCGCTTCACTGAAATTTCCGCGTACTGCGACCATTGGCCGGCGGCCTTGCCCAGACTGTTGTCGAACGTCAATTCGACGCTGGCGCGCGCCACCGGCTTGCGCTGGGCCGAGCCGTTGAAAATGACGTCCTGCATGGAATCGCCGCGCAGGGCCGCGGCGCGCGATTCGCCCAGCACCCAACGCACGGCATCGATCACATTGGACTTGCCGCAGCCGTTCGGACCGACGATGGCAACGAGTTGACCCGGCACTTCGATTGAAGTCGGATCGACGAAAGATTTGAATCCTACAAGTTTTATATGAGTCAGGCGCACTGGGGGTTTCTTATCTGGAAAACCGGTTTTCGACCGGATTTATTCGGAGTTTTTGCCAGCCGATATAATACCATCTTAACTTTGTTTTCCGAGCCCCCGCATGCCCGCCAAGACCAGCCCTCAACTGAGCACCTTCGACAATCCGAATCCAGGGCGGGACTATCTGATCCATATGGAAATTCCGGAATTCACCTGCCTCTGCCCCGTGACCGGCCAGCCCGATTTCGCGCGCCTGGTGCTGGACTACATTCCCGAACGCAAGTGCGTGGAATTGAAAAGCCTGAAGCTCTACGTCTGGTCCTACCGCGACCAGGGCGCGTTCCACGAAGCCGTCACCAACCGCATACTCGACGATCTAGTCCGCGCCGTACGGCCGCGGTTCATGCGCCTCAACGCGCAATTCAACGTGCGCGGCGGCATTTTCACCACCGTGGTGGCGGAACATCGGAAAAAAGGCTGGAAACCGCAGGCCGCGGTAGACTTGCAGCGCTTCACTAGCGCCTCCAGCACGAGCTCCTGCGGCACCCTGTCGTCCATTACTAATTAACGCACGCAGAACCATGCAGTCCGTAAATTCCAAGCCGGCCAAACTGCAGCCCTGTGCAGTTGAAACTCTGCGCCTGCTGTTCAAGGACATCACACAGGATGCGCGCCACGCGCCGATCAACCTGGGCATAGGCGCGCCCGAACATCCGATAACGGTCTTATCCCGGCTTGTCCGGCTTTAGGGAGAACTATCATGTCTGCGATGAAGCGTCTGTTCCAGTTGATGGCGGAGAAGAAAGCCTCCGACATTTTCATGTCCGTCGGCTCGCCGATCAACATCAAGATCAACGGCACGGCCATGCCGATCAACCAGCAGGTGATGGACTCGACCAATATCATCAACCTGCTGTACGAAGTGCTGAACGACAGGCAGAAGAAGGAATTCGAGGATACGCTGGAGCTCAACACCGCCTTTCCCATGCCCGGCGTCGGCAGCTTTCGCATCAGCGCGTTCCGCCAGAAGACCACGCCGGCCGTGGTGGTGCGCTATATACCTGGCGAAATACCCAACATCGACACTCTGGGCATGCCGCCGGTGCTGAAAGAAGTGATCATGGAAAAGCGCGGACTGATCCTGATGGTGGGCGCGACCGGCTCCGGCAAATCGACCACTCTCGCCGCCTTGCTCGACCTCCGGAACGCGACCAAATCCGGCCACATCCTCACGCTGGAGGATCCGGTGGAATTCATTTTCACCAACAAGAAATGTATCGTCAACCAGCGCGAAGTCGGCACCGACACCCTGGATTTCAAGATCGCACTGAAGAACGCGCTGCGCCAGGCGCCCGACTGCATCCTGATCGGCGAGATTCGCGACAAGGACACCATGGCGGCGGCGATCGCCTACGCCCAATCCGGCCACCTATGCCTAGCGACCCTGCATGCCAACAACAGCTACCACGCGATGAACCGCATTATCAGCTTCTACCCGCTGGAAAACCGGCCCTCGCTGCTGCAGGACCTGGCGGCTACGCTCAAGGCTGTCATTTCCCAGCGCCTGATCAAGAACATCAAGGGTGGCCGCTCGGCCGCGGTAGAAGTCCTGCTCAACACCCGCTATACCGCGGAACTGATAGACAAGGGCGAAATCAGCGAAATCAAGGATGCGATGGAAAAAAGCATGACACCCGGCTCGCAAACCTTCGAGCAATCACTGTTCAAGATGTTCAAGGACGGCCTGATCAGCAAAGAGGAAGCGCTGGGCAATGCCGATTCGGCCACCAACTTGATGTGGCTGATGAACCAGGACGGCGATCTTGGCGCCGCGCCCGCGCCGGGTGCGGAGAAGAAGCCGGAACCCGCTCCCAACCTGGAAAATACCGGATCGTTCAGCGATTTCAAACTGCTCGTCGACGAACCTGCGCCACATTGATGGCGACGCTGGGGACTGTTGACGCACGCGGCGCGAGCGCAATTCGATGAGTTCGACCACGCTGGAACTGGCGCAGCAGTTGATCCGGCGGCGCTCGCTCACGCCCGATGACGCGGGCTGCCAGGACATCATCGCGCAGCGCCTCAAACCCCTCGGCTTCGCCCTGGAGAGCGTGCGCTGCGGCGAAGTCAGCAACCTCTGGGCGCGCCGCGGCCAGGCGCAGCCGCTGCTGTGTTTTGCCGGACACACCGATGTTGTGCCCACCGGCCCGCTGGACCAGTGGCTGTCCGACCCGTTCACGCCCAGCGTGCGCGAAGGCAGGCTCTACGGCCGGGGCGCGGCGGACATGAAGTCCTCCATCGCCGCCTTCGTCTGCGCAGCGGAGGAGTTCGTCACTGCGTATCCACAGCACCCCGGTTCGGTCGCGCTGCTGCTCACCTCCGATGAAGAAGGCGTGGCCGTGAACGGCACGGTCAGAGTGGTGGAGAAGCTGAAAGCGCGGGGCGAATTGCTCGATTACTGCATCGTCGGCGAACCCACCGCCGTGAGCAGGCTCGGCGACACGGTCAAGAATGGCCGGCGCGGTTCGCTTTCCGGCAAGCTGACGGTCAAGGGCGTGCAAGGCCATATCGCCTATCCGCAGCTGCTGAGGAATCCGGTGCATCTGTTCGCGCCGGCCCTGGCCGAACTGGCGGCCACCGAATGGGACTGCGGCAATGCGTTCTTTCCGCCCACCAGCTGGCAGGTATCCAATATCCACGGCGGTACCGGCGCCACCAACGTCACCCCCAACAGCCTGGAGGTGCAGTTCAATTTTCGCTATTCCAGCGCTAGCACCGTCGACAGCCTGCAGCGGCGACTGCTAGCCATCCTCGAGCAGCACGGCTTGAACTACGACCTCGATTGGAGGCATGGCGCATCGCCCTTTCTCACGGCCGAAGGCGAGCTGGTCGACGCCGTGCGCGCAGCGGTGCGCGCTGTCACCGGCCTAGTGCCCGAGTTGTCCACCGCCGGCGGCACCTCCGACGGCCGCTTCATCATCGACATCTGCCCGCAGCTGCTGGAACTCGGGCCGGTCAATGCCTCCATCCACAAGCTGAACGAGCATATTGAAATCGATGCGCTCGACGCGCTTAAGTCCATTTACCGGCAGGTGCTGGAACGCCTGCTGCTCCGCTTCTGAACCCGCACGCCGACCGCCCGGTGACCCTGCGCGTGGTCTTGCGCGAGGCGGTCACGCAGTTCAAGCGCGCGGATCTGGTCTTCGGCCACGGCACACACAACGCCCGCGACGAGGCCGTCTATCTCATACTGCATACGCTGAAACTGCCTCTGGGCGAGCTCGACGCGGTGCTCGAGCGGCCCTTGAGCGCCGGCGAACTGGATGCGGTGCGCGCCATCCTGCGCCGGCGCGTGAAGGAGCGCACGCCCTCCGCCTATCTCACGCACGAAGCCTGGCTAGGCCAATTTCGATTTTACGTAGACGAGCGCGCCATCGTACCGCGCTCCTTCATCGCCGAACTGCTGCGCGACCGGCTCGCCCCCTGGGTCGCCGATGCGCAGGGCGTAGGCAGCGTGCTCGACCTATGCACCGGCTCCGCCTGTCTTGCCATCCTCGCAGCGCAGGTGTTTCCGAACGCAGGCGTGGATGCGGCCGACCTCTCGGCGGACGCGCTGGAGGTCGCGCGCAGGAACGTGAAGGACTACGTCCTCGGGAAACGGATACGGCTGGTCCAGTCCGACCTGTACGATCGTTTGGCGAAGCGCCGGTATCACTTGATCCTGTCCAACCCGCCCTACGTCGATGCCGCTTCCATGCGCGCGCTGCCGCTGGAATACCGGCGCGAACCTCGGCTCGCGCTCGCCGGCGGGCGCGACGGCCTCGCGCTGGTGCACCGCATGCTGGCGCAGTCGGCCGCCCATCTGCATCCGCAAGGCGTGCTCATCGTCGAAATCGGCCACAATCGGGCCGCGCTGGAAAAGGCCTATCCGCGCCTGCCTTTCACCTGGCTTGAAACCAGCGCGGGCGAGAATTTCGTGTTTCTGCTACACAAGGAAGACCTGCCATGAAAACGCTCAAGGATCTGCTCACGCTCGATGCCCTGCCCTCCGATTGGCCCGAGGCCACCCTGGTCGGCCGTGCCTGGCTGCCCGGCAAACCCGCAGGCCCGTCGCCGATCGCGCTGCGGCCGAACGGCGACGTCGTCGATCTCGCCGCAATCGAGCCGACTATGAGCCAGCTGCTCGCACGCAGCGACCGCGTGGCCATCGCGCGGGACGCGCCGGGCCGGGTCATCGCCACGATCAGCGCCCTGCTCGCCAACAGCGGCGACGGCCGCGATCCGGGAAAGCCGACGCTGCTCGCGCCGAATGATCTGCAGGCGATCAAGGCGAGCGGCGTGACTTTCGTGCAAAGCCTGCTGGAACGGGTGATCGAGGAGCAGGCGCGCGGCGATACCGCCAAGGCCGAAGCGATCCGGGTGCAGGTGATGCGCATCATGGGCGACAACCTCGCCTCGGTGAAGCCGGGCTCGCGCGAGGCCGAAGAAATCAAGCGCGTGCTGGTCGCGCAGGGCGCGTGGTCGCAGTACCTGGAAGTGGGCATAGGACCTGACGCGGAAATCTTCACCAAATCGCAGGTCATGTCCGCGGTCGGGATGGGCGCGGAAGTCGGCCTGCATCCGAAATCCTCCTGGAACAACCCGGAACCCGAGATCGTGCTTGCGGTCACGGCCACGGGCGAGACCGTGGGCGCCACGCTGGGCAACGACGTGAATCTGCGCGACTTCGAAGGCCGCAGCGCCCTGCTGCTGGGAAAATCGAAAGACAATAACGCTTCCTGCGCCATTGGCCCCTTCATCCGCTTGTTCGACGACAAATTCGGCATCGCCGACGTACGCCAGGCCGAGCTGGCGCTGGAAATCAGCGGCGCCGACGGCTTCGTGCTCGAAGGCGCGAGTTCCATGAGCAAGATCAGCCGCGATCCGCTCGATATCGTCACCCACGCCTGGGGCCCGTATCACCAGTACCCGGACGGCTTCGTGCTGTTCCTCGGCACGATGTTCGCGCCGGTCAAGGATAGAGGCGCGCCAGGCATGGGTTTCACGCACAAGCTCGGAGACCTGGTCAGCATTTCCACGCCGAAATTGGGCTGCCTCGCGAACCGCGTCACCACCTCGGACCTGGCGCCGCCCTGGACCTTCGGCATCAGTGCCTTGATGAAAAACCTGGCCGCGCGCGGCCTGCTGCATGAATAATCCGTAACGAAGGTCATACGACCGATCTAGGGGAGCACGAGGGGATGCGTCCCCTCGTTTTGTTACAGCCTCTAAGGCTATACAATTCTGAAAACCGAGGAGACCGCATCATGTCGACAGCTGAGATCAAGAGCGTGCGCGCAGCCGTAGTCCAGGCTGGAGCCATTCCGTTCGATACCGAGGCCTGCGTGGACAAAGCCGTGGGCCTGATCGCCGAGGCGGCCGCGCTGGGCGCGAAGCTCATCGTCTTTCCGGAAGCCTTCATCCCCGGTTATCCCAAGGGCGCGAATTACGGCCTGGTCGTGGGCGCACGCGATCCGGCCGGACGCGAGGAATTCCGCCTCTATCTGGAAGCCGCGATCGAGGTTCCGGGCCCGCAGACGCAACGCCTGGGCGAGGCCGCGGCGGCGCATGGCGCCTATGTGGTCATCGGCGTGATCGAGCGCGATGGCGGCACCTGTCATTGCACCGCGCTATTCTTCGGCCCGGACGGAACGCTCTTGGGCAAGCACCGCAAGCTGATGCCCACCGTCATGGAACGTGTCATCTGGGGCTTTGGCGACGGCTCGACCTTGACCGTGATCGACAGTCCCTACGGCCGCATCGGCTCGGTGATCTGCTGGGAAAACTACATGCCAATGCTGCGCATGGCCATGTATTCGAAGAACGTCGCGCTGTACTGCGCACCTACCGCCGACGATCGCGACACCTGGATCGCGTCGATGCAGCACGTCGCGCTCGAAGGCCGCTGTTTCGTCCTGACGGCCTGCCAGTACATCCGCAAGAAGGATTTTCCCGACTCGGTACGCGTGTCGCTGGGCGATACGCCCGAAGCGGTGCTGATGCGCGGCGGCAGCGCGATCATCAATCCCCTGGGCCAGATCCTGGCTGGTCCGCACTTTGGCAGCGAGACTATCCTGACCGCTGAGCTCGATCTCAACGACATCGGTCGCGGCAAGTTCGACTTCGATGTCACCGGGCACTACAGCCGGCCGGATGTGTTTCAGTTGAACGTCAACGAGGCACCGATGCAGGCAGTGCAGACAAGAAAGTAACGCGCCTACGCTTGCCTTGAATGCTAGCGCCTACAGTTTGGAAAAATCCAGGGTTGCGAAGTAGTCGTCCAATGTTTCCGCGCGCCGAATCTGCATGACCGAGCCATCTTCCCGCAACAGCAGCTCGGCGGAACGCAGCTTGCCGTTGTATTGAAAGCCCATGGCGGAGCCGTGCGCGCCGGCGTCGTGGATGACGAGCAAGTCGCCGGCGCTGATTTCGGGCAGTTGCCTGTCGATCGCGAACTTGTCGTTGTTCTCGCACAGCGAGCCAACCACGTCGTAGGTGCGGTTCTGGGGTGCGGTTTCCTTTCCGAGAACCGTGATGTGGTGGTACGCGCCGTACATCCCGGGCCGCATCAGGTTGGACATGCAGGCATCGACGCCGACGTATTGTTTATACGTGCTCTTGTGATGAATCGCCTCGGTGACGAGGTAGCCATACGGTCCAGTGATACAGCGGCCGTTTTCCATGAAGATGTTGAGCGGATGCAATTTGGCCGGCACCACGATCTCCTGATACATCTGCTGGATCCTGCGGCCGACCAAGCCGATGTCGACCGCTTGCTCGCCGGGCCTGTAGGGTATGCCGATGCCGCCGCCGAGGTTGACGAACTCGATTCTCACGCCCGGATCGCTGGCGAGTTCCACCGCCAGTTGAAACAGCATCTTCGCCGTCTCGACAAAGAACTCGGGATTCAGCTCATTCGAGGCCACCATCGTGTGCAGCCCAAAGCGGCGAATCCCCTTCGCCTTCAATTGACGATAGCCGTCGACGAGCTGCTCGCGCGTGAAGCCGTACTTCGCCTCTTCCGGCTTGCCGATGATGGCGTTCCCCTCGCGCAGCGGGCCTGGGTTGTAGCGCAGGCAAATCACGTCCGGCAGGCCGACATGCTGTTCCAAATAAGGGATGTGCGTAATGTCGTCGAGGTT
>Ga0334722_10003137_pt1 | contig 18028 bp, 19 predicted proteins | sample C3_bottom_MG_FD_207210 | JGI IMG/M metagenome (GOLD analysis project Ga0334722, IMG submission 207210) | Sediment microbial communities from Yellowstone Lake, YNP, Wyoming, USA - C3_bottom | ecosystem: Environmental > Aquatic > Freshwater > Lake > Sediment | place: USA: Wyoming | collected...
AGAACAATGATCCGGTAACCTAGTTTTAGGTAGCCCAGTTCGGTGAGTAAACCGTCACAGATCTTTTGAACAACTTCGTTGAAATCGAGAGTGTCGAGAATGATTTTTTCCAGCTTCCAAAGGGCTTCAATGATTTTTCGGGTTTTGGGTGTGTTAGAATTATTGTGCATATAATATAAATTTTGACACTTTATGATAACACTAGACAAAGCTTTAAAAGCGGTTGATGCAGCTATTAATCAGGCCGAGGTCCTGAAAGAAAAAATTACAGTAGCGGTGGTAGATAAATACGGGATAATGGTGGCTTGCCAAAAAATGGATGGGGCTCTGGTTATTAGCCCCAAATTTGCGATGGCTAAGGCCTATACTTCGGCAGTTTTATGCCTGGCAACAGCCGACATTGCTAAATACGCCACTCCGGGACAGCCATATTACGGAACAACCAGCGCTTTTGAGGGTGAACTGATGGTTATCCCCGGCGGAATACCAATATTGGAAAAAGGTGAAGTTGTCGGCGCTATTGGGGTGGGCGGATCTCATGATGTAAACAAAGATGTAGCCTGTGCCCAAGCCGGACTGGAAGCAATTAAATAGATCTATTTTTATAATCCTGAATCCAGAAGTAATAGCTGGCGAATTTGCTCCGGAGCATCGACTGAATTATCAACTTGATACATGGGACGATGAAAGGCGGCGGCTTTTTCAGGTACATAGATAAAACCAATTTTGTCAGAGACAATGCCCGACATTAATCTTTGAAAGGTGGCCGGATCAGTATTACCGGCACGAACGAGGGTGATCGCCGGTGGTTGGTCGACGGTTGATAAACTAATAATCGGCTGGGAGCCGTAACGTTTGCGTTGTAACCGGTCATACAATTGGTTGCCAACCAACTTTTCGTCTTTTTTTTGGGCTTGATACGCTGCCAGACTTCTGACAGCCATAATAGGTGCGCCGATCTCTTTGGCATATTTAGCGGCGCCGGGGGCAAAAGCTTCCTCCTGTCGACCGGTAATATTTGAGGAACGGACAGCAATATAGGATAAATTATGGTCGGTTTTCAGATAGGACATTAAGGGATCATTGTCCGGGACGATAAATACCTGAACCTCACGATGATCATTAATGTAATGGTGGCCTAAGCTTCGCTGACATTCCCTGGTGCAAGCAAATCTGATAAAGGAAATTCCGGTTAGGATATCAAACCGGCCATCGTTTAAAGCTTCGACAAGGTGGGGGTGAATACGACCGGTATCCATCCAGCGATAGGCAACATCACGAAAGGTAACAATAGAAACGGTAGCCAGGGGTAACGTCTCACCGCGGGCAGTAGCAACGGCTTCGCGGATATCCGGAGGAAAAGCAGTACCGTAGGTAGCCCCATAATCAGTAACCACCGGCCAACCCCGGGCAATGGCATCTCCGACTTCAGAAACCCCCTGAAGTGTATCCAGAAAGACTATTTTTACAGGTGAAGGTCCTCCTTCTTTTAGAACTCTAAGCCGTTCCAGGTACGGCGATAATTTGGTGGGTTTATCCATAAAATCGGTATAAATAATTTTATATTTTATTGCCAATTTTGGCCAATAGAAGGTTGACACGACGATAATCTTTACCGGGGCGAACCGCAGAACAGCGTGAATCTTTCCATAAATGCCAGATTAATGGGGAAGAGAGTTTGCCGGAATGGTTGACCCGGACGACGGTATGAATACCCTTAAACCAGTTATCGGGGTTACAGAAAGTAAATTCGATAAAAACACCACCCTGGCAAAGGGCACTGGCGATATGCCGATAGGCCAAAAGCCGATCTTGGTGAGGAAGTTCATACAGTGACATTGATGAATATATGGCCAAAAGCGGTTTACCAACCGTCAGGATATCGATAGTTTTAGGATCGAGAATATCGGCCTGGCGAATATTGACTTTGAAGGGAATATCAGTAAGCTTGGAGGCGGCGTGATCAATAGCGGTAGCGTCAGATGTATAACGGGACGGATAATTACAAGCTTTTACCCAATCAATAGTGGGAATTCTAATATCGATACCGACTGCCCGGGAACACCGGGTAATGGTCCGGGCAAAACAATTTAATACCTGCTGCTTGGGGGTATTGTCAGTAAACGGTGGTCTAGTCAAAAAACCATTAGCCAGACAAGCTTTAAGCCCTAAGCCAAGACTACAGCCGATGTCACCAATTCTCAAATCAATATCGGGATGGTGTTCAACAATCAGTCGGAGGGCGGTATTGAAACTACGGTAGCGAACTGGTACATGGGTGGCGGTATTTTTAGACAGAAGTATCTTTCGGATAGAAGTAATATCTTCCCGTCCGGTAGTATTGAGATATTTTTTCCAGCCAGCAACAGTATAGTTAACGTAATCTTTTTCCCGGCGTTTCCGCAAAATGTACTGTATGGCGCGAAACCAGAGGTTAACAAAATGGGTAGTATTCATTCCGGGGCGCTTTTGATGAACTCCGACGATCAGATCCCGATATTCAATAAATAGTTTTTTGGAAATTATTTTGTCAACTGCCCGGTAAAATTTTCGGATAACCGGATCGGGATGACCTCCCGGGCCGTCGTTTGATTCACGACTCTGCAGCTTCAGTTGGAACCTGACGTCGATCAAAAATCTTTTGGATGGCAGTGTCAAACGAGGAGTGGTTTTAGGTTTCATTTCCATTCTGTTGTTATAATATCAATTAATTACGGTTTATAATTAATACAGGATATGGCTCAAAAAATTTTGTTAGTTGACGACGACCAATACATCAGGGAACTTTACGAGGAAGTGTTAAAGAATGCCGGATTTGAAGTAGAAACTGCGGTTGACGGTAAAGAAGGATTTGAAAAAATAAAAGCCGGAGGATACGATCTAATATTATTAGATGTGATGCTCCCTTATCTGGATGGCATCGGGATACTAAAAAAACTGGAAGAAGAAAAACCAAAATCCAAAAATGGACCAATAATGCTGCTGACCAATTTGGCGTCCGATCCGGTGATCCAAGAAGCAATACAAAAAGGGGCGGTGGCATGTCTCAACAAAGCGGAAATGAACCCGGATGAATTTTTGAAAAAAGTTAAAGAGAAATTGAATTAAATTAACGGCCACCGACCTGACTGATCATGCCATAAATGGGTCCGATAATGGAGATCATCATAACGCCGACAGCCACACTGGTAAAGATCAACATTATCGGCTCGATGAGAGCAGTGATGGTCTTGAGATCTTTGGAAACCTGATAATCCATATAACCGGAAATGTCCTGCATTGATTTTTCCAATGTACCGCTTTTTTCGCCAACTTCAATAAGTTTAACCATCATACTGGGAATAGCGTTATTATTACTTTTGAGGCCGGTGGAAAATTGTTTACCGGATGAGAGCATTTCCCGGGACTTGGCAATTAACTTTTTTATCTGTTGATTAACAACCACATCCTGGGAGAATTCCAGAGCGGTGGAAATTGGCAATCCGGAGGTCAGAAGCAAAAACAAACTACGGGAGAAACGGGTCAGGTCGATCTTTTTGGATAATTTAGAGATCAGGGGCAGAGAAACCAATAGATTAGTAAAAAAAGAGCGTTTTTCTTTGTAAAGAAAGACGATAATAACAATAAAAGCGATCAGCCCAAAAATAATATAGAGATATTGGTTGATCAGCAGATCGGAAAGAAAGATCAAAATTTTGGTAGGCAGGGGTAAGGTCACCCGGAGGCGGGAGAAAACCATGGAAATTTTGGGGATAACCACGATTAAAATCATCAACATAACCCCCAATAGGACCGAAAAAATAATGAGCGGATACATCATGGCGGATTTAATTTTGTCGGTGAATTCGGAGTCCTGCTGAATATTATTCTTTATATCCCGGAAGGTGGTTTCCAGGGTGCCGCTCTCTTCGGCGGCCCGGATAAGGTTGACAATGACCCGGTCAAAGCTGCGGGGAAATTTGGCAAAGGTAGTGTTGACCCGTTTACCGGCGGTGAGATCATCTTTTAAAGTTTTTAAAAAGACTTTGAGATTGCCTTTGGAATCGTCAAGCAGGGTATCAACGGCATCTAATATGGGAATACTGGAGCCAAGCATGGTAGCCAGATTGCTTAAGAGGTTGATCTTTTCATCGGTGCTGAAAGTGATAGAGGCAATGCTCATTCTAATTCGTTTTTGGTAACCCGGAGAACTTCTTCAATAGTGGTAAAGCCCTTGGTGATCTTGTCCAGACCGTCGTCCTGCATACTATTCAGACCTTCTTTTTTGGCGGCGGCCAGAATTTCGTCGGAGGTAGCCCGTTGGCCGATCATCTCGCGAAGTTTTTTGGAAATTTCCAATACTTCAAAAATACCGACCCGGCCGGAATAACCAGTGTTGTGGCAAAATTTGCAGCCCTTGCCTTTGTAGATACGAATCTCTTTTTTACTGCCGACAGGAATGTAATGTTTGGAGATCATATCCTCGGAAAGATTTTTGAGAAGTTCATCACGGGTGATGGTAAAAGACACCCGGCATTTGTCACAGATACGGCGGACCAGACGCTGGCCGATGATGACAGAAACAGTCGAAGCCACTAAAAACGGCTCAACCTCCATATCGATAAGACGGGCAATGGCAGCAGCAGCGGTGTTGGTGTGGAGGGTGGACAAAACTAAATGGCCGGTCAGAGAGGCGTTGATGGCAATGCCGGCAGTTTCGTTGTCGCGGATCTCGCCGACAAAAATAATATTGGGATCCTGGCGGAGAATGGAGCGAAGACCGTTGGCAAAAGTTAAATTAGTGCGGTTGTTGACCTGGATCTGGTTGGCACCTTTGATACGGTATTCGACCGGATCCTCAATAGTGGTAATATTTTTCTCCCGGGCATTTAATATTTTCAAAATGGCGTAAATAGAGGAAGTTTTACCGGAACCGGTGGGACCGGTGGAGAGGATCATCCCGTAGGATTTGCCAAACGCCCGCTTGACTTTTTCCATATCTTTTTCATTCATCCCCAGATCGACCAAGCCAAAGTCGCCGATATTGGAGGTCAACAAACGCATGACCACTTTTTCACCATCAACAATGGGAATAATTGATACCCGAAGGTCAAAATATTCTTCTTTGTAATGGAATTTTATTTTGCCGTCCTGGGCGCTTAGATGTTCATCAGTTCGGAGACTGGACATGACTTTTATGCGGGTAATAAGCCGGTCGTGAAGGATCTTAGGAACAGTCAGAACATCACTTAGTAAACCGTCGATGCGGAAGCGGATAATGGCATTTTTTTCCTGAGGTTCGATATGAATATCAGAAGCCCGTTCCTGGTAGGCAGTTTCGATCAGCAGGTTGACAATTTTTTCCACCGGCGGGTCGTCGGAGCCGTCGAGATTGGTGGTGGTAACCATCCCCTCTTTTAAAAGCTTTTCAAAAGTACTCTGGAGATCCTGCCGATTGTTGACCAGAAAATTATCAATGTCGGTGTCGGTAGAATAGTAAAGCTCGACTTTTAGGCCGGTCTTTTTGGTGATATTCTGGAGAATTTCCGGATTAACCGGCGGCGAGCAGGTAGTGATCTTGAGAATTTTGGCATCACGGGTGAAAACGACGATCTTGTATTTTTCGGACTGACTGAAAGGAATACTGTTAAAGGCGTCGGGAGTAACCACCAATTTGGATAAATCGATCAAAGGAAGCTGGTAATATAGGGCCAAAACATCGCCCAAAACTTCATCGGTAACAATATCCCTTTGGATCAATGCTTCGATAAAGGTTAATTTATTTTTTTTGGCAAAATCGTCAATTTCTGCCAATTCTTTGGGAGTAGAGATCTTATTCTTCTGCAAAAGGGTGGTCAGTTGGGACGAGGTAAGGGCAGACATAGTAATTAAGAATAGCAAAAAAAACTATTATTCCCTAATTTGTTTCCAGTGACGGAACTTTTGATCACTTTTGAGAATTATCCGATAGAAATATGCCCCCATTCGATAAAGAGTACTTTGAAAATTATCCTGACGAAAACGACGGTCAGTGGTGCTGACCACCAGGCCACGGTCATAGGCAATCCGGCCATAGCGGACAACTCTTCTGGCCAGATCGATATCTTCAAGAGCACTGATGGAACGGTTAAATCCGCCGGCAGATTTCCAGATTTGACGGCGGACAGCAAAATTCATCCCCCGAAATCCGATAAAACCGGAAAATAATTTTTGCAGATAATCACCCAGCCAACAGTTCCATAACCAAAAATACTTAGGAAGAAGCGGCCAATGATAAAAAATATAAGGGCCGGCCACACCGACAATCTTTGATCGATGAAATATTTTTTCGATCCTTTCCACCCAATCAGGAGGCAGGACAATATCAGCATCGGTGGAAGCAATCACCTCTCCCTTGGCCTGCTCAAAACCATCCTGGCGGGCATCGCCAATGCCGGTATTTTTTTGGATAATAATTTTTAAGGGTAATTTATCGGTATATTCGGAAACAATTTTAAGAGTATTGTCGGTGGATTTGCCATCAACAAAAATTACTTCTATAGGTTTTATCGTCTGCCGACACAAAGATTCGAAGCAAAGCCGAATTAATTTTTCCTCGTTCCAGCCAATAACTACGACACTAATGTCGGCAAAATGTTTGTTAGTTTGTATAAGAGAACGATAACATATTTTTTATTGAGTTAGTTTTTTGATCAGTTCAATAACCCGGAGAAAAGTGATGATAATAACGGGAAAACCCATCGGTTGTTACCGGGAAATCTGAATAGTGGTTCCTTCGGCGCTGCAGGCAGTTACCGTAAATAAATTGTTGGCATCTTTGGTAACTGAATAGCCGGTAGTGGCCGCTGAACCTGTCTGCGGGTCGATCGGATTGGTTTTAAGATACTTACCGCCACTAAGGACAGTGGTCAGATCGATACAGGCAGCATTGGCGCCGGGACAAAGGGTGGCACCACCGGTAGCGCAGGTACCGATCTGGGAAGCGGGAGTACCAACTCCGGCCGGCAGGGAACCACCGGTATCAACAATATATTGATGGACTGCGGAGAGGAGGGTATCGGCGTCACCGGTCCGGCGGGCATTGCGGGCGTCCTGAAAACGTTTGGCCGGGTTGACGGCAACAAAGACAACGGTGGTAAGAGTGGCAATAATGCCGATAACAACCAATAATTCGATCAAGGTGAAAGCTTTTAGGTGTTTCATAGATAATATTTTCTGTAATATTTAATTCTTTCCTATAATTACTATAACATCATCAGTTTGATTAGTGTCGACACTAATATTTCCCGGTGAAACAACCAAGAGCGGATCAAACAAGGACTGATAATCCTGTTGGAGGGTTTGACTTTTATAAATAACCTTAGTTTGGGAATAATTATTATTGGAAGCGTTGCCGGTAGTAGTCCGGGTAAAACCGGCCTGATTAAAAACGGCTGCCAATTTGGCAGCGGCGCCGGCCCTAGTGCTGCCATTTTCGATCCTGACAGTTATTAAAATCCGGAGGTCAACAGGAGTGGGAGTAGTGGTAGCTTCGGGGATAAGGGTAAGAATCGGGGGCGGATTGATAACGGTTTTGGGGCGGAAGATTTTTGGCACAAAATAATAAAGCACGGCGATGACGGCCAGTAAAAATATTATTGTCAGAATCAATGATAGCCGACGGGGCGAGGATTTGGCGACCGGTCCGATCTTCAGATTCAGCTCGGCCGGATCGGGGAGATTAAGGTCCCCTTTGTTGATTATGGCCAAAATCGGGTTGGCATTGCGGCCGGTGGCGACCGATTCGGGTTCGATAACTTCAAAATTTATTTTAAGTTCCCGGCTGATTTTGATGATATTTTTTTCAGTGTCTTTGATTGGGGCAAAAACCAGAATATCAAGGGTGGCGGGGTTGGTTTTTATGACCTGATAATCCCAAAGATAATTGTCAAAATCTTCAGGGATCTCGGTCTTTATTTTGGACAAAACAGCCGATTTCAGTTGGTCATCAGGGACTTTGGGAATAACGGTTTGGAAAAGGTAGGATAAGGGATCGGAGAGCAGTAATCTCATGGTCGATCTCTGATAAGGTTTGAGGGCAGTGATCAGGGCTGAAGTTTGGGGGTCATTGATGTCGACAACCGGGGTGTCCGGATGGTCAACCGGGTAAAGCTTGGCACCCCGGGGGTGAAGATAAAGAATGTATTTAGCCAAGGGCATAGATAATTAATGATAGCGTATGGCTAAAGTTCCTGCCAAGATGAGACTGAAATAGATGAACTGCGGTTCAATTTAAGGCGGATATTCTTTGAACCGGTGACGGAGGAAACAGTAAAATCCCAACTGGTGCCGATCTGACTATTCAGAATAACGGTGCAATTACCTGACGGAGAAGAAATGGCCGAAGGTAAAGAGTTGGTGGTGTTGAGAGTCAGTAAGGCGTCTTCAACACAGGTCTCAATATTATTCAGGGAAGTATATTGGGTCCGATTAGCCAGTGACGACTGACCAAAATTAATGGCCGAAAGGGTAATGGCCGTGCCCAGAAGGGACAAAACTACTCCAATAATTATTACCGAACTTAAGGCAGTATATCCTGTTTTCATTTTGAACGGATCTCGGCTGAACCGGTAAGCGAAGCACTATAAACAAATTCAGACCGAGCCGAGGGACTGTGGTAAGCAGCGATCAACTGATAACGGATATTAGAGGTAGTAGTGTCCTGGGTTGACAGATTAGTGAGGTTGAAAGCAGTGATAATGATTTTGGAACCGGTAAGTGGACAGGGAGAGGTGGAGGAACAAGAGCCGGAAGGGCCGACACCCATCCGGATAGTATCATTATTAAGATCAAAAACGGTGGGGTTTCTGGCCGGATCGAATACGGACAAAGAAATACTGGTGGGGGTGGCCGAATTGATACCCTTGGCTTGACGAATCTCGTATGACAATTTGGAACTGACGAATAAGAGGGCAGAGCCGACTTCCTGCTGAACCCCGGATTTATTTTTGACGGTAAACAAGTTAATGGTGAACTGAACGAGGGAGGTCATCAGATAAGCAATAATGCCTACATATAGGATAACTTCTATTAATGTAAAACCGTTTTTAGATCTGTTAGTTTTGCCAATAAGCATAGGCGAAAGGATTAGTAATGTTTTGGGAAAGAGAGGTTTCCAGAGCCGATGATAAATCGGAATTGGTCCAGGTAAAACCGGGGACAGCGGTCATGACGATCCTTTTGGCATGAAGACGGTTACCAGCGTCAGCGACAAATAACAGAGCCCGATCTTTGTTTTTTGGGTCAGAAGAAAGCTGGTACCATTTTTGAGGTACGGCAAAAAGCGGAGTGGGGTTGAAATCGGTTTGGATGGTAAAATTGCCGCCGGTACCAATGATCCAGCCAATATTGGCAGCATTGCTATCCTGATAGACGATCAGACTCCGGCTGGTGGAGCCGGAGGTTAGCCAGGCGGTAGAAATATATTTAGTACCGACATCAGGGGTAGCACAACTGTTGTCCAAATTAGTGGTATTGGTCCAGACAGAACCGTTCCAATAGCCGGCCTGGAGCCGGGAAGAGACGTGACCGATCGAGGCAAAAATCAATTCATCAGTATTAGGATTGGCGGACAAACTAAGATTAGTAGCATCATTGCTGAATGTCGGCGGGGTAATGACCGGATCCCAAGTGCAGGCCGGAGTGCCGCCGTTACAAAGTCGGTAACGGACACCGTTGACGTTTCTTTTACCGGCACTGTTGGCCCAAACCAGCATCAGATCGCCGCTAACCGATTCGTAGGCAAGGTCAAAATCATCAACATCCTGGGGAGTGGTAACAAATTCAAGGGAAGTTTCGGTGACTGAAGCCGGTTCATTGACCCAGACGCTGCCGTTCCAAATAGCCGCCGAGAGGGCGGAAGTGGAATCTGCCCAAAGAGCGGCAATATTATTTTGACCACGGCGGTGATCGGAAACCATTTTTACCCACAAAACAGTACCGGAAGTGCGGAGAGGGTCAAAGTTGACCGGTAAGGACCAGTTCCCTAAACCGCAGCCGGCAGAGGCGGGTTTTGACCGATACTGAAGTTCATTAGTGGAAGAACTATTGGTGGAATAAAGAACTAAACTTTTACCGCTGGTTGATTCATAAGCAATATCAAAACGGCGGGTCGAGCCGTTGCCGCCGACCGCGACTGTCCATTCCTGATTCCAAACAGTACCGTCGTAACATAAAATCGTCAGCAAGCCGGAGCTATCCACATAACCGGCGATAATTTCCTTTTTTTGAGGTGAAGTTTTGATAATATATGAAGCGCCATTGGCCGAAGTTATGGCCGTATTTTCGGAAGAAAAATTATCAGCTGAACCGGAATAATTTCGCCATTTGGGGGTGACGGTGCCATCGGAATAAAGTAGAAGACCGTCGGATGAGGAACCGGTTAATTTCCGCCAATTAGTAAAATAAAAGGCGTTATCGATCTGACGGCTGACACCGGGGGTAAAATCCCATTTGACCCTAACGGTGGCCAGCATAGTATCGGCGTCAGGGGTGCCGCCGGAGGGAACAATGGTACCGCCGGCATCGCGGGAAACCGGAGCAATAATAACCTGCCGGCTGAATTTGCCGATATTGTCACTGCTGCCGGCAAAAGTCCATTGCCCGCCGGAAATACCCAAACCATAGGTACCGGGCAATAAATTGGCAAAAGATTGATTGCGGAGGGATCGGACGGCTTCGATCCCCTCCTGGGCCAGGGAGACGGCCTGGGTGTTTTCCTGACTGGTGCGATTCATATTAAGTGAGGAAATGAAAGCCAGAATACCGCCACTGGCGATGATAATGAACAAGGCCAGAGCAATTATGGTTTCAATTAAACTAAATCCGGAGGGGCGTTTAGGGGGCATTAATGCCTCCCAGATGGTTGATATTAATGGTTATGTTTTTGGCGGCTGAAGTAATAGTAATGATAGCCGGGGCATTGGGCTCACCCCGAAACCGGGAAAAAGACAGATCGGACAATCCGGAAATAGTGACCGAAGGAGGTAATAGATAATCATCTTTGATAGTTGGGACAAGACAAGAACCGCCGTAAAGGCGGAGAGTAGAGCCGGTAAGACAAACCCCCCATGATAGGTCATTTTTGTTGTCGATGGCGTACTGCTGGGCTTTTCTGACAGAAGAAAGCAGCATAGTGGAACTGATATCGAAATTGTTTGACAGATAAAAACTGGCGAGGGATGGGATGGAAATGGCAACGATAATTCCAAGAATAATAATAACGACAATTAATTCAATGTATGTAAATCCAGAGGTTTTCATTGTCCGACAATGCTGGTCAGCTGGTAAATTGGGCTGATAATGGCCAGAGACATAAAGCCGACCACTAAACCAATAAACAACAGCAGGACCGGTTCGAGAATATTGGAGAGATTCTTGGTGATCTCATCGATGTCGTCATCATAAAACTGGCTGATATAAAGCAGAGATTCGTCGATCTTGCCGGATTTTTCCCCTACGGCGATAATATCGACCGCCAGACGGGGAAAAAGGCCGATACCAAAAAGCCGGAGGGTTGGGGCGACATTTTTACCGTTGGAAACCTGATCGGCCACCGACAGAACGGCCGCCCGGTAGGCATAATTTTCCAGACTAAAAGAGGTGATCTCCAAAGCCGGGGTCAGAGGTAAACCGCTTTTGATAAGAATACCCAAGCTACGGCTTAAACGTGATAATTCCGCCTCGCGCAATAAATTGCCGAAGATAGGAATTTTGAGGATAAAGCGGTGCCAAAGGGGTTTGACGGCGGGCAGCTTGATAACGACGGTAAATAAAACAATGATTCCGAAAACAAGGGAGAAAAAGACAACTCCGTAAGATCTCATGAACAGGGCAATCCGCAGTAAAATAACGGTGGAAAGGGGCAACTGGGCTTCAAAACTGACAAAAAAATCGACCAGTTTGGGCAGGATGAACAGGCTGACAAAAGAGCCGAGAAAAACAGTGGCAGCCAGCACCAGGGCGGGATACATCAGTGCCCCCTGGATCTTGCGGCGGAGGCGAAACTCGCGATTGAGCTGTTGGGAAAGATATTCCAGGGAAACATCAAGAGTGCCGGAGGATTCGCCAACCTTGATGATACCCAAAAAAAAGCGGTCGAAGATCCGGGGATATTTGGAGAGACTTTTTTCCAGAGTGGAACCATCGCAGATGTCGGTATGGACAGCCCGCAGGATCCGGCTTAGATTAGAGGTGGTTGATTGACCGGCCAGGGTATCGATGGCCTCGGTCAGATTGATCCCTGATTTGATCAGTACCGCCAGGTGTTTGGTGAAGATTAATTTTTCGGAAGTAGAAATGTTCATATTTATATTTTGGTAACCCGGAGGACCTCCTCAATGGTGGTCAGCCCTTTGGCAATCTTGGCAATACCGTCCTCGAGCATGGTTTTCATGCCGTTTTTAACGGCGATCTTGATAATTTCCGAGGCGTTAAGACGGCTGGTAATGGCGGTGCGCAGATCGGGATCGATGACCATCACCTCAAAAATTCCCAAACGGCCGTTGTAGCCGGTTTGATGACAGACCGGGCAGCCCTGACCATGGTAAATCCGCAAACCGGTGCGGGCGGCAAAATGCTTTTTGACCAGGGCCGGAGGTAGTCCGGAATCAAGTAGCTCCTGACGGGTGACCTCCTGGGAGATACGGCAACTTTGACAAATAGTTCTGACCAGTCTTTGGGCAATAATTACGTTAACAGACGAGGCAACCAGAAAGGGTTCGACCCCCATATCAAAAAGACGGGGAATGGTAGTGGCGGCATCGTTGGTGTGAAGGGAGGACAGGACCAGATGACCGGTCATGGCGGCATTAACGGCAATACCGGCAGTTTCCTCATCACGGATCTCACCGACTAGGATAATATTGGGATCCTGACGGACGATGGAACGCAGGCCGTCGGCAAAGGTCAGGTTGGTTTTGGGATCGACCTGGATCTGATTGATGCCTTCGATCTCGTATTCGACCGGATCTTCAATGGTCATGATATTAACATCGCGACTGTTGAGCAGTTTTAAGAGGGCATAGAGAGTAGTGGTCTTGCCGGAACCGGTCGGCCCGGTGGAGAGGATCATACCGTAGGGTTTTTTGTAGGCGTTGACAACTTTGAGACGGTCGTCGTTTTCCAATCCTAAATTGGTCAGGGAGAATTGGCGGGACTTAGTGGCCAGTAAACGCATGACGATTTTTTCGCCGTCGATAGTGGGGATGATGGATACCCGGAAATCAATAGTGTCGGAATCAATATCCATTTGTAATTTACCGTCCTGGGCAGAGTGGTGCTCGTCGGTGCGGAGGTTGGCCAAAACTTTGATCCGGGTGATTATCTGGGGGAAAATGGCCGAAGGTACGGTAATAATATCATGGAGAATGCCGTCTATTCTAAATCTGATAATGGTCTGATTTTTTTGCGGTTCAAAATGGATATCGGAGGCGAGGTTCTTGTGAGCCCTGATCAGAACCGACTCGACAATAGCGATAATGGGATGGTCCCGGGAGCTGTCACTTTCGGCCTGGGCGAGATATTTTTGAAAATCCTTTTCAAAACTACTGCCGGAGGCACCCGGAGAAGTGTCAAGCAGATTGTTGATATCCCGGGAGGTGGCAAAAGATAGCACCACCGGTAAGCCGGTCTTACGGGAAATAAAATCAAAGGCCTGTTTATTTTCGGGATTAGAGGTGGCCAGATGAATGCCGGTCTTGTCTTTTTTAAAAGCCACCAACTGCTGTTGGCGGCAATAAATTTCGGGAATAATGGCGATAATGTCGGCGGGAATTTCTTTTTGACTTAAGTGGGCAAAGGGCAGGTTGACCAAATCGGCCATGATCTGACCGCTTTGTTCATCGGTGAGCAAATCCTGGTTGTAGAGAACATCGGCCAGGGGGAGATGATCGGTTTGGGAAATTTTAAGACATTCATCAAGGACCTTAGGGTCTAAAACCTTGAGATCTTTGAGCTGTTGATAAAAGGTCGTATCGTTTATTGGTGCCATAGTTTAGGTAGTTTTTATTAATTTTTTAATTTTTTCGACCAGACCGGACATGGTTAAGTCGCTTTTGACAATGTATTCGGCAGCGCCCAGGGCCAGAGAATGATCGATATCTTCGGTCTGGGCCAGATTGGAGGCGACCAGGACCGGGATATCCTGATAACGTTTGTCCGATTTAATTTTTTTGAGAACTTCAAAACCATCAATGTCGGGCATGATCAGGTCAAGAATGACCAGGTCAGGGGAAAGCTTCATGGAATCCAGGGCTTCTTTGCCATTTTTGGCATCGATAACCTCAAAACCGGATTTGGTAAGCTTGGCCCGGTAGGCGCTGGCTAAAAAGCGGTCGTCTTCGGCAATTAAGATTTTCATATGATTAATGGCGCAGCGGAGTCAGGGTGATCTGACCCTGATGGGGGCGGGAGCCGGATCTGGGGAGGGTGAACCAAAAGGTGGTTCCCTGACCTTCGACGCTGGAAAACCAGATCTTGCCGTCCCAGGAATTAACAATTAACCAGGCCAGATAGAGGCCCAAACCGGTGCCTTCGGTTTCCAGACGGGAAATATTATTGGCACGGAAGAATTTTTGGAAGATCTGCCTGGTCTGGGTTTTGGGAATACCATAACCGGAGTCGCTAACCTCAACAGTCAGATTGTCACTGTCCTGACTGACCTTTAAGCTGATACGGCCTTTGTTTGGGGTATATTTGATAGCGTTCGTCAGCAGATTACTGATAACCTCGTGGACTAACGCCGGATCAAAATTGACGGTGGGAATAGTAGCGGGCAGTGATGAAGATAGCCGTTGTTGCTTTTCGCTGGCTTTGGGCTTGACTTCGGCGATGGTTTCGCTGACCAATTGTTTGAGATCGATGGGCTGGGGACTGTTGGTCAGACGGCCGGATTCGATCCGGGAAATATTAAGGAGGGTGTCGACAAATTCGATCATCCGCTGGTTGGAAACAAAGATCTTCTGAATAAAATTCTTCTGCTCTTTGGTCAATTTACCGGCGTCGCCGGCCAAAAGCATTTCCCCAAACCATTTCATGGCCGACAAGGGGGTACGCAATTGGTGGGAGGCAAAAGAAATAAATTCATCTTTCATAGCATTGGCCTCGTTCTGCTGACGGAGAAGTTTAAGAAGATGGGTTTCGGAAATAAAATATAGGGTAAAAAGCCACAAGAGAGGTACCACAAAAATTATGATCAACGGCAAAGGACTGGTAATAATTACCGAAGCAAAGGCCAAAAATAGACCAAGATACATGCCGTAGGGATAATAAAGGGAGATCATGCCGACAATGGGTAACATCAGCCACCAAAATAGAAAAAATAAGCCCATCGGCGGCGGGGCGATGGCAGAGGAAACGGCGATAACAGTAATGCTGGCAAATAACAGCACCCGGGAAAGATTGCGGGTGTGTTCGAGATTACGTAAATAAATGGCGATGAGAATAAGAAAAAAAGTGACGTAGGGCAAAATGGCCAGATGGGAGGGAAGACCGGTCAACTGCGGCAAAAGGATAAAAACAATACTGGGGACAAGTAATAAATAGAGAAGGATCCGGACCTGACTGGGGGGATTGATAGCTTTGGTTTCGTGATAAAAAGTGGCCATACTCTATGAATATTATACATACCCCACCTGGCGACTATAAAGGTAATTGCTTAAACGGGGTGAATTTAATAAACTGAATTAGTGACGGAAAAAGAAGTAGTTGATATTTTGTCCCAAGACGGCACGGAAATTGTCCTGACCTATGCGCCGGCGGGACTGGGGCATTTGCGGGATATGGATGCCCTAAAAGACGGTATTCCCAAAGGAGTAAGATCATCAATATTGACTTCGGATGATGAATCGATTCGATTGATACATCGACTGACCAGTGTTAACCCCCTGATGCGAAGAATATTTGAATTCATGCAAAGCGGTCGGCCGCAAACGGTTTTTACCTATTTTTACCGGATCTTTTTGCGTGCCAATGTCAGAGAAGTAAGAGAACAATTACAGCTGTTTATTAAAAACAAGAAACCAAAAAGGTTGATCATCGTTACCACCCATTTTGGGTTTGCCCATCAGGTGGCGGCGGTCAAAAAAGAATTGGAAAAAGAGACCGGCTGTAAAATATATTTGATAGTTCAGGCAACCGACGATTCCCCCCAATATATCTGGTACGTGGACGGAGCGGATTTGGAATTCGTGACCAGTGGTTATGTCAAAAACGGACTGGCGGAATACGGACGCCAAAGACATCTGCCGACAATTAATATGGAGATCAATCCGACTCCTCTTCACCCGTTTTTGTTAATGCCACTTACGAGTAAAGAAATGATAAATAAAAAGACCCAGGCGGATGCAAAATCAGAGGTGCCGATCAATGTCGTGGTGCCAATTTCGGGAGCGGCGGTGGGGACCCACTATATTTTTGACCTGATGAAAAAACTGCACCAAAAATCGGACCGGTTTCAATTTCAAGTGATCACCAAGATCGCCCCCTATACCAAAAAATTTCTAAGGGACTTAAAAGGCAAAGATTATATTAAAGTTTATGCCTCAAATAAGGACAAAGAAGTGGTCGACCTTTACCACCAAGTAATAAAGACGAATGTAATATTGCTTGAGATAACCAAACCATCGGAGCAGGCTTTCAAGGCGGCGCTGGAACCAGGTACCCGGGGCGGGGTGATAATGCTTTTTACTACGCCGGTGGGCAGGCAGGAATACGAGAATGTCGACTATCTGGTCCGGCGGGATCTGATGCCCCCGGAGGCGGAAAATAAAAAAATGTGGGCAATAGCCTTACACCAGGAAAAGTGTCCGACCGATATCCCCCGGCTCGACGCTGCCATAAGGATCCCCGATGATCCGGAAGAAGCCAGTGAATTTATCCGGTGTTGTCTGGATAAGGGTCTGTTTGCCAAAATGCTTTTAAGCAGCCGGAAAGCCAAAAAAGAAAAGTATCCGGACGAGATCAACGGTGAAGGGGTGAAAATGTTTTGGGAAAAAACGGCAAAGTTCTTAGTTTCGGAAACAGATGATCATCACTATTAACGGTAAAATTGTGTGAGTTATTTTTTCATCCCCTTGATCCATTTGGTGGTGTAGTCCCAGGGGTGGTAGTTGGTTAGATAGAGGGCAATGTAGATACCGATGAACATATAAAATATGTCAATTAAGGAGTGGTGAAAAACCGTATTGTAGAATTGAAAAGGTAAAAGGATTAGGGTGAGGCCGAGCAGTAGATCAACTCCCCAGCGTTTTTTGTAAATCAGGCCAATAGCACCGACGACTTTGACGATACCGAGAAGCAGAAGGAGAAGAACGACATAGGTCTGGTGGTTAATAATATAAGGAACAACGTTCTTGCCAATGGCAACGATCAGATCGTGGGGATCCTCTAACAGTTCCTGGGACTGGAAACTAAGGTAGAGCTGGTAATATTTTTTGCCAAAAATGATGATCCCTAGGCCGAGGATGGTCTCGAACAAACCAAAAATAAGTTTGTAGGCAATAATGAAAAAGGTACCGGAGGCTTTGGGCGGGGAATTTGGCGACATAAAAAATTATAACCCAAGACGAACCGCTTAACCTTTAGCTTTTCTGGTCCAATTGGGATAGGATCTGGCGAATAATTGGCCGTCGCTGGCAATATCCATGGCCAAACACTCAAAAATACCTCTCCCATCCAAAACTACACGACCGGGAAAATCGGTACTCCCCGGAACGGCACATTCCCGACAGATTATGTCAACATTTTCTTGCTGTGATAAATTGGGCATATTCTTTTTTATGTAGTCTTCAACAGTTACGATCCATTCTTTCTTGATAAAATAATTTCCGTATACCATTTCTTCCCAGGGTTTTTTGTTGCCCATTTTATATATGGCCCAGGAAATGGCCATTTTGGCACTTGTCCCCTCGATATTATCTAGATAAGCTTCGAGAAAAAGCCGGGAAGCAACTTTGGGCATCGGGTCCATATTGGCAGCAAAATTTTCCGCTAACATGTAAGCAGTAAGGGC
>Ga0334722_10003138_pt1 | contig 18027 bp, 11 predicted proteins | sample C3_bottom_MG_FD_207210 | JGI IMG/M metagenome (GOLD analysis project Ga0334722, IMG submission 207210) | Sediment microbial communities from Yellowstone Lake, YNP, Wyoming, USA - C3_bottom | ecosystem: Environmental > Aquatic > Freshwater > Lake > Sediment | place: USA: Wyoming | collected...
CTTGTGTCAGGGAGACGAGCCGCTGCGCTCGAATGCGCTCGAGGGCCTCGGCCGGGAACGTCGAATTCAGCATCATGTCGGCCATCAGGCCGGCCGTGTCGGCGAAATTGCCGGAGGTGCAACCGAACCCGATCGCGCCGGACTCGGCGCCCACGCTCACGCCGACGCCGGTGCCGAGCAGTTGCAGCGCCGTCGACAGGGCCTCCCCGTCACGCGTCTTCGTGCCCTCGCTGAGCATCGACGCCGTGATGCCGGCCAGCCCTCGCCGGTTGGCCGGTTCGTACTGCGCCGATCCGCCAATGAAGGTCAACGAGAAAGACACCAGCGGCAGGGTGTGCTTCTCGGACACGATCAGTTGAACGCCATTGGCCAGCGTGGTTCGCGTCCACGACGGCACCTGAAGCACGGGCGTCTTGCCCGCCGGCGGAATCGTGTTCCGATCGAATGACGCCTGCTGCGGCACGGCCACGACCGGCGTGGCAACGGTCGCCGCCGGCTTGGCCGGCGCGGCGGGTTTCGTGGCTGTCTGCTGAGCCGCGAGAGGCGACGTGGCGACGGCCAGGATCAATAGCCCGGTCGAGAGGCCCAACGGCCAGGTGAATCGAGAAGTCGTGGCGTGCATTACTTCACCTCCGCGCGCGGCAGGTTGTCGGCGGTGACCTTCTTGCTCTGGTCGGGCTTCGACGCCTGGTCGATCTTGCCGACCGGCACGATGCTCAGCACGACGCGTCCGCTGTTCAAGTACTTGTTGGCGACCCGCATCACGTCCGCCGCGCTGATGGCCTGGTACCGCTGGTACTGCTTCTTGAAGTAGCCGGGGTCGCCGTGGAAACCAGCGCCGTCGCTGAGCGTCATGGCCTTGTTGAGATTGGACTCGAGCCCCGAGAGGAACCCGTATTCCAGGCCCGCCGCGGCGCGCTTGATTTCGTCGGCCGTCGGCCCCGTCTTTTTGAAGTCCAGGATGATCGTGTCGATCTCCCGCTCGATGTCGGTCAGCGAGTGGCCCGGCCGCGGCGTGAGGGTGATGGAGAACTCGCCCACGTCCTCGTTGGTGCTCTGGCCAGCGGACACCGACGCCGCGACCTGCTTGTCGTAGACCAGCGCCTTCGTCAGGCGGGCGGTGCGCGGGCCCGTGAGGATGGCGCCCAGGAAGTCGAGGGCGTACTGGTCGTCGCTCTTCTCGCCGACCGTCGGCCACTGGATGTAGAACCGCGGCACCTGCACGTTGTCCTCGTAGACGAGGCGCTGCTCGCCAGCCAGCGTAACCGGGCCCACCACCGGCCGCGTCACGGGCTTGCCGCGCGGAATGTCACTGAAATACTTGGCCACCCAGGCTTTGACCTGCGCGGGGTCGAAATCGCCCGCCACGGCCAGGAATGCGTTGTTCGGCGCGTAGTAGACCCGGAAGAAGTTCTTGACGTCTGCTTCGGACGCGGCGGAGAGGTCGGCCATGCTGCCGATCACGTCCCACGAGTACGGGTGCGACGGCGGGTAGGTGGCATGCGACAGGATCTCGTAGGCGAGGCCGTACGGCTGGTTGTCCAGGCTCTGCCGCCGCTCGTTCTTCACGATGTCCCGCTGGGCGTTCAGCTTGACGATATCCAGCTTGTCCAGCAGGAAGCCCATGCGGTCCGACTCGATCCACAACGACGTTTCCAGGTAGTTCGAGGGAATCGTCTCGAAGTACGTGGTGCGATCGTTGGACGTGGTGCCATTGTTGCTGCCGCCCACGCCCTCGGTCATCTTGTCCTGCAGCCCGTAGGGCACGTGTGCCGAGCCGGTGAACATCACGTGTTCGAACAGGTGCGCGAACCCGGTGCGGCCCACCACCTCGTTCTTCGACCCGACGTGGTACCACACGTTGACGGCCACCGTGGGCGTGGTGTGATCGACGGACAGCAGCACCGTCAGGCCGTTCGGCAGCGTGTACGATTCGTACGGGATCTTGATGGGGTCGGACGCGGCCGCGGGCGCCTGCGCGGACGGGCGATCGGCCGCCGCGAAGCACGCCAGGACCAGCAGCCCGATTCCGGCGATCCGCCGTGTGTGTCTGCTCACGGGTGACTTCTCCTTGGCAAGAAACATGAAGGCCTCGAGGGCCGTACCCGATGATGTTAGCGGGGTTGGGTGGCATTTTCCATCCCGGCGCTGCCGGGGTCTCATCCGCCGTATACTGCCAGACGTCATCCGGGTGGCGACCAGGCACCCGACCCCGGTCGCGGGGGCCGTCGCGTCACACAACTGCGTTCAGAGAATGAGACACGCCATGACATCGAGGATTGCTCCTGCAGCCGCATCCGTGTGTCTGGCCGCCGCGCTGCTCGCGGGCGGCTGCGCCCAACCCCCGGCGAAACCGGCGGCTCCCGCGCCACCGGCCTGGAAGATCGATGAGGCCACCCTGGCGGATCTCCAGCAGCGTCTGGCGTCCGGCCAGTCCACCGCGCGGTCGCTGGCCGAAGCCTATCTGGCCCGCATCGGCGAACTGGACCGCAAGGGCCCGATGCTCGGCACCGTGATCGAGCTGAACCCCGAGGCACTGGCCACGGCCGACCAGCTCGACGGCGAGCGCCGGGCTGGCAAGGTGCGTGGGCCGCTCCACGGCATTCCCGTGCTCATCAAGGACAACATTGCCGCGGTCGGGCCGATGATGACGACGGCCGGGTCGCTCGCGCTGCAGGGACCGCCCGCGCCGAAAGACGCGTTCATCGTGACGCGGCTGCGCGGTGCCGGCGCCGTCATTCTCGGCAAGACCAACCTCAGCGAGTGGGCCAATTTCCGATCCACGCGATCGACGAGCGGGTGGAGCGGCCGCGGCGGCCAGACCAGGAACCCGTACGCGCTCGATCGCAACCCGTCCGGGTCGAGCTCGGGATCGGCCGTGGCCGTCTCGGCAAACCTGTGCGCCATCGCCGTCGGAACCGAGACGGACGGGTCGGTCGTCTCTCCGGCGAGCATCAACGGGATCGTCGGCATCAAGCCGACGCTCGGCCTCGTGAGCCGCACCGGCATCATTCCCATCGCGCACAGCCAGGATACGGCCGGCCCGATGGCCCGGACCGTGACCGACGCGGCGCTGCTGCTGGCGGCACTGGCCGGAGAGGACCCGGCTGACGGCGCGACGAAGGCCGGCTCGCGAGTGGCTGTCGACTATGTGCGCGGGCTGAAGGCCGACGGTCTGAAGGGTGCGCGCATCGGCGTCGTGCGGCAGAAGCTCGTGAACAATCCCGGCGTGGTTGCCGTGTTCGACGCCGCGGTGGCCGACCTGAAACGCCTTGGCGCCGTGATCGTCGATCCCGTGGAGATCCCGCACCTCGAGGAGTACGGGGAGAGCGAAGGCGAAGTCTTGCACTACGAGTTCAAGGCGGACCTCGACGCGTACCTCGCGGGCCTCGGCCCCGATGCGCCGGTCCACACCCTGGCCGACGTCATTGCGTTCAACGATCGGGAGCGGGCCCGGTCGATGCCGTTCTTCGGCCAGGAGATCCTGATCAAGGCGCAGGCGAAGGGGCCATTGACCGAGGCGAAGTACCTGGCGGCGCTCGCGAAGGACCGCCGCCTCGCGGGTCCGGAGGGCATCGACGCGGTCCTGAAGAAGCATCAGCTCGACGCGCTGGTCTCGCCGACCGACACGGTGGCCTGGTTGACGGATCTCGTGCACGGCGATCCGGTCTATCCCAGCATTTCGAGCGTGGCCGCAGTGGCCGGCTATCCGCACGTGACCGTGCCCGCCGGCTTCGTCTTTGGATTGCCGCTGGGCGTGTCGTTTATCGGCCCCGCATGGAGCGAAGGCAGGCTGATCACGTTTGCGTACGCGTACGAGCAGGGCACGAAGCGGCGCCAGCCGCCGGCGTACCTGCCGACCGTTCGACTCGAGAAGTAGATTGACTTGGGATCCGGCGGCAGCCGGATCCCAGGCGCTGGATCAGGTCCGCACGCTAGCGGTCTCGCTTGCCATCCTTGCCATCTTTGTCGCCGTCTCGCTTGCTGTCCTTGCCATCTCTGTCGCCATCGCGCTTGTCGCCCTTGTCGTCATCACCGTCTCCGCGCGGAACGCAGGCGGGCGGATGAGCGAGCGGCGGCGAGAACACGATCGAGCCGACGACCTTGTCGCATCCGGGCGCCACTGGTCCGCCCGCGCACCCCCACCAATTGTTCGCGGCATCAACCAGGCCAGGCGTGGCGTTCAGATTCGCCATACCGACGGTCTTGTTCTTGATCACGTTGTTGGTGAACGTCACGTTCAACAGGCCGCCGGGCGGCGTGGTTCCGTACCACGAGGCGGTGGCATCGCCGTTGGTCAGCGTCACGCCGGCGTTCGAATTGTGCCGGATGCTGTTACAGGTCGCCAATACCGTTACGGCGTGCGAGGTTTCAGCGTCGATAACGAAGGCGTCGATGTTGTGGGTAACGACATTCTCGGTGAAGGTGGCGCTGACATCCGCTTGGCCCCAGCCCACGAGGTCTGTCGAGACGAACACGCCGGCACCGCCGGGTGCGTTCTTGCCCTGAACCCGATTCCTGCTGAAGACCGGGCGACCCACCGGCGTGGCCTGCCCGAATACCGCCAGGCCCATGTCGACGTCCTCGACCGTGTTGTCGTCGATCGTGACGGGAACGTATGAGTTGAACACCCAGACGCCCCATCCTCCGACGACACCCGCCCTGAGTGCGTTGCCCCTGATCGTCTCCGGCCCGACCGAGCCGAAGCCTCCCGCGTTGTCCGTGTGAATCCCGCTCGCAGCCCGGGAGATCTCGTTATCGAGGTACCTCGTCCCCGTAGACCAGTTCGATGCGATCGCATCATTCGCGTCGGTCACTTCGTTCTCGGCGACGATGCCGCCTCCGCCGAAATTGAAGATCGCAATCGAATTGGGATCACCCTGTACATTCGAGACCTTGTTGTCACGGAACTCAAACGTCCCACCCGACGAAGCGTAAATGCCGCGCAGGTAGATGTTCCGGACCGTCACGCCGACCACCCTCAGGCCGTTGAAGACGCCAGCCGCGTGATTCGTGATAATCCCGTTGTGCGCGTCGAGATCCGCGCCGCCCCTGACGATGCCGCTGGTCAAGTTGGGATTGTCACCGTCGATTGTGAGATTCCTGATCGTGACGTTGTTGGCCTGGACGAGGATCACGTTGCTTGCCAGTCCACTGCAGAGCGACCCCCCAACGCAGCCGGCGTTCGACATCGCGGGCACGATGATCGTCCGCTCCCGGCTCTCGCCGACGAGCGTCAGCGATCTTGTGACGATGACGTTCTCGGCGTACACGCCCTTCTTGATCAGGATCGTGTCGCCCGGATTCGCGGCGTCAATCGCCGCCTGAATCGATGTCGAGCACCCCCCGGTGCCGCTCGGCGAGACGCACTTCGTGGCTGCGCTCGCGCCTCCGGCCGCGGCCACGCACAATCCGAGCGCGAACACGGCCGTCTTGATCACTGGATTCATGACGTCTCCTGCGGCAACTGAGAGGCTGCCGTTCGCCAATACGTCCGCCTGCCGGACCGACCATCTGGTTGAGTACCCATGAGTATACGCCTGTCAGAGGAGGACGGCCCAGCGCGTATCTCAACCGCAGCAGTGGGTGTCGCCGTGGTGACCCAACTGGGGCGAACAGACGGGGTGGCGGTGGAGGTTTCTTGCGGTGCGACCAGGAACCGTGATGCGGGGGCGGGTGGGCGGGAGGAGGACGCCAGGCGGGACGGCCCGAAAAGACTGCGAGCGGTGCAGCCGTCCAGGTGTCGGGCCCCCATCCGACACCCTTCCCGCCGCACCGCTCGTTCCGTGTGCGCCTGCGATGCCGCAGTCGCGCAACCGGTACCACTCCTGACCCGCTACCCGTTTATACGTGCGAGTCGTGCTTCTCGTTCACCTTCGCGGTCGCCTTGTCGGCCTTGGCCTTGCGGCGGCTGGCCAGGTAGGCCTCGCCGGGCGCCCAGTGCGGGCTGACCGCCACGGCGATGTTCATAAAGCCGTCGGTCGCCAGGTGGCGGACGCCGCGGGCGGCGTAGCCGGCCACCATCACGAAGCCCACGAAGGGCAGGAACACCACGTAGAGGGCGCCCATGAAGGGAGCCATCAGGAGGAACAGGAAGGTCGGGATCCGGTGGTAGGCCCGATCCGACCCGCCCGGCAGGAGACCACCCTCGGCCGGAATCATGGCCATGTCCCAAGCCTTGGCGCTCCAGTAGAACCCGTAGTTGACCTTCGTGCCGCCATCGTGTGCCATCGTGTCCTTCTTTCTATGTCGGTATCAGTGCGTTGCGTTTCGGTCTGTCCCGCCGGCCCCTTGCTCTGTCCGGCTCCTCACTCTCAACTTCTATTGATAATCTACGGCCGAATCGCCATTTCCTCAATCGGGTCGAGTCCCCAATTCCATAGGACAAAAGTGCGGATATTGAGGGCCGTCCATCCGGGGTTGGCGCGTGAACGCCGTCCCAGTTCGTCAGTGAGAGTGCCGGACGCCGCCTCCGGAAAACGCCCGAGAGGAGCCGGGCTGGTTGCCGGAGGCCCCAAAACAGGCGTAATTACCGCAAATTGATGAGGCGGGCGTCGTCCAGGAGCCAGCAATCGCCCTGGAATCCGGACTCGGCCACGAGGGTGCGGACCTTGGGCAGGGTCTCGTTCCGCTCGTAGCGGATCGAGAAGTGGTGCAGCACGAGACAGGCCACGTCAGCGTCCCGCGCCACCTGGAGGGCTTCGCCCACGGTGGCGTGGATCCCCCATTTGCGTTCGTCGGGATCGAGGAAGGTGGCGTCGTGGACGAGGAGATCGGCCTTCGCAACGTCCCCTGGCGGCACGGGCATCGAATCCCCCGTATGCGCGAATACGATATGGCGGTACGTGTCCATTACCGCCTCGCGTCCGAGCGCCTGCGCGCGATCGCGCACCTCGTTCTGCGAGAGCCCGGCCAGTTCGGGTTTCAGGCGGCGGCGCGATTCCAGCACGCGATAACCCAGCGTCTGCTCAGCGGATCCGTGGAGCGAGGCAAAGGCCTGAAGCGCGCGCGTCCGGCCGAGCGGGTGCTCGTCGCCGGGCTTCATCGCGATCCACGTAATCGGGAACTGCTCGCGCGGCCACAGGCGGGCCATCATCTCGCGCATAGTCTCCACGCCGGCCGTGCCCTCGGGAAACACGACGGTGAGCGGCTTGTCCTGGGCGCCCTTGCCGAACCGGCGGGACGCCACGAAGCCTGGCAGCCCCATCAGGTGATCCGCGTGGCCATGGGTGATCGCCACCACCTCCGGCGCCCAGACCTTCTGGCCAAGCGCCAGCTGCAGGCCTTCGCCCGCGTCGATCAGCAACTCGAGCGGCCGGTGCCACAGCCAGTTGCTGAACATCGCGCGCGAGTAGCCGGTCAGGGTGTCCTGGAGGAGTGCCACGCCTGACCAGTGTATCCCGTCACGATGATGGTCGGCGCTCGGGCGGTTGTGGTAGGGTTGCCGCATCCCGGTGGGGGTTTCCATGAGCATGCTGGCCAAAGCGTCCCGAGGCAGCCTCATTCTGTCGCCGCACGAGCCGCTCGTGGCCGGAGGAGCCGCCGAGCAGTTCGAGCGCCACGTTCAGACGCTGTTCCGGCAAGGTCACCGGCACCTGGTCGTGGATCTCGGACACGTGCCCGCGATCGACAGCGCCGGAGTCCGTGCATTCGTGCGCGGCCATACGACTGCGCTGCGCATGGGCGGCACGTTCCGGCTGTTCGGTGCCGTCGACGGCGTGCACGCCATCGTTCAGCTGGCACGGCTCGACGGTGTCCTGGAACTCCGCCAGACGCTCGAAGATGCGCAAGCCCGACCACGGCCGTGGCGTTCATTCGGGCTGGTTGTCGCGGGCACGCTCCTGGTGGCCGCCCTGGTCGGCGGCGGGATTGCGTGGCCGCTGCTGCAGCCGTCGAATGGGGAGACCGGCTTCCCCGGGATGGCATCGGCCGCCCAATCCGTGGCCCGGCCGCATGTTCAGCCGTTCGTCGATCTCTTCAAGCTGATCGCCGCCGCAGGCATCGGCCTGCTCGTCACGGTCGTCAGCCGCCGGTACAGACACGACAAGCCGCAGACGCAGTCCATGGAACAGGCCCAGGTGCTGCTGTGCGTGTCGGGCGCCATGATGATGGTGATCATCGGCAGCTCCATCGCCCGCGCGTTCGGGATCGCCGGCGCGGCGGCCATCATCCGTTTCCGCACACCCGTCGAGGATCCGAAAGACATTACGATTCTCTTCCTGCTGATGGGCCTGGGCATGGCCGCCGGCCTCGGCGCATTTGCGACGGCTGGGCTGGCGACGGCATTCCTGTGCGTCACACTGGCGGCCCTCGACCGCGTCGGCGCGCGCAAACCGCGCATCATGACCGTGGAACTCAAGGCCAACCGCCGCGACTTCCCGGCCACCCACGTCGAAAGCGTGTTCGCCCGCCACGGCATTATCTTCGAGCCCCGCGAGATCTCGCAGGGCGGCGAGTCGGTCGTCGAATATCAGACGAAGGTCGACCCCGACGTCGCGCTGGATGACGTGAGCCACGCGCTGATGGGAGACGGCACCCTCGGCCTCAAGTCGGTGTCGTGGGAACAGTCGAAGAGGAAGAGTTGAGAGATCGATTCATCTTCGATGCGGCGGACCGCGCGCCGGAGGTGGTCCGCGTCATCGAGGCGGCCAGGCACCGGCTGATCCTCTCGATGTTCCGGTGCGACGACGCGGACATCCTGGACGCCCTGGCGGCGGCGGTGGAACGCGGCGTCGACGTGCGCGTCCTGATGACGCCCCGCGCCAAAGGATGGCCCAAGCGGCTGCGCGTGCTGTCCGGACTCCTGAAAGCGATGGGCGTCCAGCCCATTCGCTATGCCGATCCCGTGACCAAGTACCACGCGAAGTACATCGTGGCCGATCGCGGCCCGGCGCTGGTGGCGTCGCTGAACCTGACGCGCAAGTGCTTTCGCCGGACGTGCGACTTCATGCTGACGACGCACGATCCCGAGGTGGTGGCCGGCCTGACGCGCCTGTTCACGGCCGACTGCCGGACGCCCCACGTGCCGGGCCGGCGGCAGGTTGTCCCGCGGTTGATCGTCGGACCGGATCGCGCGCGCACCGCGTTGACGTCGCTCATCGCGGGGGCCAGGCGCAGCATTCACCTCGTGGACCCCAGGGTGACGGATCCCGCCATGCGGATGCTGCTGAAAGCGAAGCGGGCCGAGGGTGTCGCCGTCAGCGTGCTCGGGCGTGAGCGGGTTGGCAAGTGGGTGCCGCACGGGAAGATGCTCATCATCGACGGACGGGTGGGCGTGATCGGCAGCATCTCGCTCTCGCCGTCCGCGCTCGACGTGAGAAGGGAAGTCGCGATCGTCGTGCGGTCCCGGGCGTGCCTGGCCCACATGCAGCAGACGTTTCAGGCTCTCGCGCACTCGCACCGGAGAACGGGACAGAGTTCTCGGAGGTAGGGGCATGGCACGCGCACTCGACGCAGTCCGGCGAATCTCGAGCGGCGTCGGGGGCGCCCTCATCCTCAGCCTGGTCCTGGCAGCCGTGCCCGCTGGGCAGGCGCAGACGCAGGGCCAGGCCGCGCCAAAGCCGGCGAAGAAGGATCCGGCCGCCAAGCTGGAACAGCCGTGGCCCGACGCCGCGCAGCTTGCGGATCGGCGAACGGCTGCAGAGGCGCTGCCCCTGTTTGCCAGCGCCGATCCGCTGCCGATCACGCTCTCGGCCAGTTTCACCGACATCAATCGCGACCGCACCCCGGAGAGCACGAAGCGGTTTGCCGGCAGCCTGCAGTTGCCGGGCGCTGGTGGGGCGAAGGCGACGGTTCCGGTGCAGATTGGCTCACGCGGGCACGCCCGCCTGGACAGCCGGACCTGCTCCATCGTGCCGCTCCGGCTCGAGATGGAGAAGAAGGACGTCAAGGCCACGGTCCTCAATGGCCAGCGCGAGTTGAAGCTCGTGACGCACTGCGAGAACGACCGCACCTACGAGCAGAACATCCTCGTGGAGTACCTGGCCTACCGGATCTTCAACACGCTGACGCCGAGGTCGTTCCGGGCCAGACTGGTCCAGGCCACGTACGTCGACACCGCGCGGAACAAGGCGAATGGTCCCCGGGTCGGGATGCTGCTCGAGCAGGACGACGACGTGGCGAAGCGGATGGATGGGCGGACGGTGTCGCTGACGAACCGCATGTTTCACATGCTCGATCGCGAGACGCTCCTGACCATGTCGCTCCTGCAGTACCTGGCGGGCAACACGGATTTCTCGATTCTCAAGTTGCACAACATCAAGCTGGTCCAGGACAAGCCCGGCGCGTTGTTCCCGATCGCCTACGATTTCGACTACTCGGGCCTGGTGAACGCGCGGTACGCCGTCCCCGACCGCGCGCTGATGATCAAGTCCGTCCGGACACGCGTGTACCGGGGACCGTGCCTGCAGGTTCAGGAACTCGAACCGTTCGCCGTGAAGTTCCGGGCGAAGAAGGCCGAGATCCTGGCCTTGACCGACACCGTTCCGGGCCTCGACAAGGACCGCCGGCAGGATGTCCGGGATTACCTCGAAGAGGGGCTCGACATCATCACGACGCCCGGCCGGGCCAAGCGGATGATCATCGACGGGTGCACGCGCGTCGCGGGGATGTGAGGCGGCGCCGAGATCAGGCACGGTCGAAGCGATCGAGATTCATCACCCTGTCCCACGCGGCAACGAAGTCGTCCACGAACTTCCGCTGTGAGCCATCGGAGGCGTAGACCTCCGCGAGGGCACGGAGCTGCGAGTTCGACCCGAATACGAGATCGACACGGCTGCCTGTCCACTTGACCGCGCCCGTCCGGCGGTCGCGTCCCTCAAAGGTCTCGCCGGCTTCGGACGTCGGCTTCCAAGTGGTGTCCATGTCGAGCAGGTGCACGAAGAAGTCGTTGGTCAACGCCTCGGGCCGCTTCGTGAAGACGCCGACCGGGGACTGCCGGTCGGTCGCGTTCAGGACGCGCATGCCGCCCACGAGCACCGTCATCTCAGGCGCGCTCAGAGTCAGCCGGTGCGCTCGATCGATCAGCAGGTGCTCCGCCGGTGCGTGGTGCCCCTTGCCGAGGTAGTTGCGGAACCCGTCGGCTGCCGGCTCGAGCGCGCCGAACGACTCCACGTCGGTCTGCTCCTGCGACGCATCCGTGCGTCCGGGCGTGAAGGGAACCGTCACGTCGTGACCTGCGTCTTTCGCGGCCCGTTCAACGGCCGCACAGCCGCCCAGCACAATCAGGTCGGCTAGTGAGACCGGCGTCCCGCCGGACTGCGCGCCGTTGAACGCCTTCTGGATCCCCTCCAGCTTCCGCAGCACCGTGACCAGCGCGGCCGGGTTGTTGACATGCCAGTCCTTCTGCGGCGCGAGGCGGATGCGCGCCCCGTTGGCGCCCCCGCGCCTGTCGGTGCCGCGGAAGGTCGACGCTGACGCCCACGCCGTCGAGACCAGCGTGGAGATGGAGAGGCCCGACGCGAGGATCGCGTCCTTGAGGGCGGCGATGTCCTTTGCGCCGATCAGTTTCTTCGCCGCCGGCGGGACGGGGTCCTGCCATAGCTGCGGCTCGGCAGGCACCAGCTTGCCGAGGTACCGAGAGACGGGGCCCATGTCCCGGTGCGTCAGCTTGAACCACGCCCTCGCGAAGGCGTCGGCGAACTCCTGCGGGTGCTCGAGGAAGCGCCGCGAGATCCTCTCGTAGGCGGGGTCGAACCGCAATGAGAGGTCCGTGGTCAGCATCGTCGGCGAGTGACGCTTGGACGCGTCGTGCGCATCCGGAATCGTGCCGGCTCCCGCGCCACCCTTCGCTACCCACTGATGCGCCCCGGCCGGGCTCTTCGTCAACTCCCATTCGTAGCCGAACAGGTTCTCGAAGAAGTTGTTGCTCCACTGCGTCGGCGTCGTCGTCCAGGTGACTTCGATGCCGCTGGTGATGGTGTCACCGCCCTTTCCTGCGCCGTAGCTGCTCGTCCAGCCGAGGCCCTGCGCTTCTAGCGGGGCGGCCTCGGGCTCGGGACCGATGTGGGTCGCCGGGCCCGCGCCGTGCGCCTTGCCGAACGTGTGCCCGCCGGCGATGAGCGCCACTGTCTCTTCGTCGTTCATCGCCATCCGGCGGAACGTCTCGCGAATGTCCCGGGCGGCGGCAAGGGGATCCGGGTTGCCGTTGGGCCCTTCCGGATTCACGTAGATGAGGCCCATCTGCACGGCGGCGAGCGGACTCTCGAGCTGCCGGTCACCGACGTATCGCTCGTCGCCGAGCCACGTCTTCTCGGAGCCCCAGTAGGCGTCGGGCTCAGGCTCCCAGACGTCCTCGCGCCCGCCGCCGAATCCGTACGTCTTGAACCCCATCGACTCCAGAGCGCAGTTGCCGGCGAAGACCATCAGGTCCGCCCACGAGATCTTCCGGCCGTACTTCCGCTTGACCGGCCACAGCAGCCGGCGCGCCTTGTCGAGGTTCGCGTTGTCGGGCCAGCTGTTGAGGGGCGCGAAGCGCTGCGTGCCGGAACCCGCGCCGCCGCGGCCGTCGCTGATGCGGTACGTGCCAGCGCTGTGCCAGGCCATCCGGATGAAGAGCGGCCCGTAATGGCCGTAGTCGGCCGGCCACCAGTCCTGCGACGTCGTCATGACCAGCTCGATGTCCCTCTTCAGGGCGTCGAGATCCAGGCCCTTGAACTCCTCGGCGTAGTCGAACTCCTCGCCCATGGGATTGCCCGCGGGCGGATTCTGGTGAAGGATGCCCAGGTTCAGCTGGTTCGGCCACCAGTCGCGGTTCGAGGCGCCCTCGGGTGTTTCGGTCGTGAACGGGCACTTGCGCTCGGCATCCATGGTGTCTTCTCCTCTGAGGGCAGCGTCGTTGTCAAACTCGAGGCACGCCGGATCCGCCCCGTCGGCGGGTCGCCGCTGGCTTCGACACCGGCGTATCGGCGCGTCGCGGCGGCTTCGTGTTTCGGGACTGGGAAACGCATTCCGGACAGCGACCCCAGTAGATAACCTCGGCCTCGTCTATTTCGAAGTTCTTGTCGTCGACGGCCGTGAGGCAGGGGGCGACGCCGACGGCGCAGTCGACATCTGCGGTACGGCCGCAGATGCGGCAGATCACGTGGTGGTGGTTGTCGCCGACCCGGGCTTCAAAGCGGGCAGGCGACCCGGCAGGTTCGATGCGCCGGATGAGGCCTTCGGCGACCAGGACGCCGAGCGCGTCGTAAACCGACTGGCGCGAGATCGCGCCGATCTCGGCTCTGACCAGGTCGGCCACGCCGTCGGCGGTGACGTGGGGATGGCCCGCCACCACACGCAGGACGGCCAATCGCTGGGCCGTGACCTGGATGCCATGCCGGCGAAGGAGGGTGGCCGGATCGGACAGCATGATGGGAGAATAGACCAAAATTTGGAATTAGTCAAATATTAGACTATACACACACTGCTGGCGGTTCGGCACTTCAGTTGTGGCACGGCTCCCTGGTGAATCGGTCTGGGGGAACTCCATCGTCACGCAGAGCGTGGGCCAACTGCGGCAGCTTCAGGAACAGGCTGAATCGGCGCGAGGAACACCGGGCTGTTGGCGGCATCGATGACGAGGTCGGTGACGCTCCCGACCGAGGCGTGACGTTCCAGGCGGCCGCGGCCATGGGTCGTCATCATGATCAGATCCACGTCTTCGGACCTGCTGACCTCCAGGACCGTGCGAACCGCGCCGGACCCGGTGACCAGGCTGCGTGCCCGATAGCCCTGTCCGCGCAGTGCCGCGGCGACGCTCTCCAGATAGGTGTGCAGACTGGCGTGTTCGGCTTCGGCCTCAGGAACTGACAGCAGCACGAGTTCAGCATCGAACGCCCGCGCCAGAGATCGCGCGTGCCGCAGCACGGTTTCGGCCGCTTCGGAGCCGTCCAGGCAGACGAGGAGCTTCTTGAACCGGCTGGTCCGGCTCTGCCACCGTGGCGTCGGGCGCAACAGCAGCAGAGGCGTATGGAGTGCGCGAATCAGCTTGTTGGCGACATCGCCGGCATACAGGCGGTCGAGACCGGGCATCCCGTGCGTACTCATCACGATCAGGTCTGCATTGACCTCGCGAGCCAGGCCGCTGATCGCCGCGGCGACCGGGCCGGACCGGTGCGCCGTGTCGACCGGTAACCGGGATTGCCCCAATCGCCAGGCCACGTGATCGAGATACGCGTCCAGCCGTCCCTTGTCCCGGGAGGATCCGTGGACGTCTGCATCCGCCCTGACGGTGACCAGCGTCAGGCTGGATTGATACTTGTGGCCGAGCAGTTCGGCCAGCGGCAGGGAATGCTCGGCGAACGCCGTGCCATCCAGGGGCACCAGTATCCGGCGGAAGGACGTTTCGTCCTCGGGACGATTCTCTCTCTGGAAGGGCAGCAGGTACTGTCCGGCGAACAGCCGGCCGAGGTGGTTCTCGAGGGGTTTTGGCTCTCCGAGCCTGGAACGGAAGTGGCCGAAGGCGAGATAGAGCACTGGCAGGAAGAAGAAGTAGGTCCAGGCGCCCTCCAGGAAGCGCTCGGCGAACACGATCACCGTGGCCGTGGACGTCAACGCCGCGGCCGTGGCGGCTCCTGCCAACCCGGCCAGTCGGCCGCGGGACGGGGTGGCACGCCACTCACGGGCGAGCCGTTTGGTGGCCGCCCACCCGGTGATGCTCAACAGGATGAACACGCCGGCTGCGTAGACCGTCAAGTAGGTGTCTTCGCTGGTGCCGACCGCCACGAAGCAGAAGGCCACCAGCGCGACTTCCAGCCAGACCGGTTTGTCCGCCACATCAAACTCGTTGCGTTCGCCGAGCAGCGCCGGGATGTAGTGCCGGTAGCGCAGCCCGAGGGCGAGGTTCTGCAGGCCCTGCGCACTCGCCGCCGCGGCGGAGGCCAGCACGATGATGCCGATGAGCGTCCCCAGATACGGCAACGGCGCCGGCAGCAGGCGATCCATGGTCTGCGTGAAGACCGACACCTGCGGATCAGCAGGGTCCGACAATTGGAGAACGGCCGGGCCGACGATCAGCATCGTAACCACGGTGGTCCCCATGATCAGGAGCAGACTCGAGAAGGCGCGGCGGCTTTTCTGCTTGGCCGTGCCCTCATAGGCGGCCACCAGGTTCGCGAAGATCTCGATGCCGGTCATCAAGGCAAGGATGCGCGCATACCCGCCAAGTGTGAAGTTCAGGTACTGCGGGGTGAATGCCCTCAGGTCAACGGCCGGGAGGTGGAACCCCAGCCTCCAGACCGTGGCCACGATCATCGTCCACAACAGGATCAGCACAGCCAAGGTGGCCGGGCCGAACATACGCGCCGCCGTCCGCGGCCCGCGATTGACGATCCAGCCCGTGAGGACGCTCAGCGCGATCGCCACCACGGTGCGGTACTGAACCCCAAGGAATCCCTGGTCAAGGACCGGGAACCGATCCGCGATGAACGTGACGAGGGCCGCCATGCTGACCAGGAATGTCAGCGTATATTCGATGAAGGTGATGCCTGCGTTGGCCTTCACCGCCCAGCTTCCGAACTCCTCTTCACTGAGGCCGCTGCCGCCGCTCCCGTCCACCACCCAGGTCATGACCTGCCGGTACATGGCCGACACCATCGTCACCGTCAGCACCACCAGCCAGACGCTGGCGCCGAAGGTGACGTGCGCCACTCCCGCGACCACGATCAGCTTGAGGAACGGGCCGAACACGTAGAGGGGCGACGTGGCCGGATCGCCACCGCCGGCCAGGGCGCCTTCAAAGGCGTTCGCGAGTTTGTGGGAGACGCTGGTCAATCGGGCCGCCCTTTGAAGACCGTCCATATGCCGTGTGTCCCAAGCCGCCTGCTTCCGGGGCTGGCCAGAACCCGCCTGACGACCGGGCCTTCGCGGCTCGACCCGAGATCCCGCCGATCGGCGATGACGTAATTGCACGGGTCCGGTCGAGCGGCCAGCCTGGTCGCGGCGGCCACCGCCATCGGCGGGTCCATCACGGCGAAGACCGTGTTCTCGTACACCGGCGGTTGAAGCATCAGCGGAAGATTCCACGGCGTCGTCGTGAAGAACTGCCGATGCGGACATGGGGCGCCGGCAGCCCGCTCGAACTCGAGGACATCCAGGTAGATCTCCCGCGAGTTCTTCAGATCAGGTTCTGTCGGGTCGAGGGCCCGGCAGGCGACCTCCTCCGACACGGTCCGTTGCGCCGCCGCCAGCAGCGATGTGTTGTTCAGACCACCGTCGACCGCGGCGGCCAGCGCGGCCACGACCACGACGCCAGCCAGCGCGGATTTACCGGCGATCCGCCAGCGCTTCAGCACCAACCACGCCAGGCCGGCTGCGGCGATCGTGCCACCGACCACCCACGGCGTCAGGCGGCCCGGCGTCAGCGCGGCCGCAACCGGTTCGACGTCCTGGTGCCGGGAGGTCCACGCAACCGCGAGGCCGAGGAGCCCGAGCGACACGTATCCGGGATACCGCCGCCACCAGCCGACGCTGCCCATGAAGACACACGCGTAGCCTGCGACCAGGTACAGCGAGAAGTCCGGCAGCGCGTGCCGTAGCGAGAAGCCTCCAAAGCCCTCCAGCGACGACCACGGCGCGCGCACCAGCACCAGCAGGTGCAGGGTGATCAGGACAGCGCTGGCCACGACGAAGCCAATCTTCCGTCGCTCGACGTCCGTCAGCGCACGCGCCCTCAGTCTGCCCAGCGTGACGTCGATCAAGAGGCCCAGCACCAGGCCTCCGGCGGGCAGGAACCACGGGCCGAGCCACCTGTCGGACCAGTAGAGGAAGCGGGCGGAGAGGTCGTAGCCGGATGGGCTCCGAAGATCGTCGAGGAGGGTCAGCGTCCCCGTCCAGTCCGTGCGGCCCGGGAAGATCGTCAACCCCAGCACCGACAAACCTCCAGGGGCGACCGGTGAGCCGAAGAGCCACCAGTTGCGGATCAGCCAGATGCCGCCGGCCGACACGAGCAGGGCCGCGCAGGCGAACACGCGACCGGCGGTCCAGCCCGGCCAGGACAGCTTCGTTCCGTGCAGAACGAATGTCGCGGCGATGACGACCGCGGCCATCCCGACCAGGGCGGCCGCCTCGAACGCGCCCATCGACTTGGAGCCCACCAGCATGCCGAGCGCCAGCGACAGTGACACGCCGGCCGGCCAGTCGAACCGTCGGGACGCCACCGCGTCGAACAGCAGGGCCGCCGCGGCCAGGAACGTGGCGACGAAGTTCAGGTCGGCCCCGACGAAGAGGCTCTGGCGCATCAGCGGGGTCGACATGAAGACGAGCGCCAGCGGAGGTCCCCACACCAGTCCCGGTGCACCGGTCAGCGATCGGACGAACCGCCCCAGGCTGAACCAGAGCAGCAGGAAGATCGGCAACGGCGCGAGATCGATGAGGAGCGGATCTCGAAGCGGCGTGATGAACCACGCCGTGAGCACGCTGGTGCCCATCGGGTAGTAGTGGACCGTCGCGGGCGTCCCAAACAGGCTCACGCCAAGCGCGAAGTTCACCGCGTGAGGCACGTGGTAGTGGGCGGCGTCGGTCCCGATGACATCCAGCGCACGCGGAGCCACCAGGATCCACTGCGTGACCAGCGCACCCAGCACCAGCAAGCCTGCGATCGCGGTCGCGCCCTGGAAGCCAGGCCGGACGCCGTCCCGGAGATCCGCGTTCCATTGCTCCCGCAGGAGCACCGCCGGGTGTTCCCGGGAGCGCCGCCTGCTGGTCACGAACAGCGCCGCGTGGAGAATCGCGAGCGCCGCGACGCCGCCCGCCATCGTCAGGCCCACGGTTGCCGCGAGGGCATGCAGCAAGGCCTGCAGCGAACCGAGCGTGATCAACGCCCATCGAAACAGCAACTCGTCGAGGCTCCAGCGATCCCCGCCGAATCGTCGGAGCCAGACGAACATGAACGCGAAATGGCCGAACGTCATCGCGAAGAACAGGAACAGCGACGCCGCGGCTCTCACCGTGTCCGCAGATCGGACGATCGCGGATTGCCGGGCCGCCACCGAGACCGCGCGTGGGCCATTCTGGTCTTCGGCCATGACCCGATCGCCGACCTTACCTTTC